>Ga0184637_10001832_pt1 | contig 14018 bp, 13 predicted proteins | sample PLM3_127_b2_FD_133143 | JGI IMG/M metagenome (GOLD analysis project Ga0184637, IMG submission 133143) | Groundwater sediment microbial communities from an aquifer in East River, Colorado, USA - PLM3_127_b2 | ecosystem: Environmental > Terrestrial > Soil > Riparian zone | place: USA: East River...
CACGACCATCGCCGAGGGCTGCGCGGAGATCGGACTCGGCCTCAGCGTGAAGCTGTGGGACCTGGCGCCGCTGCGCCTCCTCGTGGAGGAGGCGGGCGGCCGCTTCACGGACTTCGACGGCGCGCCCACCATCGGGTCGGGCGGCGCCGTGGCCACGAACGGACGGCTCCACGACGCGACGCTGGCCCTGATCGGCAGCCGCGCGAGAGAGGGACAGCCATGACCGCCGTCAGCGACCTCGACACCCCCGCCGTGACCGTGCGCCTCGACGTGATGGACGACAATATCCGGCGGGTGCAGGCGCGCCTCGCCGGCCACGGCATCGGCAACCGCCCGCACATCAAGACCCACAAGATCCCCGCCATCGGCCGGCTCCAGATGGCGGCGGGCGCGCTGGGCATCACCTGCCAGAAGCTCGGCGAGGCGGAGGTGTTCATTACCTCGGACCAGTACTTCATGAAGGGCTACGGCCACGTCATGGAGTTCCCCGAGGCGGCCATCACGCATCTCTCCGAGGAGCACGCGGTGGTGGACCTCTCGGCCTGCCCGGAGCGCCCGCGGGTGGGCGACGTCGTGGAGGTGGTGCCCAATCACTGCTGCGTGGTCACCAACATGGTGGACGAGATCCACGGGGTGCGGGGCGGCGCGGTCGAGGTGGTCTGGCCCGTGGCCGCCCGCGGCCTCGTCCGCTGATCGGCCGGCCCTCCGCGGAGCCCCCTCTCCCATGGTCCGGACCGGAGCCACCCTCGTCGTCGACGCGCTGGTGACCGCCGGCGTGCGCCACCTGTTCTCGCTGTCCGGCAACCAGATCCTGTCCGTGTACGACGCCACCATCGGGCGCGCCCTCTCCATCGTGCACACGCGGCACGAGGCCGCCGCCGTCCACATGGCCGATGCCTGGGGCCGGCTCACCGAGGAGCCCGGCGTGGCCCTGGTCACCGCGGGGCCCGGGCACCTGAACGCGCTCTCCGCGCTCTACGGCGCCCTGATGGCGGAGTCGCCGCTGGTCTTCCTCTCCGGGCACGCCCCGCTCGCCCAGGCCGGCCGCGGCGCCTTCCAGGAGATGGACCAGGTGGGCGCGGCCCGGCCCGTCACCAAGGCGGCGTGGCTCGCGAAGGACGCCGCGCGGCTCGGCGAGGACATCGCGGCCGCGCTCGACATCGCCCGGAGCGGCCGCCCGGGACCCGTGCACGTGAGCCTGCCGGGCGATCTCCTGGAGCGCCGCGTGGACGGGGGCGCGACGGCCGCCGCCGCGAGCCCACTCGTCGGGCCGCCGGCGCCCGGGACAGTGCAAGGAGCGGCGCCCGGATCGACGCCAGGAGCGGTGATAGACGCCACGCTCGATCTGCTGGCGCGGGCGCGGCGCCCGCTCATCCTGGCCGGGCCGGCCATGGGGCGTGCGCAGCGCTGGGCGGCGGTGGAGCGCTTCGCGCGCCTCACCGGCATCCCCGCCCTCACCATGGAGAGCCCGCGGGGCGTGAACGACCCGTGGCTGCACATGGCCTCCACGCGCCTCGGCGAGGCCGACGTCGTGCTGCTGCTCGGCAAGCGGCTGGACTTCTCCGTGAGCTTCGGCGAGCCGCCCGCCTTCGCCCCCGACTGCCGCTTCATCCAGGCGGACGTGGACGCAGGCGCGATGGCCGGCGGAGCCCGGGTGGCGCTCGCCATCGCCGGCGAGCCCGCGCGCGTCACCGACCAGCTCCATGCCGCGGGCCGCGACCGGCGATGGGCGCATCACGACTGGGGCGAGTCGATCCAGGAGGCGCGCCGCACCGCGCCCGCGGAGTGGGAGGCGCTGCGCCGCTCGTCGCGGCGCCCCATCCATCCGCTCCGCGTCTGCGCGGCGCTGCAGCCGCTGCTCGACGCCGGCGCCATCCTCGTCTGCGACGGCGGCGAGTTCGGCCAGTGGGTGCAGGCCGGCGTGGAGGCGGAGACGCGGCTCATCAACGGGCTGTCCGGCTCCATCGGCAGCGCCATCCCCATGGCGTGCGCGGCCCGCCTCGCCCGCCCGGACCGGACCGTCGTCGCCGTGCTGGGCGATGGCACCTTCGGCTTCCACGCCCTCGAGCTGGACACCGCGGCGCGCTACGGGCTGCCCATCGTCACCGTGGTGGGCAACGACGCCCGCTGGAACGCCGAGCATCAGCTCCAGATCCAGCACTACGGCGCCGGGCGCACGGTGGGCTGCGAGCTGCGGCCGACCCGCTACGACCGGATGGCCGAGGCCCTCGGCGCCCACGGCGAGCTCGTGGAGCAGGCCGAGGATCTCGACGCCGCGCTCGCGCGCGCCGTGAAGTCCGGGCTGCCCGCCTGCGTCAACGTCACGATCGACGGCCTCCCCGCGCCGACCTACCGCGCCGCGCCGGGCTCGCACTAGCGAACCGCGGCGTACAGGAAGGGTCAGGGGCGGGCTTCACGACCTTGCTTCGCGGCCAGCGCGCGTCGCGTGCGCTGGTAGGAGCCCAGCTCCCGGAACGCCACGACCGGTCTGCCTCGGTACTCTGCGTACTCGTCGATGAACTGTCGTGTGGTGGCGTACGGCCCCGCGATGTGACCTGGGCGCTTCGAGTCGGCGAAGAAGTAGAGCCTGCCGTCACGCTCGAAGCTGGCGAGCCAGTGCAACCGGAACGTATGGCCGGCGATCTTGACCGGCGCGAACTCGATCATCACGTAGTTCGCCTTCTGATCCGGGGCGATGCTTCGGAGGGTCTCGACCGCGAAGCGCGCCAGGTCGACGCAGACACCCGAGGGCGAAGCGAAGAACTCCTGCGGTGAGCGGATGGCCATCTGGCCAGAGCGGGCTCGCTGCGTCTCGGACAGCAGCAGCGCCCTCGACCGATCGTAGTCGAACCTGGCGCCGATCCAGGCGGCGAGGTCTTCAGGAGTTTGCCACACCTGCAGCGCTACGCGATATGACTCGGCATCCTGGAAGGCCACAACCCGCGGTCTCTGGGGCTCGGGCGCATCCGAGGCCGGGCCAACCGCCCTCGGGAAGCTGCCGCATGCCGCCAGAGCCAACGTGAGAAGGAGGGGCAGTGGTAGACGCATGAGGATCTCAGGCCGAGGGCCACCCCGCGGTCGTCATGAAAGGTCCGGGCTAGCGCGAGATGCTCAGCCGCTCCCGGCCGTAGTTGTCCGGGTCGTGCCAGGGCTTGCCCTCCGCGAAGCGCGTGGAGCGGAACGGCGTCAGGTCCACCGTGCGCGGGCGGCCCTCGGTGATCCACTCCGCCAGGGAGCGGCCGATGGCCGGCGAGGTCTTGAACGACGTCCCCGAGTCGCCCAGCATCACGTAGAGGCCCTCGACGGATGGGATGCGGTCGATGATGGGCCGGCCGTCGGGGCTCATCATGATGATGCCGGCCCAGCCCCCTCGCATCGACGCCTGCGCGAAGACGGGCAGGCGCGCGGTGAGCTTCTCGCGGCAGAGGGCCACGTACTCGGGATCCACGCCCTCGTTGAACTTGTCCGGATCGTCCGCGTGCTGGACGCCCAGCTCCACCCCGATCAGGGTGGACGCGGCGCCCTCCGGCCGCATCCAGGCCTTGTGGATGGCGTCGATGATGACGGGGTGGCGGCGGACGAAGCCGGCGGGCCAGCGGAAGATGGAGATCTGCACGCGATGCGGGGCGAGGCCGAAGTCGAGCCCGAGGGGCTCCAGCAGCCGCCCCGACCAGGCGCCGGGCACCGCCACCACCACCGGGCTGTCGATGCGCCCTCCGGGGGTCTCGACCCCGACCACGCGGCCGCGCTCGGTGAGGATGCGCGTGACCTCGCACTCCGTGCGGATGGTCGCCCCGAGCCGGCGCGCCGCCTCCGCGAAGGCGAAGGCCGTGGCATTGGGATCCGCGAAGCCCGAGTCGGCCTCCCACGCCGCGGCGCCCACGTCGTCCACGCGGCAGTCGGGCACGAGCCGGCGGACCTCGTCGAGCGGGATCGCCCGCGTCCCGATCCCGATGCGCTGCTGCCGCTCCACGTTCCGCGCGAGGGCCGCCTCGTAGCCGCGGGGGACGAGCTGGAGGAACCCCGCGCGCTCGAAGCCGCACTCGCCGCCCACGATGGCCCGGAAGTCGTGAAAGACCTTGAGGCTCTCGTGGGCCAGGCGCGACTCGGTCTCGTTGGTGTAGTGCATGCGCACGAGCGAGCCGGACTTGCCGGTGGCGCCGGCGGCCAGGTGCCGCCGCTCGAGCAGGGTGACGCCCTTGACGCCCAGGGTGGCCAGGTGGAAGGCCGTGCTGGTCCCGTTGACGCCGCCGCCGATCACGATCACGTCCGCCTGTGGCATCGCGGTCTCCTTGGTCGGTCGCCTCGCGGGCGACGGCCGCATTGTGCCACGGCCGGAGGAGCCGGTGTAGCCCCCGCCCGCGCGGCCTTGACACCGCCGGGGGGAAGGCTCTATAACCGACGCGACCTTCGACGACTGGAACCCGGGCGGACCCGTCAGCGTTGACCCGTTGGGATACCCACTTCTCTCCATGGAGGCAAGGACCATGAAGCTCTCGCGACGCAAGCTCCTGCAGGGGGCCGCGGCGGTCGGCGCCGCGGCGGCGGCCGGACCGCTGGCGCGCCCGGCCCAGGCCCAGACCAGCCAGAAGCGCGAGCTGGTCGTCGCCCAGGGCGGGGACATCTCCACCCTCGACCCGCACATGAGCACCTCGTCCAACGACATCCGGATCTCGTTCAACCTCTACGACAACCTCACGAGCCGCCGCCCGGACGGCAAGCTCGCCCCCGGGCTCGCCACCGAGTGGAAGCTCCAGGGCCAGACGACGTGGGCGTTCAAGCTCCGGTCGGGCGTGAAGTGGCACAGCGGCGATGCCTTCACCGCCGCCGACGCCAAGTGGAGCATCGAGCGCACCTACGATCCCGCCGCCAAGATGCGCGTGAACACGGTCCTCACCACGGTGGACCGCATCGAGGCGCCCGACCCGACCACGCTCCTGATCCACACCAAGAAGCCCGATCCGCTCCTGCCGGCGCGGCTCGGCTTCTACGCCGGCCAGATCGTTCCCAAGAAGTACCTCGAGGCGGTGGGTCCCGACGCGTTCAACCAGAAGCCGGTGGGCACGGGGCCCGTGCGCTTCGTCTCGTGGACCAAGGACGACAAAGTCGTCCTCGACGCCAATGCCGACTACTGGGGCGGCAAGCCGGAGTTCGACCGCCTGATCGTCCGCGCCCTGCCGGAGATGGCCCCGCGGGTGGCCGCGCTGCTCAAGGGGGAGGTGGACATCGCCACCCAGCTCCCACCCGACCAGGGCGAGCGGGTGAAGGCCAACGCGAGCACGGCGGTGGCGGCCGCCCTCTACGGCGGCCTCTACGTGCTGGCGGTGAACAGCAAGGTCAAACCCCTCGACAACCCCCTGGTCAAGCAGGCCATGTCCCTCGCCATCGACCGCGAGCTGATCGTCAAGGAGCTCTGGCGCGGCCGCGGCATCGCGCCGAGCGGGCCCATCGCGAAAGGCGACAACCACTTCGACGCCTCGCTGCCGACGCTCGCCTACAACCCCAAGGAGGCTCGGGAGCGCCTGAAGAAGGCCGGGTACAAGAACGAGGAGATCGTGCTGGAGACCACCGCGGGCTACATGGCGGGCGACAAGCCCATGGCCGAGGCCGTGCAGGCCATGTGGAAGGACGTGGGCCTCAACGCCAAGGTCGAGGTCTTCGAGTACACCGTGCGGGCGCAGAAGAACCGCGAGAAGACCTTCAAGGGGGTCTGGTGGTCCGATCCTACGTCCACGCTGCGCGACCCTGACGGCATGATGTGGAGGCTGCTCGGGCCGGGCGGGCCGCAGGACTACTGGCGTCATCCGGAGTTCGATGAGCTGGGCAACGCCGCCCGGTTCTCCGTGGACGAGAAGTTCCGGGCGGATGCCTACAAGAAGATGACCCGGGTCTTCCTCGAGCACTTCCCGTGGATCCCGATCATCCAGCCGTACGAGGACTACGGCATGCAGAAGTACGTGGAGTGGACGCCGGATCCCCTGCAGCAGCTCGAGATCCGCCGCTTCAACTTCAAGTTCCGCCGAGCCTGATCCCGGGATCGGGCCGGGGCGCCCGCGAGGCGCGCCCCGGCCCGGCGGCGCATGCGCGGTTTCCTCCTCTTCCTGGCCGCCCGCGCTGGCCGCGCGCTCGTCGCGGTCTGGCTGGTCTCCACGGTGGTCTTCGTGGTGATGCGCCTGTCGGGGGACCCCGCGCCGCTCCTCCTGCCGCCCGACGCCCCGCACAGCGAGATCCTGCGCCTGCGGGCCGAGCTGGGGCTGGACCGGCCGCTCCCCGTGCAGTACGGGGTCTTCCTCGGTAACCTCGCGCGGGGCGACTTCGGCCAGTCGCTGCGCTTCAAGGTGCCGGCGCTGGCCGTGGTGGTGGAGCGCCTGCCCGCGACGCTGGAGCTAGGGCTCACCGCCTTCGGCCTCGCCATCCTCGTCGCCATCCCCATCGGCGTCTTCTCCGCCGTGCACCGCAACACCCCGCTCGACCACGCGGCGATGGGCCTGGCGCTGGTGGGGCAGTCCGCCCCGACCTTCTTCCTCGGGATCCTGTTCATCCTGCTGATCTCGGTGAAGGCCGGCCTCCTGCCCACCTCGGGCCGGGGCGACTGGCGGCACCTCGTGCTCCCTGCGCTGACGCTCGGCCTCGTCGCCATGGCGTCGGTGGCGCGGGTCACCCGCTCGGCGGTGCTCGAGGTGCTGGGCGCCGACTACATCCGCACGGCGCGCGCCAAGGGGCTGGCCGAAAGGTTCGTGGTGGCCAAGCACACGCTCAAGAACGCGGCGCTGCCCATCGTCACCATCACGGGGCTCCAGTTCGGCGGGCTCCTGGCCGGCGCGGTGGTCACCGAGACGGTGTTCGCCTGGCCCGGCATCGGCCGCCTGGCCATCCAGTCCATCGGCAATCGCGACTACCCCGTGGTGCAGTGCGTGGTGTTCCTCTCCGCCGCGCTCTTCGTCGTGATCAATCTCGCCATCGATGCGCTCTATGGCCTCCTCGATCCCCGCGTCCGCGTCCGCTAGCCGCGTCACGCTCGCGGCCGCCGCGGCGGCGGGACGCCGAGGGCGGCGCGCCCGGCGGCTCAGCGCGGCGGGCGTCGGCTTCGTGGTGCTGCTCGCCGCGGTGGCCGCCGCGGCGCCGTGGCTGCCCCTGCACGACCCCGTCCGCCAGTCGCTGCGCGTGCGCCTGGTGGCGCCCACGCTGGAGGGGGCGGACGGGCAGGCCCATCTGCTGGGGACCGACCATCTGGGCCGCGACGTGCTCTCGCGGATGGTCTTCGGGTCGCGGGTCTCGCTGCTCGTGGGCTTCGCCGCCGTGCTCGTGGGCGGCCTCCTGGGCTCGGTGCTCGGCCTCGCCGCGGGCTTCCGGGGCGGGTGGACGGACGCCATCATCATGACGGTGGCCGACGCCCAGCTCGCCTTCCCGTTCATCCTTCTGGCCATCGGCATCATCGCGGTGCTCGGGCCGAGCTTCCCCACCTTGATCGTGGTGATCGGGCTGTCGGGGTGGGTGTCCTACGCGCGCATCCTGCGCTCGCAGGTGCTCGGCCTGCGCTCCCGCGAGTTCGTGGACGCCGTGCAGGCCCTGGGCGGCTCCGCGCTTCGCATCGTGGTCAAGCACGTGCTGCCCAACGTGCTCTCCTCCCTGGTCGTGGTCGCCACCCTCGAGCTGTCGCGGGCCATCGTGCTGGAGGCCACGCTGTCCTTCCTGGGGCTCGGCGTCCAGCCTCCCACGCCCACCTGGGGCGGCATGGTGCAGGAAGGACGGGAGTACCTGGACTCGGCGTGGTGGATCTCCACTGGCCCCGGGGTCGTCCTGATGGCCACCTCGATCGTGGTGAGCCGCACCGGCGACTGGCTCCGCGACCTGCTCGATCCCACCCTGCGCGGCGAGTAGCCGTGGCGCACTCGCTGCGGCTGATCGAGCACGACCTGGCTCCCGGCGGGAATCTCGCGCTGCCCGCCGCGGCTCGCGTCCTGTTCGTGGCGGAGGGCGAGATCGTGGTCGCCTCGGCGGAGGGCGACCGCTCGCTCGCGCGCGAGACGGCCTGGCACGGTAGCGGACCCTGCGCGGTGCGGGCACGGGCGGCCGCCCGGCTGCTGCGGTTCGAGCTCATCCGCCAGCCGCCGCCGTCCACCAGCGTCGGCCGGGCGCTCCTGGAGCATCCGATCGCCCTCGACGCGGGCGGCGGCTGGCTCATGCGCTGCGATCGCGTGGACTTCGCGCCGGGCGGCGTGGCGCTGCCCCACCGCCACCGGGGCGGCGGCATCCGCCGCCTCCTGCGCGGGACGCTCACGCTGACGGTGGGAGCCGCGGCGCCGCAGCTCATGCGCCCGGGCGATCCCTGGTTCGAGAGCGGCCGCGAGCCCGTCCTCGCCGTGGCCGACGCCGAGGAGGAAACCAGCTTCATCCGCGTCTCCATCCTCCCCGCCGACATCCGCGGCCGCAGCTCCATCCTCTACGTCGACCCCGCCGACTCCGTCCGCGGCCGCCCCCGGAACTACACCGTTTACCTCGACGAGCCATTGAGCCCCTGATCGCCCGCGCAGCCGGGCCGCGGGTGTTCTAAACCCTCTCCCCTCGGGGGGAGAGGTCGGGTGAGGGGGGAAGCCTGCGCTAGCCGGCGCGGTCAAGGGTCTGCCAGGTGCCCATGCCGATCACCGGCACGGTGAGGCCACTACGTCCGAGCGGGCGCTGCTCCATGCCGCCGAGTGTAGCCCGGCTTGACACGCCGCTGGCCGGTCCCTACCTTGAGGCCGTGGAAGGACTGACGCCGCTGCTCCAGCGCGCGCGGAGCGCCCTCAGCGAGGGCCGCCTCGAGGAGGCCGAGGCATGCTCCCGCCGCGCCGTGGCGGTGGCGCCGCGCGCCTTCAGCGCCCACTTCAAGCTGGGCATGGCCCTCGAGCGCCAGCGCAAGTGGGAGGAGGCGGAGGCGGCGTTTCGCCAGGCGCTGGCGCTGCGTCCCGCGCACATGGTGGCCTGGGTGCGCCTGGGCGTCGTGTGCCGCCGCCAGCGCCGGGCGGCCGAGGAGGAGGCCGCGCTGCGGCAGGCCGTCGCGCTGGCCCCCTTCAGCGCGGATGCCCACCATCAGCTCGGCGTCGCGCTGCGACGCCAGGGTCGCCACGCCCCGGCGGAGGCCGCGCTGCGCCGGGCGGTGGCGCTGGCGCCGCGGCACGCCATCGCCCACGACGACCTCGGCGTGACGCTGGCCATCCAGGGCCGCCACGCCGCGGCGGCCGCCGCCTTCGCCGCGGCGGTGCGTCTGGCGCCGCGCCTGGCGCGCCTGCAGGTCCATCTGGCCAATGCGCTCCGGCGCCAGCGGCGGTGGCGCGAGGCCGCCGGGGCCTACCGCGAGGCGCTCCGACTCGGCGGGCGCGGCGCGCGGCTGTCGGCGCGGCTCGGCATCGCGCTCTGGCATCTGCGACGCCACCGGGAGGCGGCGGCCGCCTTCCGCCAGGCCGCGCGACTCGATCCGGCCAACGCGGCCCACCTCGCCAACCTGGGCCGGGTTCTCGAGCGACAGGGCGATCACCCCGAGGCGGAGGCGGCCTTCCGCGAGTCCCTCCGGCTGCGGCCGGACGACCTGCGCGCCCACCTGGGCCTGGCCGAGGTGCTGCGGCGTCAGGGCAAGTGGGCGGACGAGGCCGAGGTCTACTCGCGGGCCATCGCCCTCGATCCCGCCGCCCCGCACCTGCACGCCGATCTGGGGCTGGCGCTGTCCGCGCAAGGCCTCGACGCCGAGGCGGAAACCGCCTTCCGGCGCGCCGTCGCCCTCGATCCGGCCAGCGGCGACCTGCACGTGGACCTGGGCATCGCGCTGGGCCGGCAGGGCCGGCACGCCGAGGCCGAGGCGGCCCTGCGGGAGGCCGTTCGTCTCAATCCCACGGACGTCGTCGCCCACGGCAACCTCGCCCTCGGGCTCGGCCGGCAGGGCCGCTACGCGCAGTCCGAGGCGGCGTATCGCGAGGGCCTCGATATCAAGCCCCATGCCGCCGCGCTCCGGCGCGGGCTCGGCGTGGTGCTCTACTTTCAGGGAAAGTACACCGCTGCCGAGGCGGAGTTCCGCGAGGCGGCGCGCCTCAAGCCTTCCTATGGGCGCGCCCTCACGGACCTGGGCGACCTGCTGAGCGAGCAGGGGCGGGCGGGTGAGGCGGCTGCTGCCTACCGGGACGCCGTCACCGCCAAGCCCGACAGCCCGGCGGCCCACCGTGGGCTGGGCGGCGCCCTGCTCGCCCAGGGGCTTGCCGCCGAGGCGGAGGCCGCGTACCGGGACGCGCTTCGCCTGCGCCCCCTCGACGCGCAGAGCCACTTCAACCTCTGGACGACCCTCGAGCGCCAGGGCAAGTGGGCCGAATGCGAGGCGGCCTATCGGCAAACCATCGTCCTCAAGCCCGATCACGCCGAGGCGCACTCGCGGCTGGGCGCGGCGCTGGCCCGCCTGGGCCGTTTCGAGGAGGCGGCGGCCGCGTACCGCGAGGCGGCGCGCCTGGACCCGGCTGACCGGCGATATCGCCACGGGCTCGTGGCCGTGCGGCGCCGGCTGCGGCGCTCGGCGCCCGCGCCAGGAGCGCGTGAATGGCCGACTACCTGAAGGCCAACCGGGAGCTCTGGAACTCCTGGGCGCAGGTCAACGTCGAGTCCGAGCTCTACGACGTGGAGGGCTTCGTGGCCGGCCGCGCGAGGGACCTCGACCCCATCGCCCTCGCCGGGCCCGGCGACGTCCGCGGCAAGTCGCTGCTCCACCTGCAATGCCACTTCGGCATGGACACCATCCGCTGGGCCCGGCATGGCGCCACGGTGACCGGCGCCGACTTCTCCGAGACGGCCATCGCCGCCGCCCGCGCCCTCGCCGGGCGCGTGCGGGTGCCCGCCACGTTCGTCCACAGCGACCTTTACGAGCTGCCCGAGAACCTCGCCGGACGGTTCGACGTGGTGTTCACCTCGCACGGGGTGCTGGGCTGGCTGCCGGACCTCGAGCGATGGGCGCGCGTGATCGAGCACTTCCTCGCGCCCGGCGGCGTCTTCTTCCTCGTCGAGGTTCACCCGGTGCTCCAGCTCTTCGACGACACGCTGAAGGCGCCGGACCTCCGGCTCCTCTATCCGTACTTCCACGGCCCCGAGCCGGTGCGCGAGGAGATCGACGGCTGCTACGCCGCGCCCGGCGCGTCCTTCAAGAGCGTGCAGCACGTCTGGATGCACCGGATGTCCGACATCATCGGCGCGCTCGTGCGCGCGGGCCTGCGGCTGGAGACCTTCGAGGAGTATCCCTTCCTCGGCTGGCGCTTCTTCCCCTGGATGGAGCGCGGGGTCGACGGCTGGTGGCGCCTGCCCGAGCACCCGGGCCTGCCCCTGGGCGCAGGAAGCCTGCCGCTGATGTTCTCGCTCAGGGCCACCAAGCCCTGAGCTCTTCACCACGCGGGCGGCCGTCGGGGGGAGCGGTGATCGCTCCCCCCGACCTTGGTCCGCTACGGCGCCTGGACCTCGGGCTCCACGCGCAGGTGCGTGATGACCTTGTCCCCGCCCACATCCTCGTAGCGCGCGCTCACCAGGTTGCCCACGCGCGCCGCCCCGGCCTGGCCAGGCACGGTGAGGAGCGTCCCGTCCTCGAGTTTCAGCATCGTCACCATCGGCCCCGTGGCCGGCCCCGCGGACTCCACCGCCGCGATCCGGCCTTCGACGCGCCCGGAATCGGCGCTGCTCGGCGTCGCCGGCCACACGGTACCACCGGGTTCCAGCTGCGCCAGCGCCAGCGGCGACCCCATGAGGGCCGTGGTGGCGGCGAGCGCCACGAACATCGAGCGACCTCGTCTCATCGTGCATGTCCTCCTGATTCGAAATTGGGCCGGGCCCGAGGCCCGCCGTCCCACGCGCGAGCATCGGCGCGTACCAGCCAGGAGAGCAAGCGGCGTACCAGTGGGCGCCCGGCGCGCGGAGACGGCGCCGGAGGCGCTAGATCGATCCGACTCCCGGTCAATCGTTCACGCCGGCGTAAGTTCTTCCCGTGATCCGTGGCAGGAGGCGACTGACCCGCCGGGGCCGGCGGGTCAGAAGTACCGCGTAGTTCAGAAGTACCGCGTAATAAGGAGCAGGGCGCTTCGATGCGGCGAGTGTCCCGTCTCCGAAGTCAGGGTAAGAACATCCCTCTCCCTATCCGGGGAGAGGGGGAACTTGTCCGAACGTCGGAGACGGGAGACTAGGCGTGCCGCACCGCCGGCGTCATCGGGGCCGTTCGGCTCCGGCGGGTGGCGGCCGGCTTGATGACCAGCTCGTATCCGGGCGGGACCTCGGCGATCAGGGTGTTCCACGCGGCCTCGATGACCCACTCCCACCCCGCAGGCGTCGAGAGGATCACGCGGCCGGTGCGCCACGGCAGCGCCGGACGCACGTGGATGGAGAGGAGCGGCTCGCCCCGGAAGAGGCGGCAGACGCTGGCGCGTATGCGCGCGTGGACGCTGAGCGCCGCTGCGCCCCGGCGATCCATCCAGTTCCGCCAGACGAGCGGACCCAACACCAGGAGCACGACGAGAGTGGTGCCCAGGATCTCTTCCATGGCCGGGGTCCTCCTCACTTCTTGCGATGCGGGAGGGTGGCGGCGGGATTCCGGTCGGCGGATCAGCCGGCGGCGGCGCGCTCGACGTGGGGGTGGGGGTCCAGCTCGATGGCGGAGATTCGGCGGTAGGTGATCCCCACGCGCTGGCCGTCCTGGTTCAGGAGCAGCCCGTCCTCGGTGACCTGGGTGAGCACGCCGCCGATCGGGTCGGGGGCGTTCATGACCGAGACCAGCACCCGCCGCCCCACGTGGGGCTCCGCCTCCGCGCGCCACACCGTGCCGAGCTGCTCCATCGGTTCGAGGAAGGCGTGGACCTCGCCGACGCGGCCCATGCCGGGGATCTCGAAGTCGGTGTGCTCCGGCGCGGCCCCGGCGGCGCCCGGCCGCTCGCCGCGCGCGGGGCCTGGGGCGGCGGCGCGAAGCCGCTCGGACATGCGCGCGAGCACCGCCCAGAAGATGTAGGCGCCCATCAGGGCGGAGCCCAGGGACAGGGCCAGCGTGACCTGGGCGAGGGTCCGGTGGAGCACGCCGAGATCGTAGAGCGCGTAGACGAACAGGAGGAGCGGCAGCAGCGAGCCGAGGGCGAGCACGATGGAGGCGACCCGCCTGAGCGTGTAGGCCGGAGCGCTGGCCACACCGTGCTCCATGGCCAGACTGTAGCGCGAAGGAGGCGCTCCCCGCTAGTTTTCGCGCGCGCCCCCGGCCCTCCCGCGCCATGCGGCGGGCATGGTAGTATCCGACCGCGGCCGGCCGCAGAACGGGAGGATGGATGCGCGGATACCGACGGCTCACGGGCACGCTGGTGCTGCTGACCCTGCTCGCCGCCTGGGCCCCGCCGGCGGCGGCGCAGGCGTGCGGCCACCGGGGCAAGCTCGACGGCCTCTACTGCGACGAGGACCGCGACGGCATCGCGGATCTCCCCAAGGACCGCTCCAAGATCGTCGCCCCGGATCCCCTGGTCTTTGCCTACGTGCCGGTGGAGGATCCCGCGGTGTACTCGACGACCTTCGTCGATCTCATGCGCCACCTGGAGAAGGCCACCGGCCGGAAGGTGCAGTTCTTCGGCCCGCAGAACTACGCGGCTCAGCTGGAGGCGATGCGCTCGGGCCGGCTGCACGTCACGGGCTACTCGACGGGCAGCGTCCCGTATGCCGTCAACCTCGCGGGCGCCGTGCCCTTCGCCCAGATGGCCACCGAGCAGGGCCCGAGCGGCTACCACCTCGTCGTCATCGTGCAGGCCGGCAACGCGAAGATCGGCTCGGTGGCCGACCTCAAGGGCAAGCGCGTGGCCCACGTCTCGCAGACCTCCAACTCCGGGCATCAGGCCCCGGTCTACTTCTTCACTAAGCTGGGCGTGGCGCCGGGCAAGGACTACCAGATCGCGTTCTCCGGCAAGCACGACAACTCCGTGCTCGGCGTGGTCAACGGCGACTACGACGCGGCGGCGGTGGCCGACACCGTGCTCGAGCGCATGGTGAACCGC
>Ga0184637_10001833_pt1 | contig 14017 bp, 11 predicted proteins | sample PLM3_127_b2_FD_133143 | JGI IMG/M metagenome (GOLD analysis project Ga0184637, IMG submission 133143) | Groundwater sediment microbial communities from an aquifer in East River, Colorado, USA - PLM3_127_b2 | ecosystem: Environmental > Terrestrial > Soil > Riparian zone | place: USA: East River...
ACCGACCTGACTTACTGGCCGCGGGCGATCCGCAACGGCGTCGAATTGCGGACCAATTGCATTGTTCGGGAGATCGTCATCGAGGGCGCGCGCGCTACCGCGGTCCGGTACCGCGACAGCGACGGCCAGGAATACCTGCAGCCGGCCTCCGCGGTGGTGGTGGCGGGCAACGGCATCGGCACCGCACGACTGCTGCTGGCGTCGGGGCTAGACAGTCCGGCGCTGGGGCGGAACCTGATGTTCCATCCCGCTGCCTATGTGCGCGGCATGTTCCGCGACGAGCTCGACGGCCCCATCGGGCCGGTGGGTTGCGCGATCTATTCCCACGAGTTCTACGAGACAGATGCAAGCCGCGGCTTCCAGCGCGGCGTGCATCTGCAGGTGACGCGGGAGAATCCGCTCCTGGCCCAGGCGTCGCGACTTGAGCCGGCCTGGGGCGCGGATGCACAGCGTTTGCTGCGCGAGGAATTCCGGCACTCCATGGCTGTTCTGGTCCTGGCCGAAGATCTGCCGGAGGCGCACAACCGCGTTGCCTTGTCGGACCGGATCGAAAGCGATGGCCGGATCGAAAGCGATGGCCGGATCGAAAGCGACGGGTTGCCGGCGGTGCGTCTCGAATACCGGATGTCGGACCATTCGCGGCGTTCGCTGGATTTCGGCCTGGACCGCGCGGAGGAGATGCTGCGCGCCGCCGGCGCCCATCGAGTTGTGCGCGTGCCTTTGGCGCCGCTCGCCGGCTGGCATCTGCTCGGCACCGCGCGCATGGGCAATGATCCGGCGACATCGGTGACCGATGGGCGCGGGTGCTGCCACGCCGTGCCGAACCTGCTGGTCGCTGACGGCAGCTTGTTTCCGAGCGTCGGCGCGGTCAATCCCGGCTCCACTATCGGCGCCCTGGCGCTGAAGCTCGCCGACGATCTGGCGCGGGAGATGGCATGAATCGCGATTTGCTCATGGCGATTCTGGATACGTTGCTGCCAGGCGATGATGGCGGCGCTGCCGGAGCGGCGTCACTGCCGCGCGGCTCCGGCGCGGGACTCGATCCGACGTCGCTGGAGTTGGCCGCGCAGCCGATCCTCGATGGCATCGATCCCGCGCAATTCGAACAAGCAACGGCGGCGGAGCGTGTGGCGGCGCTGCGCAACATCGAGCAAGCGGTCCCAGACGCCTACCGGGATTTTCTGGGACTGGCATTGGCCGCCTACTACCAGGCGCCGGCCGTCTTGGTCGCGCTTGGCTGGCGCGGCGAACCGCCACAGCCGCTTGGACATCGCCTTGTCGGGGACGATGATCCAACCCTGCAGTTGCTCGAAAAGGTCCGCCGCAGAGGCACGCTCTGGCGCGCGTAAGGTCGCGGGTTCAGCGCGGTGCGCATCGCCGCGCTTAAGCGAACTCCGGAATTGTTTGGCTGGGGGACTAGGAAACGAACCGGCCGCCAGAGAGGCTGTAATATCCAATGAATCAATGCAGTAGCAGAGGAACTGTGTCACACCTTTGTGGCACAGGCAAGAATGACGCGGTTCCGAGCAAGATCGCCGTCATGGTCATTGGAGTTCCCGACCGAATAGAAAGGCTGCAAGCTGGTTGACGCCGGCAATCAGGGCCAGGACTGCTTCATATATCGTCGGGCCCCAGAATAGCCCAACCCTGTGCCGGCTCATGCAAAGACTAATCGTTGAAATATTGCATTGCTCATGAAGGTCGACATGCAGAGGCTCAAAGAACTGTGGCTTGGCCAGTTGCCTCTTGAGCTTGCGTTCTGGACGTACGCAATCATCTATGGTCTCGCGCTCAACGTCGTAGCCACCGGTGCGGCTTTGGTCTTGATTGTCCTCAACGCCCCGATAGCGATTGCAATTGTCATGCATTTTTTGCCGGTCCCATATTCCGTGCTGGCTACTTGTGGAGTGTGGCGAAGTGCTGACCACTACTCCGGTCGTCAAATAGTCTCGACGATTTGCAAGACAAGCGTGATCTTATGGTTTTGCTTCTGGTTGGTGGCTTGAACTGATCATCGCGAGACCTCCGGTGTAGCTCGAGGAATGCCTTAAGTTCTCTGCTAGAGGAGCGCTCATGGCACCAAGGGAGGCGCGGCGATGATGGGGCAACAGATTGAGTCGGCGCGGCCATTTCATGGCCTCTGCCTCGATGACAGCGTTCCCACAGATCATTTGCTGTGGCGTACGGGTTCTTTCAGGTGCCGAGCAGGACGTCCCTGGCTTGATTGATTTTGGCGGCCAGGTAGTCGGACCCACCGTGGTCCGGGTGCAGTTTCATGATCAGGGAATGGTGCGTCTCGCGAATCTCCGCATCGTTCGCTGTCGGCGTGAGGCCAAGCACCTCGAATGCCTCCTCGCGGGTCATCACGGTCGAAGCGCGTCTCGACGATGCGTTGTCGGACGATTGCCGGCCGGAACTCTTTTCTCGCCAGCTGGCGCCGTGGATCCGATCGAGGAAGGCCTCGATCAACGGTACCCCGTCCGGGTCGTCAACGAGGCAATCCGCCCTCACCTCGAGGAGTTGCTCAAGCGTCAGCTTGCTGAGCAGCCGGTCGCGATATTGGCCGGCGAGCACCAAGCCGTCGAGCGCGCCGCTGTCGTGGTGGAGCGCCATGCGGAGATATTTCGTGTCGATCCGCGAGCTCTTCCCGCTCGGCTGGTTTGGCGGCGCGCCAAAGTCGGGCCACAACGCGCGCCATCGAAGCGTCAGGGGCAGGGTCGCACCGATGCCGACGAACATGAATCCGAGTGGCACACGCAACAGCAGCAGCGCGGCACCGAGCGCCGCCGAACCCACCGCAGTGCGCCGAACCGCGCGGGTCAAGCTGGCCGGGCTGGCCGACGCATACACCCGGAGCATGATGATGACGCAGGCCAAGGTAAGGAGTCCGAGCAGTAGATAGGCCATGAGCATGGGATCTGCCCTGGTCGGCTAGGACTTCGCGACCTGCCGCGCAAGCAGCAGGGTCGCACCGCCGGCCCGCCGGCTGTAATCTTCAAGCGCTGCCCGGCCGCCCGCGGCGTAGACCGCTACGGCGCCGAGGAGTTCGCGTAACTGCTGGGCACTGTTGGCATCAAACGGACAATAGGCGCCACGCGTGAGGTGAGCGATCTGGTGGAAGGCTTCCGCTGCCTTCGGATCGCTGCCTTCGTGAAAGATGAAGACCGGTACGCCGAGCAGCCCCAGCTCGCCTGCCTTGTGGCAAAGCTCGTCGATGTCTTCTTCCATGCAGTCGCCGACAAAGACGACGGCATTGACCTTCTGTCGCTTGGTCTCGGCGATGGCAAATTTCAGAACCCTGCCGATCTGCGTCTTGCCGCCGAGGCAGGTGACGGCGCTCATGTGCTTCAGGAGAGAAGCGGCGCTGTCGAGCCAGGCGCTGGCCTTGCACTCGGCAAGGCCGCGATAGAACACGAGCTGGACGTCGAGGCCGCCGAGCGCGGCCGTCTCCTTGAACATCTCCGCCTGGATGTGACAGGCCTGATCCCAGGTCGGCTGCCGGCTCGCCGTCGCATCGAGGGCGAACATCAATCGGCCGCGCTGGCCCGCTGCCGGCCGCACCACCGGCGTGGACGCCAGCTTCTTGAGGAAGGCGTCCACCTCGGTGCCTGTCGATGGCTGTCCGGGCAGCCTGTTTCGATCACCTGTCATTGTCTCGGCGCTCGATTGCTAGGCTCACCAGCTTACACCGCTCCGCCGGCGACAGTGGATGGCGGATGAACATCCCGCCTAATGACTTCCTGCCTTTTTGGTACCGATCCGACCCGCCGGCCGGCTTCGACGGCCAGACTGCGGGCGTTTGGCCGCATGTCCGCAGCAACGTCCCGCACCCCAGAGCCCGCATATCGCCAGGAGGGCAGCCGTCGCCGCGACTCTGTTTATGGTTCGGGAGAGTGTTCTAAGACCGCCCAGCATCTATCGTATATTGGTGGGAAAGGCAGCGGTTTGTAGGGGATCTAAGAGCCAGACAGTTCGTTCGGATCGTGTCCCTCAGAACTCAGTCGGCGGGCTTTGAGCGTTTGTCACGCTGATCCCATGTCGCCGAGTCTTCCGATTTGCGTCGAAGCTGCACTTACCTACCGGATTTCGCGGTTTCCCGGGTGCCTCTGGGCGGGCCTCCATGATTGTTGCCGCGAACAACGCCAACTTGAAACGGCTCCACGGAGAAAGCCGGGAGATACACGCTGAGAGGGCACATTGTCTCGACTCGCTGCACGCGCCCTTGGACTCAAATACAGACTTAAATGCCCGAAAAATGGCGGCTTTTCCGAAAAACTCCCATACGCGAAAAAGAGGATAAACTGTTTGGCTGAGGAGACAGTCCCAAGCTAACCCTGCTCCAGCGGGATTCCCTGTTCTAACGGGAAAATACAGGGAGTTGCGCAGTCTTGCGGCCAAAACGGAAGTTTAGAACCGCAAATTCCGGTGGGATTTCAGGGCTCTAAAGTCTATTTTCCTATACGTGTAAACAGGGAAACATCCATGGCTGGCAGGGAAGCTCCCGTACGGAAGTGGGATGCAGTTGAGGTGGTGCTTGTAAAGAGCCAGACGCTGCCTCCCTGCTCCGTTAACCAATGCTTTCCCGGCCAGCCAGCTGTTTCTGCGAAGCCATTCTGCTCTCGTGAACAGGCCGCACCGTAATGTCGCAATCTACTGTCAAATCCTCCGCCGCACGGCTCTCACGCCGATCCAAGAGAGGAGCGAAAAAGCCGCGATCTGTCCAAGCAACCAGTACGACAGCTCGACAGCGCGCGCTTGATCAACATTGGGTAGCATTGCGTCGGCCAGAAGCTCGTGTGACCAGGTTAATGCAAAGATCCAGGACAGAACTTGTATTGCTTTCGCGGCCTGCTCTAAGGCCGGGATGAATGCCTATTTGGCCGAACGCAGCGTCGTTCTCGCCAGGTTCGCGAAAGTTCGCACAGCTTCGTCGAGGTCGTTGAGAATCTGTTCAACTTTCTCGGCCTTGCCCTCAATTTTCCTCACGAGCTTTGCATGTAGCCGCTTTGCCTCACGGACGTCCTTTGTCTTGAGAATCTGGCGGGAAAACGCGGCAATTGGCTCAATGACAGCTGTGACAAGAAGCCGAATCATTTCCGCATCGTGATGCTTCATCTTCTGAAGCGCCCTCTGCATTTGCTTCCGACGAGAGCTTCTTACCACCTTCGCGTAGATGCTCTGCAGGGTTCGATCGCAATGTGTCCTGTAGATTGAATCGATTTCGCCGCAATTGAACTTCATGTCTGCGGCGATCCGCGACGCGATCCGTTCGACGAACGGGCGACATAGCGCCTGCAATTCATCAAGCGCGTGTGATCCTTCGAGCGAAAAGTAGAGAAAATCATTGTAAGTCCTCGTTACGTTCCAAACAGAATGTCGAAGAATCATCGCTATTTCGTAGAGACCCTTAGCACAATCACCGTATTGCGGCAGCGCAGCCTTCGTGGTGTTCCGCGCAAGTAACGCAACCCCGCGGCCGAGATCCTTCGCGAGCTGTCTCAACTCGCTTACGGAGAGGTCGACTTCTGCCAGCCCAGTTTGTACATTCACCTTCCCCTTCATACGTACCTCCCTCGTTCAAGATTCGACCGGGCAGTTTTGCACTGGATCGGCACCCTTATACGCCGCCTCCGTCATGCTCCTCGTGCGTCGACTCGGCCGAGCTAAATGACTTTCGAGACGGGCTCTCTTACGCGGGAAACTCATCATCGGCTTATTTCTCCTCCATCTGTATCACTGTCGGCTCATCCTGCGGTGGACCATCGGCCGCGTAGTGCTTACACCGCCGCAAGTAGAAGCGACTGGGTCCATCGTCAGCGAAGTGCTCGAGAATCGCCTCGAACAAACCTGCGGCCACCGACCATTTCTTGCTCCGGAAGGCGGCAAGGGCATCGGCATATTGCGCGCAGAGAGCCAGTTGATCGGCACTGGCGCCGCCTCGTTTTCCCAAGATCTCGACGACGGATGTCGGATCGGCCTTGCCCATGAGTCGGAACGACCCCAGCGGCCGCACCAGCAGATCATCGACCTCCCCGGCGACCGATTCTGCCGCCAGAACGTGCGTGCCAAGGTGCCTGTTCAGGCTCTCCAGGCGTGCGGCCGTGTTCGCCGTATCGCCGAGGATACTGTAGGCGAAGTGCCCGCCGCCCCCGGTGTGTCCTAGATAGAAGTGCCCGTCTTGCAGGCCAATGCGAACGTTGAGTCGCATCGATCCGTGCTCGCGCGCAAATTGCTCGATGGCTTCGCTGACCTCGATGGCCGCCAGCGCCGCCTTGCGGCAGACCGCCGGCGATCGCTCCGGTGCGGTCCAGGCGCACATGATCGTGTCGGCATGGAACTCAGTGATGTCCACGGCATGCCGCTTGAGCCCTTGCGCCAAAGCATCGAAGTATTCGTTCATGAATGATGCCAGTTCCTTCGGCGATTTGGACTCGGCGAGCGTGGTAAAGCCCGACATGTCGGTGGCCAGGCAGGTTCCGAAGACGACTTTGTTCACCGAGTCGGGATCAATCCGCTTCTCGGTCAGGTCCCTGACGATGTTCTCCGGCAGGTAGTAGCTGATGGCGCGCGCGATTTGCCGCTCTTTGCCGCGTTCGAGCAGGTACTGGCCCATCAGTCCGATCAGCAGCGCCAGCGGCAACTGTACCAGCGCGGGGATGGCCAGAGGCAGCCACAGATCCGCATCGTTGAACCGCCACTGGACGAGGGCGGCATAAACGCCCGTGAGAGCGAATGCCGACGGCACCGACACCATGGCTGGCAAGAGATAGACTGCGACGCCGACCGCAAGCCCGAAGCACAGCACGCAAAGTGCCGTGACACCTGCGTCGCTGGGCCATACTGTTCGCTGTGTCAGCAAGTTCGCAAAAGCCGTCGCCATGATCTCAACGCCGCTGAGATCGATCCCGTCGCTGCCCGTGAAGACCGTGTAGAAACGGTCCGGCTGATCCGGGTCGTACAAGTCCGAGTAGCCAACGAAGACGACTTTGTCGGTCAGGTCGCCCACTCTTTCAGCGCCCGCCTCGCCCTCGTTCGCCAGCAATGCCTGGTAGGGGATGGTCCGTATCGTGCCTGGAGGTCCGTAGAAGTTCAGATACTCGTGATCCGGACCTGCGTAGAGGGCCGCGAGCGCTTCGATCAGCCGTCGCTCTGCGGAGCTGGGCTGCCGACCATATCTTTGATCGAGAATCCTGCCGACCTTTTGCAGGAGTGCCGGATCCTCCTGGAAGGATCGACGCAACGTGAGCATCAAGTGCTGAACGTGAGATGGGTCGTTCAGTTCGGCGGCATTCATGGGCAGCTCTTGAAGGCGGGGTGCGTCGGCCTCCTTGAGAACAGCCAGCCATTGGTCATACATGTCCATCGCATGCAACTGCAGCGCGATAGCGGCCGTCGTGGCGGCGTCGCCGGCGCTTGATTTGAAGGCCCAGAACTCGAATGCCATCTTGCCCAGCTTGGGCAGCGGAAACGGGCCGACCGCCTTGGCCGCCCCGGCAAGGGGCGGCGTCGGCGAAAGTTTTTCCTCCACCCAGATCCACCCGCCGTCGGCTCCGGTAGCGTCGTAGACGCGCTCCTTCCTGCCGGCCAGCCACTCGAACAACACCACCCTGTTCGCCTCGGCAATGGCTTTGGCGAACATGGCATCCTCGTGATCTGATTTGGCACGGCTGAAATCCATGTCGAAAACGATTACGCCGACGTTCCGCTCGGCCAAGCGCTGGACCAGCTCGGCGTGGATGGTCCGGGGCCAGTCCCGCGGCAGCTTGGGCAGGGCCAGCGCGCGTCCGGTGGTGCTGTCGATGGCGACGACCACCACCTCCGGCGGCGGGCTGGTTGGACCCCGCATGGTGAAGAGCCAGTCCAGGCCGAGCGCCCGTTCGAACGCCGTGCCCAGCGGCGTCAGGGCAAGCACGACCCCGCACAGGGCCGTGGCGAAACCCACGAGCAGGGTCCGCGCCAGCCGTGCCATGCGATGACCTGAGGCAAAGCGCACAATGTTCATGAGGCCGCGTGTTCCTGCCGCCGCCTCGCGATTCAAGCAGCCCCTCGCCTCAACCTCAAGCCCCCTCTGTCGCTGCCGTCAACTGCGGCCCTTACGGGCAAGGGGGCAGGGTGGGAGCGCGTCACTTGCAGACGGTGATTGTCCGCAACCTGCCACCCACCGTGGTTGTCACCTGCTCGCAAGTACCGGTTCCGACGGTCGCCGACCCTGTAAACTCGGATCCCTGAAAGTCAGTGGTCTGACCCTCGGGGATGCAGGAACCGGCTGTTCCTGGAGGCAAGGTTGCGTCGCAAAACGTGGCTTCGGCCGGGGGGCATCCGCAGATATTGACCGGCTGCGTGGCGCCCGCCACATGGCCCTGGATGAAGTCGACCGTTCGATTTATGTCGCCTGGGCCGTTGTATGCCTCGCATATCGCTGTCACGTCGTCGAACGGACATGGTCCCGGTCCCCAGACGAACGTGACCTGGTTGACGCCCGTACCGGGCGGGTCCAAACCGGAATCGGTCACCTGGTCTTCGTAGCAATAGACGTGGGTGCCGTTGCGCCTCACGCCGACGGCCTCGATGCCCCGCGTTCCATTGAACTGGTCGCCCGCCGTTAGATCGAACTGGTCGGGCGGATCCGATACATCCGTGAATGCCAGGGTATTGCCCGTGACCGTGACGTCAACGTCGAATTCGCCTGCTGGGGGGGGCTGCGTCGGTGGGCTCAACTCCAGCGAAAAACGGACGTCTGTGATTCCGCATGCGGCGGCGATCGCCGCGGCGGTTTGATCGCCCGAAAGAAGTTTTGGATTGACGCCTGCAGCACTGGTCTGGGCGAGTGCCGGCATGGCCAAGCCCAAGATGCCGACGATCGTTGCCGCCGTGAACCAATGCTTGATCAAGGATCTCATGCCGCCCTGCCTTTCTTGCCTCGCCTCTCTTCGTTGCACCACAACTCTTCCGCCGGCTGCTCTTGCGGCCGTCGGATCAAAAATTGAAGGTGACCCGCCCCATGATCTGACGGTCCGGGATGTAGGGGCCGATCGAGGGTTCGTCTCTGAACTCGCGAAAACTGTCGTCCTGGTACTCGAACTCCTCGTCCAACAGATTCATCACCTCCAGGCTCGCAATGCCGCGTCGGTTCGGAAAGCGCCAGCCGATCGCGGCGTCGATGACAAAGAAGCTGTCGCTCCCTTCCGCCCCGCCGGAAACGGCTGTGCGGTCCACGTCTTGGTCGACGAAGGTCACTCCGACGCCCGCGAAGAAGCCGTTGGGATGGAAATAGCGGGCCGCCAACGGAACGCTGAATGTCTCGACGCTAAGGGGAAAGCCAAAATCGTCCGTACCCGGTCCCGGCTCGGCCTCGAACAGGTCGTAGACGAACTCGGCGCTCAGGGACACTTCGGGAATTGGCGTCCAAAAAACGTAAGCACGATGCGACTGCTCGTCCCAATCCTCCAACAGGGCATCATCGATCTCTCCGTCGAAGTCTGTGTCCATGAAGACGGGCACCTGGAGATCGCGCCATGTCGCCTCCGCTCCTACGAACAGCTCGTTCGTGACGCGCCAATCGGCGCCGCCGCCCCATCTCCACGCCTCCGTTGCGTTGACGTCGTCGAAGAACTGGTTGAAACCCGCGATCTGGGTCGGCTCGATCGTGCGGTTGGCAACCAGTGCGGGCTTGACGGTGCGGAACACGGCGCCGCGGAGACGAAAATCGTCGGTCACGTTCCACTGCACCCCGAATTTCGGGTTCACCTTTGTCACCTCGAGTGGCTCTTCCTCGTAATCGTCGACACTCAACCCCACCGTCCATGTGACGGGATCAGGAAAGTTGATGCTGCCGTAGACATAGCCATGAGGATGGGTGATTTCCGATGACGTGGTGAGGACGTCAGCCGGGTCAGGGGGGGCAGGGGGGAAGGCGATGGAATCCACGAAGGTGGTATCGACGCCGGTATAAGAAAAGCCGGTAGTCAGATTGAAGCGGTCTCGCCGGTAAAGATATTGGCCCTCGATCTGATACCCTTCGTCGTCGGCCAAAAAATCAGTGGCAACGCTAAAACCGGGAAAGACGAATAGGTCCGTTTCCTGGTCTTCGCGGTCGCTGTAGATGAAGGACAGCAGGACATCCGAGTGGGGGGTCGGAGAGTAGCGAAGGCCAACGCGCCCGATATCCTGATTCAGCGTGCGCTCGAAATCGGGACGGACATCGTCGGGGTCGAAGTTGAACGCGAGGTCGCCCTGAGACGATTCCCGATGCCGCAGCTCAAGCTGCAGGTTGAGCTCCGGTGTGACCGCGTATTGGGCGAAAATATTGTAGATGTCGTGGTTGATGTCATGGTTGGGCCGCCAGCCGTCGGTCTCGTAGTGGAATGCGCCGGCACTAATGGAAAGCCCGTCATACAACGCGGAGACCACTCCCTCTCCCCCGAAGGTGTCTTCGTCGCCCACGACGCCCGAGACATTCAATTGGATGTCGTTGCGCTCGAACAGTGGCGTGAATTCATTGAATCCGGCTTCCGCCGGGCCGCCGCGCGTCACGATGTTGAGGTTGGTCTCGCTGAGGCTCGGCTGGACCGGGTTGATGTTGATGTCCTGCAGCAACTGCGCCTGCAGAAGCTCGCTCACCCGCGCGATCTCTCGCCGGCGTACGCCCTGGTAGGAATCCGAAAGGAACCGGTGCGCGGATGCGTTGGCGGGATCGAACGTCAGAGACTTTGAAGCTTCGTTGGCGCCCAGCTGGTGGAACCCGAGGTCATCATAGATCCGCCCCAGGCTGGTGCCACGCGCGGCGCGGTCCTGATCGAGCCCTTGGCGGCTGCGATAGATGGCCCGGTTTTCGTTGCGTTCGATCGACGCCTGTAGATCTTGCAGCGCCTCGCCCGGCCTGTTCTCGACCTGCTTGCGGATGGCATCGTAGAGGTAGGGCGTCGGATCGAGCGGATCGAGTTCTTTGGCGACCGCCAGCTGCTCGGCGTCCAGCGGGTCCCGCTTCTCCTCGAAATAGGCCTTGCCTAGATAGGATCGCAGCAAGGCATTGCCTGAATCAAGTCCCACCGCCACTTCGAGATTCTGACGGCCTTCTTTCAACGCGCCGTCGCGGATCATCGCCAGGCCCAGGCCGAAGCGCGGCAACGGGTCTTCGGAGTCGATGGCGATCGCCCGCTCAAAGTCCTCGCGCGCGATCTTGGTGCGGAACTCCGCCAGCGCGGCAAAGCCGCGAACGACATGGACCCGCTCCAGATCGGGCGCGAGGCTCGCCGCCCGTTCGGCAGCCGCGCGCGCGCGATCGCGATGGCCGAGCATCAGCCACAGCTCGGCCAGCCGCGCCCAGGCGAGGGCGTCCTGCGGTTGCGCTTCCGTTGCCGCCAACAAGGTGTCGCGCGCTGCCTCAAGCTCGAACTGCGCCTGCTGGGCATAGGAGAGGGCGATCTTAGGCGCAGTCGCCTGTGGTTCGAGTTCAACGGCGCGCCGGGCGTCCGCGAGGGCTGCGTCCTTCTCGTTTTGCACGACATTGATAACGGACCGCAGTGCATAGCCGAGCCCTGCGTTCGGATCTTCCGTCAGCGCGCGATCAATCATGGCGCGGGCTTCGTCGACCCGGCCGACGGATAGCAGCAGCGCGGCCTGATAGAGATGGAATCGGGCATCGCGCTCCTCCTGCGGCACCTTTTCGAGCGCCGTGAAGGCTCCGTTGAGGTCACCCTTGCCGGCAAGCTCGAGTGCTTCGCGCAAGCCCGCCGGCAGATCTGGCGGAATGGGCGCGCCGCGACCGCCGAGCATGGCGTCGACCGGCGGATAGTAGAGCGCCCACTGCACGGAATCGCGTGGGCGGACCAGAACATAAGGGGTGGGTGGCTTTCCGGCCTCGGCCGCAACCGATTGACCGCTGGCCACCTGCACCTTGCCCTGCTCGTTGGCGGCCGCTACGACCCCTTCGAAGACAGTGAGCAGTGTCTGTTTCGCCTCGGCCCGCATGAGGAATTCGGTCCCCTCGATCGTGGCGTTCAGGTACGGGGTTTGGACCGACATCACCCGCGGACTGCGGCTGAACGACTGAAACGCGCCGAGGATCAGATCGACAAATGACGGTTCCTTCTCGTCTTCCGCAATGTCGACGAGGTGTACGGTGGTTTCTTGGTCGAGCCGCAGCACGGCCCCATTGATGAGCATGACGGCCGCGCGACTGCGCGGGCCTGTGCGGACCGTGTCGCGCTCGCACAGGGATTGATCGAGTGCGGCAGATACCCAGAACTGATTGTCACCGCGCTGCACTTCCACCTGGCCATCGATCGATACCACATGGCCCACGACGGGGGCGCATTCTTCCGCGGCGATTGCGCTTGCCGGCGCTTGTACGACAAACCACCAAATCAGTGGAATCCCGATCCAAAACCTGGCAGACCCCATTTCCTCTCTCCGGCAGCTAGGTTTTCGCTTTCTTTGACCCCGACTTCCGATTTTCTCTACCGCCTGTGTCCGATAAGGACCTATCGTTTCAATGGGCCCGCGCCAAACTCATCGCAGCACCAATTCAACAATAGCGATTACAGCGCTTGACCTCGTGCCACCTGACACGCGTCGCACGCTGGATTGCCTGCCTTGCGTCCTCGGCCCTACCGGTGACGCCCACGAAATCCGGTAAGACCGTCACCCAGCCACCCGAGTCATGCGGGAAGGCGATGGCGAGATATTCGACCATGACAGCCTCCGATCGCGCTCAAAGCACGTCCGCCGGCCGGATTCAATTCCGGCTCTCAGTTCCCCCCAAGATATAGAGTAGGTAACTCTTGAGCGGACTCGTTTGTCCATTGGGGTAATACATGAAGCTTCCATGGAAGGTCATTTACCTATGCCCTTCCTTGAGTGCTCTTCTTAGAGGCTGTTTCGAAAAGGGTTGAGTGGTCGGAGTCATCGTGATTCCAAAAGGTTGTTGAAGCCGATTTTGGAGTTGCGATGAAGACCTGCAGGCGCAAGATCCGTCAGGCGGTCGAGCAGCGCGGTAGTCTTCTTGGCGTCGCCGAACACGGCCGGCCATTCGCCGAAGGCGAGGTTGGTGGTGACGATGATGGAGGTGCGCTCGTAAAGCCGGCTGACCAGATGGAACAGCAGTTGGCCGCCGGCTTGCGCGAACGGCAGATAGCCGAGTTCGTCGAGGACGACGAAGTCGAGGCGGGTCTCCGCCAGGTCCTGGCTGTAGCTGGCGCAGATGATCTTGCGCCTCGGATTCCGACCCAAGACCCAGGCCGGAAATGCGACCGAGGCGCAGATCGATTTGAGGTTCCGTGGTGGTAGGGGCGCACGTACTTCGCCGGCATCAGCCGGGCATCATGGCCAAGCAACTTGAGCCGGCGACTGAGATGCGGCGTTCGACGCGGGGCTGGTCAGCTTTGCTGACGATGGGGCGGTGCTCACCTCTCCTGGCCTGACCGCAGAAGCGGGTTCGGCACTTGGCCTGGCTGATGCGATCAGGCTGATTGGTCTTACTACCGCCCATCGGACGAACTTGAATTGGCATCGCGCGCGGCACAACTTCTGACGGCTTTACTTAGCTCCGATCGGTCGCACAACATCCATGTGGCTCATCATGGCGCGTGCTGGGGAGTTGGCCGGCATCATTCACAGTGATGCTGCTATCAGAGAACTGTGCTCTCGGCGCCGTCTGCCGTTGCCGTTGCCGTTGCCTTTGCGTCGCGAGCCGTGGCCTGAGAAACGGTTTACGACCGCATTAAGCGGTCAGCTGAGACGTGCGAACTCAGCTGGCGTCGCGTTGGTCAGAACTCAGTCAGCCGGCTTTGAACGTTGGTGACGTTGGTCATCCAATGTCGTCGAGCCTTCCGATCTGCGTCGAAAGTGCGATTACCTACCGGATTTCGCGGTTTCCTGGGTGCTTCTGGGCCGGCCTCCATGATCCTTGCCGCGAACAACGTCACCTTGAAACAGCCTTGCGGAGAAATCCGGGAGATACACGCCAAGAGAGTATATTGTCTCGCCTCCCTGCACATACCTTTGACTCAAATGCAGG
>Ga0184637_10001834_pt1 | contig 14016 bp, 17 predicted proteins | sample PLM3_127_b2_FD_133143 | JGI IMG/M metagenome (GOLD analysis project Ga0184637, IMG submission 133143) | Groundwater sediment microbial communities from an aquifer in East River, Colorado, USA - PLM3_127_b2 | ecosystem: Environmental > Terrestrial > Soil > Riparian zone | place: USA: East River...
TGCGGAATACTCCGCAAGCGCCTCGGAAGCCTCCCGGACCACCTTCTTATCATTTCCTGGTTGTTCAATAGTAAAGGTATAAGGGGCTTTACCGTAGGGCTTAATACTAACACAGAGGATTGAATTATAGTCACAGTTCAACCCCGTCGACTCAATATCGAAAGTACAGAGTCGGTTCGTTTCTTCAACCAAATCTAAGAAATCTTGACAGTCTAGTTGCATTAGAACCCCCTTCTACGTGATGCACCATCGCTACGTTCTGGCATTATAAGTAGTTTATCCCTCTCGTTTCTTCCGTTAATTTAACCGTTACATCAAGGACCGTATCTACCACAATTGCTTCGACGTAGCCATGCTCGTCGATCAGAACTTCTTTCCCCCCTTTAGTTGCGATCTTACGCCATTGTCGACGTTCGATGAATTTGTCATCCACAATCCGTAATTGAGATACCCCCAACATACCCCCGTTAATCTCTACGAGATACGTCATCGTATCTCCTCACTAGATACGTCAAGTTCTTTCGCTCCAGGGCTTAACAGGGCCACTATAACCGACAAGCTGTGAACGAATCCTTTGCTCAGCGGCTTCTTCAACCGCTGGATCACGGTCAGAACGTAATGTTCCGACTTCGTTACCAGGGCCGTCACTTCGTCCTGGGACTTCCCCGGTACCGGATACACTATATGATGTTTCTGGACTATCTCCCACGCTTGCTTCTTTGCCATATTCACTCTGGCCTCCGGGATACCCGGTGGAGGACCAACAAGGACAGTAGATGGGACATTGCTCATATGTATCCCGCTCAGGTGCGATCCCGTCGATTAACGCACGGTTAATAACGCCCAAACGAGCAAGAAGAAATAGAACACGGTCAGGATCAGGAGCAACAGAATAAACCCGATGACGGTGATCATCACGGCATACGAGAATAACCACCAAACTATGACGCCCAAACATGTCTCCGTAGAGAAGCAGCTGATCCCGGAATCGTTGGGGTAAGCTAGCCTCAGATCGATACGTATTAAAAACCTCAACACCGACTGATTTGACCTCTAGTATGTTGTTGTAAAGAATAGCGTCCGGGCGCCCGGCAACGAGGAAATGATCGATAGACCCATCAGGGAACACGGTCGAGAATCGTGACTTCAGGGTCGGAATATGAACCTTCGTGTCGGGGAAATACGCCCGGATAGAATCCAAGACCTGATCTTCTAGGTCGTTCCCACGCCGTTGAAGCGCCAATACCCGAGCAGGCATAGCCGGCCTCGGCGTTCCTCGCATATCAAGCCAGACGGCAACCGGGCACTCGGAAGCGTCTCTCACGTAAAAGTGCGACCGCTTCCTCGGTTCCCGTAGATTAAACGAGGCCAGCTTTAGGGGGCCTTCTCGGAGGGCTTCTTTAAGAGCGTTTATGGGAGGATACATAGAGTTGGACTTCTTGAACAATCTTGTCAGCGATCTGATCGCAGCCCTGACAGTAGTGATACTTAGAAGAGCACTGTTGACGTATCTCTTCTGCTAAGGCTAGTATAACGCGGGCAAGGGTACTAGTCGCCTGTGGGGAAAACAGAGTCGTCAACTACGGCTTCCTTTGAGGGACCGGCTTCTGCCGGGGTAGCGGTAAAGTTACCTTCGATGTAGGTACGAAACCGTTCAGCGGTGGCAACCGCTAACGCGATACGGTCGGCTGGCGTTTCCCCTTTCTTCGGGGGGAACGGACCAAGCATTTGGACGGCGCTTCGGAGGACCGCCATGCGAGTGATGGCTCTGTCCTTATCATCGCCCACAAGACGGCTTCCTCCCGTGGACTGAACCGGAACCGCAGTTCCGCCACCCACCTTTGAAATTGCCGTATAGTTGGTAAAGTCACCTTTCTTGTTGAACTCATAGGAAATATCGTCTCCGATCTGAGCGTCTAGGGTACCCCAAAAGGAACCCCAAACACCGTCAATCTGGACGGCAAGATACTTCTTGCCCGTATTACTTTGTTTGTTAATTACTTTCTCTAGTTTGCCTTGGGCCAAGGTGGGAACTCCTTGAAGGTGGGTTAATGAGGCGGGAGGTACTTGATACTACTTATAGTACCACGGAACGGAGGATAGATCAAAGGCAATGGCGGACGGTTATAGGTAGGTATAGAGGAGGGCTATTCCCAGACGTCGTAAATCGAGGCCATTCGCTGAATCTCTTTGATTAGTAGCTCTTCACAGGACGGTTCAAGTTCGTTCCATACGTCGGCTTTCCGTGCTAATACCCTAATTTCATTGACCAAACGGTTATACATATCCCTAAGTTCGAACACTTCTCTGACAACGAGAACATCTACCGCCGTAACACACTTAGGACAGGTCTTATCCGCCCTAGCATTGGCGGCTAACTGTTCCAGCATCTCAGCGTCAGTCGCTTTACTGATTCCAAGAGGAACTTGAGATACCCCGCTTTGAGCCGACGTTGCCCTAGGATCAACGATCTCCTTAGATCTGACCATAGCTAGGCTCCTTCCCCAAGGGCGCTAAGCGCCCTCTCCTCCGACCTCATGGTGAGGCCCGGTAACGTGATCTTCGTTTCCTTCGGTGTAACAGTCCGGGCAAGTAGTGAAACAGTGTTCACACCAGTCCCCATGTTTGTAGCAGTGTGCCATCTCTACCGGAATTCGTTCGGATGGATGTCCGGTCTTAAGATATCGTCCCTCAATCGTCATTTCGCCCTCCCCTTTGATTGAGCAATGAATCGTTTAATCCTACTTTTGGATAAAACTTCGGGGTTACCCCGTAACCACGTCTCAATGTAATCATCGGCTAGTTTCTCTCCAGGAGCCCCACACCAGTCGCAGACTTCGATTTCGAGGATATCAAGAGGACCTCGTTTGCCGACCTGCCGTCCGTCAAGAAGAACATAACCACTCACGGCTTGCCACTCATGGTGGCATTTGGTACATTTAACGATCATATCTTTAACTTCTGCTGATCTCCCCAATTAGGCCCTACGGACCATTCAATGTTGAACGGAACCCGACGCCATGCCGGTTCCTCATCGGTTAGAAGGTGGAGCGGCGGCGTTAGAAAGTAGGGGGTGCCTTCTAACACCGCGCGCTCCCTGTGCGCGGGGTCGCACGCACACTCTACGGAATCGTATAAGGTAAACAAAGGAACTGCCTTAATCCCCTCCTTTGCCCACTTCCGCGCAGCACAACTGACGGCGAGCTTAGGGATGTCACCTGAATAAGGCCCTTGAATGAGGAAATTCCAAGCCTCCATAAAGCACTTCCGAGTCTCACGGGAGAAGAGTTTCCTTAAATCATTTAGTTTGTAGTCCTTGTCAAACACTGGTAAAACACAACTTGAGGTAGGCCCAACTCCTGGTATTATAGGTTTTCCTGGTTGACTAACAATACCCTCCTTGAAAGAGATCGGCATGATCTCGTCTAGGAACGCGCGCCCCTTAAGGGCGCGTTCGTCCGTTAGGAACGTTACGTCATGAAAGCGTCTACGACGCTTTACGTAGTTCGTTATATATTTATTATATAGGACGATATAAGGAACGTATAGGAACTTAAAGAAGGATACGTTATTATACGTACGGTGTATCTCGTCGTATAAGGGCTTTAGGATGGACGCTCCTATCCCAAAGATGCCATTCTTGTGTAGGGAGTGTTCGATTGTACTAGGTTCGTCCGTGAATAAAACGTTAAAATTCACGACCTTAGCGGCGGTTCGTTGGTGACCGGGATTCCCCATCTGAGGATTAAACTTCTCCACGGTCTTCCAGTTGGCAAGCTGGTCAACGAGAAGCCGGGTTTTCTCATGCCGATCTACCCCTTCCCGAAACTCCTTGGTCAGAACCACATCGCCAGTTTCCGCAGCACCTCCGCGCATTTCGATCTGGCTAAGGTCGCCGTGCAGCCACTCTCCGAAGGGAGGGTAAAAGAGATTACGCATCGCTTTATACTCCTGAGAATGCCAGATCCTCACCAAGAACTTCAGTTACTCCTAGAACTGGTTTTGGATCATCTACGGCTGGAATGAGGACAATTTCTTCGTCAGTTACCTCGGTTCCTTTGTGCGTTCGCCGAAGGCGTTTCGGCCATTGAATATACAGAACCGTCTCGCGTTCCTCGTGGATTGGGGTCACGCCGGAGTCAGTTGTATCGAAGATTTTCCGACAATCCTGACACATAACTTCGTCATCGGGTAACTGAGAGGAGATTTGTCCTTCGTAAGGAATCATAGCCCACTTCTCACAGGTTGAACAGCGTCGACGGAGACTTACATTGGACACTTTTGATAGCCTCCTTCTCCTTCCTTTTGACATGGTTTGCTCCTTTTCTCCTACCTGCCATCTGTGTCTACGACTCACCGCATCACGTTTTGTAGGTTAGGGCCACTTGCCCGATGTCGCCCTGTTCGAGACATTGGGTGGGAATCAAAATGCATTAGACCATCGTCAAAGACCTGTTGTTCGTAGTTGTGTAAGTATCGGAGTTGTGTTTGTACCCGTTTCAGAGCCAGGAGCCGAGACGCAAAGAGGTTTTCCGGTTGACGCCATAAGAGCTTACGGAGCGTCGTCGCGTCGGTGGACGTGATCTTCGGATCAAATAACTGTAAGATCGGAAGTAGCTGATCGGGTGACGCGAAGTTAAGTTCGGGGACGTTCGTTATTCCTCGCAGGAGGGTTTCAAGCTTTACCGCTTCTTCGGTAAGGGCAGAAGCCTGCTTAACCGCTTCCTCAAGGTTATAACGAACGCCCCGAATCGTGCCATAGGTAGACGTCGCTCGATTTGCCATTTCGTGATCAAAAAGACGGTGTAGATCTTGGTCAAGTAGGCATTTCGCAATCCACCGAGCGAGCCTTCGTGTGTTGTTTACGTCTTGCATACACAGATTTCCGAGTCCGGACCAGTTGATATTCGATGGATTGAAGGTCTTCCAGAACTCCCCTTTGTACGGTACAGTCTGAAATACTTTCTTTAGGATGCCTTCTAGACTCTTGTCCGGGTAGTTCTCATCTAGCAAATGAAACCCAATCATCGGGTCAAATAGCCTCCCCGCAGGCCAAATGCCGTAAGTGATATAGAGCCATGCCAATTCGTGATGGACGTTAAACGCTATGAGATACGAGTTTGGGTTAGCCAAAACTTCTATAACCCGATCTGGCAAGGGCGCAATGTCGAGACGTGTGACGCCCGAGACATCCGGCAGATGGATATCGTAGGCGCATAATAGGAGTTCACCGACTTGCCCGTTTCGTTTCCAGGGCATCGGATTCTCGTATACGATACCCGAATGTTCAAAATCGAGCGTTAAAACCGGTCGATCCCTTGACTCTCCCAAGATACTCCACATAGACGTACTGGAATGTATGTTCTTTACGGGTTCAACGATTAATGCTTCATCCTCTGCATCAACGTTAACCTCCGAACCATCTGTTTCTAAAGCGTATTTTATATCCTCAATGATGACGTTATGTAGGGCGGGATTGGTTTTAGCCGCTGCCGGATGGTAGGTTACGAAAAAGATCAGCTTAGGAAACTCCGGGACATAGAGAGTTTGTCGGCGAAAGGTATCTAACCGTCCTTTCACTTGTTCATTTAGTACGGACGTCAAAGCGATTTTACCCATGCAGATAACCCGTTTCAGATTCGGCATTTGAGTAATCCGCTTAACCCAGAAAGTCCGGCAGAGCCGGATCGTCTTCATATTGGGGTCCCCGTGCGGGGAACACATGACTACGTTATCATAGCGGGCGTGGTTGGGGTAGTCCACTCCCGCTTGTTTGGCGAGTCTTTCCCATAGCTCTCCGGTCGGACCGCACACGATAACCCCATGCGTGTCAGCGACTTCGTCCGGGGCGTCAAAAAGGAAAAGGTTCTCGCTGTCTAGCCCACCACGGCCCGTGAGCCACGGGCTTTGGCATGTCCGAAATGCTCCGCATTCGAGACACTCCGGTGGGGCCATATCCGCTTGAAACCGTTCGCGGTCAGTAGCTACCCGATCTAAGGGTTCCTTTCCTCCGAGCTTAAGCAGAGGCAATAGGTCCCGCACTTTTCCCCCCATCTAGAATTTGGTGTTCACTACTTAGAAGCGCATGAAGTTCAGCGTCCATTAACTTGGCCGGGTCTTTTGTAGCCGGAGCATAGATTAGGTGGATTTGTTGAACGGTTTTCGCCTTACCTCGATAGACTGCCGAGATATCCGCAGCTAATCGCCCCATATTCTGTGCTGCGTCCGTATCCATGAAAATGTCAATATATTCAGGTAGATAGTACATTAATTGTGTCCGTTGAGCTTCGGACATAACCGTCCCCCCAATACCAACGCCAGGATATCCCCGAGTTGCCAGACTTAACGCATCGCCGGGGCCTTCAACAAAGGCCCAGTAGGGGGAACGGGCGATTACAGCATTCGGAAAATAGAGATTCTTGATTCCGGCTCGACTATAGGTCCATGTGCCGTCGACAAGACTCCGTTCAGCATACCCGCCTACGCTTACAAGATCGTAAGGATTTAAGAACGGGAATAAAATAGCACCTGGAAGCGGATCGCTCCGATAGAGAATCTGAGCCGCCATAGCTACGGTCATTGAAATATGGCGTTCTTGGAAATAGCCATGGACGACGGGTCCACACATGATTGTCAAGGGCTTGAACCCTTGAGCCTCCATTTCCTCTCGAAATTCCTTAAAAGGCTTACCCACGTCCTCTCCTTTGGGTGTCGGCGGTGTGAGCCATTCCGCTAATGTCTCGGCGGCTTTAATTGATGATAACGGCCCATCTTTAACGACTACAACGGTATTACAGCGAAAACAATGTCCAATTCCCTTTACGGGATTAACATATAAATGGCCTTTTCGATCTCTGATCCCCATACGTTCTTCACAGAAAGGGCACCGATATAGGCTTTCGCCATTTCCTAGTTGACGAACAAGGTTCGGTTCTAGACCGCTAAGGGTGACGGCGCGTCGCGCCATAATTCCATGAAGTCCGCCGACCATCGCTCCCTCATTTCTTCGCGCGTTTCTTCTAGTTGTCGAAACGCATAGCCTAGCATTTGTAAATCGGGTGTCCTGATCGGAAACTCCGCAAGGATTTGTTCAATCTTCTCAGGTGATTCGGCGAACATCAAGCCGGTCGGTAACCGGAGAATCGTCTGTTCCGATGTCGTCATTAGACAGTTCATGACGATGATCTTCGATAGCGCCAGTACGGTATAGCAGTAAAGGGGCGATAGAAGAAACGAACCCCATTGCCGAAACTCCCAATGGTATAGTTCGATGCCCATAGACGGCTCTTTCACCCGAGTCGAATTCTCCCATGCCGAGACTAAATAACCTGCCTGTGCTCGACTTGTCATTTGATTCAAGTCGTCGTACCGGTTCATAAATGCATTGGCCCATCCAAACAATAGGCGAACGGCATGCGTGAATGCTGGTCGAGAGAACCATAAGGAGCTAAAGTGGACGTGTCCTCCAATCGAGCGACCATGATGGAAATGACCAGTTAGAAAGACAACCGGAGCGATACGTCGAGCCCGTCCCGTGGCAGTAGTCAAAACATGCTCGTAGAGCGTGTTGAGAGCCCTAGCGACATCCCGAACGATCTCCGTTACATCGGTAAAGGTACGGGTACGAATCTCGCCGGTGTCACGCATGCCTCGGGAGTTGCCGTGGTTATCCGTCCCGAGCATTCCTTGAAAAGGGAGAATCAGTCCTGCTGGTGCCGGAGCGCCATCGAACTCGATGACGAATTCAATGTCAGTTCCGTACTTCAGATCCTCCCCCGGCGTTAGGTTCGGTATTAGGTATGGGGACATCTTCTTCGTCTCCTTCTTCTATGTAGGGGACCAAAACTTGACCAACATCGTTAATGACCCGTACAAACACGGTACGGCTAATCGCTTCTCCTGAATTGATCGGCATTTCCGCGTTTCGCATGACTTCACGGAAGTGACGTTCATCGTCTTCATAATCATCCAAAACCTTTTGACCTTCCGATGATGCATAGAAGGCCCGCATTCGTTTAATAGCAGCCCAATCAACGTCTTCGATTGGAATACGACGTGAACCAAAGGGGCTGACGATTTCAACTAGTTTTCCCATAGTTAATTATCAACTCCGGTGAGGGTGACATGGCACGAAGGGCACTGGGACTTGAGGAAGTACAGCCAGCGTCGTGCTATGTGAGCGCTACAGCGCGGGCAAAGAACGGTAACTACCTGACCTTTCGCGTTCTTAATACGGCGATCGTTTGGTACCAGGACACAAGCCGGACTGTTTACATGAGCCAGTCGAAGCTGCCTCCGTTGTTCAATTTCTTCTGGAGTTAATTCGTGACTTATTCGGGAAACATGACTATGGGGCTGGTGATACTGTTTTCCCCAACTTGATGGGTAAGCTACTCGATCTAGTTTTACCGATTCTGAGAGAAGGAGGCCTTTTTCTTGGGAAAAGGTAAGATAATGGTCCCGAGCGAGGTCCAATAGGTGCCAGTTAGCATCTCTTTTATCCAAAGCAAGTCCGTGCCAAGCAAGTCGACCAGGGTCCCGCATGAACGTGTTCTTTAACGGTACGTCGACGCTAGACCAAAACAAGATATCTCGTCGTACGTCGACTAAGAGGGATAACGGCGAGTCGTTTCGGGCTAGTAAAAGACCGGGTGTTGACGATATATCGCGGATGGGCCTAACCAGGGCCGCAATTGCCCAGGCTCCATCGATGAAGGATAGTCCTTGGGCGATGGATTCCGCATGGTGAAGGGTCATTGGAATCGCTTCACTGTCGACTTCACCAAGACGGTCTGCTTTATAGTGTTCAAAGAGAGCATCGTCATTACGAATACTACCGTTATGCACTACAAGCCAATCACCGAAGTGTACTGGATGGTTATTGTCGTTGTTTTGTGCTGAACCTTGGGTCGGCATCCGGGTATGCATGATCATATGGTTCGGAAGGGGCGTTTCGAGCCATTTGTTAATCGACTTTAGACTATGGAACATGCCCGCCCCAACAGGGGCTTTGGCGACAACAAAATCGTTACCTTCGGCGTCAAAATAGCCTAATCCAGACGCCGTCCCACCCCGGCTTTCGTTCGCAATATGCAGCTTAGATATCTCTTCATGGGTGGGGCGTTTGTTACCGAAACAATAGTAACCGGCTATACCGCACATTAAGTCCCCCTTTTCCCTTTCTTTATGGTATCCTTGGTGGCGGCGGTCGACGTCGATTCGGTGGTCGCCTACCGCGCCGTGTGGGATTGGTTGTCGGACGTTCCTGAACGGGCGGAGGTGGTTGAGCTAAAGAGTAAAGTCGCATAAATTCCTCCGGTGATAGAGTTGGTCGATCTGCACGATTTGCGGGACGGTTTGTGGGATGGTGTTCTTCGACCATCCGTCGAGCATCTTCGGCGTCTAATCGAGTAATTTCGGCTTGTTCTTCTCGATCTTCACGGCTTATCTGCTCTTCTTCAGTTTCAACTCGTTCAACCCGCATATCGGGGAGAGGCGGGATAGGGCCAAAACTTGGGAATGCGTCAAGTGCAGCAGCTCGAACACGGCGTCCTCCTGCTGATGCGCCGGGAACGATCCACCGACCCCGTAGTTCATCCGGTGGTTCTACTATCCCTTCAACCGGATAGATTAGCCGACGGCTCGTCGGTTCACAGAAAGCTGCGAATATGGTATTTTGGAGTAACTCTGCCGGAGTACAGTCCGTTGTTGGTAAGGGGACGTATACCCAGGCCAAGTCTTCCGAAGGGGATGTCAGTCCTCCTGCAATGAGATACCGATAACGTCCTATCGTACCGCCGATAAGACGGGTCAGACGACCCCAGGATGGTCCAGTAATAGCGTAATCTGCTCCTGCTGCATGAATCTTCGCCGTTGCAGCGACGACGACTAGTATTGTCTCTCCTGCTGCTTGTAATACTAACTGAACCCGTTCGGCGAGGGTTTGTAGAGCCGGAAGGGTATCAGGAGGGAACCCTTCTGGCAAAATCGTAACTAGAGCGGTTCGAGAATGAGGCATATTCACCTGAGAGATATGAAGGGGCTTTTCTCCTTTTTTTACGTGAGTTGCAAGGTCCAAGTTACAAGGCCGTGCAAGAATAGCGGTAATGGGAGCATCCAAAATACCAATACTCCGAAGTCGGTCTAAATGACAGCTGTTTTCGGCATGTATACGTCCACATGTGCTACACCGGCGGTTACAATGATGACATATTGCCAAATGTTCATACCCCGTCGGTAACAACGCTACAGGAAGGATAGCGGCGTTACAATTAGGGCACGAACTAAGACGTACAGTGATGTGGCACTGGGGGCATATACGTCCTGGCGAACGATTTGGAGCGGTCGTCCGCATTCGTCGTCGTGCTGTGAGGCCGCACGAACTACATGACGTAAACCCCGAATCTTCTTGTCCCTGATTCGCTAGTCGCTGGACTTCATTTTCAATTGACGCGAATAGCGTCATTATTTCTGTTGATTGGGCACATGTTGAACACATGGTTGTATTCTGCCGATGAGGACAGAGAAGGTACGAGCGATGCATAAACCAGTGCCCGGCTTGTGCCCGTGTGAGGACGTCCTGAGTGAATTCTTGGACGTTCATTCCTCTTTCTCCTTCCAACGTTGAACAAAATGACTAGCGGTTGGAACGGCGTTTCTGTCGTTAACAGGCGCAATCCGCCGTCCCATCGAAGCAAAAATTCTAATTAGGTTCTCAACAGTAAATCGACGGTAGGGAAATTCCCGAGCAAGCCACCGTTTGAACGGTTCGGTCTTAAAAACGTGTGCAAAGGCTTTTCGGGCCTCTTTTTGATCACTTTCATTGATAATTCCTTGGATGGTGGTATTCCCAATGCCCAATTGACACGCTCTTGGCCCTAGACGAGGTGTTTTTAGTGCGTCTTCGGTAAGACCTGCCAATACGTGAATGGCCGTTGGAGATAGAGCCAGGCAGCCGGAAGGAACACGATATTCCAGGACCAACACATCCCCGCCTCTGACGCGACGCTGACGGTAACACCCCGCTTCTCCATACATCTTCCTCCGTAGGGCAGCTTGTTTAGGGAATGGGTCCATAAGAACGGAAACGAGGCCGACCATTCGGTCCAAAAGGCGTACCTTCCACGGTATCGTGGTTTCCGTCCGAATCGAATCGCCGGAGTAGTGAAAGTGCAATCCGCCATACCGTTTTGGTCCGAGCAGAGTTCCTTCCTCCGGCCCCCGGCCATCGCCATAGACGTTCAGACTACCCGCGCACCCGGCGACGTTAGCGGTTTCGGGCAATACCTTGAAATGTGCTGCGGGTATCCGCACTTCGGTTGCGTGTTGTGGGCGTAACTTGGTTGTTTCGACAAACCGATCATTCCGACGTTGTAACATCCGCATCCCGGCTTTAAGTCCGTCGTATAGGGCGCGTAACAACAGAATGCGACAGTATGTCGGCGTCGTTGCTACTTCGAGGAACACTCCGTCGCGCCCGACAAGGGCGTTTGTAATGCCTTCGGGCATCTCGTACAGACCTTTCTCAGCCAGTAAGTGCGCGGAAACAAAGGCATTATCCTCATTGCGAATAATAAACTCCGCGTCTATTCCAAATAGCCATCCCCGTGCCATTCTTATCCTCCGCTAACTGTGCCTAATGTTCCTTCGTCTACGTTGTCATAAATTGCTTGTTCTTGTTCCAGTGATGGTCGATTCCGTAGTGGAGAGTTCTCTACGAATTGGGCAATATGTTTGGCGGCTCCTACGGCTCCGCCAAGATGAATTAGGTTTTGTGATAATACCCCAATTCCATAAGGACGTTCCGTTCCTTTGGGGGGAATCCAACCTACAAGTCCGTTCTTTTCCAGATACGGCCACAGATCGTCACTCAACCGATATAGTTGAAGAAGGCCCTTATAGCCTCCCATAAGCTCCTGTAGGAGTGAACCAAGCAAATCGCCCTGTGCTCGATTCGGTTTGAATTTTAACCACGCGGCGAGTGTAACGCCTGGCTTATACATATCCGAAATGGGCGGTAGTTCATCAAGGATACTGAGAATTATCTGGATGCTCTTTGGAGACGTATAATTGAAGCAAACGGCACGGAACATTCCGACAGCGAAGTGGAGAAAGGCCGGGTGCTGTGCAATCGCTGCCGGAAGTAATGCGACGTATCGTTCATAGTTCGTATACGAAAGGATGTATCCTGTTGTTGGTGATGTGAGTCCTTCGATAGAAACAGTTGATCCAAAGCAATATGGCGATGGTAGTTTGAGTCCGTCAATGTACTTTGCAACATCCGGCGGTGCCCAATAGGCAACTGCGTACGGTAATTGATTGTTCGAATCACGAAAGTTCTGTAGTGCTTTGATGCCGTCATAGAAGTTACGTCCATGATGTCCAATTAGGGGCGCAATTAGCGCCACACCGAGGTTTGAAAGAAGGACCCGTAATCGTAGTTGATCGGAGTCAATTGTTGTTTGGATAAGGGGTACGGCTCCGTGATATAGACGGATAAGAGCGAGTCCCAATAGCTCGTCGCTTCGTGCGTTTCGACTGAGACACGATCCGTCGGGCTTGTATCGGGTATGAGGCGTGAGTGATCGTAACATAATTTCCCGACATGATTGGAGCCCCGTTACGGGATCTCCTTGAGGACGGACGGCTGCGATGGACGACGTCAGATAGACGGAGCCATCCGGAAAATATAGGCTGAAGTTCGCGTTGAAATGGACCATCCCGTATCTCGGAAGCTCGACGACGTTAACGGCTACGCTCATTATACCACCTCTGAATTGCCTGCACATACGCTTGCAGCGTATGCTCGTTATCGTAGATGGACGGGGCCGAATTGACTTCCAGGACGTGAAATCCGAGTTTCTTTGTCCAGATCACGTCCACAGCACCGAAATCCATGCCGAGTGCAGCGACTGCTCTGATCGAGTGTTGGACCAATTGCGCACGTAGGTCTCGGGGTCCGTCGCTCTGATAATAGTGGAAGTGAGCGTTTTCCGCGTTCCATACCACGTCCTTTACGTTAGTAGGTTTCTTTTCAGCGATCCGCAGAACCGCTCCTTTGAAAACATGAACCCGAAACTCTCGGTCCTTCTTAACATACTGGGTGAAGTAATCTGCTGTACTTTGTGGGTACCCACCAGGAGCAACGGAGACGGTTTCATGGTCATGTCCACATACGCATTTGCACGGACGTCGTGTCCGAACTTCAGCAGTCGGTTCAATCAACCGAATGTCCCGGCCCCCGACGTGATTGCGCCGTCGGGTCAACAAAGAAAGCCCCTCAGAAGGGCTTGGGAGGCCGGTCCAGAAGTGGGGTACGGGGATTGTGGGCGTTGCATCGCGCATCAACACTAGTTGCCTGTGTTTGTCGTACACGATGCGTTGATTGAGGGAGGCGGCACGTGGCGGTTCGTAAATCGAGCCCCAGTTAACGACGTGGTGTCTTCCTTGACGCCTTCTTGTCACTTCCGGTGAGTACCGGGGACAGTCGAGAGCCTCGGCCAGCGCCCTTGCGCTTGGGCCTTTTCCGTAGACCACTAGCATGCGTTTCTCCTTTCGAGGGGTCGAAACCGTTCATTTTGGCGTACGCGCCCTTTCCGTAGACCGTATCTGTTACCTGTTGTGCGATTCGATACATTGCGTGATTACTAAGCGTGTCCATTAGACTCATTGCGTCCTCTCCAGGAAATCGACGATAGCTGCGGTAAGTTCCGCTGGCGTTTCCGGTCGGCGCCCCTCCAGTTCTCCGGGTTGATTATCTCCGGATCGAATGTAACGGTTAGCAATCTGTTCTAACGTTAGGGACATAATCCCATCGCGGCCCGTAAGATCGGAGACGACCGTTTGACCCCGTGCGACAACGAAAAGAGCAGGGTATGTACGGTGTCCCCCGGTCCACATCATCATGGCCGGTCTCATTTCGTCCATCAACTCACGACGGACATCAACGATCAAGTACGGACGGCTTTCGTGGTTCTCAGTTCGTATTCCTTCGAGGACTTGTTCCACGACATTACA
>Ga0184637_10001835_pt1 | contig 14015 bp, 16 predicted proteins | sample PLM3_127_b2_FD_133143 | JGI IMG/M metagenome (GOLD analysis project Ga0184637, IMG submission 133143) | Groundwater sediment microbial communities from an aquifer in East River, Colorado, USA - PLM3_127_b2 | ecosystem: Environmental > Terrestrial > Soil > Riparian zone | place: USA: East River...
GCGATCGCCTCGCCGATGCCGCCGTAGCCGCCGGCGATGTAGGCGACCCGCCCGCGCAGGTCGAAGAGGCCGGCAAGCACCTGCGTGTAGTCTGGAGTGGCCGATGCGTCGCTCATGTTGTGCTCAATCCATCAGCAGTCCGCCGTTCAGGTCAAGGATCTCGCCGGTGATGAAACCGGCCAGCGGCGAGGCGAGGAAGCGCACCGCATGCGCAAATTCCTCGGGCGCGCAGAAACGCCCGACCGGGATCTGGCGCAGCAGCTCCTCGCGCTGAGTGTCGCTCAACTGCTCGGTCACCATCGGCGTGCGCACGTAAGCCGGCGCGATGCCGTTGGCCGTCACGCCATGCGGCGCGAGTTCGCGCACGAGCGAGAAGGTCAGCGCACTCAGCGCCCCTTCGACACCGAGTACGCGGTGCCCGCGGTCAAGCCTCCGGTCTTCGCGGCGAGCGAGCTGACGTTGATGATGCGGCCGAAGCGCCGCGCCTTCATTGCCGGCGCCACCGCTTGCGCCCAGTACAGCGCGACCTTGTCCTTCAGCAGCAAGGAAGAACCGCTCATGCGTCGAGCACGCTCTTCTTGCCGAACAGCCCACGCGAGCGGAACGTGACGACCGCGATGAACAGCAGGTACATGGACATCAGCGACCACTCCGACGCGTACGCGCCAGACAGGCCCACCACCATGCCGACCCAGCAGGCCCGCGACGACCGCGCCCCACAACGAGCCCACGCCACCCAGCACGATGATGAGGAACGCCGGCACACCGCGTCGACGCCGACATGCGGGCGGATGCCCCAGATCGGCGCCATCACGACGCCGGCGATCGCCGCGAGCGCGACGCCGAGCGCGAACACCGCCGAGCGCAGCCGGCCGAGGTGGATGCCGAGCGCGCGCACCATCTCGCTGTCGTGGGCACCCACCTTGATGATCGCGCCGTACGGCGTCTTCTCGAGAAACAGCCAAAGCGCGACGATCGCGAGCACCGCGAAGGCGCTTGCGAACAGGCGGTAGCGCGAATAGATCAGGTCGCCGAGCAGGAACGCGCCCGAGATCGTGTCGGGCAACGGCAGTTGCTTCTCGGTCGATCCCCAGGTGACGCGGATCAGCTCCTCGATGACGAGGGCGGCTCCGAAGGTCAGCAGCAACCCGTAAAGGGGGTCGCGCCCGTAGGTGCGGCGCAGGCACAACTCGAGCAGCAACCCGAACAGACCGACCAGCACCGGCGCGAAGAACAGCGCGATCGCATAGCGCGTGCCCAGCGGCAGCGAAAGATACGCCGCGCTCAGCTCGGGAAACCAGCCGAGCCTGGGTGTCACCAGGAACAGCGCGACGTACATGCCGAGCGCGAACAACGAGCCGTGCGCCAGGTTGATCGTCTCCATCACCCCGACGATCAGCATGAAGCCGAGCGCGATCAGCGCGAACAGCAGTCCGAGCGAGATACCGTTGATCAGGTGCGGAAGGAGGTTGAAGAGCACGTCCATCGATTCATCTCAGTTGCTCCAGCGCGCGCTTCGCAACTTCCGCGCTCGGGGGTCGGCGCGAGCAAGGCTGCGGGCGGGTGGGCCAGGGCGCTCAGACTGCGGCGCCCGGCCCTTTGGGCCGGGTGCGCTGCGCTGCTCGTTCCGCGAGGGCGGCTGCGATGGCGCCGCATTGCCGCTGAACGCGGCCATGCCTCACGCCTTCTCGCCGGTCCGCCGCGGGCGCGGCGGACTGCCCCTCGCTGCACTGCGCTGCTCGCCGCCGCAAATTCGCGCCCTGACCCACCCACCCGCAGCCTTGCGGGAGACGTGGTGGCACTCGAAGGGTGTGAATTCCGAATGCAGGCACGCCACAGTCGGTGGTTGCAAGGTCCGAGGGCAGTGCCCTGACGGGCGCATCTGCGCCCCCGCGGAGCGAGCACCGCAGCGCACCCTCGCCGCAGGCGAGGGCGGCGCAGCTAAGCCCGGCAGGGTGCTGCCCTCGGGCCTTGCTCGCGCGCAGCTCTCGTGCGCAGAGCGGGGTGTGAACGTCGCCAACGGGCCGCAAACCGAAGGTCAACGCACGGCTGCATTTCATGCGTCGCGGGCCGCGCACAGCGCGATGGAGCAACTGAGAATGACGAACGCGTTGCTGCGTGTCGAGGCGCTGGCCAAGCGCTACCAGCGCGGCTGGCCGCAGCGACAGACCACCTTCTCGCTGGACGCCGACTTCACGATCGACCGGCCGGCGATCGTCGGTGTGATGGGGCCGAACGGCTCGGGCAAGACGACCTTGTTCGAGCTCATCACCGGCAGCAATCAGCCGAGCGCCGGGCGCGTGCTGGTCGACGGGCAGGACATCCATGCGGTGCGCTATCGCGAACGCGACCGGCTCGCGATCCACTATCACCAGTCATACCAGGTGCGCCATTTCAAGCGCACGCGGCCCGCGTTCACCATGGAGCATGCGCACAGCGCATCGCCGCTCGTGCACCTGTTCGACGAGCCGCAGTTCAACACGCAGGACGGCTACATCGGCTTCATGCTCGACTTCTTTCGCACGCTCAGGTCGCGCGATCGTGTTCCTGCGCCTGCACCCGAACGAGCCGTTCCACATCGACATCCTGCGCGAGACCTGCGAAAGCTTCATCTACGTGCAACAGGGCGCGCTGACGCATGCGAGGTCGTTCGGCGAACTGGCCAAGGACGAGCGCGTGCGCTTCTATCTCGGGCGGCTGGCGCCGGCGCTGCCGGGCGGTTTCGCGAGCGGGTAGCGGGGCGCCTGCCCCGGCACGTTGATCGCCGGGATCACGACCTGCACGTCGGGCACCGCCTTCGCAAGGGCCTCGGCGCGCGCTGCCTGTGCCGCGTCGCGCGCGCACCCTTGCAAATAGACGAAGCGCCGCTCGGCGATCACCCACAGCGCGCTGTCGGAAAGCACGGCGTCGGCGCGCAGCGCGGTGACCACTGCGTCGGCGATGCGCGCGTCGTAGCGGTAGGCGTTCGGTTCGCTGCACTTGCCCGCGAGCCAGCAGCTCGTGCCGCGCTCGACCCGGTAGTGCGCCTCCTGGCTGCGCTGCGTTTCGGTATAGGCGGGGCCGCGCGGCGTCGCGCATGCGCGCCCTGTGGTCGCTCGCACGAAAGGGTCGTTGAAGGGGTTGAGGACCAGCGGCTCGTCGTTGCCCAGCGCGCACGACATCAACGAGCCCAACACGATCGACAGCGCAAGGGGGAGCGGCGAGCGACCGCGTGGCGGCATGTCAGCTCGCCTCTCGCAGCTTCGCGGCGATCGCATCGCCCACGAGCTGCATGAACGCCTGAATGCGTGCGGTGCGGCGCAGGTCCGGATGGGTCAGGACCCACATCGGCGTTTCCAGCTCCTCGATCGCGGCCGAGACGGGGATCAGCTCGGCCTCGCTCGCCTCGACGAAGGTCGGCAAGACGCCCACGCCCAAGCCGGTGCGCAGCATCGACACGATGCTGTTGAAGATGTCTACGCGCAAGCGCACCTGCTCGGACGGAATGCGCTCTTGCATCCAGCGCGCGAAGCGATTGGCCGAACCTTCACGCTCGAAGGCGACCCAGGGCGCTTTCGCGAAGAGCGCCTCGAGCGGCGTCTTGCGCTGCGGCAGTCCGCTTGCGCCGCGCTTCGCGTAGACCTTGTAGCGCGCGCTGCCGAGCTGTCGGCCGACCCAATGCTCGGGCACCTGGTGCGAAAGGCGCAGCGCCACGTCCGCCTGCCGTCGCGAGAGGTCGAGCAGCGCCCCGCTTTCGGCCACCTCGACCTCGATGCCGGGATGCGATCTGGCGAAATCGGCGAGCGGCTGCGGCAGCAAGTAGGCCATCGTGACGAAGGCGGTCGTCAGGCGCACCATGCCTGTGAGCCGCAGGTCGCGCCCGAGCAGCCGGCGTTCGATGTCGTGCACGCGCGGCGCGATGGCACGTGCCTCCTGTGCGAGCAACTCGCCGGCTTCCGTCGGTACATAGCCGCCGCGCTGGCGTTCGAACAGCCGCGTGTTCAGGCGCGCTTCCAGCGCGTCGAGCCGGCGCAGCGCGGTCGTGTGATTGACGTTGAGCGCGCGTGCCGCCCCGGCGAGCGAGCCGGCGTCGGCCACAGCCAGCGCCACACGCAGGGCGTCCCAGTCGAGTGCATTCATGGCGCTGGCAGCTTAGCGTCGACTTTGCGAAAACGCAAAGTCGAACTGCATTTCACGCTATTGAGCGTGCACCGATGCAGACCTAGAGTTGAGCCATCGAAAAGGAGTACGCCATGCAAGTCCCTTGGTTCTTCGCAACGACACCGACACCGCAGCGCCCGCATGCCACGCACGCGCCGAAGCGCCAGACCGCGGGCGATGCAAACACCTGGTGGGCGCGTGCCGTCGAACGCTTTGTCGCGTGGGGCGAACGGTCGCGCAAGCGTTCGAACGCCAGCCTGATGCAGGTCTAGGATGCTGCACCGCGCGGGGCGGCGCTGCTACAGCGGCAGCTCGGTGAAATAGCGCCCGCCGTGGAAGATCAGCGGCTGCGCGGCGGCGCGCCGCTCGCAGTGCTCGACCTCGCCGACGAAGATGACATGGTCGCCTTCGTTGTACTGGCTGCGGTTGAAGCATTCGAACACCGCGGCCACGCCCTCGAGCAGCGGCGCGCCGCTCACGCCTTCGCGAAACGCAACGCCGGCGAAACGGTCCTGCTTGCTTGAAAAGCGCTCGGCAAGCTCGCGCTGTTCGGCCGCCAGGATGTTGATCGCGTAGTGCGAGCCGCGCGCGAACGTCGGCATCGATCCGGCCGCGCGCGACAGGCTCCACAACACGAGCGGCGGCGTCAGCGATACCGAATTGAACGAATTGGCGGTCAGGCCGATGAGCCCGCCGCTGGCATCGCGCGCTGTCACGATCGTCACGCCGGTGGCGAACATGCCCAGTGCGTCGCGAAACTCGTGCAACGAAAAGCTCGGGGCCGTCGCCCGGCGAGGTGGCGTCATGAACGGATTGTCGGACATTGACACCCGGCCTTCCCGAAGCGGGCGGCGCGGCGTTTGCGTTGCATATTTGTCGAAACGTCCGGTGTGCGTGATGGACGCACGACGCGGCCTCCTTGTCGTCGCACAGAATTCCGGCCACCCCAACTTTCAGATCGAACGGACATGTCGAAGCACTTTCTCACCGCCTCCGTTGCCATCGTCGCCGCCTTGTCGGCCGGTTGTGCCGCCACCGTGCAGCGAACGGATCCGCCGGGCTCGCCGGCGTCAATCACCATCCCGGCCGAATCGGCCAAACAGGTCGTGCTCAGCATGCACCTCGACCCCAAGCATCCGCAGGACGCCGGATGGAAGTCGTTCAAGCAAGAGTGGATCGACATCGTGCAAGAGCGCGCGCTGGCGCAAGGGTTCAAGTTCGCCGTTCAGGACGGAGAGCCGAAGCCGACCGGAGAAGCGGGCACTCTGATGGTGGTGCGGGTCAACGACTACCGACACGTTGGAATCGGCTCGCGCATGATGTTCGGCATCATGACCGGCAACGCGTTCATCGACGCCAAGATCGAGTTTCGTGACCTGAAGGCCGGAACGCTGTACGGAGAGCGTGCCTACAACACTTCTTCCAGCGCAGTCCACGGCGTCTTCGCAGCAGTAACGCCGAAGCAGATCTATGCGATCACGGACGAAACGCTGTCAGAGATCAAGCGGCGCTGATCCAACCCCGCGCCCTCCCGCGCTGAAGCAACGCCCGCCGGCACCGGCGGGCGTTTTCATTTGCGCGCCTGCCGTCGCGCGAAATGCGCCTCCCTAGAATGCGCGCATGACGACCCCCGCCCCCGATGCGCTCGCGGCCGCCGCACCGACACCGGCGTACAAGCGCAAGTTGTTCTGGGTGGCGCTGCTGTACTTCAGCGAGGGGCTGCCGCTCGGCGTCTTCTTCGACATCTTCCCGGTGTACTTCCGCCAGCAGGGCGTGAACCTGGCGGACATCGGGCTGCTGAGCCTGCTCGGCCTCGCGTGGACCGTGAAGTTCCTGTGGGCACCGGTCGTCGACTGGGCGCGTCGCCACCGCTGGTGGATCGCCGGCGCGAACTTCGGCATGGCGCTCGTGATGTGGTTCTTCGCGGGCGGCGCGGGGAGCGCGGGTTTCGCGTTCGGTCCGTGGGTGTGGGTCGCGATCGGCGCGTTCACTTTTCTTTCGGCCACCAACGACATCGCGACCGACGGCTACACGATCGAATTGCTCGACCGCCGCGAGTACGGGCTCGCGAACGGCTTTCGCATCGGCTTCTATCGCGTGGGCATGCTGTTCGCGGGCGCGGTGCTGATGCTGTCGGGCTGGTACGGATGGCCTTTGGCCTACGCGCTCGGCGGCGCGGTGTTCGCCGGCAACGGCCTGATGGCGCTGCTCGCACCGCACGAACGAGCGCGTGTCTCGACCAACACGACGGTCGGCACCGAACTCGAGCTGTTGCGCGACCAACCGTTGTGGGTGGCCGCGCTTGCGCTCGTCATCGCCGGGCTGCTGTGGCCGGCGCTTGCGCCGCTCGGCAGGGCGCTCGGCTGGGACTGGCTCGACCCGTGGAGCGGCGCCTGGTGGTTCAAGGGCCTGCTGCCGGTGGGCCTGATGTTCGCCGGCGCGGCGCTGATGGTGCTTGCGGCGCGCGGCCCGCGCGCCGCACTGATGCGTGAAGGGCCGGTGTTCGGCGCGTGGGTCGAACTGCTCGCGCGGCGCGGCATGATCTCGATCCTGCTGTTCATCCTGCTGTTCAAGCTCGGCGACGCGGCGATGGGGTTCATGGTCAAGCCGTTCTGGGTCGATTCCGGCTTCACCAACCAGCAGATCGGGCTCGTCAGCGTCAACCTCGGCCTGGCGCTGTCGATTGCCGGCGGGCTACTGGGCGGCTGGTATGTCGACCGCGTCGGCATCTTCAAGGGCCTGTGGGTGCTCGGCCTGTGGCAGGCGTTGTCGAACCTGGCCTACGCCGCCGTCGCGCACGCGGTGCCGCGCGCGGCGCAGGGGGCCGATGTGGCGCTGTTGCACCAGGCCTACGTGTACTCGGCAAGCGCGCTGGAAAGCTTTACCGGCGGCCTGGGCACCGGCGCGTTCCTCGCGTTCCTGATGGCGATCACGAGCCGCGCGAAGGCGACCACCGAATACGCGATCCTCAGTTCGATCTTCGCGTTCAGCCGCGCCGTGGCCGGCTGGGCGGGCGGCATCGGTGCGCAGGAGCTCGGCTACGCCATGTACTTCTTTCTGACCTTCTGGCTGTCGTTTCCCGCGTACGTACTGCTGCCACGGGTACGCCGTATGCTCGATGAGGCTGATGCGCGTTGAGATCGCACCGCACAACGGCATCGTCACTGCCGGGACCTGTCATGCAAACCGACTTCAACCCCAAGCTTCGTTACGGATTCGCTCATTGTTTCGGCGGCTGCGCCTGCGGCTTCGCGCCCGGGCGGCGGCTCTTCACGCAGGCGCTCGTCGCCGCCGGTGCCAGCGCTGCGCTGCCGGCGCTCGCGCAGCGCGACGGCATCGATGTCGGCAAGCAATCGCAGTTTTCCAAGCTCGTGCCGGCCGAGCAGGTCGAGGAGGCTGCGACGCAGCAGTACTCGCAGTTGCTGCGCGAGGCGCGCGCCAAGAACGCGCTCGGCCCCGACAACCACCCGCAGGTGGTCCGGCTGCGCGCGATCGCCCAGCGCCTGATCCCGCACAGCGATGAATGGAACCCGCGCGCTCGCAACTGGAAGTGGGAAGTCAACCTGATCGGCAGCAAGCAGATCAACGCGTTCTGCATGCCGGGCGGCAAGATCGCGTTCTTCTACGGCATCCTCGATCAGCTCAAGATCAACGATGACGAGGTCGGGATGATCATGGGCCACGAGATGGCGCATGCGTTACGAGAGCACGCGCGCGAGCGCATGGGCAAGACGGCGGCCACGCGCATCGGCGCCGGCGTGTTGTCGGCGCTGCTCGGGCTCGGCAACACCGGCGACGCGGTGCTCAACATGGGTGGTCAGTTGCTGACGCTCAAGTTCAGCCGCGAAGACGAGTCGGAGGCCGATCTCGTCGGCATGGACATCGGCGCGCGCGGCGGCTACGACCCGCGCGCCGGCGTCAGCTTGTGGAACAAGATGATGCAGGCGAGCAAGGGTGCGCCGCCCGAATTCCTGTCGACTCACCCGGCCGGCGCTTCGCGCATCCGCGACATCGAAGCAAACCTGCCGAAGGTGATGCCGATCTACGAGCGGGCGGCCAAGCCGACACAGCGCTTCGGACCGCCGACGCCGAAGGAGGCGACGACTCGTGGTGGCGAGGCGGGCAGTTGACGGCCTTCGCGGCAAAGGCGCAATGCTTGACCCTGTCAATGCGCACCGAGATACGTACACTCAGCGACGATATTGCGCCCTGCATGACGACGATCTAGACCCCGGGTTGGCCTTCACGGTGGCCAATGCGCCAGCGCGACGGTGCGGCTCTGCGCACGGGCGACGAGGCATTGAAAGGTTGCGGCGATGCGCTGTCCGAACTGCAATTCCCGGAACTCGACGAATGCTCGGTCCTGTTCCGAGTGCGGGCGGTCGCTGGAAGTGGTATGTAGCGCTTGTCACTCGCGCTGCCCCGGCGGCTCCCGGTTCTGCGGGCAGTGCGGCCATGAGTTGAGCGCGCCATCGACGGGGCATCCGGAGGGCGCATCCGCGCCACTCGGCGAGCAGGTGCGCGGCGGACGGGAGCGCCGCCAGCTGACCGTACTGTTCTGCGACCTCGTCGACTCGACGCTGATGTCCTCGCGCCTGGATGCCGAGGACTTCGGCGATCTCATCGGCGAGTACTTTCAGCGTTGCAAGGCGGCCTTCGAGCGCTTCGGCGGTTATGTCGATCGCGAGGAGGGCGACTCGCTGCGCGTGTACTTCGGCTATCCGCTGGCGCGTGACGACGACGCGCACCGGGCCGTGCGCGCGGCCCTCGAAGTGATCGACGGCGTCAGGCAACTCGGCGTCGAGCTCGATCGCCCGCTCGAAGTCCACATTGGCATCCACAGCGGTGAAGTCGTGGCCGGTGAGATGGCCGGGCCCGCGGGTCGGCCGGGGCCGCTCGTGGTGGGCGACGTGCCCAACATCGCCAAGCGCCTCGAGGAATCTGCACCGCGCGGAGCGGTCTACGTCGGGCCGTCGACGTACCGGTTGGCGGAGTCTCTGTTCACCTGGGAAGGCGTCGGGCCGCTCACGCTGAAGGGCATCCCGGCGCCGGTGTCCGCGTACCGGGCCGTGCGATACCGAGGCATGTCGCGCACCATCGACCTGTTCGACGCCCGCGTGCTGACGCCGATGCAGGACCGCCGCGAGGAGCTTGCGCTGCTGCAAAAGCGCTGGGCGAGCGCCCGGCGCGGCCGCAGCCAGGTGGTCCTCGTCAGCGGCGAGCCGGGAATCGGCAAGTCGCGGCTGGTGCACGCCTTCGTCACGGCGCTGGCGGGCCAGACCTGTACCGTGCTGGCGACGCAATGCCAGGAGCAGTACGTCGACAGCGCGTGGTTCCCGTTCGTCGATCTGCTCAAGCGACAGTTGGGCTTCGATGCCGAGCGGCCCGCCAGCGAGCGCGCCGCCGAGCTGGAAGCGGCCTTCGCGGCCGGGCGCCTGCCGCAACCCGAGGCGTTGCCGTTGGTGGCGGCGCTGCTCTCGCTGCCGCCGGTGGGTCCGGCGCTGAACCTTTGGCCCCGCCTGCAGCGCGAACGCACGCTCGACTGGCTGGTGCACTGGATCCTCGGCGGCACGTCGGCGAAGCCGCTGCTGCTGGTGCTCGAAGACGCGCACTGGGCCGACGCGTCGACGCTCGACGCACTGGCGCTGCTGATGGAGCGCGCGACCTCGCGCCGGGCGCTGGTGCTGATCACCTACCGGCCGGAGTTCAACCCACCGTGGCCGTTGCGCTCGCACATGAGCCAGGTGTCGCTGTCGCGCCTTTCGGCCGAGGAGACCTCAGAGATGGTGATGAGTCTCGCCGCAGGCGAGACGTTGCCGCCGGGCCTGCTTTTCCCGATCACGACGCGCAGCGACGGCGTTCCGCTTTTCGTCGAGGAACTGACGAAGATGCTGTTGGAGTCGGTGGCAAAGCTGGAACGCGACGACGCGGCCGCGCTGACCAACGGTGCGCGCGCCGTCAAGATTCCAGAGACGCTGCGTGGGTCGCTGGTCGCTCGGCTCGACCACCTGGGATCGGCGAAAGGCACGGCGCAGATCGCTGCGGTGCTCGGCCGAGAGTTCTCGTACAAGCTGATCCAGGCGGTATCGCGGCATGCCGACAACGCGCTGCTAGCCGACCTCGGCCAGCTTATCGATGCGGAACTGCTGTACCAGCGCGGGCAGCCTCCTACGGCGACTTACACATTCAAGCACGCGCTGGTGCAGGAAGCCGCCTACCTGTCGCTGCTGAAGGCCAGACGCGCGGACTACCACGAGCGCACGGCGCGCGTCCTCATGCGCGAGTTCCCCGAATTGGCCGAGGCGCATCCGGAACTGGTGGCACAGCATTGCGCGGAGGCCGGGCTCGTGGACGAGGCTGTGAGCCATTGGCACCGGGCCGGCGAGCGTGCGCTCGAGGCATCGGCCGACGTCGAAGCTGTCGCGCACCTGCGCAAGGCACTCGAGCTTCTGGCCGCATCGCCGCGCGAGCCCAAGCGCATCGACGGCGAAGTGAAATGCCTGGTCACGCTCGGCTCTGCGCTGATGGTTGTCCGCGGGTACGGCGCATCGGAGGTCGAAGAGGCGTTTGCCCGGGCCTACCTCCTGTGCGAGGAGCTGGGTGACCACCGGAACCAGCTCTACAAGGCGCTGACCGGCCTGCATACCTTCTATCAGGTCCACGGCCCATTGCACCGCGCGGTCGAGCTGGCGCAACGGCTGGTGATCATCGCCGACGAAACGGGCGATTCGTTGCGACGGGCGCAGGCGCACCGCTGCCTCGGATGGTCGCTGTTCTGCAGCGGGAGCCTGCAACTCGGCAGCGACCACCTCGAGATCGCGCTCGGGCTGTTCGATCAGATGCGCGCGCAGGAGCACACGCGCGTGCACGGAGCGGATCCTCAGGTGCTCGGGTTCGTGAACTCGGCGCTGCTCGCATGCTTCGTCGGCCGGCCTGACAATGCGCTGGACCGCTCTGAACGTGCGATCGCGCTGGCGCGCAAACTGCGGCAGCCGCTGGCGCTGGCGTATGCACTGTGCATGTCGGCGGCGGTGCACTGCTGCCGGCAAGACCCGGAGAGAACACTGACGCTCGCGCGGGACGCCATGGCTCTGTCCGCCGAGCATGCCTTGCCGTACTTTGCCGCTTGGGGCTCGACGCTGCTCGGCTGGGCACTCGTGCACACGGGCCGGCACACGGACGGCTTGGCTGCGCTGCGCAAAGGCCTCGACGACTACCGCGCTACAGGTGCCCTGCTGTTCGAGCCGTCATCGCTCGCCTTGCTGGCGGAGAGCTGCCTCGTGGCCGGGCTCGCGGACGAGGCCCGCGAGGCGGTCGAACTGGCGTTCAAGAGCCCGATGTTCGCCCGCGACTACTTCTACTCGGCCGAACTGCACCGCCTGCGCGGCCGGCTCATCGCCAAAACGGGCGGGGACATGGCGCAGGCCGCGGCTTGCACACGGACAGCGCTGGACTTGGCGCAGTCGCAGGGGGCGGTCGCGTTGGTGGAGCGTGCCGAAGAGCAGTTGGCGCAGCTGCGTACATCGATGGCCGTCGAAGGCGGGTCCGCTGGCCTGCGCGCGGGCCAGCCGCCTGAGGCCTAGTTATTCATGGCGCAGCCGCTGCAATGCGAATATGCCGAACGCCCGACACGGGGGGACAGCGGATATACGGCGTCGCCTCTAGGCAACGCGAAAAGTTCGGCGTTCTCTTCGTTCACGATGTAGCCAAGGTCTTCCAGTGCACCGATGGTCACGGTGCTGATCGCGTTGAGGCCGGTCCCTGGGGCGCCGCCCAGCGTCGGCGCGTCGAGGGTCGCTGACATCAGCTCCCACTTCAAGGGGTCGTCGTTCCAATGGAACGCGTCGCGATCCTGCTCGATGTCTTGGAACGTCACCGGCACACCTTCGACCTTCTCTCCAGGTGCGAGCTTCAAGTACTGCTTCAGAGCCTTCTCTCCGAGAAACAACTTTTTGTCCTTGTCCACGAGCGATCCCTTGGCGCCCTCGAAGAGCGTGCCGATTCCGAGCACATGCCCGATCTCGTGCGTGATCACGTCGAGGAACTCGGCTCGCCGATCGAGCAAGTCTTTCCTGTCATCGAGGTCGATCGTGATCGTGCCCTCCTTCGGCAATGGGCCGCGGTCCATGGGAACCAACGACGAGGGTCGGACGAGCGCCGCCGTATTGGGCCGACCCTCGGGGCGCACGAGCTTCTCGAACCTGACGCGGATGAGGAGAGGCCCCTTGAACTTCGAGTCGGGCAGCCATCCATCGATGACACTTTTCCAGCGCTTGCCGGCGGCCGCAAAGATGGTGTTGTCCAGGCTCTTCCGGAGGCTTTCCCTTAGCTTGTCTATTTCGGACTGCGACAACGACTCCCACTTCTTCTTCTTCTTCTTCACAGACGACTTCCACGTTTCCTCGGCCTCATCCAGCAGGGACTTCCAATCGATGTCCCACTCGATGTCAAACGCTACCTTGGCCATCATTGCCTCCTATTGCGGTCCGACCCTCACTGCGCTTGCTCGCCTCGGGCATCAAGCGTCCTTTCCCAGAAGGGACTGTCCGCCCCTCCGGGGCCGAAGTTCAGGTACAGGGCCGCCATGCCGTAGCGGTGGTCCGTCGCACCGGCATCGCGGACCCAGTATCCGCGCAGGACGTTGACCCGGCTGCGGAACTGCGCGTTGTTTCTCAAGGCGTCCTCGAGCAAGTCCTCCGCGGCTTCGGTCGAGTTCCCGGTGACCTTGAAGCCCCAGAAGGTTTCGTACCTCGAACTTCCGGTGTCGACGTGAAGATAGGTGCCCAGGTAGTGCACCTCGTTGTTGGTCAGTGCCGCGCAGTCGCCCGCAAGCGCAAACTCGTTGGCCGCCAGCCACCCGTGGAAGCCTTCAACGTCGACGAAGCGCACGCCGTAGCGCCACACCACCATGACGGCCTCCTCGGGCAGGATCGGTGGCGGCGCGCCCGAGGGAACCCACTTCAACTCGGAGCGCAACTCCGGGACGAACAATTCCGCGCTCGGCACCGCATGCGAACCCTGGCGCTGCGCGAGTTGCCTGGCGGTCTTCAGTCGATCGTCTCGATCAGTCATGGCGCTCCCCTCCTGATGGATTCAAACCGCGTTCGACACCGGCATGTCCGCTGCGGGCACCGTTCGAGGCCGACGTTCCACGATGCCCTTGCCAGCGAAGTCCTCGAGAATCTTTTCCAGTTCGGCCACCGCCTCGCCCGCGCCCATCGATGCCCGATAAGCGGCCTCCAACGCTTCGACGCTCTGCCCGTCGCACAACTCGAGCACCAGCCACGCCGACGGATTGAGCGTGTACAGGTTCGGCCTGTCCGGCGTGAACACGAAGCAGCAGTTCTGTTCAGGAACCGGGCGGATCCGCAGATTGGCCGTCCGGACGTAGCAATCGTTGCGGGAGGACATCGATTCGGACTCCATGGTTGGAGTGATGACAGAACGGGTCCGGCGCGGTCCAGCGGCCGTGGAAAGCGTAGGCAGTGGATCGACAGCCGCCGCGCGTCCCTTCGCTGCGGTGGCAGTCGGGACAGGACTTCGACTTCTCGACGCGGCCCGATCGCAGCAGCCTGTAGAGCGGGTCATTACGCCAGGTGTCGAGGAAAGGCATTGCCCGGATGTTCCCGAAATTGACGTACTCGCGCAGGTACGGGCAGCCGATCGAGTCGCCTTCGGCGTTGACGGTCGCGGCCTGCCAGCAGCAGTTGGCGTCGTTCGGATGCCACGACTGCATCAGGCGCACGCCCTCCGGCGGCACCAGGCCCGCGACCGCACGCTCCTGCTCCTCGAGCGACAGCGCCAGCTCCGACCAGCGCCGCTTCGCGCGGCCGAGCGGGTAGAGCCTGAGCAGGCCGACCCTTTCTGCACCCAGC
>Ga0184637_10001838_pt1 | contig 14012 bp, 10 predicted proteins | sample PLM3_127_b2_FD_133143 | JGI IMG/M metagenome (GOLD analysis project Ga0184637, IMG submission 133143) | Groundwater sediment microbial communities from an aquifer in East River, Colorado, USA - PLM3_127_b2 | ecosystem: Environmental > Terrestrial > Soil > Riparian zone | place: USA: East River...
GCCGACGTAAAAGTCGAGCAAGTGACCGGCCTTCCGCTCCTGACGATCCACCTGAACCGCCCGGCGATGGCCCGGCTCGGCCTCAACGTGTCGGACGTGCAGGAGGTGGTCGAGGTCGCGATGGGCGGGCGGACCGCGGGCCAGGTTTTCGAAGGAGACCGCCGCTTCGACATCATCGTCCGCCTCCCTGAGCGGATCCGCGGGGATCTCGACAAGCTGAAGCGCCTTCCGATCCCGCTTCCGAGCGCGGGCGACTCCCCGCAAGGCTCCCCCGGCTATGTGCCGCTCGAATCCGTCGCCGAGCTCGAGGTCGCGCCGGGCCCAAACCAGATCGGCCGCGAGAACGGCAAGCGCCGCGTGGTGGTGACCGCGAACGTCCGGGGCCGGGACATCGGATCCTTCGTCGAAGAAGCGGAGCGCCGAATCCGCGAGAGCGTCGTCATTCCCTCGGGGTACTGGACCGCCTGGGGCGGTCAGTTCGAGCAACTCCTCTCGGCCCGCCAGAGGCTTCAGTTCGTCGTGCCCATGGCGCTTCTCCTCATCTTCGGGCTGCTTTTCGCGACCTTCGGGACCGCGAAGGACTCCCTCCTGGTCTTCACCGGCGTTCCCCTCGCCTTGACCGGCGGGGTATTCACGCTGTGGATTGGGGGAATCCCCTTCTCCATTTCTGCGGCAGTGGGATTCATCGCGCTCTCGGGGGTCGCGGTGTTGAACGGGCTCGTCATGGTCACGTTCATCAACCGCCTGCGCACGGAGGGAGTGCCACTCGAGGAGGCGGTCGTCCAGGGCGCGGTCTCGCGCCTTCGACCCGTGCTGATGACGGCTCTCGTCGCCTCTCTGGGATTCCTGCCGATGGCCCTCGCCACCGGCACGGGCGCCGAGGTGCAGAGGCCCCTCGCGACTGTGGTCGTGGGCGGAATCCTGTCGTCGACCGCTCTCACTCTCCTGGTGCTTCCTGTCTTGTACCGTCTGCTCGCCGTCGAGGGGCAGAAGGTGCCGGCCGACTGATGGCCCAACGACGCACCAAGTCGGACGAGCGATAGGGTAGAATGTTCACGGCGAAATGGCGTAGGTTACGCTCGAGCCATGGTCGCGACCTCGTTACTCTATCTCTGGGTAACAGCGTTTCCGCCTCAACCCACCGATACGAGGTCACCTCCAGAGAGACCCGCCGAGCGCTTCACCGTCTACGTCGAGATCGCCCCTGAGTTCGCGTCGACCTCGGGAGAATCCAACGAAGGAGTCCTCGCGAGTGTCTCCAAGAGAATCAAGAAGCGGAAGAACTGGCTGTTCCTGACGGAGGATCCCGACAAGGCCGAGGTCCGGGTTCAGATCCTCGGGCATCGCGTGCGAGAAGAGCACGTGACGTCCATCACCAGCAGAGTACGGGACAGGCCTCGATTGCGCGACGACGCAGGGCCGCCAGTCGATTACGTCGATGAGAACTACGTCTCGGAGAGGCACTACCTTCAGGCGGGCGTGACGGTCCTCGGCCGCGTCCGAATGCTGGCCGGCCACGATGGAAGGAAGAAGGGAGCGAGTCTCGACCGAGCCGCTGCCGCGCTCGCTCAGAATCTCGAGGAGTACCTCAAGGAGAGCTACTGGGACCTCACGGAGCGGCGGCGGCAGGCCGCCGCCAGGGGGGTCGATCTCCCTCCGCCCCCGGAACTTTCCACCCCATCCCCGCAGGCTGAGCCGCCCGACCCGATGTTTGCGACCTACATGGAAGCAGTCGAGTCGTATCGGCATGGAGGCTTCATCCGGGCCGCGGAGGCGGTCTCGCTCCTGCAGCCCGAAGAGATTTACGCCATGGGCACGCTGTTTCTCGCGGACGAAAGGAGCGACGTGGAGTGGAAGGCGGCGGCGATGCTACACACGGAGTGCGTGGTGACTCTGCCGAAGCGAGTCCGGAACCTGCTCCAGCTCGCGCGCCGCAGCGTCCATCACCTCGAGCTCGCCAAGCGCTATTCACAGTCTATCACCGACCCGTCGAGCCGATTCCATTTTCAGAAACGCTGGCATCTGGCGGTCGGGTACTACTATCTTCGCGATCTGCAGTCTACGGGCGTCATGGCCATTCTTTCTTCAGGGCTCCAGTTGTTTCCCGCGGATCCGGACTTCCTCTTCGCGCTCGGCTCGTACTACGAGGCGTCGGGAGCGCTGCGGGGCGATCGCCAGGCGTTCGTCGACGCGGAGGCCATCTATCGCTCGCTAGCCGAGACCGTGGCTCCGCCGCCGGATATCGACGTGCGATTAGGCCACGTGATTCTGCGGCTCGGTCGGGCGGACGAGGCCGAGGTGTATCTGAAGCGCGCAACCCTCGAGGGAGTAGAAAAAGACGCCACCCTCGCCGCTTGGCTACTCCTTGGTGAGATCGCGCGGGAGCGCGGCCAGTTGCGGACTTCTGAGGACGCGTTCTCCACGGCGTCGAAGATCGACCCGGCCTGCCAGGCATGCGCGGTAGCCCTCGCGGCAGTCTACGAGAATTCCGGAGAGCGCGACGCCGCGTCGCAGCTCGTCGCGGAATGGTTGACGTCCTCGACCACCCAGAGTCGCGATGGGTGGTGGAGGTTTCTTCTCGGTCCCGCGGCCCAGTTCGAGAGCCTTCGTGACGAGCTGAGGGCCGAGGCCGTGTGGAGATGAGCGCCGCGCTGCTGCTCGCCGTCCTCTTTCAGGACGTCTTGCAGTTCCGCGTGGACGTTCGGCGCGTTCACGTCGACGTCTTCGTCACCCGCGATGGAGCTTCAGTCGCCGACTTGAAGGTCGAGAATTTCGAAGTCTACGACGACGGGAAGCGACAAGAGGTGGACCTCATCGACGTAGCCTCAATTTCGCAGACCTTCGCACTCCTTCTCGACGAGAGCGGAAGCATCAGCGGCAGGAAGCGGGAGCTCCTGCAGGAGGCGGCGCTCGACTTCGCGCGGCGCCTGAAAGCCGAGGACGAGCTCACGGTGCTCGGCTTTGCTGAGCGGGTCTCTCTGCGCCAGCCGCTTCGCTTGACTGCGCTCGAGGTCGAAGAGAGCGCGTACGAGATCCACGGAGGAGGATGGACCGCCCTCAATGACGCACTCTTGCTGACGATGACCTACCTGCGAAATGCCCAGGGACGGCCTATTCTGTTGGTCTTCAGCGACGGGATGGACAATGCAAGCTGGATTCGTGGAGACGCAGTGCTTCAGGCGGCGCGCGCGAACGAGGTCGTGGTCTATAGCGTGAGGGCCGACCCGACGGACTCGCAACGCGAAGAGCTGACCCCCGGGGGCAAATCGGGCGTCAGCAGCACTATGCTGGAGGAGCTCACGGAATTGACTGGAGGCAGGTCGGTGGAAGCGGCCCGATCGGATGCAATTGCCGAGGCTTTCCAGGAGATCCTCTCCGAGGTCAGCACTCGATACTTGTTGGTGTTCTCGCCTGCCGAGTTCACTTCTCCCGGTTGGCATGAGCTTCGGGTCAAGGTGCGGGGGACTGGCGAGGTCGCGGTCCGCGCCCGCAAGGGCTACTATGCACCACCAAACGACTGACATGAGTCGCGCTCTTGGAGCCGTCGCCGTTGCCGCTGTGGCCCTTCAGATCGGAGCCACGCTCCTCGGTCAGCTCCGCGGTTATGGCTACTTCATCGACGAGCTCTACTACATCGCGTGCGCCCGACGCCTGGACTTCGGGTACGTCGACCATCCCTCGCTCGCGCCCGCGATCCTGCGATTGAATCTGGCGTTCTTCGGAGATTCCCTGGTCGCGCTCCGGCTTCCGAGCGCCATCGCCGGCGCTCTCACCGCGCTCGCCACAGGATGGCTCGCGGCGCGCCTCGGCGCCGGACGATTCGGCCAGTTGCTCGCGTCAATCTGCGCCATCGTGCCCCCGATCTTCCTCGTGCTCTTCAGCTTCTTTTCCATGAACTCGTTCGAGGTCTTCCTGTGGACGGCCATGCTCGCGGTGGCGGTCCTCATGGTCGAGCGGAACGAGCCGCGGCTCTGGGTCGTCTTCGGCGCTCTCGCGGGGATCGCGCTGGAGAACAAGCATACTGTCGTCGTCCTCGCGCTTGGTGTCGTCATCGGTCTGGCCCTCACCCCCGAGCGAAGATTTCTGTTCACGAAGTGGCTCCTCCTCGGAGGCGCCATCGCTTTCGTCTTGTTTCTTCCGAACCTTCTCTGGCAGATTGAGCACGGGTACCCGTCTCTCGAGTTCTATCGCAACGCCACCCTCCTCAAGAATCAACCCCTGCCGCCGCTCCAGGTCGTGTGGAATCAGATTCTCTTCATGAGCCCCTTCACTTTTCCCGTCTGGGCAGCGGGCCTCTATTTCTGTCTTCGTCGCCGGACGGAGCTCAGGTTCGTCGCTCTCGCCTATCTGCTCCTCCTCGGGTCGCTCGTCGTCTCCCAGTCGAGCCGGCCGGACCGCTTGGCCGGCCTTTATCCCGCGCTCGTCGCTTGCGGCGCGGTGCAATTGCAAAAGGTCTTCCTTTCCATGCGAGCCCGCGTGCTCGTCGTGACGGGTCTTCTCGCGGGAAGCGCCGTTCTCGGCGCGATCTCGCTTCCGATCCTTCCGCCCGAGACCACGGCGCGCTACCTCGGTCTTCTCGGGATCGATACGCAGATCGAGCGGGGAGCGGGAAAGCGGGCGGAGCTTCCCCAATGGCTTGCGGACCGCTTCGGGTGGGAGGAGCTGGTCGAGCAGGTGACGGCCGTCTACCGCTCGCTACCTGAAGAAGAGCGGACTCGCGCGGCCATCCTCGCGCCCAGTTACGGGCACGCAGGTGCTTTGGAGCTCTTCGGACAGGGGCGGCTGCCGCCGGTGATGTCTCCCCACAACACGTATCACCTCTGGGGCCGCGACGACCTTCGGCGCCTCGAAGGCGGTGTCTTGATCTCGATCAGCTACGACGCGGACGAGATCGGCGAGATCTATGAAACGATCGAGCCGGTGGCGGTCTACGACTGCGACTACTGCATGACCTGGCGAGACGAGATGCCGATCTTCATCGCTCGCGGGCTGAAGCTCACCGGAGCCGAGCTCGGAGCCGCCTGGGAGGCGGCTAAGAACTACCAGTAGCTCGCGGCGGGCGGGATCGGATCAGGTTCCGATGACCCGGAGTCCCATGGCGCGTGCCGCCGTCGCTTGCGAGCGATCGTGGGTAGCGAAGAGCACGGCGACGCCGCGGCGCTCCTGAACGAGAAGCGCGCTTGCGACATGAAGAGCGTCGAGCGTCCTGACCGCCGTCGCCATCGGGAGGCTCGCCCGATGAAGCACGGTCTTGGTAACGGGCGTGAAGCCCAGACCGCTTTCGATCGTATCGAGTTGCTCGCGGCTCGCGGCGACGTCCTCGTCGTCGAGCGCCGAACCCAGACGGAGGCGGTCGATGGTCCGGCGAGCCTCCACGCGAAGGATCAGGTCAGATTGTCAATGAGTGAGATAGGCGAAGATATTGACGGCGGCGCTGCGGTCGGTGGTGTTGTAGAGGAAAACGCGATACCGGGGAAAGGCGATCGCCAGGCCCGCGCGGGTGCCGCTGAAATAGAGGCGTCCGTCCGGGACCCGCTCCGCGACCGCGTCCAGGGCCAGGTGCACCTCCCCTTCGCCGAGGGCGCGCAGAACGTTCTCCTCCTCCGGTATCAAAACGAGACCGACCGCCCCCGGGCCGCTCGGGTTTCCCCGGAACTGTCCGTGGAGGCTCAGCACCACCGAGGTGAAGCCGTCGGTCTCGAGGATGCCCGCCTCCGTCCATAGACTCGGCTCGTCGCGCGCCGCGGGCGCCACCACCACTTCGAGAAGGCTCTGGGTGGCGCTATGGGGGATGGGTGTTTCGACGCTCACATTTCCCTCGATGGGATGAGGGTCCTTCAGGTTCACCACGAAAGTTCGGCTCAGCTCCTGATAGCCGACGAACCCGGCCGAACCAAACCCGGCCAGGGCCGCGAGAGACAAAACGACTTCCCGTTGCATCGAGACCTCCTGAAGGCTGCAGGCTCCCCGGGCTTTTGAATTCCGGGAGCGCACTCACGATAATCTACCTGTGAGCGAGGGCAAAGCCTTCCCCGTCTGGGCCTGGGTGGGGTGCGGCTGTCTCGGGGCGGTGGGGGCGATCGTGGTTCTCGCCTTTGGCGTCGGATTCTGGGGAGCCCAGAAAGCGCAGCAGTTCGGAGAGGAGATCGCGGATCCCGGCGAGCGCGCGAAAAAAGCGCTCGCCGCGCTCGGAGCGAGCGAGTTGCCGGAAGGCTATCACCCGGTCTTCGCTCTCTCCGTTCCTTTCCTCCTCGACCTTGCCGTGCTCTCCGACCTCCCTCCGGATGAGACCGGCCGGCCGCCGAAGATCGGCGATCACGGCTTCGTCTACGTGAGCTACCCCGCATTCGGGCAGGACCAAGAGGAGATCCGGGACTTCTTCGAGGGAAAGAGCGACGACTTCGACGAACTCGGGCGCCATCGCATCGACCTGGACCTCGACGAGCGGATCTCGAACGGAAAGATCTCCCGCGAGGACGACGATGTCCTCTGGGTCTCGCATCGGGGAACCATCGACTCCGATGATGCGGGAGGATCGAGGCCGGGGCTCGTGGCGCTCCTGGTTTTGGACTGCGGTGACTCCCGGAATCGGTTCGGCGTCTGGATCGGCCCGGATCCCGACCCGGAGGCGGCGGCCGCCGATCTGGACGTCTCGGGAACCGTCTCCGACCCCGAGGCCATCGAGCGCTTCTTGTCCCCGATCCATCCCTGTCGCTAGCAGGCTGCGGGATGCCTCGCATCGAGCTTCCCCTCGACAAGCTGGCGGCGACGGAGCGCTTCCACGGCTTCCAGGACCTCATCCAGAACCGGGTCCAGGACGTTCTCCTCGTCGCCACTCTCTACGACTACTACATTCTTTCCCAGGACGGGCGGCTCAGCGAACAGTTCCTCGGCGAGTTCCTGGAGCTGAACCTCCGGCACACGCCGAACCTCACCCACGCGTTCTCGGGGCAGGAAGCTCTCGAGCGAGCGAGAGAATCGAACCGGTACGATCTCATCATCACTTCCGTCGAGCTCGGGGACATGAACGTCCTCGGGCTCGTCGCGGCACTGAGGGCGGAGGGGATCGGGACCCCGGTCGTCCTCCTGGCCTACGATCGCCGCGAGCTCTCTCAGCTCGTGGAGAAGCACGACGTCTCGGGGATAGAGCGCATGTTCCTCTGGCAGGGCGACGTGCGAATCCTGGTCGCCATCGTCAAGTACATGGAGGACAAGCTGAACGTCGCCTACGACACCGGGGTGGTGGGCGTTCCGGCGATCGTCCTGGTCGAGAACAGTATTCGTTACTACTCGTCGTTCCTCCCGGTGATCTATACCGAGCTCGTCAAGCACTCCCACGGTCTTCTCCCCGAGGGGCTGAACCTCACCGACAAGATCCTCCGCATCCGCGCCGGACCGAAGATCCTTCTCGCCTCGGACTACGAGGAGGCGTGGGGCTACTTCGACCGCTACCCCGACGAGATCCTCGGGATCATCTCCGACATCCAGTTCCCGCGGGCGGGCGTCATCCTTCCTGACGCCGGCTTCGAGCTCGCGCGCGAGGTGCGGCGTCTCCGGCCCGACGTCCCCATCATGCTGCAGTCGAGCCGGCGCGAGAACGAGGCGCCCGCGACGGCGATGGGAGCCTCGTTCCTCTTGAAAGGCTCGCCTACGCTCCTCCATCAGGTCCGCGAGTTCATGGCGGAGAGCCTCCGCATCGGCGACTTCGTGTTCCGGCTTCCGGACGGGACGGAAGTCGGCTCCGCCTCCGATTTGAAGACGATGGAAGCGATGCTCGAGAAAGTGCCGGCGGAGAGCCTTGCCTATCACGGCAAGCGCAACGATTTTTCCACCTGGCTCAAGGCCCGCACCGAGCTCGCCCTCGCCGAGAAGCTCCGGCCGGTCAAGGTCTCGGACTTCGAGAGCCTCGAGGACCTTCGGGACTCCGTGGTCTCCTCAATCGCCGAGTACCGCAACGAGCGCAACCGCGGCCAGATCGTCGACTTCGACCGGAACCTCTTCGACGCGAAGGCGAGCTTCTATCGGATCGGGGCCGGCTCTCTCGGCGGCAAGGCCCGGGGTCTCGCGTTCATGAGCAGTCTCCTCAACCAGTTCCACATCGACCGCTACTTTCCCGGAGTCCAGATCGCGGTTCCGAGCTCCGTGGTGATCGCGACCGAGGTCTTCGACCGGTTCATGGAGGAGAATGGGCTCACCGGCCTCGCGCTCCAGTCGGAGACGGACGAAGAAGTGGTGCGGGCCTTCGAGAACGCTTCTCTTCCCGAGGAGATTCGCTTGGACCTCGCGGCGATTCTCGCCCGGTGCGACTTCCCGCTCGCGGTGCGCTCTTCGAGCCTTCTCGAGGACTCCCAGTACCAGCCCTTCGCCGGCATCTACCAGACTTACATGCTACCGAATGGCGACCCGAACCCCGAGCGGCGGCTCGAGGAGCTGATGAGAGCGGTGAAGCGAGTCTACGCTTCGGCCTATTCCCTCCACGCGAAGCGTTTCCTCGAGGCGACCCAGTACCGTCTCGAGGAGGAGAAGATGGCGGTCATCCTCCAGAGAGTCGTCGGCGCCCGTCACGGAACGCGGTTCTACCCCGATTTCGCGGGGGTGGCTCGCTCGCACAACTTCTATCCGGCGCCTCCGGCGAAGAGCGAGGATGGAATCGTCGCGGTCGCCCTGGGTCTCGGCAAGACGGTGGTGGATGGAGGCCGCTCCGTCCGATTCTGTCCCCGGTATCCGCGCCATCTGCCCCAGGGATCGACGGTCGAGAGGAGTCTCAAAGGAGCCCAGCGGGAGTTCTACGCGATCGACATGGATGGCTCTCCGGGAGACGAGCGCTCGTTTCCCATCGAGATCGCGGAAGAAGACGGGACGCTCGCGGCCCTCGGCTCCACCCACTCCCGGGAGAACGACGCCCTTTACGACGGCGTATCTCGGCCGGGAGTGCGGGTCGTGACCTTCGCTCCCATCCTCAAACACGGAATCTTTCCATTGGCGGAAGTTCTGGAGGCGCTCCTTGCAATCGGCCGCTGGGGAACACGATCTCCGGTCGAGCTCGAGTTCGCCGTGAACCTCCGGGGTGGAAACGCCGCGGGCGCGGAGCTCGGATTCCTTCAGCTCCGCCCCCTCGCCCTCGCGCGCGAGATGGAAGAGCTCGACCTCGAAGGCGCTTCCGTCGGCGACCTCCTCTGCCGGAGCGGGAGCATTCTGGGACATGGGCGGCTCGACGACCTGCGGGACGCCGTCGTGGTGGACTACCGGAGGCTCGAGCGCCGCGAGAGCCGCCGGATCGTCGAGGTCGTAAGACAGATCGACGCCGCCCTTCGCTCCGAGGGCCGAGGCTACATCCTCATCGGCTCCGGCCGCTGGGGCTCGAGCGAGCCTTTCCTCGGCATCCCCGTCACCTGGGATCAGATCGCCGGCGCCCGAGTGATCGTGGAAGCCGGCTTTCGCGATTTCCATGTGAGCCCGTCTCAGGGAACGCACTTTTTCCAAAACCTGATCTCGAACAACGTCGGCTACTTCACCGTCAACCCCGAGGCAGGCGAGGGATTCCTCGACTGGGATTGGCTAGCGTCGCAGACCGCGCATTTTGAAGAGGGCCCGGTCCGGCATCTGCGGTTCGATGCGCCCCTGATCGTCAAGATGAACGGCAGACGGAACGAGGGAGCGATCGTGAAACCCGCGCCGGCGATCTGATGCAACCTTCAGCATAGAAACTGGTACGCCCGCACTGATATACAATTCTCCTCGATGAACATCGCCTGTATCGGAGGAGGCGCTGGGGGTCTCTACTTCTCCATATCGGCCAAGCTCAGGAACCCCGCCCACGAGATCGACGTCTACGAGCGGAACCGTCCCGACGATACCTTCGGGTGGGGGGTGGTGTTCTCCGATCAGACGCTGGGGAAGCTCAAGGATAACGATCCCGTGAGCGCGGAGCGGATTTTTGGCGCGTTTCACCACTGGGACGATATCGACATTCATTTCAAAGGCGAATGCATCCGCACCACCGGCCACGGTTTCGCCGGGGTCTCCCGGAAGAAGATGCTGCTCCTCCTGCAGGAGCGGGCGCGGGAGCTCGGAGTGCGGCTCCACTTCCAGAGGGAGATCGAAGGGACGGCGGACGTGGGCGAGCGCGACCTCATCGTCGCGAGCGACGGCGTCAACAGCAAGATCCGGAAGGAGCGCGAGACGCGCTTCGAGCCCGACGTCGAGCTCCGGGCGAACAAGTTCGTCTGGCTCGGGACCCGCAAGATCTTCGACGCCTTCACCTTCATCTTCGAGAAAACGGAGCACGGCTTCGTCCAGGTCCACGCCTACCGGTTCGACGACGACACCAGCACCTTCATCGTGGAGACGACCGACGAGACCTGGCGCGCGCTCGGCTTCGACCGGATGACCAAGGAAGAGTCGAACCAGTTCCTCGAGAAACTCTTCGCCCGCTACCTCGACGGACACGAGCTCATGGACAACGCCGCTCATTTGAGGGGCTCCGCCTGGCTCAGCTTCCCGCGGGTGACGAACGAAAAGTGGCACGACGGAAACGTGGTTCTCCTCGGAGACTCCGCCCACACCGCCCACTTCTCCATCGGCTCCGGCACCAAGCTCGCGCTCGACGATGCCATCGAGCTCGCCGACCGCATCGAGGGGAGCGCGGATCTCGAGGACGCCCTCGATACCTACGAGGAGAACCGGAGGGTGGAGGTGCTGCGGCTCCAGAGCGCGGCGAGGAACAGCACCGAGTGGTTCGAGAACGTGGAGCGCTACGCCGGCCTCGAGCCTCCTCAGTTCGCCTACTCCCTCTTGACCCGCAGCCAGCGCGTGAGCCACGAGAACCTGAAGAAGCGGGACCCGAAATGGATGGCGGAGTTCGAGTCCTGGTTCTCGCGGCGCTCGGGCGGCGAACGGTCCGTGCCGCCGATGTTCACGCCGTTTCGTCTCCGGGAGCTCGAGCTCGCGAACCGAGTCGCCGTCTCGCCGATGTGCATGTACAGTGCCGTGAATGGCACCCCCTCCGATTTCCACCTGGTGCACCTCGGCTCGCGGGCGATGGGAGGAGCGGCCCTGGTCTTTACCGAGATGACGAACGTGGCCGAGGACGCGCGCATCAGCCCGGGCTGCGCGGGAATGTACCTCGACGAACATCCCTTCGCGTGGAAACGCGTCGTCGATTTCGTTCATCGCTGGACCAGCGCGAAAATCGCGATGCAGCTCGGGCACGCCGGGCCCAAGGGCTCGACGAAGCTCGAATGGGAAGGGGCGAACGAGCCGCTCGACGAGGGCAACTGGCCGATCGTCGGCCCTTCCGCGCTTGCCTATTCGCCGAGAAACCAGGTCCCACGGCCGATGGACCGCTCCGATATGGACCGGGTGATTTTCGAGTTCGAGCGCGCCACGCGCATGGTGGACAGGGCGGGCTTCGACCTCCTCGAGATCCACGCCGCCCACGGGTATCTTCTTTCCGCGTTTCTCACTCCGCTTTCGAACCAGCGCACCGACCGGTACGGCGGAAGCCTCGAGAACCGCCTCCGGTTCCCTCTCGAGGTGGTTTCCGCCTGCCGCGCCGCCTGGCCCAAGGCGAAGCCGCTCTCGGTCCGCATCTCGGCGACGGACTGGGTCGAGGGAGGCGTCGACGGCGACGAGGCGGTCGAGATCGCGCGGGCGCTGAAGGCCCAGGGAGTCGACATTATTAACGTTTCCGCCGGGCAGACGAGCCCCAGGGCACGGCCGGTCTACGGGCGCATGTTCCAGACTCCCTTCAGCGATCGCATCCGGAACGAGGCCTCGATCCCGACCCTTGCCGTGGGGAACATCTTCGAGCCGGACCACGTGAACGGCATCATCGCCGCCGGGAGAGCGGACCTCTGCTGCCTCGCGCGCCCCCACCTCGCCGATCCCTACTGGACCCTCCACGCCGCCGTCGAGCAGCAGGTGGATCTCCCCTGGCACAACCAGTATCTCGCGGGCAAGGAACAGCTCGAGCGGAACCGGAAGCGCCCCGCGGGTATGGTCATCGACATCTGAACCGGAGTACCCACATGAAGCTAGCGAGCTTGAAGCCAAGACATTTTCGATGGGAGGTCGAGGGCTCGGTCGCCCTCGTCACTCTCGATCGGCCCGACCGGAAAAACCCGCTCACGTTCGACTCCTACGCCGAGCTCCGCGACACCTTCCGAAGCCTTCCCGAGGCGGAGGACGTCGATGCCGTCGTCATCACCGGAGCGGGCGAGAACTTCTGCTCGGGAGGCGACGTCCACGAGATCATCGGCCCCCTGGTCGCGATGGACATGAAAGGTCTCCTGCGATTCACTCGTTTGACGGGAGATCTGATCCTCTCGATCCGGCGGTGCCAGAAGCCCGTGATCGCCGCCATCGACGGCGTTTGCGTGGGAGCGGGAGCGGCGATCGCCATGGCCTCGGACCTGAGGCTCGGCACCGCACGCGCCAAAGTCGCGTTCCTCTTCACCCGCGTGGGACTCGCGGGCTGCGACATGGGAGCCTGCGCGATACTTCCCCGAATCGTGGGACAGGGCCGGGCGGCGGAGCTCCTCTTTACCGGACGCAGCATGGGCGGGGAGGAAGCGGAGCGATGGGGCTTCTTCAACCGGCTGTGTGCGCCCGAGGCGCTGCAAAAGGAGGCGCGAGAGATGGCGGCGGCCCTCGCCTCGGGCCCGACGTTCGCGCACATGATGACCAAGACCGAGCTCGATCAGGAGTGGGCGATGAGCCTCGAGGCCGCGATCGAATCCGAGGCCCAGGCCCAGGCGATCTGCATGCGGACGGCCGATTTCGAGAGGGCCTATCGGGCCTTCGTCGCCAAGGAAAAACCTCGCTTCGAGGGGAACTGATGACGGACGATTTTCTCGAATGGCCTTTTTTCGAGGAGAGTCATCGCGCGCTTCGAGCGAAGCTCCGCCCTTGGATCCGAGAACGCCTCGCGGGAATCGACGACTCCGACGATCGTAAGGCCTGCAGGATTTTCGTCGAGCGGCTCGCCGAAGGAGGGTTTCTCGACTACGCGGTTCCGAAACCCGGCGACGCCATCGATGTGCGCTCTCTTTGCGTCATTCGCGAGACCCTGGCGCACCATCACGGCCTCGCGGATTTCGCTTTCGCCCTTCAAGGGCTCGGAAGCGCGCCCATCACCCTCGCGGGCTCCGCCGAGCTCAAGGAGCGCTATCTTCCTCCGACGCGAGAGGGGCGCTTCATCGCCGCCTTCGCCCTGTCCGAGCCCGAGGCGGGATCCGACGTGGGCGCGATTTCTACTACGGCGAAACGCGACGGCGAGGACTTCGTTCTCGACGGCACCAAGACCTGGATCTCGAACGGCGGCATCGCGAGCTACTACGTGGTCTTCGCCAGGAGCGAGTCCGCGCCCGGGACCAAGGGGCTCTCCGCGTTCGTCGTCGACGCCGACGCGCCCGGATTTCGCGTCGCCCACGAGATCGAGGTCGTCGCCCCTCATCCCCTCGCGCGGCTCTCGTTCGAAGGATGCCGGGTGAAGCACTCGAGGCTCGTGGGAGAGCCGGGGCAGGGCTTCGAGATCGCGATGGCCACTCTCGACATCTTCCGCGCGAGCGTCGGCGCCGCGGCACTCGGCCTCGCCCGGCGCGCTCTCGACGAGGCGCTTGTGCGCGTCGAGTCCCGGGAGCAGTTCGGAAAGAAGCTCGCCGACTTCCAGATCGTTCAAGCGAAGCTCGCCGATATGGCGACCTCGGTCGACGCCTCGGCGCTCCTGGTCTACCGGGCAGCCTGGATGAAGGACCAGGGAGCCGCGCGCGTGGCGAAGGAGTCGTCGATGGCCAAGATGTACGCGACCGAAGCGGCCCAGGAGGTCGTCGACGACGCGGTACAGCTCTTCGGCGCCGAGGGCGTGGTCAAGGGGAGCGTTCCCGAGAGGCTCTACCGCGAGGTCCGCGCGCTTCGAATCTACGAAGGAACCACCGAGATCCAGAAGCTGATCCTCGCGCGCGAGCTCCGAAGAAGGCACTCGGGATGACGTCGCCGCCGACCGGGAAGAC
>Ga0184637_10001839_pt1 | contig 14006 bp, 11 predicted proteins | sample PLM3_127_b2_FD_133143 | JGI IMG/M metagenome (GOLD analysis project Ga0184637, IMG submission 133143) | Groundwater sediment microbial communities from an aquifer in East River, Colorado, USA - PLM3_127_b2 | ecosystem: Environmental > Terrestrial > Soil > Riparian zone | place: USA: East River...
GATCAGCGCCACCATGTTGGTTCTCGCGGTCATCGCCATGGCCATCGTGCTGATGCCCGCGATCAGCAAGAAGCGCGAGGAAGCATTCCAGGAGGAATCCTAAAAGTTGGCCGAGTAAAAGGCTGTTGTAAAGCAGAAAGTGCTGGAAACGCAGATGTACGCGCTGGGCGCGAATCCCTGCGGTAGTTTTAATTTATTTACAGGCTGCAAGCGCCAGGGCTTGCAGCACGTCGCCGCTGCGGTTGTTTTGCACAAAGGCGACCACACCTGAATCCTGTAATTTCCATCCGGCTTTGAAGTTGAATATCTGATGAAACTGGGCATTGCCTTGCGCATCTATGGCAATGGGCCCAACTAGTTCACGCACCACAAAATCGTGATGCAAAGTGCGCCCATTGTTTTCACCGGCTCTTACGTCGTTGCTGAGATTGTTTTCGTAAAGCGCGAGATATGCCTGGGCATTTTGGCGTTCAAAAGCACCGGACACCACAATTTCTCCGGAAACATGCAGTCGACCCGCTGCGGGCATGCTTAGGGTCAGGCTGATATCGGCAAGCGGTTTCTGCTGGTTGATTTCCTTGATTTTCTCGCTCGTGCTGTCCCATAACAACCCACGGCGGTAGTCTCTACCGTTCAGCACCAGTTGCGGGGTGTAAACGAAGCCGGCGCGGTTGATTTGCGCCGTCTGGCGCTGGCGCTCGGTGAATTTCGTTTGTGAGAAAGCATCCCGCCATCCCAAGTAATTCCAGTAGTCCACGTGAAAGGCCAGCGGGACGATGCGGTCGCTGCTGAGCCCCTTAGACGGAAGTTTGCTTACCCATTCATCGGCGGGCGGGCAACTGCTGCAGCCTTCGGAAGTGTAGAGTTCAAGCAACGCCACACGGCGTTCGCCGCTTTTCGCCGTGCATTCGGTGCCGAGTGCGGGAGAAAGCATGGTGATAGAAAGAATTCCTGTCAGCAGAAGGTATGCAATTTTCATAAAGGACACTGTGCTCCTAGTGACGGCTGTTATATTAGTCGCTCGAATCAGCAAACAATGACAATTGCGCCGCCGACAAGCTCAGCAGCGCGTTTTTCATGAGCCGGGAATTTTGCTATGATTATAAGGAACCTCTGATTAATTCCGTCGCGCACGCGCGGGGCTTAATCAGAGGTTCCCTAGCTTATGCTCAATATTGACCTACACAGTCATTCAACGGTTTCCGACGGCCTGTTATCCCCAGAAGAACTGGTTAGGCGGGCGGCAGCAAGAGGAGTTCACATGCTGGCGCTCACCGACCATGATGATATAGGCGGACTGGCGCGCGCAAGACGGGCCGCCACTTCACATGGCCTGCATCTTATCAACGGTGTGGAGATTTCAGCCACTTGGAACAGCCAGACTTTGCATATCGTAGGTTTGCGCATTGATCCCGAATGTCCGGCGTTGTTGCAGGGATTGGAAGCGATACGCTCAAGTCGCGCCGCGCGCGCGCAAAGGATTGCGGCGGAGCTGGAAAAGTCAGGGATACGCGGCAGCCTGCAAGGTGCTTACCAGCACGCTGCCAATCCCGATCTTATCGGGCGCACTCATTTTGCGCGGTTTTTGGTGGAGCAAGGCCATGCCGGCGATGTGAAAGGCGTATTCAGGAAATTTCTCACCCCAGGCAAGCCGGGTTATGTTGAGCACCGCTGGGCTGCGCTTGCTGACGCCGTGAGCTGGATCAAGGAAAGCGGCGGTATGGCGGTAATGGCTCATCCGGGGCGTTATTCGATCAGCACCATGCAAATGCGGCAGCTGCTTGCCGAATTCAAGGAGTTGGGCGGTGCGGCTATTGAAGTGGTGACCGGCAGCCATACGCCCGAGCAGTACGCGGTTTTCGCGCGCTACGCAAAACAATACGGGCTGTTCGCTTCAGTCGGCTCGGATTACCACGGTCCCGGGGAAAGCCATCGCGACATCGGCCGATTGCCGGATTTGCCGGAAGGCTGTCAGCCGGTTTGGCGACAATGGTTGGACTTAACAGCCGGCAGTTCTGCAAGTGCTCACGCGTAACATTTCGCATGGCGCAGTTTTTTTCCATACATGTCAAAAATCCCCAGCCGCGGCTCATCCGCCAGGCTGCGGCGATAGTTCGCAATGGCGGGGTGATCGTCTATCCCACCGATTCCTGTTATGCGCTGGGTTGCCACCTCGGCGACACGGATGCCATGCGGCGCATACGAGAAATTCGCCGGGTGGATGAAAAACATCATTTCACACTGGTCTGCCGCGATCTCTCGGAAATATCGCACTATGCCATGGTGGATAATCGTCAATACCGCCTCCTCAAAGCGGCAACACCGGGAAGTTATACTTTCATTCTGCGCGCGAGCCGCGAAGTGCCGAAGCGTTTGCAGCACCCCAAGCGCAATACTATTGGCTTGCGCGTTCCCAAGCATGCCGTGGTGCGCGAGTTGCTCGCGGAAATGAATGAACCGCTCCTAAGTTGCACTTTGCTGCTGCCCGGCGATGAGATACCTCTAAACGACGCAGCGGAAATCCGCAGCCGCCTCGAGCACAGCGTAAATCTGATACTCGATGGGGGTCCGTGCGGGGTGGAGATGACCACGGTGGTGGATCTGACGCAAGAAATCCCGTTGTTGTTGCGCAGGGGCAAAGGCGACCCGGCGATGTTCGGCTTGCATTGAACGAAAACAAAAATTCATGGGCGATTTAATCCAGACGATTGCGATTTGGGCGCTGCCGGTGATTTTTGCCATTACCTTGCATGAGGCGGCGCACGGCTATGTCGCCAAGCATTTTGGTGACTTGACTGCTTATGCCCAGGGCCGCGTCAGCCTCAATCCACTGCGGCACATAGACATGACCGGCACCATCATCGTGCCGCTGGTGTTGCTGCTCCTGAGCAAACTGTTTGGCGGAAGCGGAATACTGTTTGGCTGGGCCAAGCCGGTGCCGGTCAATTTCTCTGGCCTGCGCCATCCGAAACGCGATATGCTGTGGGTCGCCGCCGCCGGGCCTGGGGCGAATTTGCTAATGGCGCTGTTTTGGGCGCTGGTGCTTAAATTCGCAGTCAGCATTCCGGAGAGCGCTTATTCACTGCCCATAGGCCTGATGGGCAGGGCCGGCATCCAGATCAATGTGGTGCTGATGGTGCTTAACCTGCTGCCGATTCCGCCGCTGGACGGCGGCAGAATCGCAGTGAGCCTGCTTCCACACCGCTTCTCTTATCTTTTTTCCAGAATTGAGCCGTATGGCATGTTTATTTTGCTGCTGTTGCTGTTTAGCGGCATTCTCGGGATTATCATGTGGCCACTGGTGAGCTCAGTGATGCGGTTTATCGGATCGGTTTTCAATCTTTGAGAGGAGTGGATTAAGACTTTATGTTTGCCGAGCGGGTTCTATCGGGTATGCGCCCTACGGGCAGCCTGCATCTTGGGCATTACCACGGGGTATTGAAAAACTGGGTAAAGCTTCAAAACGAGTACCCCTGCTTGTTTTTTATCGCCGACTGGCACGCCCTCACCACCCATTACGATACGCCGGAAATCATCGAGCAAAACGTCTGGGATATGCTGGTGGATTGGCTCGCCGCCGGGGTTGATCCGGCGCAGGCCACACTGTTTATTCAATCGCGGGTGCCGGAACATGCTGAATTGCATCTTTTGCTCTCCATGATCACGCCCCTGGGCTGGCTTGAGCGGGTGCCCAGCTACAAAGACCAGCAGGAAAAACTCAGTGACAAGGATTTAGGCACCTACGGCTTTCTCGGTTACCCGTTGCTGCAAAGCGCGGATATTCTGATATACCGCGCAAGCCGGGTGCCGGTGGGTGAAGACCAGGTGCCGCATGTCGAATTTACCCGCGAGCTGGCGCGGCGTTTTAATCATGTGTACGGGCGGGAAAAGGATTTCGAGGCGAAGGCGAAAGCCGCGATAAAGAAGCTCGGCGCAAAAAACGCCAAGCTCTATCAGCAACTACGCACGCGCTACCAGGAACAGGGAGATAGCGAGGCGCTGACTGCGGCGCGCGCACTGCTCGAGGAGCGGCAAAATCTTACCCTAGGTGACCGCGAGCGCCTGTTTGGTTTTCTGGAAGGCGTGGGCAGAGTGATTTTGACCGAGCCTCAGGCGCTGCTCACCAAGGCCCCGAGAATGCCGGGGTTGGATGGGCAGAAAATGTCCAAGTCATATAACAACACCATCACCTTGCGCGAGGATGCGGCGAGCGTCACTAAAAAAATCCGTACCATGCCGACCGACCCGGCGCGCATCAAGCGCAGCGACCCGGGCGAACCCGAAAAATGTCCAGTATGGCAATTCCACCTGATCTACTCTGATAAGCAAAGGCAGGACTGGGTGCAGCAGGGTTGCAGGAGCGCGGGCATCGGCTGCCTGGAATGCAAGCAGCCGGTAATAGACGCGGTGCTCCAAGAACAGAAGCCGATACACGAGCGCGCGCAAATGTATCTCGATGACCCGACCCTGGTGCGCAACATCATCGCCGACGGTTGTGAGAAAGCGCAGAAGCTCGCGCAGGAGACGCTGCGCGATGTGAAGCAGGTAATGGGATTGAATTACGCTTGAACCCCGGTGAGACAAGAGGAATTATGAACCAGCCCGAAGCAGCAGTGGCGCGCCTGTATGGCGAGCCGGTACTGGAGGTCCCGCAGGATTTGTATATCCCGCCGGATGCGCTGGAAGTGTTTCTCGATACTTTCGAGGGGCCGCTCGATTTGCTGCTCTACTTAATACGCAAGAACAATCTGAGTGTGCTCGATATTCCCATGGCCGAGCTTACCCGCCAGTACATGGCGTATGTTGACATGATGCAGGCACATCAGTTGGAGCTCGCGGCGGAATACTTGCTGATGGCGGCGTTATTGATCGAAATCAAGTCGCGCATGCTGCTGCCGCGCCCGCCTGAAGCGGAGGACGAGGGGGCGGATCCACGCGCTGAACTGGTCAAGCGCCTGCTGGAATACGAGCAGATCAAGCTTGCCGCGCAGCGCCTCGATGAACTGCCGCAGGCGCTGCGCGATTTCGCGCTGGTTGAAGTTTGGATCGAGCAGGCTGCGGTAAAACGCCTGCCGCAAGTCAACGCGGAGGATTTAAGAAATGCCTGGCTGGAGCTTTTGGCCCGTGTGCGGATGAACCGCCACCACCGCGTCACCCGCGAACAGTTATCGGTGCGCGAACACATGACGCGCATCCTGCGCCGGTTGCAAGACCTGAAGTTCAGCGAGTTCCGCGAGCTTTTTGACGTTGCTGGAGGAATTCCGGAACTGCTGGTGACTTTCCTTGCGTTGCTCGAACTCGCGCGCGAAAACCTGGTGAGCATCAACCAGCAGGAAGCTTATGCAGCAATTTATGTAAAGCTTAACGAGGCTCACCTCGATGTATGAACTGAAAGAAATCAAACTGATTCTGGAAACGGCTTTGCTTAGCAGCCAGGAACCACTTCCCCTCGCTGAGCTAAAAAAACTATTCGAAAATGAACTGGATTCGGAAACGTTGCGCAAGATGCTCGACGAATTGCGCCAGGATTGGCACGGCAAAGGTGTAGAGCTCGTCAATGTGGCAAGCGGCTGGCGGTTTCGAGCCAAGACTGAATATCAGATTTACCTCGACCGTCTTAACCCGGAAAAACCGCCGCGCTATTCGCGCGCCGCGATGGAAACCCTCGCTATTATCGCTTACCGTCAACCGGTCACGCGCGGCGACATTGAACAGATCCGCGGCGTGTCGGTATCCGCTCATGTAATCAAGGTACTCGAAGATCGCGGCTGGATAGATGTAATCGGGCACCGTGAAACACCGGGTCGGCCGGCTTTGTATGCCACCACCAAGACTTTTCTCGACGATCTCAATCTGTGCTCGCTCGAAGAACTTCCGCCGCTTGAAGATATCGGCAATCTGGAAAAAGAACTCAATCTATAGGGCGCTGCCGTTTAAATCAGGCAGATATTTTGAGCGCTTCGCATTCCAGCAACAGCATTTTGTGTGTTATGCAAGACTGCTGGCGCGCCTTTTACTCTCGAATGTCTCCGAAGTAGTTTAGTTTAAGTTTTTAAACTGTAATTTGCTTGACGGGTTAAGCGATAGTTTGCTATAGTCTCATGTCTAAACAGGCGCGGGGTGGAGCAGTCTGGCAGCTCGTCGGGCTCATAACCCGAAGGTCGTAGGTTCAAATCCTGCCCCCGCAACCACCTCAAAAGATCAAATACCAGCCCATTAGCAAGTAAGCTCCGCTAAACGGGCATTTGTTTCCAGCGGTCCCCTCTGAGTTGATCACGGTGTAATTCTGCCCGGAGACGGGCGGTTTCGTTTTAGTCTGGTATAATCCGGCTGCCGCGAGCGCAGGTATAGGCCCATTCGGTGTAGTGACCTTAATAAAAAAGGCATACCCGATATTCACAGTTGAAAAACTTACAACAAGTTTTATTTGGGTTAGAACTGCACGGCAGCTAGTTAGAGGGGGAAATGGCTGAGGTTTTTGGTCGGGCTATTGGGAAAAGCTCGTGGTTACCTGTTTTATGGGGGGTGATCACAGGCTTATTAATTTTCACTGCGGCAATTTCGACTGAAGTTGCGGCGCAAACCTGGCTCGCCGGCGTTGTGGTCCTTGTCCTGTTGATTATGCGAAGCGCCCGCCTGGAGGGGACATCACGAGTATTATTTATCTTCCTTGCCCTCTATTTGACGCTTCGTTACCTGTTCTGGCGTACCTTTAATACCCTAGGCTATTCAGATTTTTTCAGCTTTATCGCGGCCTTATTGCTGTACAGCGCCGAACTGTATGGCATAACGATTTACCTGCTTGGCGCATTTGTCAACATCCAGCCGTTGCGGCGCACGGTTGTGCCTTTGCCGGCAGACCCACGAGAATTGCCTTCGGTGGACGTCCTGATCCCCACCTATAACGAGCCGCCCGAAATGCTTGAGGTGACGCTGCTCGCCGCCACGCAAATCCGCTATCCCAAGGAAAAATTGCGCGTCTATCTGCTTGATGACGGGGGGACCAAACAAAAGCGTGAAGATCCCTCGCCCGTAGCTGCGGCCGCGGCGTTTAAGCGGCATCAGACGCTTGTCGCGTTATGCGAGCGCGTTGGTGCCCACTACATCAGCCGTGAAAAGAACGAGCACGCTAAAGCGGGTAATATCAACTCGGCCTTAAAAGTCACGCACGGCGACCTGCTGCTAATGCTTGATGCGGATCACGTGCCGACCGTGGATATCCTGGAAAAAACGGTCGGGCTATTCGTACGCGACGACAAGCTTTTCCTCGTGCAAACGCCGCATTTTTTTGTTAACCCCGATCCAATTGAAAAGAATTTGCGAGTGTTTGGCCAGATGCCCAGCGAGAATGAAATGTTCTATTCGGTGATCCATCATGGTCTGGATTCGTGGAACGCCTCCTTCTTTTGTGGCTCGGCGGCGCTTTTGCGGCGTAAGCATCTGGAAGAAATCGGCGGGCTGAGCCATAGCACTGTTACGGAAGACGCAGAGACCGCTTTGGTACTGCACGCGAAAGGGTACAGCAGCGCTTACATCAACCATCCCATGATCTCGGGTTTGCAACCGGAGACCTACGCCAGTTTTATTGTGCAACGCATGCGCTGGGCGCAGGGCATGGTGCAGATCTTCCTTCTCAAAAATCCCCTGCTCGTGAAGGGATTAAGGCTTTCACAAAGGCTGTGCTACTTGAACAGCTCGTTTTATTGGTTCTTCGGTTATGCGCGCATGACGTTTTTGCTGGCGCCCGCCGCCTACCTGCTGTTTGGTTTGCGCATCTATGACGCCAATCTCAACGAGTTCATCGGCTATACGTTCCCCCATTTGGTTGCATCGCTGGTGGTATCCGATTATTTGTTCGGAAAAGTGCGTTGGGCCTTCGTCTCCGAGTTGTATGAAATCATGCAGTCACTGTTCGTGTTGCCCGGCATCTTCAAGGTGTTGAAAAACCCGCACTCCGCAACGTTTAAAGTCACTCCCAAAAGAGAGCATCTCGATCAGGACTTCATTTCAAAACTCTCGGGCCCGTTTTATGTGGTCTACTTGCTTACTCTGGGGGCCCTGATAGCGGGTGTCTACCGCTATTTCCATTTTCCCTACTTCCTCCATTTCCCCAACGAAAGAGACACCATTTACATTACCATGGGTTGGGAATTGTTCAACCTACTGGTGCTCAACGCGGCGATAGGAGCGTTGTTCGAACGCAGGCAACGACGCCTGAAACCGCGTATGCCTGCGGATTTCAAAGGCGAGCTGGTTTTTGATGGACGCATCACCGTCGCGTGCCACCTCAATGATCTGTCCGTTTCCGGCGCGCTATCGGAACTTGATCAGTCTGACTTTGACCGCGCTAGGAATTTTACCCACGCCGAATTGCGGTTGTTTAATACGGCCCTGGAAAAATTCTCCAGTTTGCACGTCAGGCTCTGCGAGGCACGCCCCATTGCACGGCGACGCATGCTCCTGGGTATAGAATTCATCCCCGCGTCGCAAAAGGAATCAGCCGAGGCCGTGGCGCTTGCCCAAGACCCCGGGCATGCACACCAGAGTCGAGTTTCCCACCGCGGTGCGCGGCTGCGTGCGTGTGCAGCGCCGCACGCACGCCGCCGTGGAAAACTCTTGCACCGCAGTTCAACACTTAACGAAGGCATTTTTTCTGTCTAAACTAGTGGAGCCACTGCTTGACGCGCAATCGGCAAAAGGAACAACGGTCACAGCAGTCCCAGAAATCCGAATTCTCTGGCTCTCAAAGCGCCGACATATCGGCGAATCTCTGGAGAGAGCCAGGCACGGCACCTCAAGGCCGAGGCGATGAAAGTTCATCTGAAGCACAACCTCTATACAAACGAGAAAAACGGACACTGTATTTACCAGTCGTCAGTAAGTTCCTTATCTCAACTGCGTTTGCTTGCGCCTGGGTTATGCTGTCGTGGCATCTCGCCCAACCGTGGCTAAGCGATTTGGCAGAAGTTGTCGGCTACCCATCCGCGTTTGTTATGATTTTGTTCATCGCTTTTCTTCCGGGCTTTTTGAACGCACACATCCTATCGAGTGTTGTCCTCGATTGGCCGCCAGAGCTCAACCTTAATTTGCAATACCCCAAAATCAGTTTGCTCATTGCCGCCTACAACGAGGCGGAAAATATTGCTGAAACATTTCGCGGCATCAAAGAACAGGATTACCCCGGCGAGCTGGACATCGTCATCGTCGATGACGGCTCAACCGATAACACAGTCGGAATTCTCAAATCCTTCGATCTGCCTAACCTGAAAATCGTTCAGGCAAATCACGGCGGCAAGGCGAACGCTTTGAACGAAGGGCTCAAACATATCAGCCAAGACATCGTTGTTTGCATTGACGCCGATACATTTCTGCATAAGCAAGCGCTGAAAAGAATCGTCGCCCGTTTCTTAACCGATCCGCCGAGCACCGCCGCAATCGCCGGCTGTGTGCTGGTCAAAGATTCTCGTTCTACATTTATGACGAGATTACAGGAGTGGGATTACTTCACCGGCATCACATCGGCAAAAAGACAGCAGTCTCTCTATCAGGGCACTCTGGTGGCGCAGGGTGCGTTTAGCGCATTTCACAGCAAGGTCGTGAAGGCTCATCAGGGCTGGCCTTCCGTGATTGGCGAAGATATCGTTATGACTTGGTCGCTTATTAAGAGCGGTTGGCGCATCGGCTTCGAGCCGACTGCAATCGGTTTCACCGCAGCGCCGGCAACGGCAAAAGGTTTTTTTCGCCAACGTAAACGCTGGGCGCGCGGCATGATCGAAGGCCTAAAGCAGCACGGTCATTTAGTCTGGAGCAGCGGACGGCTTCCGGCATTTTTTGTTGCAGTCGATTTTATCATTCCATTGGTTGATTTATTCTACGCGTTTGTTTTTGTTCCTGGCGTGATTCTGGCGCTGTTTGGCTACTATTACATAGTAGGCCCGCTGACTTTGCTGGTTTTGCCTTTGGCCTTTCTTATCGTGCTCATCATGTATCGAAAACAGAAGGTCGTGTTTAACCTGCTTAACCTCAAGGTGCGGCAAAATTTTGTCGGATTTTTCATGTACATGCTTATTTATCAAGTCATCATGTCTCCGATCTGCGTAATCGGCTACGCTCAAGAGCTGTTCGGAATGACCAAACGCTGGTAATCACTGTTCTTCTTCGATAATCCGCACGAGATCCACTGATCCGGCCACTTCACTCGATCAGGCGCCGTCAATACGTAAACTTTTGGTCGACTGATACAAAAACACTAAAAGTGTTAGACCAACGGGCGAGTTTGTGGCATTTTTATAGACTGTAAGAAAATCTTTGAGTAACTTAAGGAAGTTAAAATGTACTCGTCCAGTTACCTTCGTCCCAGCCAAATGGCTGCCAAGCGACGAAAGTCGCATTCGAACGTTCTAAGGTTCATTTGCACGTTGGCTATTTTAGTCACCTTCTCGCCGGTCATGGCCGCGGAAACCGTCGATACCTTGGAGAGCAGAATTAAGTCAACGAGTGATAGATCCGCACCGGCCGGACTGTATAAACAGCTCGGCGATCAATTGCTCGCTCAAGACAAAATTACCGAAGCGGCGGAGGCGTTTAGCCAAGCCTTGAGAAACGACCGCGATCGATTCTCTACCAGTGAAAGAGTTCAAATAGCGGTGTATCTATCCTGGGCGGATCGCTTGAAGGAAGCCGCGCGGGAGCTCAGAGCGGTACTTGCTCGCGAACCTAAAAATCTTGAAGCCCGGATACAGCTAGCGAGAGTTCTGTCGTGGGACGGCGATCTCTCGCTGGCCGTCGAAGAAGCCGAAACCGCCTTAAAAGAATCCCCGGAAAATCGACAAGCATTGCTGATAAAAGCCGATGCCTTGCAGTGGCAGGGACGCTACCGTGAAGCGATACCCATTTATCGGCAATTGGTCGAAAAATATAATGACTTCGATGCGCGCGTGGGTCTGTCCCGTTCACTTCTTGCCACTGGTGACCGCAGCGCGGCCATCGAGAATACAACCTCAATTAAGGCCGCCAATTCTCGACAAGAACGCGAGCTTGAAAAACTAACTGATGCGATGAATCGGGAAACCCGACCCTCCATCGATGCGCGTCACAATCGGTATACTGATTCGGACCACAATCGCCTCAATCGCTACTCTCTTTTATCGAGTTTTTGGATAGACAATTACAAGCTGGGTGCGGCTTTCAGACACACTGATGCCGACGACAAAACACGCCATAATCGAGCCGAAGATCTGTCGTTTACCTACTACTCTCACGTGACAGACTCGATCGCTGCCGGACTTGGTCTAGGTTTTACCCAACTGGGTGACGGCCATACGACAAATTTTCCAACCGGTCAGTTTCGCATCGACACCAGGCTATTTAGAGGCACAGCCGGCGCTAACATAAACAGGGATGTACTCAGCGATACGGCTGAATTGATCGAAAGTCGCATACGAATGACAAGCGTCGGACTGTACTTATCGCAACCGCTCACCGATAGATTTTCAGTCTATGCCGGTTATAACTACAAGAATTTCTCTGACGGCAACCACGCCAATGATTTACAACTGGTCTCTCAGTATTCAATCTATCTAACGCCGCGCATTACCATTGGTCACCGCTTCCGATTGCTGGATTTCCAAAAACAAACCGGCAGCGGCTATTTTGATCCTAACGATTACATTTCTAATCGTGCCTTCGCCTCCATCTATTTCGAACATCGATTGTTCTACACATATCTCGAAGGCTATGCTGGCTATCAGACTTTCCGCCGCAATGGCGTTGCCAGCGACGACTTCATCCGCGGCGGCTCAGGAAGCATCGGACTAAAACCTGTTGCAAACTTGGCCATCGAGCTAAATGTCGAAGGCGGCAACTTCGCCGCGGGCTCAACGTCGGGTTTCAGTTATTTCATCATCGGCCCTCGTGTGTTGTACCGTTTCTAGCCAGAGCTTCCGAAGCCGCTACAATTGCATATCTATTAGCAGCAACCTGTCTTCCAGTTGCCGCTGATTTTGTATTTCCGTTTAATCTGCTAGAGAAAAATGATGATCGCAGATTTTGAGGAAACGTTTTCGGGCCGACTTCCGCAATTGCACAATATCGATACGTCGAGCGTCGCACTGGGCGTGGCATTACGCGACAAGTCGGGCGACAGCGGCACTTCGCAGTTGCGCATAGTTCAAGCGCCGCTTGCGGAGGGTGTTGTGGTGCTCAACGGTACCCACGAATTCCGTCTCAGGGCGTCCAGGATAATCCTGAACAGCGGCAGCCTGGCATCGAATGCATTGATCGGCAGCGCTCCCGCAAGCGGTGGATTCGTTGCAAGCCCCACTACCGAGCTCAGCAGCGGATTTGAGCCGTATCTTTCATACCGTCACCAGAACTGGTTAAGCACTTTTGCGGGAATCGGCATAACGCCGACTGGTGGTGTGCTGCCCAGTGAGCCCGTTGGAAACCTGGGGATTTCGCAACAGTTCGCGCGCGGCAATTGGTACGCGCAACTTTTCTCGCGGCTGGTACGCGAATCAATTTTATCCTACACGGGCATTGTCGACCCGTTCACCGGGCGGCGTTGGGGAAGGGTGCGCAGGAGCGGTTTGGAGTTCGGTGGCTATACGGCTTTGGGGGAACGCTGGGGCGCGTCGGGCAAGCTGCAGATTGCCTATCTCGGCGGAGAGAGTGTTGCGAGCAACAGCAGCATGTCGCTTAGCGTGGGGCTCGGGCGGGACCTAAAGTGGAGCGGGTTTGATTATTTCACCGTTGGCCCGGAGTTTTCCTATGACCACTTTAACAGGAATCTAAGTCACTTCACGTTTGGCCAAGGTGGGTATTTCAGTCCGCAAAGTCTCGTGTCGTTGGGAATAGCGGGCAACTTTCTTACCGAAGAGGCGCGCCAGTTCATCATCAAAGGCCGGCTCAGCTTGGGCTTGTCGCAGAAGCGCGAGGACGCGAGCCCCTGCTTTCCGTTAGGGGCTTTGCTGCCTCCGCCCCCATTTTGCCAAACCGGTTTTGCCGCGAACAATAGTACTGACATCAATTTTTCCATGGAGCTTTTGGCGGTGCGCCGTTTATCCGACCATCTACAAGTAGGCGGTGCCATTGCGTTTTGTGAAAGCCCGGGATTCAATGACCGCGCGGCCATGGTTTTTATGCGCTACTCGTTCGGCGCGCGCAAAGTAACCATGAGCTCTGACCTGCCGGAGGGTATTTTTCAGAGCCTTTATTGAACCGATCGGGCTGGCGTGGCTTGGGTCGGTCATTTTCTGCGCTGCATAGTTTTTTGATGCTTTTCTGCGTTTGTTTTGCAAGAGTTTCTTGCAAAAATAAGCAGGATCCGCTAGAATCCCAAAACTATGGTGATGACGAATGCTGGGTCCAGAAAAACGGGCCAAACAGACGTTACATCTTGCTCTTTAACAAATTACAGCCGATAAGTGTGGGCGCTTGGTTTTGAGTGCCGTGCTGGTTTTTCGACCTGCATGGAAACTTTAAAGTTAAGTGCTCGCAAGATGTAATTCGTCAAGCGAGAGTTTTAGATCAAATTGAAGAGTTTGATCCTGGCTCAGATTGAACGCTGGCGGCATGCCTTACACATGCAAGTCGAACGTGAAAGCGGGGCAACCCGCAAGTAGAGTGGCGGACGGGTGAGTAATACATCGGAACGTGTCCAGTAATGGGGGATAACCTAGCGAAAGTTAGGCTAATACCGCATACGATCTGCGGATGAAAGCGGGGGATGCGGCACTAAAGGCTTTTGGCGAAGGTGGCCAAAGGTGAGTCAAGAGCTTTTAGTGCTGCACCTCGCGTTATTGGAGCGGCTGATGTCTGATTAGCTAGTTGGTGAGGTAAAGGCTTACCAAGGCGACGATCAGTAGCTGGTCTGAGAGGACGGCCAGCCACACTGGGACTGAGACACGGCCCAGACTCCTACGGGAGGCAGCAGTGGGGAATTTTGGACAATGGGGGCAACCCTGATCCAGCCATGCCGCGTGAGTGAAGAAGGCCTTCGGGTTGTA
>Ga0184637_10001840_pt1 | contig 14004 bp, 9 predicted proteins | sample PLM3_127_b2_FD_133143 | JGI IMG/M metagenome (GOLD analysis project Ga0184637, IMG submission 133143) | Groundwater sediment microbial communities from an aquifer in East River, Colorado, USA - PLM3_127_b2 | ecosystem: Environmental > Terrestrial > Soil > Riparian zone | place: USA: East River...
CAGCGTGGCGCCGGCCGGGGAGGGCGGACGCGTGAGCCTCTCGCTGCATGCCGGCGCGATGGTCGCGGAGCTGCACCGCTGCGGCGCGGACCCCGAGCGCTTGCTGGTGGCCGAAGCCAGCCCACGCTTCCCGCGCACGCTCGGGCTCCCGCCCGAGCACCCGCATGCGCTCGAGCCCCACGAGATCGATCTGCTCGTCGTGAGCGACCGCGCCCCGCGCGAGCTCCCCGAGGACGCGCCCGACCCGGTGTCGGACGCGATCGCCGAACACGCGCTGCGTTTCATCCCCGCTGGCGCCACGCTCCAGACCGGGATCGGCTCGATCCCGAGCCAGGTGGTGGCAAAGCTTGCGGCGGGGCCCGGCGGCGACTACGGAATCCATTCGGAGATGTTCACCACTGGGCTCATGCACCTCCATCAGGCCGGCAAGGTGAGCAACCTCCGCAAGGGGATCTTCGAGGGCTTCTCGGTCGTGACCTTCGCGATGGGGACGCGCGAGCTCTACGACTGGCTCGACGGCCGCGGAGACGTGCGTTTCCTTCCGGTCGACGTGGTGAACGACCCGACCACGATCGGCCGCAACCGACGGATGATCTCGCTCAATGGCGCCCTCGAGATCGACCTCCAGGGCCAGGTGGTCGCCGACACGATCCACGGCGTGCAGTACTCGGGGATCGGCGGCCACGAGGACTTCGTCGCGGGCGCGGGGCTCGGCGAGGACGACCGGTCGCTGTTGTGCCTGCCCGCAACGACGCAGGTGGCTGGACGGCGGGTGTCGCGCATCCAGCGCCAGCTGGCGCTTGGCTCGGTGGTGACGACGCCGCGCCATCAGGTCGACGTGATCGTCACCGAGTACGGGGCGGCGGAGCTCGCCGGGCGCAGCGTCGAGGAACGCGCGGCGAGACTGGCGGCGATCGCCCATCCCGATTTCCGAGAGGAGCTCTCGCGATGAGTCACAGGTTCCCGGAGAGAGTGCTCGCGCTGGCCGGAGCGTTGCTCGTGATTGGCGCAGGCACGGCGGTTGCCGCTCCGGCCTTCGATCCCGTGCTCGCCGAGATGGGGGCGGAGTCCTTTCCTCGCTACTGCGGGAGCTGCCACGGCATCCGCGGCGAGGGCGATGGCCCCACCGTATCGGCCCTGCGGACGCGCCCCGCCGATCTCACGCGGATCGCCGCCCGTCGAGGCGGGAGCTTCCCCGCGGGCGAGATCGCCCGCTTCATCGACGGCCGCTTCACGCTCGCCGCCCACGGAAGCCGCGAAATGCCGGTCTGGGGAGAGCGCTTCGGCGAAGCGGTCCCCGAGGCAAGCGTCGCGGAGGAGATCACGCGCGGCAAGATCGCCGTTCTCGTCGAGTACCTGAAGTCGATCCAGCGCAAGGACTGACTTCGCTGCGGTTTCGCGTGTGTCACCGGACCGCCACGGTCGGGACGCAGCAGAACGCTGTTTGAGGTCTTCGGGACCTCGTCTTCACGCAAACGACGTTTTGCGGCGGTCTGTGAATGTCGTCGCGGCGTCGCTAGCTGCTCGGGAACGCGAATCCGCCGGCGCGGAAGGCCGAAGGCGTCACGCCGACGCGGCGCCGGAAGACGGCGTTGAAGTGTGCAAGCGAGCTCCAGCCGGTGTGGCCGGCAACCTCGATCACGGGCAGGTCGGTCGCCGCGAGCAGCCGCTTGGCCCGCTCGAGCCTCAGGGTGGCCACGTGATCGCGAAAAGTGGTCCCAAACTCGTCCCGGAACAGCCGCGAGACCTGCCGCTCCGAGAGCCCGACCTCGTGCGAGAGCGACGCGAGCGACACCTCCTCCAGGCAGGCATCGCGCAGCGCGGAGACCAGGCGGACCAACGCCGCCCGACAGGGATTGGCCCGTCGCGGGCCGCCCTGCGGGGGCTCGGACGGCAGCGCCTCCAGCGCGAGAGCGAGCAGCTCGAGGCGCAGCGCGGTGTCGCGCAGCCGGCGGCCGCGATCCTCACCGACGGGGGAGTTCGCGAGGTCCTCGAACACGCGCCGCGCCCGGCGCGCCCCGTCGCTGGTGGCGCGCTCGACCCAGAAGCCCGGGCCCGCGAGGCCCACGTCGCCGACGGCGAGCCCTAGCGCATCCTCCACCCAGTCAGGGCCTACGCTCAGGACGCGGGCCCGGGCCCCGGCGCCCACGGCTCGCGCGGCGCAGCCGGCTCCCACGCGCAGCCGAAGCAGGTCGCCCTCGCCGAGACGCGCGCAGTCGCCCTCGCCCGAGCTGACACGCAGCTCTCCGCTCCCGCACGAAACCAGACAGGCATCGCGCAGTCGGTGCAGAGCGGGACCGATTTCGAGGGATTCGGTGCGAGGCGGGGCGGAGTCGAGATGCATCAAGGGACTCCCGGTCCCCTTCCCGCGACGCCGTCGTTGTACCACGCTCGCGGCCCGAGCGCGTGCGCGATCGGCTGCGATTTCGAGAAGAATGCGTGAACGGTTCTCGCTCTTCTACGGTCTCGGCATCGATCCCAGACGGAACGCTGCCACGGCCTCGGGCAGGTCGGTGTCGGCATCCATGTCCCGGAGCAGGGCGCGGGCCGCCAGGAAGCCGGATGCCATCGCCGTGCCGGTCGACGCCACGCTGGGGTGGCTGCAATAGTTGCCGGCGAAGTACAGGTTCGAATGGCTCGCGCTGCGCACCGGCGGGTTCCGATACCCGCGCACGAAGGCCGGTGCGTACATCGGAACGCGGGATACGCGGTACCAGAAGGGATCCAGGTCGACGCCGAAAATTCGTTGGTAGTCCTCGCAATAGGCAGCGAGGAGCTCTGTATCGGAGCGTGCGAAGAGCGGCGACTCGCGGCCGCGCAGATGGGTGACGAAATTGACGCAGGTGGTGTCGGGCGCGCCGATCGTGGGGTTCAGCGAGCTCAGCAGGAAGATCCCGCAGGCGGTATGATCGAGCGAGGCAAGGTTCATCCAGTAGAAATCGGGCTCCACGCGATGGCGCGTCGCGCAGACCACGGAAATCATTGCCGTGTAGCGGATCTCGCCGAGCTGCGGTGAGGCGTCGTCTGGCGCGAGCGACGTATACACCTCCGCCGGGAGCGTGCTCACGAAGCGTTCCCCGGCGATCCGCTCTCCGCTCTCCAGCACGGCCTCGCGTACCGCACCGTCCACGGTCGTGAGCGCCCTGAGCGGCGAGCCGAGGCGGATCCCGACACCGAGCGTCTCGAGCAACGCCTGGTAGCCGTCGCACAGGGTGGTGGTCCAGTTCGCGCCGGGCTGATAGCCGAGCGGGGCCGAGCCCTCGCGGAAGTGCAGCCGCGTGCCGAGCCAGGCGCCGCTGATCTCCTCGCAGCTGCGCTCGAAGCGCAGCTGCACCAGCGGCTCGAAGATCGCCGCGCGCACCCCCGGGCCCGCCCAGCCGTCGACCAGCTCCGCGGCGCTGGCGTCGAGCCAGTCCGTCCAGTCCGACTTGCGAAAGGCGCGCAGCATCAGGCGCGCGAAACGCGCCTTGTCGGCGAGCGACATGGGGAAGCGCAGGAAGCCGAGGGGGGAGCCGAGCTCGTGCAGCGTTCCACCGAGACGGAAGAGCATGCGGACGCGCCGCCATCGGATCTCCGGCAACGCGCCGATCGCGTCGAGCACGTAGAGCAGCGTCCGGTCGCGGTGCAGGACGTGGTGGTAGCCGAGCGGATAGAAGTGGCCCTCGTGCTGGAAGCTTCCGGCGAGACCGCCCAGCCTCGGCCCGCGCTCGACGATCGTCACGTCGGAGCAGCCGCTGCGCGCGAGCGCGTGGGCCGCCGCCATGCCGGAGAGCCCGCCGCCGAGGATCACGATGGGAGCCGCCGCGCGCGCGCTCACCGCTCGGCCTGGACGGAAGGGTCGCGCGAAGGCCGCGGCGTCGCGCCCGGGCCCACGGCGCGCCACTGCGGCCCATACACGGGATGGGCGCGCGCGGAGGCCCAGAAGCGCCGCGCCCGCAGCGCGGTCCAGATCCGGTAGTACTGCTTCGCGCCAAACAGGCAGGCGTCGAAGAGCGGCGTATCGAAGACCAGGCGCTGGAGCGCCGAGCGCCGGAGCAGGGTCTCGACGAAGGCGACCGCGTTCTCGCGCGCCGGCTGGAACGCGACGCGCACGCTCTCCAGATCGCATCCGCGGATCTCGATGCGCTGCGGATCACAGACACCGATGCCGCGCGCGCCGCAGCTCGCCAGATGGCCGATGCGCGCGGGATCGAAGCCCATGCAGAGGGCCTGCACGGTGTCGAGCGCGACCGGATCGTTCGAGCACAAGATCAGATCGGCCACCCGCGGCCGGCCCGACTTCGGCCCGTCGCCTTCCAGGCCGATGGTGCCGTCCATCACCGCCAACGCCGGCCGCACGATGCGATTCAGATCGGCGAGCACGTCGTCGAGGACGAGGTGGTAGGCGTGCCGCGCCTTGCTCAGGCAGCCGAACTGGTTCTTGAGCGCCCCGGTGATGACCGTCTTGCCGTGCGTCTTCATGACCGGAACCGTGATCAGGACGGCCTCGCGCAGGATGCGCGGCAGATCGATGCTCTTCAGGACGACGTTGTCTGGCGCTTCGATCCGCACCGTCTCCGCGCGGCTCATGTTCACCCACTGCGCGCCGGTGCGGCGACAGACCTCCGCCATGCCGCTGCGGTGGAATGCCTTCTCGATGTCCTCGAGCACCTGATCGGACTCGACGACGAAGATGCGGCCGACGTGGTCGCGGATCTCGGCGATCAGCGACTCGACGACGAGCGGCGAAGTGATCGAGCCGGGGATGAACAAATCCCAGCCCAGGTTGACCTTGAGCGCGACGTCCGCCCCCCGCGGCAGGCAGCGGCTCCAGTCGACGGCGTCGAGGGCGCGGCGCAAGGCGCGCCGGACATCGCCCGCAACCCGCTCGACGGCGACGACGGAGCGCTGCTCGCTCACGTGGCCCGTGCCTTCGCGCGCGCCCGCGGTGTCGGCGCCGGGCAGCCGATGCCGATCGCCGCGACCACCCCGCACGCCGCGATCGCGACGGACATCGCGGACCAGATCCCAAGGGCGATCCGGCGCCCGCCGGCGAGTCGATCGGCCGAGGGAGGCTGCTTCGCGCGCTCCACGAACGCGGCGATCGCTTCCGGACGGCCCTGGCGCTGGTACAAGCGGGCGAGCTTTCCGAGGGCCAGCTCGAATCTCGGCTGCTGCTCCAGCGCGCGGCGCAGGAGCGACTCGGCCTCCGCGAGGCGTCCCTGATTCAGGCGCATGGCCGCGAGGTTGTTCAGTGCGATCAGCTGGCGAGGGTCCCGAGCCAAGGCCTGTTCCCAGTATGGAATGGCTCGGGCCGGATGGCCGCTGGCGTTCAGGGCGTTGCCGAGGTTCAGGTAGGGCTCGGGAAGCGACGGGTCCAGCTCGATCACCCGGCGGAAGTGCGCAATTGCCTCGGCGAACCGCTGCTCGTCGAGCAGGTGCCGGCCGAGGTTGTTGTGCGCGATCAGCGAGTCGGGCTCCTGCTGGAGCGTGTGTCGCCAGAGCGTGACGCCATCGACATACGCCCTGCTCTGGTGCCACGTGAGCCACGCGAGCGCAGCCAGCGCGAACGCGCACAGGCTGCCGGCGCCGACCTGCGCCCAGCCGGCGAGGGCCGGCCTCGAGCCTGCGATCCAGCGCGGCGCCGAAGCGAGCAGGCCGCCGCCGAGCGCGAAGATCGAGAGCGATGCGAGGTACTGCCAATGGTCCGCCACGTGGGCGTAGCGCATGCCGAAGACGTTGAAGAAGCCCAGCACCGGGAAGAGGTTCGCGAGGAAGCAGGCCAGGGCGAGGACCCAGGGACGCGCCCAGCGGCGCCGGAATCGCCACAGAAGGGCGGCGATCGCCACCAGCGCTGCGGTCGGTAGATAGCTGAGCAGCGCGGTGTCATCGATCCGCCAGCGCGGATAGTTGAAGCAGATCCCCAGCGGCAGGACCAGCTTGCCGAGGTAGAACCACGCGATCATGCCCGCGGCCGCCAGGCGTTCGCCGAAGCTCGCCGACCACGCCTCGCCCGTCGAGCCGATGAAGCGCTCGAAAACGATGCTGGTGATCCCCGCGATCGTCGACATGGCGAAGAGCGGCGCGAGCCGCAGCAGCGCCCGGCGGGTCCACGGCCGTCGCTGATACCAATGAATCAGCACGAGCACCACCGGGAACATCACCGTCGTCGTCTTTGCCATCAGCGCGAGCAGGAACGTGCCGCAGGAGAGCAGATACCAGCGCGCCCGCTCGTTGGACGTGAACCGGAGCCAGCCCGCGAGCGACACCAGGAAGAAGAACGTCGAGAGGACCGCCTTGCGCTGCGTGATCCACGCCACCGCCTCGACGGTGACCGGATGGACCGCGAACAGCAGAGCGGCCAGCTCCGCCCCGGGCATCTGGAGCCGGCGAAGCACGACCAGCAGCAGCACCGCGTTGGCGGCGTGCAGCGCCACGTTCACGACGTGGGACCCCAGGAGACGGGGCATGCCCTGCTCGTCGGTGCCCCATAGCCGCCGCTCGATCCAGAACGACGTCCGCGTCAGCGGCCAGTAGTTCCAGACCACCGCGCCGCCGGCGGCGCCCACGATCCCCGGCTGCGGATCCAGCCAGATCCGCCACCACCCATCGTCCGCCTGGACCAGGTGATCGCGGAGATAATGGTCGTCGTCGTCCCAGACGAATCCCTCGTGCTGATCGTAGTCGTAGACGTAGGCGGGGACGAAGACCGCGAATGTCAGCATCCCGATCAATAGCGGCGTCCAGACCGGCCAATGCCCGGCGCCGGCCGTCGCTGCTGCATCCATCTGCGGTCGCTTCGCCGACTGCATTCTCGAGGGATCGTGGCCTGCCGGAGAGCTCGGTCGCGCCGTTCGTCGCAGGCTAGGTCAGCCGGCCGAGAGCCGAAAGCCTCGGCAACGGACCCGTGTCGTCATCGTGGAGCAATCGTCGCCGATTCGTCATATTTCTCGGCGAGCCTTCCGTCGCCAACCCCATCGATCCGGACGCCGATCGAACCCGAGCCGAAGCGAGACACCCCGATGCACCGACGCCATCTGCTATGGATGTTGCCCATTCTCCTGCTCCCCGCCCTCGGATGCGCCACGCCGCCCGGCCAACCCGGAGCCTGCCCCAAGAGCATCCAAGAGGTCCTCGCGGATCCCCGCCTGCTGCGCGAAGTAGGGGACGCCGCGGTCAAGAACGGCGATTACGAGATGGCGTATCGCTACGTCGCGCTGCTGCAGACGTTGCATCCCGAGAGCGCCGAAGCCCAGGACCTCTATCCCGCGGCGGCGAAGCTCTTCAAGCGGGCATACCTCCGCAACCGGATCAAGCATCCGAAATCCGTCTGGGTGAACTCCGAGCCAGCCTTCATGTTCCAGTGGCTGGCGAGCTTCTTCGAGGAGGGTGGGGAGACCTTCCCACAGGAGCAGGCGGATCTGCTGTTTCTCGGCATGCCTTACAACGTATGGGAGGAGTTCGAGAGGTACGCGGAGGGCCGACGGAAGCTCTTCGCGTATTGGCAGCTTCAGGCGACCGCGGACGACGGCAAGATCGAATCCGTGAGCGGCACCTGGCAGCCGGGAAGCGGCAGGGCCGTGAGCGGTGCCAGCAACTGAGCGGGCGAAGCGCGCAGCCACCGCCTCACTGCGGCTTCGGATCCCCCGCCGGGCTCGGCGAGGGCGCGGCGGGCTTCTCGGGAAACGCCTCTTCCAGCGCTGCGGTGAGCCGCGGCAACACCGCTTGCGTCCAGGTGCTCGAGAGGATCAGGCGGCCCTCGTTCGTCTGCAACAGGAGAGCAGGCGGCGGCGTCTTCGCGGGCAGGAGCGTCTCGGCGTAGGGTTCCGCGAGGCGATCGAAGACGAAGGGCACCGTCCATTTCAGCGCTCGCAAGCGCTCGGCGATCTGGCCGTCGGAGGCTCCAGACTGTGGAAACAGGATCGTCAGCACCCCGTCCCGCGCGCGCAGCGGGGAGAGCGCCTGCGCCAGCTCGCTGAACCCTTCGGCGTTCGGATCTGCGAACACGCAGAGGAAGCCGCGCTGTCGGGCCGTCTGGTCGACATCGAACAGCTTGACGGGCGTCGCTGCGGAATCGAGGAGCCGCGGCCCAATGGCGGTCACGAAGTTCGCTTGACCCTTCGAGAGCTCGCCGCTGCGGATGCGATTCGCGCTCGCGAGCAGATCCGTCTTCACGACCGGAACGTCGTGGAGCCCCCAGCGCCCGAAATCGATGCGCGCCAGGCCGGAGGCCTCGACGCGGATCAAGACGCCGCGAGTCCCCGCGCGGAGGAGCTGCTCGCTCGCGGCGGGCTTCCAGGGATCGACCAGCTTTACGTGGTAGGGCCAGTAGCGCTCGTTCGCGAGGAGATTCGCTTCGGTGAGGGCGCTGCTGTCCGGGGCCTGGGCCCCCGCCTTGGAGAGGGTCGAGATCGCGAGCAGAATCGCCAGCAGGAGGCGTAGACCACGCATCGGAGAATCCATCCTTCGAGTTTCAGCGGTCGAAAATGGAACCGCCACTCCCATGAGGGGTGGCGGTTCCGGACGTTGCCCCTGGTCGAAGCCTCAGTCGCGGCGACGGCCCACCACGCCCAGACCGGCCAGGCCGAGGCCGAGCAGGGCAGCCGTGCCCGGCTCGGGAATGATCGAAACGTCGCCCGAGATCGTCACGTTGTCGATCCTCGGGGTAGCCGTGGCCGTGCCCGTAGAGACGAAGCCGAGGCGGAAGAAGCCGCTGTCGTCCGACATGCCGGCCACGGTCCGGGTGAAGGCCGTTTGCGTGGTCGTGAGGGTCGCCGCAGCCAGTGCGGTCCAGTTGATGCCGTCCGTCGAGAATTCGACCGACACGTCCGAGCTGCCATTGTTCGTGACACCCGCGAAGATCAGCTCCCAGTCCTCGCTGACCGAGTTGAGGGAACTCACATTGGCTTCGAAGACGATGCTCACGTTGGCGGCGGCGATCATGGAGAGATTGGAATTGAAGTCCTGACCGATTCCCGCCAGGTAGTTCCCCGACACGCAACAGTTCAGATTCGCGCTCGAGGTGTTGAAGCCCACGTCGCCGATCGGCACTTCATTGGCACCCGGCGTCCCGACGTTCGGCGTGAGGCTGCCGGAGGTCGAACGGAAGATCGGGAGCGCTGCGGTCTCGTCCACGTTGGTCGAGCCGTTGGTCCCGTTCATCCACATGGTTCCGTACGGCTGGGAGAGGCCGCCGGCGCCCGCGGTCGGGTCGAAGTCCGAGTAGTTGGACTTGAGCGTGTCGACGGTCTGCCCCTGGTCCGAGTCGATGTTCAGGCTGGCTGCGCCGGAATACTGGGTGAAGTCCCAACCAGCGATGAACGCCGCCTGCGCGGGGCCAGCGGCGAAGAGGGCGGCCGCGAAGCCAGCGATCGCGGCGACCCGAGCTTGAGTTCCCATGGTGATTGATCCTTCCTTGATAGAACGGTAGAGATAGGCCAGCTTGGAAGAGCGATGGCGCACAGCGCCGCGCAGCGAGTGAGTCCTCATTCGGTATCCCCTTTCCAGGTTGCGATTCGTTGCCCGCTTGGCTTCCGGCACCGGGTGCCGGCCCGCTCGGTGCGACCCGAGCGGGCCGGAGCCAGGCTCATGTGCGAGCGCCGATCAGTTCAGATCTCCGAGGGAGAGCGTGGTCCAGCCGTCGGTCCACACCGTTCCACCAGGCTCGAAGGCGCCCCGGTACCCTGCTGCCCTGTCCGGCACGTTGTGGCCGCCCGGGCTGATGACTGCGTCGAAGCCGGTCGCGCTCTGCGGCCTCAGGTCGATCAGCGCCGGTTTGAGCGTACCGCCCGCATTGTCGAGCTGACCTGCGGCGTCCCCGTACGGCGGGAACGTGATGTCCTCGTCCGCGAGGTCGAGCACGCTTCCGTTGGTGCTGTTCACCAGGTTGCCGCCGCCGAAGACCCCTGTGCCGTGGATGGCGTCGCCATTCTCGAGCGCCTGGGTCGAGTTCCCCGTGCAGGCGAGTGCGGCGGGTGGGCCGGCGCCGTTGCCCACCGTGGTGGGCGCGCCCGCCGTGTACGCCACGTTCGGCTGCGGCCAGTTTCCGGCCACCTCGGCCACGTCGTCGAACGTCGACGCGACCACGCGGATCAGGGTGCCTTCATCGGTGTCGCCGTTCTGGCCCGTCACGAACAGGGTCTCCGGAGCACACAGGTTGTCCGCCACGGTCCAGCCCACTGCGCCGCCGCCGGCCGGAACCGCATCGAGGCCCAGCGCGGTACCGGTGTTGACCACCACGCTGTTGCGGATCTCGCCGCCGAAGCCGTTGAGGAAGCTGATGCCCGAATTGGCGGCGGCCTCGCAGTTCCCGTCGTCGAGAGCCGTGCAGCAGTCGAACGGGACGTTTGCGGCGGTGCACTCGGAATTCGGCTCGTAGTCCGGGACGAATGCGACCTTGTTGGTCAGCGGCGCATTCCCGATCGACGTCCAGTTGTAGAACAGGGCAGCGGAAACCGGAGTCGGAGCCGGGAGGAGGTTCGCCGCGGTCGGAGCAGGTTGGAACGCGGAGAGCGAATCGCGGCCGGCCTGGTTGCAGTCCCCCGCGCAATCGTCGCCGTCGAGCTCCCCGGCCTTGTCCCCCGACGCGCTCCCCACGGCGCCCGCCCCCGTGCCGCAGTTGCTCGCATTGCAGTCGTGCTCGTTGAAGAAGCCCGTGATGGAAACGGCGAACTGGATGGCTCCGCTGTAGCCCTGGTCCACGTCGAAGCTGTCGTCACCGATCAGGCTGACGACCAGGTGGTTCGAGTTCACGGTGCCGCCGAAGTACTCGAAGCCGTCGTCGAAGTTGGCGTAGACTTCGTTGAACTCGAACACCGTTCCGTCGCCGACCGCGCCCATCGTGAAGCCGTTCAGCTCGTTCGAGAGGCCGATCTCGTCGCCGGCATGGCGCACGGAGACGTACCGGATGATGCCCGAGCTGTCGTGCGGCTCGACGCCGCCGAAGGTCGCGAACTCCTCCGGCCAGCCCGGAACCACCAGCCCTTCGACCAGGTCCTCGCCCTGGTCACTGACGGCCGCCGTCGAGGTGCCGCCCGTGTTGGTCGGCGCGCGCCCGAGGACGACCACGCCGCCCCAGAGCGCGTTGTTCCCCTCTCCTCCGGTGTCGTCGGCGGATCCGTCGATGCCGTCGGGACCGAGACCGGGATCCGGGATGATGGGCGGCGTGAGCGGAGCCAGCGGGCCCCCGTCGTCGCCGTCGCCGTCGGTCAGGTTGGCGCCGATCCCGCGCGGATCGTCGTCGTGGAAGAGGCCGGCGCCGAGGACGCAGGTGCCGAGATCGTCGTCGCCGGTGCCGAGGATCAGGTCGTCTCCGATGCAGTCGTCCACCACGAAGCCGGGTGTCGCGTTGTCGCCGCAGGTGCACGGCGCGATGCTCACGGAGTAGCCCGGGTAGGGGTCCTCGAAGCCGTTGCCGTCGAAGTCGTCGGGCTGGAAGTCGCTGTTGTTGTCGACCGCTGCGGTCGTCAGGATGATCACACCCGTGGGTGTGCCCTCACCCTGCCAGTCGACTTCACCGCTGCGCGTGACGACGATCATGCCGGGGGTTCCGCCGATCTCGCCGGCGGTCACGGCCGCCGAGCGCGGGTTGCCGCGCACGTTGGTGCCGGACAGGATCGTGAGCTTGCCGCCGTCGGTCACGAAGACCGGCTTGTCGAGGACGATGTCCTCCTCGCCGGGTCCCCCCCATTCGGCGTTGCCGTTCGCAGCCGTGAGGCAGAGCTGATCTCCTGCTGTGCAGGCAGCGCCGGATTCTCCGTCGATCAGGCTCCAGCGATAGACCGCGGCGCCCGCGCCGGAGGCGTAGCCGAGTACGCCGAGCGCGAGAGCCATTGCAATGGCAGAGAATGTCTTCTGCATGTGGTTGTAAAGCCCTTTGGTCGGTGGCGGGTTTCGGTGTCGGAGGCCGAACGGGCTCGGCTCCGACGGCGGCAGGTTACGCAGCCCTCTCCCGGCGGTCTTTCGATTTGCGGCCATCAAGCGACGGTCTTCGGACATCTGGCCGCAAAGCGTTGATGAAGGTTCCATGAAGTCCCCCCAAGGCGAAGCTCGGGCGATCCGGAATCCCGCCGGTCGAGGGGGGTGTGGCGGCCGCGGCTCGCGAGTGGCGGGCTTCACGGGAACTTCGCGGACTTCACGGGAACGCCACGCTGGGTGTGGAGGGGGCGTCAGAACGCGAAGGAGTAGGTCAGGGAGAAGGAGTAGTCCCTCCCGATCTTGTAGGACCGCTCCGCGTACTTCTGGCTGGTCTGATCCCGGTCGTAGACGATCCGGCGGGTGCTGTCGGTGAGGTTCTTGATGCTGGTCTTGAACGTCAATGCGCTCGGAACGGTTCCCTCCAGACCGAGCAGGTCGAGGGGAACGTCGAAGGGAAAGGTCTGGCTGAAGACGAGGTCGAGCGTGTAGAACGAATCGATGTAGCGGTCGAGCGTAAACGAGACGACCCGCAGGTCGGGCGAGAGCTCCGCGGTGCCGGCCGCATCCAGCAGATCGCTGATCGCGAACACGGCCAGCGTGAGCCTGGTTCCCCAGTCCGGCTGGTCGAAGCTGATGTCGGTGTTGACGATCCATTCGGGCTGCCCGAACAGCCGCCGGCTCGACTCGAGCTCCGAATAGGTCCCCGTCTCGCCGCTGGCGGTTCGGAAGAACACCTGGGAGCGCTGCAGCTCCGCCTCGGTCCGATCCACGGAGGCGTTGATGTAGGTGAAGTTGCCGCCGAGCGAGAGGTACTCGAGCAGCTCGGGTCCGAGGAAGCCCAGGTTCTTGCGGGCTTCGAGCTCGATCCCCCACAGGCGCGCCGTGTTCGGGTTGTTGAAGAACGTGCGCCAGAGCGCGTTGCCCTGCGCGTCGATCGGGTTGCGCAAGACGATGCTTTCGATCGGGAGATCGATCGTCTTGTAGAACGCGCTCACGGCCGCGAGCTCGCCCAGCTCACCCCAGGTGTACTCCGCGCGCACGTCGAAGCTCTCGACGTCGGAAAGCTGGAGCTGGGGGTTGCCGACGACGAGGTCGTCGGTTCCGAGCTCGACGGAGGCATAGAAGCCCATCTCCCGGAAGGAGGGGCGCGCCACCGTCCGCGACCAGGCCGTGCGCAGGGCCAGCCCCTCGAGCGGGCGATACGCGAGTCCGACCGCCGGGAGCAGCTCGAGCTCGTCGATCGTCCCGTTCACCAGACCTTCGAAGGGCGAGCGGTCGCTCGAATCCAATGGATTCCACAGATCGACGCACTGGAGCGACGGATCGGGAATGCTGCCGTCCCCAGCTCGACACGGACCGAGCGGGACCTCGATGCCGAGGATCTGATCGTTGTAGGTCGCATTCGGATCGTAGACCGGGACCTCACCCCGGAACGGGTTGTCGAGCCGGTCGAACATGATGTAGGCGTCCGGAAAGGTGGCTGGCGCGAGAATCCGCAGGCCACCGGTGAAGGGCTGGTTCTTGGACTCGATCAGGATGTCTTCGATGCGCAGCCCGCCGAGCACGTCGACGTCGTCCCAGAGCGTCGCCTTCAGGCCGAAGCTCCCGGCCTGGATCTCGCGCTTGGAGTCGTTGGTCGAGATCCGGGTCGGATCGTCGTCGACCGTCGGGAAGATCACTTCGCCGAGCTCCTGCGGCGTCGCGCCCCCGATGAAGTAGTTCGAGGATCCACTCACGACGGGACCCTCGAGGAACTTCGAGGTCACCTCGCGGGTCCCCTCCTCGAACCAGCCGCCGCTGCTGAACCGGAGCCGGAGCGGAGCCCAGGGCGCCGCCTCGTATTCCAGGTCGAAGCGGCCGAAGTTCTCGGTTTCGGAGATCTCGTTGCTGCTCTCGAGGATGCCGCTCCGGGTCACGTACTCGGCGGCGGTGGGAGCGCCGCCGGCTGCGGCTTCGTCCGCCTGGCGCAGTGCGTCCGGTGTGACCGGGAACTGGGTCGGAATCACGAACTCGTCCAGCTCTTCGTTCTCCGGCTCGAAGAAGATGCGGGCGCCGAGGGCCGTCTCGTTCTGCGTGGTCTTCGCATGGTTCGCCGCCCAGCTGAAGTGC
>Ga0184637_10001842_pt1 | contig 13999 bp, 13 predicted proteins | sample PLM3_127_b2_FD_133143 | JGI IMG/M metagenome (GOLD analysis project Ga0184637, IMG submission 133143) | Groundwater sediment microbial communities from an aquifer in East River, Colorado, USA - PLM3_127_b2 | ecosystem: Environmental > Terrestrial > Soil > Riparian zone | place: USA: East River...
GCCGCGCATGCGCTTGGTATCGGACTCCATCACGTCCAGATCGGCGCCGACATGGGGGGCCAAATCGATCTTGTTGATCACCAGGAGGTCGGATCGCGTAATGCCCGGCCCACCCTTGCGCGGGATCTTCTCGCCGCCGGCGACGTCGATCACATAGATGGTGATGTCGGCCAGTTCCGGGCTGAAGGTCGCCGCCAGATTGTCGCCGCCGGATTCGATCAGGATGACGTCGAGGTCCGGGAACTTCGCCTTCATGTCGTCGACCGCCGCCAGGTTGATCGAGGCGTCTTCGCGGATCGCCGTATGCGGACAACCGCCGGTCTCCACGCCCAAGATGCGCCCGACCGGCAGCGCCCCGGCGCGGGTCAGGATCAGTGCGTCTTCCTTGGTGTAGATGTCGTTGGTGATGGCGCAGATGTCGTAGCGGTCGCGGAACGCCCTGCACAAGGCCTCCATCAGCGCGGTCTTGCCGGAGCCGACCGGGCCGCCGATGCCGATGCGCAGGGGGCCGTGCGGGGAAGAGCTCATGATCGGAACAACCTCGTATATTGGGTTTCGTGATTCATCGAGGCGATGTCGGCCAGGAAGGTCGCGGCACCCAGATCCTCGATGCTGCCTGCGACGGCGCGCGCGCTCATATCCGCCGCGTGCGGCTCCAGCGCCGCCAACAGCCGCTGCCCGTCGGTCTGGCCCAGGGGAATGAGGCGGATTCCGACGGAAATCAGGGTCGAAACGAAGGCGTGCAGATAGGCGCCGATCGTCTCCGGCAGAGCGAGGCCATGTCCAGCCGCCGTCGTGCCGACGGCGACAGGATAGCCGACTTCGCCATCGGTGACCTCCAGCAGCCGCGTCACCGCCGCGCACGGCCAGCTCGCCGCGATCGTGCCGGCGAAAGCGCGGCCCTGCATGCGCGTCTCCAGATGCCGCTCCGCCGACGGCGCCAGCGCCAGGCCGAGCTCGGCCAATTCGGCTAGTCCCTGCCAATCCTCGGACTTCGCCCGGCGCCAGGCCTCGGCGCAGAGGATCGCATCGTTCCTGCCCGATCCGATGGCGAGGAGATCGGCAATCCAATCCTGCAGCGTACCTGCATCGCGAATGATTCCCTGCTCGATCACCCATTCCAGCCCATGGCTGTAGGAGAAGGCACCGATTGGGAAGGACGGCGTCAGCCAGGTCATCAAGCGGTAGAGGGCGCGCTCGTCGGTCACGAGTGATGGTCCTCGTGCTGGTGGCCGTGATGACCGTGATCATGATGGCTGGGACTCAGGGCGACCTTGGCATAGGCGCCGCTCTCCGGATCGAACGCCGCTTCGATCGGGATGACCTGCGCGCCCAGACGCACGGCCATGTCGGCCAACACATGATCGGAGCGGATACGCAAGCAATCCGGGCGGAGTTCCGTCGGCACATGACGGTTGCCGAGATGCCAGGCAAGCCGCACCAATTGATCCATCCCGGCGCAACGAATTTCCAGCAAGGGCTCGGGCGCCGCCTTCACCTCGACGACGCTGGAATTCTCCAGCACGATCCCGTCGCCGTCGCGCAGATGCCGCGGCTGCGGCAGATCGAGCAGGAAGCTCGTCCCGTCCGCCGCCTCCAGCGCGATGCGACGACGGCAGCGATGATCGAAATCGAGACTGACCAGGCTGCGCCGGCGCGATCTGTCCCAGGTGCCGGAAGCGGCAATGTCGAAAGCCCGCAGCATCGCGCTCCTCAATACAAGAAATAGCGCTGCGCCATCGGCAGGATCGCCGCCGGCTCGCAGGTGATGATCTGCCCGTCGACGCGGACTTCATAGGTCTCCGGGTCGACCTCGATGTTGGGCAGCAGCGCATTGTGGATCATCGAGGATTTGCCGATGCCGCGGGTCTTCTCGACCGGGATCAGTTGCTTGTCGATGCCGAGACGCCGGCCGAGATCGGCTTCCGCCGCCGCCCTGGACACGAACACGACCGCGCTGTGGGTGACGGCTTTCCCCAGCGCGCCGAACATCGGCCGGTAATGGACAGGCTGCGGCGTCGGGATCGAGGCGTTGGGATCGCCCATCGGCGCCGCGGCAATCATGCCAAGCTTCAGCACCAGATCCGGCTTCACCCCGAAGAAGGCCGGCGACCACAGCACCAGATCGGCGAACTTGCCGATTTCGACCGAGCCGATATGCGCGCTCATGCCGTGGGCGATGGCCGGGTTGATGGTGTATTTGGCGATATAGCGCTTGACCCGGAAATTGTCGCTGTCGCCTGTCTCTTCGGCCAAGCGGCCGCGTTGGGTCTTCATCTTGTGCGCGGTCTGCCAGGTGCGGATCAGCACCTCGCCGGCGCGGCCCATCGCCTGGCTGTCGGAGGAGATGATGGAGAGCGCGCCCATGTCGTGCAGGATGTCCTCCGCCGCGATGGTTTCGCGCCGGATGCGGCTTTCGGCGAAGGCGATATCCTCCGGGATATTCGCATCGAGATGGTGGCAGACCATGAGCATGTCGAGATGCTCGTCCACCGTATTGATGGTGTAGGGTCGCGTCGGATTGGTCGAGGACGGAATCACGTTCGGCAATCCGCAGACCTTGATGATGTCCGGCGCATGGCCGCCGCCGGCGCCTTCGGTGTGGAACGCGTGAATCGTGCGGCCCTTGAAGGCGGCGATGCTATCCTCGACAAAGCCGGATTCGTTCAAGGTGTCGGTGTGGATCATTACCTGCACGTCGAACTCGTCGCCGACCTTGAGGCAGCAATCGATCGCCGCCGGCGTGGTGCCCCAATCCTCATGCAGCTTCAGCGCCGCGGCGCCGGCCTTCACCTGCTCGATCAGCGCCTCGGGGCGCGAGGCATTGCCCTTGCCGGAGAAGGCCAGGTTGACCGGCAGCGATTCCGCCGCCTGGATCATCCGCGCCAGATGCCAGGGCCCAGGCGTGGAGGTGGTGGCCTTGGTACCGGTCGCCGGCCCGGTGCCGCCGCCCAGCATGGTGGTGATTCCGGACATCAGCGCATCGTCGACCTGCTGCGGGCAGATGAAATGGATGTGCGCATCGAAGCCGCCGGCGGTGAGGATCTTGCCCTCGCCGGCGATCACCTCGGTGCCGGGCCCGATGATGATGTCGACGCCGGACTGGATGTCCGGATTGCCCGCCTTGCCGATGCCGGCGATGCGGCCGTCCTTGATCGCCACATCCGCTTTCACGATGCCCCAGTGATCGACGATGAGGGCGTTGGTGATGACGGTGTCGACGGCGCCACCGGCGCGGCTGATCTGCGATTGGCCCATGCCGTCGCGGATCACCTTGCCGCCGCCGAACTTCACCTCCTCGCCATAGGTGGTGAAGTCGCGCTCGACCTCGATGATGAGGTCGGTGTCCGCCAGGCGGACCTTGTCGCCGGTGGTCGGCCCGAACATGTCGGCATAGGCGGCGCGGGTGATTTTCGTCGGCATTACGGCTTCTCCTTGCGCGGTCCGGCGCCGAGCGGGCCCATGATTTTCTGGTTGAAGCCGTAGACCGTGCGGGTGCCGGCCAGCGGCACCAGGCGCACGTCGCGTTTCTGGCCCGGCTCGAAGCGGACCGCGCTGCCGGCCGGAATGTCGAGCCGCATGCCATAGGTCTTGTCGCGGTCGAACGACAGGGCGGCGTTGGTTTCGTAGAAGTGATAGTGCGACCCGACCTGGATCGGCCGGTCGCCGGAATTCGCGACCGGTAGTTCGATGGCGGGACGGCCGGCATTCAGCTCGATGTCGCCGTCAGCGGGAATAACCTCTCCTGGAATCATGACGCCCTCACCGGATCGGCCGATGCACGGTCACCAGCTTGGTGCCGTCGGGAAAGGTCGCTTCGACCTGCACGTCGTGGATCATGTCGGCGATTCCTTCCATCACCTCTGCCTTTGTCACCACATGGGCGCCGGACTCCATCAGCTCGGCAACCGAGCGGCCATCGCGGGCGCCTTCGAGCACGAAATCGGAGATGAGCGCGATGCATTCCGGGTGATTGAGCTTCACTCCGCGCTGCAGCCGCCCGCGCGCCACCATGGCGGCGAGAGAGATCATCAGTTTGTCTTTTTCCCGGGGTGTCAGATTCATCGCTTCCTCAAGATTGCCAGACGCTGGGCGCGCCGGCGCCGCGCAGCAATTTCAGCAGCGCCGTCACACGCCGCCACAGGATGTAGCCATCGGCGCCCACCAAGCGCATCGCCAGCATGCCGTTCCAGGCGCTGATTCCGCCCTCCGGTCCCGCGGCATCGCGCACGGCGGCGCGCATGCCCTCCAGCCGCGCCTCGGCATCCGGCGCGACATAGAGCAGCGAGCAGATCGCAGCACCACCGCCCGTCACCGTGACCTTGTTCAACTGTGCCGCGATGTCACCGGAAAACAGCGTCTGATCCGCAAAGATCAAACGATCGCCACGGCGGATGCGCCATCGATCCGCGAAATGACCGTCTCGCACCGCCTCGCCACGCGCCGTGCGGCCGAAGACCACAGATTCGGCGATCAGCAGCGAAGCGCTGTCATGCATCTCGACATCCAGCCGGCGAACCAGGCGCGCCTGATCGAACAGGATTGCCATCTGGGGAATCCAATGGAGCTGCGCTTGGCGCGCCAGGCCGAGGCGCGTCATCATCTGGGCTGCAACGTCAGGCGTACGGTAGATTTTCTCCGCCGCCTGGGTGGTCAGGGTCAGCTTCGTGCCCTCACCCGCTTGCGCCTCGACCTCGAAGCGGTCGCCGCCGGCCAGGCCGCCGGAGGTGTTGATCACGACCGCCTCGCACGCGCCGCCGGCCAGTTTGGGAAAAAGCAGGCGCGCCGAGCCGGATTGCGACAGACGGCCGATCGACGTCGTGCCGGCTTCCCCGCGATTCACGCTGAGCTGGATGCGCCCGAGACTGCGCTGCAAGGCCGGCAACGCGCCTATCGTTGCCAATGTGATGGGAGAGCGGCGACGCTGTCCCCCCTCAAACGGTGAGGTGGCGTCGAACATCGCTTTCCACCATCGCCGCCCGATCGCCCGCCATGACAATCTCGCCGCGATCCATCACCGCAAACAGATCGGCCAGATCGCGGGCAAACTCGAAATATTGCTCCACCAGAACGATGGCCATGTCGCCGCGGTCCCGCAGATACTGGATGGCGCGGCCGATGTCCTTGATGATGGACGGTTGGATGCCCTCCGTGGGCTCATCGAGTACCAGCAATTGCGGCCGCGCGACCAGTGCCCGTGCAATCGCCAGCTGTTGCTGTTGCCCGCCGGACAGGTCGCCGCCGCGCCGGCGCCACATGTCGCGCAGAATGGGGAACAGCTCGAAGATGTAATCCGGGAAGCTCCGCTTGCCGCGGGGCAGCGCGGCGAAGCCCGTCTCCAAGTTCTCGCGGACCGTCAACAACGGGAAGATCTCGCGTCCTTGCGGGACGTAGCCGATGCCGAGCCGGGCCCGTTCAAACGATGGCAAGGTGGCGATGGCCGTGCCGTTCCATGAAATCGAGCCACCTGAGATCGGCGACTGGCCGACGATGGCGCGCAGCAGGCTCGACTTGCCGACGCCATTGCGCCCGAGCACGCAGGTGATGCGTCCGGCTTCGGCGGAGAGCGAGACGGACCGCAAGGCCTGCGCAACCCCGTAATGCAGATTGATCCGGTCAACCACCAGCATGACTATCGCCCCAGATACACTTCGATGACGTGCGGATCGGCGCTGACGTGGTCGAGCGAGCCTTCGGCAAGCACTGTTCCCTCATGCAGCACCGTCACCTTGACGCCAAGTTCACGAACGAACGTCATGTCGTGCTCGACGACCAGAACAGTATGTGTTTTTGCGATGTCGCGCAGCAGGTCGGCGGTTTCGGCGGTCTCGGAATCCGTCATGCCCGCGACCGGCTCGTCGACCAGCAACAGCTTCGGATCCTGGGCCAGGAGCATGCCGATTTCAAGCCACTGCTTCTGGCCATGCGACAGGGCGCCCGCCAACACGCGCCGCCGGTCCGCCAGCCGGAGAATTGCCAGGATCTCCTCGATCCGCTCGGCCTCCGGGCCCGCGCGCTGGATCAGCTTCGCGAATGGCCCGCGTGGACCCTTGAGGGCGAGATCGAGATTGTCCCAGACCGAGAGATTCTCGAACACCGTCGGCTTCTGAAACTTCCGCCCGATGCCAAGCGATGCGATCTCGGCCTCTCCCAGGCGAGTCAGGTCGAAGCCGTCGAACAGCACATTGCCCTTGTCCGGCCTGGTCTTGCCGGTGATGACGTCCATCATGGTCGTTTTGCCCGCGCCATTGGGCCCGATGATCGCCCGCATCTCGTCGGCCTCCACCACCAGCGACAGCCCATTGAGCGCGCGGAAACCATCGAAAGTGACGGTCACGCCATCGAGATAAAGCAGGGATCGCGTCAGTTCCGCCGCCATGGCCTCACTCCGCAGCCTCGGCCTCGACGGCCTTCACCTGATTTGCGCCCGCCGAATCATCGTGACGCGAACGCCAAGACTGGAACGTCTTGAGGCCGGTCCCGACGATCCCCTTCGGCAGCATCAGAGTCACCGCCACAAACAATCCCCCCAGGGCGAAAAGCCAGAAATCGGGCAATGCCGCGGTGAAGTAGGTCTTGGCGAAGTTGACCAGGACGGCGCCAATGATCGCGCCAATGAGCGTGCCGCGTCCGCCCACCGCGACCCAGATCACCGCTTCGATCGAGTTCGCCGGGTCGAACTCTCCGGGGTTGATGATGCCGACCTGGGGCACATAGAGCGCTCCGGCGACACCGGCCATGCAGGCGGACAGCACGAACACGACCAGCTTGTAGTATTCGACGCGGTAACCCAGGAAACGCGTGCGGCTCTCCGCATCGCGGATCGCAACCAGGACCTTGCCCAGTTTCGAACGGACAACAAAACGACAGATCGCGAATCCCAAGGCGAGGGCCAGGGCCGAGGCAGCGAACAGCACGGCGCGGGTTTCCGCCGCCTGAACCGGGAATCCAAGAATGTCCTTGAAGTCGGTCAGCCCGTTGTTGCCGCCGAAGCCCATATCGTTGCGGAAAAAGGCGAGCAAAAGCGCGAAAGTCATCGCCTGGGTGATGATCGACAGATAGACGCCGGTCACCCGCGAGCGGAACGCGAACCAACCCAACAGGAAGGCAAGAGCGCCTGGAACCAGGATGGCCATCGTCACGGCAAACCATAGTTGATCGAAGCCGTGCCAATACCACGGCAGTTCCCGCCAGTTGAGGAAGACCATGAAGTCCGGCAATAGGGGGTTGCCATACACGCCACGCGTGCCGATCTGACGCATCAGATACATGCCCATCGCATAGCCGCCGAGTGCGAAAAAGGCGCCATGGCCGAGCGAGAGAATGCCGCAATATCCCCAGATCAGATCAACGGAGAGGGCAAGCAGGGCATAGCAGAGATATTTGCCGATCAATGCCACCGCATAGGTCGGCACATGGAATGCGCTCTCCGGCGCGACCGCGAGGTTGAGAACCGGCACGAGAACCCCGATCGCGATCAACACCAGCGCAATGGCGGAACCGGCGCGATCCAGCCGGCGGGACAGCGGGCGACCGATCATTGTTCGACCGACCGGCCGCGCAGCGCGAAAAGTCCCCGCGGACGCACCTGAATGAACAGGATAATGAAGGCCAGGACGAGGATCTTGCCCAACACCGCGCCGGCGAAGGGCTCGAGCAGCTTATTGACCACGCCCAGCGTCATCGCGCCGACCAGCGTTCCCCACAGATTCCCGACACCGCCGAAAATCACGATCATGAAGGAATCGATGATATAGCCCTGCCCAAGATTGGGGCTGACATTGTCGATCTGCGACAGGGCGACACCGGCAAGCCCGGCGATCCCCGAACCAAGGCCGAAAGTGAGCGCGTCGATCCACGGCGTGCGGATCCCCATCGATGCCGCCATCGACCGGTTCTGCGTGACGGCCCGCATCTGCAGGCCGAGCAGCGTGCGATGCAGGATCAGCATCAAGGCGCCCAGCATCAGAAGGCCGAAAATAATGATCCAGAGCCGCCCCTGGGTTATCGTCAGGTGACCGAGTTCGATGGAGCCGGACATCCAGGATGGATTGCCGACCTCCCGGTTGGTCGGCCCGAAGATCGAACGCACAGCCTGCTGCAGCAGCAGCGACAATCCCCAGGTGGCAAGCAGCGTCTCAAGCGGACGGCCGTACAGAAAGCGAATGATGCCGCGTTCGATCGCGATCCCGATCAATCCGGTGACGGCAAAGGCCAGCGGCAGCGCAATGAGCAGCGAAAGATCGAACAGCCCGGGGGCGAAATCACGAATCAGATCCTGTACGACAAAGGTCGTATAGGCGCCCAGCATCACCATCTCGCCATGCGCCATGTTGATGACGCCCATGACGCCGAAGGTGATCGCCAGTCCGATCGCCGCCAGCAGCAGGACCGAGCCCAGCGAGATGCCGTAGAGGCAATCCTGGAGCACGCTCCACCAAACCAGGGATCGTTCCATTTCGGCGATCGCCGCCTTGGCCGCGTCCCGCACCGCCGGCGCCGTGGATTGGGCCGCCGAGTTGAGCAGCCCCAGCGCGTCCTGATCGGCCCGCGCCTTGATGACCGCCACCGCGGCGATCTTCTGATCATCCCCGGCATCTCCGGTCAGAACGATGGCCGCATACGCCTGTTCGAGCGCCCGCCGGACGCGATTATCCGTTTCCGCGGCAATGGCCGCCGCCACCGCTTCAGCCGCGTCCGTATCGCGGCTCTTGAACAGAGCACCCGCAGCCGCGAGACGCGCGGCGGGATCGGCATTACGCAAGGTCAAGGTCCCCATGGCGGCGCGAATCACACGACGCAGCTTGTTATTGACCTTGATCTTGTCGAGCGCGCCGGCGCTCTCTGCGCCAAGTTCGCTTCCCGACACCGGGTCGGTGAGCAACAGCTCGCTGCCGTTATGCATGGCGATGACCGCTTTGCCGTCCGCCTTGCGGATAAAGAGATTGCCCTTATTGAGAGCATCGAGAATCGGCGCGACACTCGGATCGCCGGTCGCCGCGAGCGCCTTGATCGCCGTTTCCGCCCCGGCGAAACCGCCCTGCCCCAGCGCATTGACCATGGGCTCCAGATCGGCGGCCGCCGCGACCCTGGGCCCGGAACCAAGTGCCGCGACGCCAACCAGCAAGGCCAGCAAAAGGCAGCGCATCGGCATAGCCAGTCCGCCCTTAAGCATCGTCAGCCAAACGGAATGGCGGACGGCCACCATGCCGTCCGCCATTTCCCCGCCATTTCCTAGGAACCCGATCGGGTCATGTCACGAGCCTTCGCCCCCGCATTTGCCGGTCTTGGTGTTGAAGTTTCCGCAGCTCATCGGTGCGCGCCAGTCCGAGATCAAATCCTTGCTGTCCGGCAGGAAGTCCGACCATTCGTCGCCGACGACCAGGCCGGGCGTCTGCGAGACGATGTCGAACTGGCCGTCCGCCTGGACCTCGCCGATGAGGACCGGCTTGGTGATATGGTGGTTCGGCATCATCGCGGAATAGCCGCCGGTCAGATTCGGCACCGAGACGCCGACCAGCGCATCGATGACCGCATCGGGATCGGTAGTGCCAGCCTTCTCGACCGCCTTCACCCACATGTTGAAGCCGATGTAATGCGCCTCCATGGGATCGTTGGTCACCCGCTTGTCGCTCTTGATATAGGTCTGCCATTCCTTGATGAAGGCCGCGTTTTCCGGCGTATCGACGCTCATGAAGTAGTTCCAGGCCGCGAGATGACCGACCAGGGGCGCTGTGTCGATGCCGGCCAGTTCTTCCTCGCCCACCGAAAAGGCCACAACCGGAATGTCTTCCGCCTTGATGCCTTGGTTGGCGAGCTCCTTGTAGAACGGCACGTTCGCATCGCCGTTGATGGTGGACACGACCGCCGTCTTCTTGCCCGCGGTGCCGAACTTCTTGATCTCGGCCACGATCGACTGCCAATCGGAATGACCGAACGGCGTGTAGTTGATCATGATGTCAGCTTCGGCGACGCCCTTATCCTTCAGATAGGTCTCAAGGACCTTGTTCGTCGTCCGCGGATAGACATAGTCGGTGCCGGCCAGCACCCAGCGTTCCACGCCTTCCTGCTCCGTCAGATAGTCTACGGCCGGGATCGCCTGCTGATTGGGCGCGGCGCCGGTGTAGAACACATTGCGGGATGATTCCTCGCCCTCGTACTGGACCGGATAGAAGAGGATGCCGTTCAGTTCCTCGAAGACCGGCAAAACCGACTTGCGCGAAACGCTGGTCCAACAGCCGAAGGTCGCGGCAACCTTGTCCACCGAGATAAGCTCACGTGCCTTTTCCGCGAAAAGCGGCCAGTCCGATGCCGGATCGACGACGACCGCTTCCAACTTCTTGCCCAGCAGGCCGCCCTTCTTATTCTGGTCCTCGATCAGCATCAGCATGGCGTCTTTCAGCGTCGTTTCGCTGATGGCCATCGTGCCCGACAAAGAGTGCAAGACACCGACCTTGATCGTCTCTTCCGCAAACGCTGGCGCCGTCGCGCACAAAAATGTCGAGCCGGCCACCAGAGCACCGACAAGAAGTCGGGCCCCCGTCATCCCTGCCATTTCCCTGTCTCCTTGTTATTGGTCTTATTTACGCGGATAGGAGTCCGCGTTGTTGCACTGCAAAAGATGTGCCAATGCTCAGAAGCGCTGTATTTCCATGAATTCAACTGGTTAAGCCAACGCCGCCAACCGCAGCCATGTGCGGCGCACAATAGCTATGCAGGTATTTGCTCAGGAACTATGCAAAGCGCCGGAGTTTCGCCGGATTGGCGGGGCATGCCGCGTTGCTGTTCGGACCAGATAGTCCAAGGCCAAGGCCCGGCGGTGCTGACAGCCGTTTGTCTTAATCCAGCGCCGGCGTGCGATAGAGCAGCTTGCCGCCGACCTTGATCTCCGCATCGACCAGATATTTCTTCATTCCCGCGAGATCGACCTCAATGCCGAGGCCCGGCGCATCCGGCACGCGGACCTCGCCGTTCTGATCCGGGGCAATGTGGGTCTTGCACATCTCCCAGGCCATGGGCTGCGGCTTCACCGGATATTCGCAAATGCGATGCTCGGCGAGGCCGGCATAGGGTTGGATCGAGGCGCACAAAGCCAGGTGCGAGGTGAAGGTGTGGTTCACATAGGTGATGCCCCTTGCCGCCGCGTGGTCGGCAATGTGTTTGGCCGGGCCGATGCCGCCGATGCGGCCGCAATCGATCTGCACGAAGCCGACTTTGCCGATGTCGATGATGTGCCGCGCCATGAAGACATTGTGCGCCGCCTCGCCGCCGGCGAGCTTCACCGAGCTGGGTCGCTTCGCCAGCGCGCCATAGGCTTCGTAGGCGCTGCCATGGAACGGCTCCTCCAGCCAAGTCGCCTTGACGCCTTCCAACAAAGGCAGCCGCGCCTCCGCCGCGGCGACGTCCTCGTTCCAGATCTGCCCGGCATCGATCAGCAAGATTCCGTCTGGGCCGATGCCCTCGCGCGCTGCTTCAAGCTGGTCGGAATCGTCCTGGACGCTGCCGCGACCGAACGGACCCCAGCCGCATTTCACCGCGCGGAAACCCGCCTTGCGCGCGGCGCGGCAGAGCTCCAGCGTTTCCTGCGCGCTGTCGCCGAACAATTGCGACGCGTAGGGCGTCTTCGGATAGGCGCGTTCATAGCCCAGCAGCTTGTAGACCGGCTCGCCGCGCTTCTTGCCCAGCAGATCCCACAGCGCGATCTCCACGCCGGACCAGGTATGGGCCGCCTGCAGCAGATCCATGCTGTTCCACTGGATCGTCGCGGCGATGCGCGCGATGTCGGCGGGCGATGACACATCCTCGCCCAGCACCGAGGCGCCGACCGGCCGGCAGGCGCCGTGCGACATCGGGCAGACGAAAGAGGCGATGGAGGTCAACGGCGAAGCCTCGCATTCGCCCCAGGCTTCGATGCCGCCGGCGCGCACACGTACCACCAAGGCATCCTGGCTGCCGTCGCCAGCATCGGTCACCACCGGCATGGAGAGATAGAAGAAATCGACCGCCTCGATTTTCATACGCAGAACTCCTATTGCACGCGGTAGCTGGCAAGCGCGTCTTCATTGATGGTGACGCCGAGGCCCGGCGCGGTCGGCAGCGGAATGCGGCCATCGACCACCGGCAGCTCGACGCTGCACAGATCCTTGCGCAGGCTGGAATCCGCCAGCTCGCGGGGCAGGAACTCGATATAGGTGCAGGTCGGCGAGACTGCGGCCAGATGCGCCGAGGCGGCGATGCCGATGGCCGATTTCCAGCAATGCGGCACCACAATGAGGCCGCGATCCCGCGCCGCCATGGTGACTCGCCGCGCCTCGGTCAGGCCACCGACGCGGCCCACGTCGGGTTGCACCACATCCAATGCCTCGCGATCCATGAGTTCGCGGAACTCGAAGCGGGAATTCAACCATTCGCCCGCCGCCACGCGCACCGGCGAGGCCTTCACCAGCTTGGCATAGCCTTCGATGTCGTCGGAGGGCAGCGGCGTCTCGATGAAATAGATGTCCTGGTCGGCGAACATGTCGATGGCCCGCAGCGCCTCTTTCCAGTCGCGCCAGCAATAGGCGACATCGACCATCACGGTGATGTCCGGCCCGATCGCTTTGCGGCAGGCGCGCACGATCTTGGCGATCTCGCGGTCATCCTCGATCTGCAGCGAATTGTGCGAATAAGGCCCCTTGGTGCAGATTTCGAGCTTCACCGCCCGGAAGCCCAGCTCCTTCGCCTTGACCGCGCGCTCCACCAGGATGCGGGTATAGGTGTCGAGATCGTCACCCTCGGGCAGCAGCGAGGCATAGGGCGTGATCGCATTGTTGACCGCGCCACCCAGCAATTGCCAGCACGGCTTGCCCTCGGCTTTGCCGCGCAGATCCCACAAGGCCATGTCCAAGGCACCCATGGCGCAGATGCCGAGACCGCGCCGCCCGGTCATGGCGGAGCCCATATACATCTTCTCCCACAGGCCCTCGACGTCGGTCGGGTCTTGGCCCACCAGCATCTCGGTCAGGCCCAGCCCCATGATATGGGTGCCCGGCGCCTCGATCATGGCGCGCGCCACCCACGGATTGGTGTCGGTCTCGCCGATCCCCACCAGCCCCTCATCGGTGTGGATTTTCACGACGAGATCGTCCTGCGCCGAGGAACAGGCATCGGCCCGGTAATCCGGCACCAGCAGGACGAAGCACTCGACCTTGGTGATCTTCATGTTGCGGTTCTTTCCTGGTTCGATGGCGGCCAGTCGGCCCGCGCGTTGAGTTGTTCGATGGTCAGATGGCAGCGCAGCCTTACGCCGCCGTCGCTCTCGCGCCAGGGTGGCCGCTCGGTCTCGCAAACGGCGCCGATCTGCCAGGGGCAGCGCCCGGCATAGACGCAGCCTGCGGTACCACGCCTCGGTTCACCGGCTTTCGGCGCGCCCGACGCGCCGGCGGGCGGCTGCAGCGGCACCGGAACGGCATGGAGCAGGCTGTGGGTATAGGGATGGAACGGGGCTGAGAAAACCCGGTCGCGCGGGCCGATCTCCATCACTTCGCCGCCATAGAGCACGCAGACGTGATCGGCCAGCAAGCGCACCACGGCGAGATCATGCGAGATGAACAGCATGGCGATGCCATGCTCCGACTTGAGCTGCTGCAGCAGGGTCAGGATGTTGGCCTGCACCGAGACATCGAGCGCGGAGAGGATTTCGTCGCACAGCAGCAGCGCCGGCTCCGCCGCCAGCGCGCGGGCGATGGCGACGCGCTGGCGCTCGCCGCCGGAAAGCTGATCCGGGAAGCGCTCCTGATAGGAGCCGTCGAGGCGTACATCGCCCAACGCATCCGCCACCTTGCCCCGCGCCTTGGCCCCGTCCATCTGGAAGAAATGCACCAGGGGCCGCGCGATGGCTTCGCCGATCCTGGCGCGCGGATTGAGCGAGGCGTCCGGGTTCTGGAAGATATACTGGATCAGCCGGCGCTGCTCCGGCGTGCGATGGCGCACCGCACCGGCCAGCGTTTCGGCGCGGAGC
>Ga0184637_10001843_pt1 | contig 13997 bp, 10 predicted proteins | sample PLM3_127_b2_FD_133143 | JGI IMG/M metagenome (GOLD analysis project Ga0184637, IMG submission 133143) | Groundwater sediment microbial communities from an aquifer in East River, Colorado, USA - PLM3_127_b2 | ecosystem: Environmental > Terrestrial > Soil > Riparian zone | place: USA: East River...
GCAAAATCCGGGCCGTGGCCCACTCCCTCCCACGTCCGCTGCCCCTGCCCACCTCGGACGTCGTGTTCCCGCCCAACGACCTGCACCCATTCTTCCAGGACGGCGTCACGAACCCGTTCGCGCCGCACGCATCATCCACATTCTCGCCCGGGAACGCGTGGTGGCTGGCCGAGCTCTCGCTGCTGGCCTACTCCGACACCGCGGCCGCGCGCGCGGCCTGGGAGCGGAGCGGTCTCGGCGGCGGGGGCTGGCAGTTGGAGGTGGCCTCCGCGGGAGCGACGCACGCGCTGGTAGCGAGCGGACCCGGCGCCGCAATGGTGGCGTTCCGCGGCACGCAGGTGCCGCGGCCGGGCGCGGGCTGGGATGCGGCGCTGCGCGACATGGCGACGGACGCCGACCTCATGCTCGAACCGTGGCCCGGCGGCGGACGCGTGCACCGCGGCTTCGCGCGGGCGCTCGACGAGGCGTGGGCGCGGGGCCCGTCGCTGGGCGCGCGGCTCGACGCGCTGGCCGCCGCCGGCCGCCGCGTCTGGTTCACCGGCCACAGCCTGGGAGCCGCCCTGGCCACGCTGGCGGCGGCGCGCTGGCGCCCGCGAGCGGCCCCGGAGGTGGCGGCGGTGTACACGTTCGGATCGCCGCGCGTGGGCGACCGTGCGTTCGCGTCTGCGCTGCCCCATCCCGTCTACCGCGTCGTCAACAACACCGACCTCGTGGCCCACCTTCCGCCGCGGGTGGCTTACGCGCACGTGGGCGAGCTGCGGCTCTTCGATTCGGGCGGGCGCAGCGTCGCCCAGCCGGACGGCGGGCTGCGCCTGCGCGAGGCGGCGGCCGGGCGCGTCCTGCGCGCGCGGGAGTGGCTGCGCTCGGCGGCGCGCGGCGCGCTGCTGGTGCCCGGCGACGCGCTCGTCTGCCACGCCCCGCTCTACTACGCGCTGCTGGCCTGGAACGACTACGTCTGCTCTAGAGTGGAAGAAGGGTGAGCGCGCGGCCGATCGGCATCTTCGACTCCGGCGTGGGTGGGCTCAGCGTGGCGGCCGAGGTGCGGCGGGTGCTCCCGGCCGAGGACCTCGTGTACGTGGCCGACGCCGCGAACTTCCCCTACGGCGACCGGCCGGCGGCCGAAGTGCGCGAGCGGGCGCTGGCCATCGGCCGCCATCTCGAGTCGGAAGGCGCGAAGCTGCTGATCGTCGCCTGCAACACCGCCACCGGCGCCGCCCTCGAGCGGCTCCGGGAAGCGGTCCATGTGCCCGCCGTGGGGCTGGAGCCAGCCGTCAAGACGGGGGCCGTGCGTACGCGGAGCGGGCGCATGGGCGTCATGGCCACGGCGGGCACGCTCGCCTCGGAGCGGTTCGCGCGGCTGGTCCGTGAGCACGCCGCCGGCTTGACCGTGGTCCCGCAGGCCTGCCCCGGCCTCGTCGACCTGATCGAGGAAGGCGAGCTGGACGGAGAGCGCCTGCGTGCGCTGCTCGACCGTTTGACGGCCCCGCTGCGCGCGGCCGAAGTCGACGCCGTGGTGCTCGGCTGCACCCACTACGCATTCGTCCGGGCGCCGTTGGCCGCCGTGCTGGGCCCCGGCGTCGAGCTGATCGACAGCGCGCCCGCCATCGCGCGCCGCACGCAGTCGCTCCTCGACCAGTCCGGGATGCGCGCACGTGAGGGCGAGGGCTCGCTGCGCCTGCTGACCACGGGGGACCCGGGCGCCATGGCCGCGATCGCCGCGCGGCTCATCGACCGCGCCTCGCCGGTCGAGCGGCTCGCGATCTAGAATCGCGGAGGGACCTCGTGTGACCTCTCCACGCCTGCCCGCGCTGTTCTTCGGCCACGGCAATCCCATGAACGCGATCCAGAGCAACGCGTTCACGGAGGCGTGGTCGGCCATCGGACGGGCGCTGCCTCGCCCCCGGGCGGTCCTGTGCGTCTCGGCGCACTGGTACCTGCCGGCCACCGCCGTCACGGCCGTCGCCGCGCCCCGCACCATCCACGACTTCGGGGGCTTCCCGCGCGAGCTGTACGAGGTGCGGTATCCGGCGCCCGGCGATCCCGCGCTGGCCCGGCGCGTGGGCGAGCTGCTGGCGCCCGTGCGCGTGGCGCTGGACGAGCGGTGGGGACTCGACCACGGCACCTGGTCCGTCCTGTGCCACATCTTCCCGGACGCCGACGTGCCCGTGGTGCAGCTCAGCATCGACGAGACGCAGCCGCCCGCCTTCCACTACGACCTTGGCCGGCGGCTGGTGCCGTTGCGCGACGACGGCGTGCTGGTGATCGGCAGCGGCAACGTCGTGCACAACCTGCACGCCTACGCCTGGGGCCGCCATCCGGCCGAGCCGTTCGACTGGGCGCTGCGGTTCCAGGACCAGGTGAAGCGTCTCCTCACGGCCGGCCAGCACGGCCCGCTCGTGGACTACGACTCGCTCGGTGGCGACGCCGTCCTCTCGGTCCCCACGCCCGACCACTACCTGCCGCTGCTCTACGTCGCCGGCGCGCACGTCCCCGGCGAAACGGTCCAGTTCCCCGTCGAGGGCATCGACGGCGGATCCGTCTCGATGCTGGCCGTCCAGCTCGGTTGAGACGCTGGCGCCGGCGCGCGGACCGATTCCGTGGACTAACATCCGCTTCGGAGGGACCTCGTGGCGGCACTGCGATCCATCAACCCCTCGACCGGCGAGACGATCCGCGAGTACCCCGAAGCCTCGCCGGAGGAGCTGCGTCAGATCCTGATCGAGGCCTCCCGCGCCTTCGCCGGCTGGCGCCGCACGCAGTACTCCGAGCGCGCTGCGCGCATGGGGAGCGCGGCCGAGCTGCTCGACCAGCGCAAGGAGGAGTTGGCGCGCCTGGCCGCCCTGGAGATGGGCAAGCCGCTGGCCCAGGGCCGCGCGGAGGTCGAGAAGTGCGCGTGGGTGTGCCGCTTCTACGCCGAGCAGGCGGAGCGCTTCCTGACCCCCGAGGACGTGCGCACCGACGCTTCGCGCAGCCGCGTGCTGTTCGAGCCGCTGGGCCCCGTGCTGGCGGTGATGCCCTGGAACTTCCCGTACTGGCAGGTCTTCCGGTTCGCCGCGCCGGCGCTCATGGCCGGCAACGCCGGCCTGCTCAAGCACGCCGGCAACGTGAGCGGCTGCGCGCTGGCCATCGAGGCCATCGTGCACGACGCCGGCTTCCCGGCGCCGCTGTTCCGCACGCTGCTGATCGGGTCCGAGCGTGTGGCCTCGGTCATCGAGGCAGCGGAGGTGAAGGCGGTGACGCTCACCGGCAGCACGCCCGCGGGGAGAGCCGTGGCCGGCAAGGCGGGGTCGGTCCTGAAGAAGACGGTCCTGGAGCTGGGGGGCAGCGATCCCTACCTCGTGCTGGAGGACGCCGACCTCGAGGCGTCGGCCGAGACGTGCGCCGCCTCGCGGCTGATCAACAGCGGACAGAGCTGCATCGCGGCCAAGCGCTTCATCGTCGTGGAGGGCGTGCGGCCGCGGTTCGAGGAGCTGTTCGTCGAGCGCATGAAAGCGCGGCGCATGGGCGATCCGTTCGAGCCCGGCGTGCAGGTGGGACCGCAGGCCCGCCGCGACCTGCGCGACGGCGTGCACGCGCAGGTCCGGGACAGCATCGCGCGCGGCGCCCGCCTGCTCCTCGGCGGCACGGCGCCGGAGGGACCGGGCGCGTTCTACCCGCCCACCGTCCTCACCGACGTGCGCAAGGGAATGCCGGCCTTCGACGAGGAGGTGTTCGGCCCGGTGGCGGCCGTGGTGCCGGTGAAGGACGAGGACGAGGCGGTGCGCGCGGCCAACGACACGCCCTTCGGGCTGGGCGCGGCCGTGTTTACAGGCGACCTCGAGCGCGGGCAACGGCTGGCCGGCCTCCTGGAGGCCGGCAACGTGTTCGTCAACACGAACGTCCAGTCCGATCCGCGGCTCCCCTTCGGCGGCGTCAAGGAGTCGGGCTACGGACGCGAGCTGGGCGAGTTCGGCATCCGCGAGTTCGTCAACGTCAAGACCGTGTACGTGAAGTAGGCCGCGGCCAGGCACGGGCCCGGCCGCAGCCGGCGGGGAAGCGCGCTACGGGGCCAGCCGCGCGTTCAACGTGATCTCGGTGCCGGCCAGCGCCTTCGACACCGGGCAGCCCTTCTTGGCGCCGTCCGCGATCTCCTGGAACCTGGCCTCGTCGATCCCGGGCACGCGCGCCTCGCTGTCGAGCTCGATGCGGGTGATGGCGAAGCCGGCCTCGCCCTTCAGGAGCTGGACGCGCGCCTCCGTCTTGACGCTCTCGGGGTTGAAGCCGTTGCGGCCCAGGGCCGCCGTGAGCGCCATCGAGAAGCAGCCGGCGTGGGCGGCCGCGATCAGCTCCTCGGGATTGGTGCCGGTGCCCTCCTCGAAGCGGGACGCGAACGAGTACTGGCCCTGGAAGGCGCCGCTGCCGAGCGACATGGTGCCCTTCCCCTCCTGCAGCGATCCGTCCCACCGTGCGCGCGCCGTGCGGACTGCCATCTCCGATCCTCCTTTGTTGGACGTGGTGAAGCGTCCAGTTTTACACGGGATTCGCGGCGGTGGTAGAGTCGCGCCGCACGCCCGCCAGGGAACCCGAGGACACCATGCCGCCGGACGACCCCCGGGAAAGTCCCGTCATCCTCGCCCGCCAGCTCATCGCCCGCAAGGAGTACGCGCAGGCGATCGATCTGGTGCGCGCGCAGATGCAGGGGCGCACGCCCACCGCCCTCATGCGGCTGCAGTTCGCGGACGTGCTCCTCAAGGCCGGCCGCGGGACGGAGGCGGTGCCCGTGCTCATCGGGTTGGCGGACGAGTTCGCGGCCGACGGTTACGTCGCGCGCGCGATCGCCGTTCTCAAGCGCGTCGACTCGGTGGCGCCGGAGCGGGAGGACGTGGCGGCGCGGCTCTCGCTGCTGGTCGAGCGCCAGCATCGGCTGGCCGCGTCCGGCCGGCGGCGCGGGCCCGCCAGCGCATTCGGAATGGAGGAGGTCGCCCCCTACTCCGAGCCGGCCGCCCTGCGGCGCACGCCCCCGCGGCCACAGGCCGCACCCGTGCCTGAGCCGGCGGAAGCGGCGGCGGAGCCCGCGGCCGCCCGGCCCGGCCTGGGCGGCCGGGTCAAGAGCGTGTTCCGGCGCTTCCTGTCTTCGCTGTCCAGCGCGCCCCCCGACACGCAGGCCGCGGACGCCGAGCCGGTCGCCGGCGGCACCGCCGCCGCCGGTGGCATGACGCAGGCCGCATTCGAAGAGCGCGTGCTCGACATCGTGCAGGAGATCGTGCAGCCCGGCGATGGCGCGGCTCCGGCCGCGGAGCCCGCCGTCAGTTGGGACGATCGCGCCGGCGCGCTCGACCGCGCGCGGCGGCTGGTGGCCACGCCGCTCTTCGCCGAGCTGTCGGAGGAGGAGCTGCTGGCCGTCGTGCGCGGCCTGCAGCTGCTCGTGTTCGAGCCGGGCGAGATCGTGATCACCGAGGGGCAGGCGGGCCAGAGCCTGTTCGTGATCACCTCCGGAGTGGTGAAGGTGTTCGTGCGCAACCCCGCCGGACACGACGTCGAGGTGGGCGAGCTGCGCGAAGGCGATTTCTTCGGCGAGATCTCGAGCCTCTCGGGCCGCCCGCGTACTGCGACCGTCACCGCGGCCGCGCGCTGCGAGCTGCTGGAGCTGGACAAGCCGACGCTCGACTCCATCGCCCGCACGCACCGGCGCGTGCGGGACATGCTCGACGCCGCCTACGTCGACCGGGTGAGCAGCCCGGAGGCGCTGGCGGCGCGCACGGTGGCCTGGCCTTCGGGCACGTCCCGCGGCCGCGCGCTGGACGTGCTGCAGGAGAACTTCGGCGAAGCGCAGTGGACGCCGCGCACGCGCCTGCGCCTGGCCGATGCGCTGCTCAAGTCCGGGCGACAGGACGAGGCGGTGGCGGTCCTCCTGGACTGCGTGGACGAGCTCACGCGCGAGGGCTTCCCGGAGAAGGCGGTGGCGCTGCTCAAGAAGATCGAGCGCGTGCAGCGCCGCCACATCGAGGAGGTGAACCTCGCGCCCATGCTGAAGCTGGACGCGATCGTGGACGAGGGTCCGGTTGCGGACGATGCGGGAGGGGCCGCCGGGTCGCCGCCCGCGCGCCCGCGACCGCGCCTCGACGACCACTTCGAGGACTGGCTCCTGGCCATGGCGCGCCAGGCGGCCGCCCACAAGGGTCCGGCGCCGCGGCCCGCCGCCACGCCCGGCCCGCAGGCCGGCAGCCTGGCCGGCTACCTCGGAGGACTGCGCGTGAGCCCGCTGCTGGAGAGCCTGAGCGACGACGAGCTGACGGCGTTCGTGCAGGCGTTCGTGCTGGTCCGATGCGCGGCCGGCCACATCATCCTCAGCGAAGGCGAGCCGGGACAGAGCGTGTTCGTGCTGGCCAGCGGCGCGGTGCGCGTGTTCGTGCGGGACACGAGCGGATCCAACGCACAGGTGGCGGAGCTGCGCGAGGGCGCCTTCTTCGGCGAGATGGCCACGCTCAGCAGCCGCCCGCGCTCGGCCACGGTGACCGCGGCCGGCGCCTGCGAGCTGCTCGAGCTCGACCGGCCGGCGCTCGATGCGCTGTGCCGCGCCCACCCGCGCGTGCGCGAGACGATGGAGGAGTTCTACATCGCTCGCGCCGGCAGCGAGAAGGCGGCCGCCATCCGGGCCGCCCAGCGCGGCGAGGCCAGCTCACCCGGCGCGCCGGAAGCCTAGCGGCGCCGACCTAGGACTGGGCGCTGACGGAGGTCCGTGGCTGCAAGCCCATGGCCACGGCGGCGCCGAGCACCTGCTGAAGGCGTTGGAGCCGCTCCGCCGGCAGGCGCCGGGCGGCTCGGCTGATCAGCCAGAGCGCCTTCGTATCCTCGTAGTGGACGGTGACCGCGCGCGCGCGCACGCGGCCCAGGTAGTCGCGCAGCCACGTCCCGTCGGGAGCCGGAAGCTCCGCGCTCAACCCGGTGGTGAGCGCGTCCAGCTCGGCGGCCGAGGAGTGGGCCAGCGACGGACGCGCGCGGTCGAGGGCCGCGAAGGTCCGACGCAACACGTCCACCGGCTCCAGCGCATGTCCCGCGCTGGCCATGATGAGCTGGATGGTGTCTACGCCCAGCACCGGCAACTGCTCGCTGGAGGTCGCAACCGCGGCCACGAGCGCTGTCGCTGCCGGCGAGGGCGAAGTCGCCATGCGCGTCTTCAGCTCGTCCATGCCGCTGAAGAGCGAGACGGCGGCCACGCGCGTCTGGGGCACCCACGTCTCGTGGCGGGTAGCGAGGAGGAAGGCCACTCCGACCAGGGCCGCGGCCACCGCCGTGCGGCGGATCCAGACCCCGGCCGTATGAAGCGCTTCGCCGGCCGCGCTTCCTTCGTCCATGTAGACCGATTCGTCCTCCGTCGGGTCGGCCTTCCGTCCGGGCTGCCAACCTCCCGCGAACGGGATGACGGGCATCTGGGCCAGGGGCGGCGGCGGCACCGGAACCGGCGCCGGCGGCTTGATCGCGGCCGCCCTCTCGGGAGCCGGGACGCGGCTCTCGACCAGCTCGGCGATCGCAGTCAGCTCGGGCGTCCTGTAGCTGGCCGGCTCCGGGGGCGGCTCGAACGGCTGCGCTTCGGGGGCGCGGGCGGCGCGCGTGGGCCGCCAGGACGGGAGCGAGCGAAGGGCCGACCGCAGCGGCGGCCACAGGGCCAACACGAACCGGACCGCCCTTTCGAAGGCAGCGACGGCCGGCTTCGACGCCTTCGCCACCCGGGCCGCCAGGGACGGTCTTCCGAGACGGCGCACCGCGCGCCGTCGCCTCCAGCGCTCCCAAGCGCTGACGCGCACGTCGATCGGCTCCATCACGGGCCGGAGCGTCTCGAACATGTCGGCCACGCCGGCCTCGAGCTTCTCGGCGGGCGTCGCCGGCTCGAGCGGGGCTTCGGCTTCGGCCTCGCCCACGTACAGCGTGACCGGCCGCGGCGCCTCCTCCAGGGGACGCAGGGCAATCCTCAGGGAAGGGGGCTTTATGTACTGAGGCACGCGATCGTCGTCGAGCGGCTCGAGGTCGAGTTCGGTGGCCAGCGGCTCCAGCTCGATCGCCTGGCGAGCGCCGTAGGCGGCGCGGCGCTCTTCCGCCGCGCGGCGCTCCTTCTCGGTCTGGCTGGCCATGGCGGCGCGCAGCTCCGCGGCCTGGCGCTCCTCCGCGGCACGCTCCTCCTGGGCCGCGCGGTCTTCCGCGGCGCGTTCTTCGGCAGCGGCGCGTTCGGCCGCGGCGGCGCGTTCTTCGGCGGCCGCCCGTTCTGCGGCCGCGGCGCGTTCGGCGGCAGCGCGGCGTTCGTTAGCGGCGCGTTGCTCGGCCGCGCGCCGTTCCTCTTCGGCCTGCCGCGCCACGGCCGCCAGCCGTTCGGCCTCGGCGCGTTCCTCCGCCGCGCGGCGCTCGGCGGCTACGCGCTCCTCCGCCGCCCGGCGCTCCTTCTCGGCCTGGCGCTCCATCTCCGCGCGCAGCTCGGCCTGCTTCCTCGCCTTCGCTGCTTTTCGCTCGGCGGCGGCGTGTTCCTCGGCGGCACGGCGCTCGGCTTCGGCGCGCTCTTCGGTCGCACGACGCTCGGCTTCGGCGCGCTGTTCAGCCGCTCGACGCTCGGCAGCGGCGCGCTCGTCAGCCGCGCGGCGTTCGGCTTCGGCGCGCTGTTGAGCCGCGCGCCGTTCCACTTCGGCCCGCCCGGCTTCCGCGGCCTCCCGCTCCTCCGCCGCTCGTTCCTGGGCCGCGACCCGCTCGGCTTCCGCCTGGCGCGCGGCCTCGCCCCGCACGCGGGCCGTCTCGCGCTCGGCCGCGACGCGCTCCTCGTGCGCCTGGCGCGCGAGCAGGATGCCCTGCTCGGTCTCCACCCGCTGCTCGGCCGCGGCCCGCGCGGCGACCGCCTGCTTCTCTTCGGCGGCGCGCTCCGCAGCCACGGCGCGCTCGGCGGCGGCGACCTCCGCCGCCGCTTCGTGCTGGGCGGTGATGCGCTTCTCGACGAGGCGCTCGGCCGCGGCCCGCTCCGCCGCGATCAGTTGCCGGATGGAGAGCCACTGGCTCGAACCCGCGGGTTGGACGCGGGTCTTCTCGTCGACCAGCCCACCGTTGAGCCAGGTGAGCAGGCCTTTTTCATCGACGGCGAAGGTGGTGCCGTCGCCCAGCCGCAGCTTGTAGCCTCGGACCATAAACCACCACCGGCAGGAAGGGACCACCGGAATCAACCCTGGCGTCACGCACCCGTGACACCCGGCCCAGCATGCCGGACATTACCAGGTGTTCGCAGTGGGAGGAAGCGATCTGGATCACACTGTGCGATCTGGATCACATTGGCTTGCCCGGCAACCGGAACTGCCCTGGACGGAACGAGTTGGCTACTTGAAGCGCACCTCCGCTCCCGGCGCTTCGACGTAATGCATGTCCCGGCCGTCGGTCCACACGCCGTTCTTCAGGTACTGGGTCTTCACCTGCAGGCGCCCGTCCGGAAGGAGCCGGGTGACGCCCTTGACCTCGGTGATGCCGTCCGCGCTCCCCTTCACGGTCTCGACGGTGACGAACGCCCCGCCCTCGGTGGCGACGGTCCCGGTCGTGTAGAAGCCGGCGGTCGTGAAGTAGTAGAAGACCAGGCCCTTCTTCTCCTCGTCCCAGACGATCAGCGACTCGCCGCCGTACTCGCCGTCGTTGATCGAGTGCAGCACGCGCACGGCCTGGCCGTTGAGCGCGAGCTCCCAGCGCTGGACGTCGGCCTTGGGCTTGTCGCCGGGCGCGCCCGGCAACGCACCGCGCCAGGTCTTCAGCAGCGGCTTCAGCGTCTCGAAGCGCGTGTTGGGCTCGGCTGCCGAAAGGGGCCCGGCGGCGGCCGTGAGACCCAACGCCAGCAGCACGGCAGTCCTGTGCGTAACCATGCCTCCACCTCCTGAATGATCCGTTACGCGGGCCTGCGGTTTCCTTTGGCTCGAGCGCGGACCGCGCGGGGCGCGGCGGCCGGAGCCGCCCGTCTCAGAACAGGTCCAGCGCGCAGAGGTGATGGTAGATGCTGTCCTTCGTCTCCGGCGACCACGACGGATAGCGCGCCTGCATGCGGCCCCAGGCGGAGATGAGACGAGAGGACGCCTGGCGTCCCTCGGGGACGGCGTACACCTCCTGCATGCTGCCGCCGGCCTGCCGCAGCGGCGCGGCCTGGGCGAAGAACGCCTGCTGGAGGATCAGCGCCTGCGCGACGTCGGCCTGGAACGGCTCCAGGCCCGCGGGAGCGGCCTCACCGCGAAGGCTGTCCGTGAGCCGCGCGGTCACCTCGCGGTAGCGGACGAGCGACTCCTCGACGCCGCGCGATTCGTCGAGCGCTTTCAGCATGACGAGCTTGGCCTGCGTGGCGCGCAGCACCCGCGTGTAGGCGCGGTTGATGTACGCGCGATCCGCCTCCGGGATGCCGGGCAGCGTGCGCGGGAGCGCGGTGAGGGCGCAGGGGTAGCGGGTCCCGTCCGGCGGCGTGATGTCGGCGGGATACGGCTCGTCGTCCGCGGCCTGCTTCACGGACGCGGGTGCGGGAGACACGCAGCCCGCCGTCGGCGATGCGGCGCAGGACAGCGCCAGCAGCCACGCCCATCGCGCGTGAGGCCTTCTACTCGGTGAGCGCGCCATAGTAGTGCTCGCGGAAGCGCCGCTCGGTGGCGAGGTCGCCGGTCAGGTAGGCGATGTCGGCCAGCTTCAGGTAGAGCTCCCTCAGCACGCCGAAGTCCTTCTCCCCCTCGATGGCCCGCCCGTACAGCTCGCGCGCGCGGACAAGGTCGCGCAGGTAGAAGCACGCGTCGCCCGCCCGCTCGGACCAGAAGCTCGTCGGGACGCCGGCCCGCCGGAGGCGCGCGTCCATGCGCAGGGCGAACTCGCGCGCCGGCTCGTACTGCCCCTGCCAGAGCAGGACGTAGTAGTACTGTTCGGTCACCAGCGTCTCTTCCAGGCGCTCGCGGAACGCGGCCCCCAGCCGGCCCCGGACGGCCGCCACCACGTCGGCCTGGAAGCCGCGCTGATGGAGACCCAGGAGCGGGTTGGCCTCCGCGTCGAGGGCCCGGGCCGCGGGATCGCGGAGCCAGGCCTCCGCGCGGTCGAGGTCGCCGCGCGCGATGCCGATGTACGCCGATGCCACGGCGTAGCGCGGATCGTCGCGGCCGCCGGCGAGCGAAACGAGAAGCTCGTCCGCCTCCGCGAACCGCTTCAGGCCGGCGAGGGCGAGCACCGACGAGAGCCGGTAGATCCAGCCCTCGGGCACGGCGGCCGCGGCCTTCGCGAACAGCACCTGCGCGCCGGCGGCGTCACCGCTCTCGAGGGCGCGGCAGCCCGCGCTCCAGTCGCCCATGGCCCCGAACACGCGCGCGCGAGACTCGCCGCCGCCCGACAGGAGCGCCCGCGGCGAGCCGCCGGCCAGGAGCTGCTCGACCGCGTCCAGCCGGCCCTCGCGGGCCAGGGCCGCCATCTCGTCCGCGCCCAGTCCCAGCTCGAGGGGCCCGCTCGGCGGCAGGCAGCGCGGACGGCCCTGGTGCTGCCTGCGGTACTCGACGAAGAGGTCCACGAAGTGCTTGCGGCGGCCCGGCGCCGCGAACGGCAGCGAGGCCACGCCGCGGTCGCTGCCGATGACGACGTCGTCGACGTAGTAGACGACGTTGGAGCGATCGCCGTAGGGCGAGCCCACGAACGAGAACTTGTCGACCGCCGAGCCCGGCTGGCGCGCCGCGTTGGGCTGGTCGCGGAGCGCGACCAGCGGCGCCTCCAACCCTTCCCGATGAACGGTGAGGTCGTATGCCCCCGCGCCGATGTCGTAGGCCACGTCGACCGTGTACCAGACGAACGCTTCGACGGCGAAGAGCTCCTTCGGGATGCTGCCGGACGTGTGCGTGAGGCTGCCCCCGCGCGAGGCCAGCCAGAAGGAGATGCCGTCCTTCTCCAGCTGGAACCAGCGCGGGCCCGCCAGGGCCACGTTCAGCTCCTCGGCCGCGTTCGTGGTGAGGAACGCGAAGTGGAAGTAGAGCCGCCCCGCGCCCTGGACCGGGAAGTAGCCCTGCAGCTCGGGGAAGTTGCCGTCGCCCGCCACGTCACGGATCTCGACCGAGCGGTAGCCGCTCACGTGGAACGCCTGGCTGAGCCGCACGCGCCCCTTGCCGTTGCGATAGATGGCGAAGGTGTCCGGCCCCGTGGCGACCTCGTCGTCGAAGCTGTAGCTCAAGAAGACGGAAGGGGCGGCACGATCGACGGAAGGCTGCCGGGCGAAGGCCGATGCCGCAAAGGACGCCGCGGCCACGACCGCTGGACCGAAGCAACTTCGGGCTAGACCACGACGGACGCCAGACATCGCCGGGCCTCCTACGGCTTCGACACCGCCAGTCGAAGTGTAGCAGGGCCAGCGGCAGCGGCCGGCCGTCCGCTCAGAGCCTCCGGTCCAGCTCCAGGTTCCAGAAGCCCTGGGCGCGGTTCGCGATGCGCACCAGGACCTGGTCGCCCGTGCGCAGGCCCTCGCCGGGCCGCACCGGCAGGCGGCCCTGGCCGGAGAGCTCCCGGCGCGTGCGATGCAGGTCCATCAGGAAGAAGTCGCCTTCGTTGCGCTTCACCGTGGCGCGGCACAGCCAGCCCGCGTGGGGCTCCACGGCGTCTTCGGGCACGTGGAGGCGGATCGGGAACGTGGTGGGCGTGACGCCCGGCACCGGCTCGCGCGCCAGCTCGATGGCCACGAACGGATGGTCGGAGGTCCCGAACACGCCCACGGTCCGCGTCACGTCGGGCGGGATCGGCATCCGGTGCAGCCACACCTGGAACTCTCCGCGGGAGACGGCGAACTCGTGGCTCTCCTCGGGATCGGGCCACGTCTCGGCGACGACCAGCCGGTCGTGCTCGACCCTCAGCGTGCCGCACAGCCAGGAGGCTTCCGCCTTCGAGCGGAGCTGGTGCTTCTCGTCGGTGATGCGCACGTGGAACACGCCCTCGCCCGTGAGGATGAGCTGGAACTGCCCCTGCTCCTGCAGCTCCTGCAGCGGCTCGGCCGCGCGGATCCACTGCTGCGGCCACGGCTCGTGGGCGCCCTCGTGGTGGTCGCCTTCGGGGTCCATCACGATGCCGAGCCGGGACCCGAACTCCCAACCCAGCAGGTCGAACATGTCCGGATCGAGCACGACGAGTCCGCCCGTGCTCGTGTCGAATTCGATGACATCGTCCATCGGCCGGCTTCCTCGAGGACGGCGCCGGTCCAGCTCAGCACGCCGTGGCCTTCGGCCACGGCAGCCCGGTTGCATCATTCTAATGTGCTGAGGGCTGGACCCAAGCCCCATTTCGGGGCGGAGTGACGGCCGTCACGTTTACCTCTGGCCTGTGGCCGGCGGAGGGTGGGCGCGGACCCTCTCCGACGATCGACAGGCAGTCGCCGACGGCGAGGTTGTTGTCTTCGTTCGATTCCTTGACCTCGCCGTCGGAATCCACGGTGATCTCGATGGTGCACGTGGAGCAGTTCGGCCTCTGCACCGGCCCCAGCGTCGCCGATTCCCCGGCCGCGAGCGCCGGCGTTTTGAAGAACTGAGGCGCAGACCCCCGCAATCCCGTGAAATCGACCCGCGTCGTGGTCGCCGGCGCTTCCTTCTCGCCTCGGTTGCCGACCGTGACGACGAGGTTCTCCCTCGCGTCGAACGAGCAGAATGTGCCGCCCTGGCCGGGAACCGCGACCAGGTCCGGCTGCTTCTGGTGGGTGAAGACGTAGACGCCCGCACCCACGGCCCCGAGGCCCAGCAGCACGCCGACCGCCTTGCCGCCACCGCCACCCCGGGGACGAGTGAGCGCGGATTCGCCCATCACGTTCCGCGCCAGGCGGATCTGCTGGTCGACGCGGGCCTGTTCGCCCGGGCTCAGCACCGTGCGCTCGGGCCGTCCGCCCCTGGCGACGCGGCCCGCTTGCGACGACCCGAGCGGGATGCCCGTGGACGTCGCACCCAGGATGACGTTGCCCTCCAGCACGTACGCGAGCAGCCCGGCTTCCGTGACCTCGACGTAGACCTGGCTGCCGACGAACA
>Ga0184637_10001844_pt1 | contig 13994 bp, 15 predicted proteins | sample PLM3_127_b2_FD_133143 | JGI IMG/M metagenome (GOLD analysis project Ga0184637, IMG submission 133143) | Groundwater sediment microbial communities from an aquifer in East River, Colorado, USA - PLM3_127_b2 | ecosystem: Environmental > Terrestrial > Soil > Riparian zone | place: USA: East River...
AAATCTACCAGCACAAGAAATTAGTCATTACAATCAAAGTTATTTCTCCGAGGCTTCCACAAACTTCCTAAACAAATTCCGCGTCGACTCCTGATCCGTCAACCATTCGGGGTGCCATTGCACAGCGAGTCCAAATGGATGGTCGGGGAGTTCGATGGCTTCAACGAGTCCATCAGGTGCGTGGCCCGCAACGCGAATTGCGGGCGCGATGTCTTTGAGTCCCTGATGGTGATGGCTGTTGACTTTGACGATTGGCTCGCCCAACACGTCCGCGATGCGCGTGCCTTCCTCAATTTTTACTTCATGCACAAGCACGGTCCGCAAGTTGCCGGGGTAGGAATGGTCCAACGCATTGGGGAGTTGATCGGGGATGTGAGTGTAGAGAGTCCCGCCTAATGCCACGTTCATCACCTGGCAGCCACGGCAGATACCGAGGAATGGTTTGCCGTCAGACGCGGCAGCGTGGAGCATTTTGAATTCAACGGAATCCCGCTCGGGTTCCACGTCACTGATACGGGGATGCGCGTCGCCACCAGGGAAATGCTCAAGGGCGATGTCTCCGCCGCCAGAGAAGAGAATGCCGTCTAAACGGGAATAGAGCGCATCCCATCCGTCTTCAGCAATAAGAGATGGGATCAGCACAGGAACGCCTCCCGCCTGCAGGATAGCACTGGCATAGGATTGCTGCAGAACGATCCGCGTCTGGCCGTATTCATTCGCCTGATAGTGTGTGGTAATTCCGATAAGAGGTTTCATGGGGATATTGTAAAACAAAAAAAGACCCTGGAAGGTTCGAAAACTCTCAGGGTCTGATTGATCTGGTTTACGTGTTAGTCAAACTTTTGTTTGAGGCGGGCAGATTTGCCCGTGCGGCTCCGCATGAAGTAAAGCTGTGCGCGTCTCACCTGACTGTGGCGTTCGACCACGACCTTATCAATGCGCGGGGAGCGAAGCAGGAAAGTGCGTTCCACACCTATGCCATTGGAGGCCATGCGGCGAACAGTGAGGGAGGATTCGGTGCCACCCTTGCGCAGGCGGATGATCAATCCTTTGAATTCCTGAATGCGTTCGCGCTCGCCTTCCTTGATCTTCACATGCACGCTAACGGTATCGCCGGCGGCAAGTTTGGGAATTTTTTCGTTTACCTTGGCTTCGAGGGCCTTTATGATGTCTGCCATTACATTTCTTCCTTACGTCGGGATAATTTCTTTTTTTGAGCGACTGCGGATTATAGCACGCATTTTCGGGTTGTACAAGACTAAGATTATTCGCGTCGAGCGGAGGCGAAGCGCTCTTCGCGAAGCCGTAGTCGAGACGTGGTCATTTTGCTTTACATTCGTGCGCTTCGTCTACGTTGCACTCCGCTCACATCGTCCCGATGATTTTCGGGAGCGCGAATCAACTATATTTTCGTATCGCCAGCACCGCGTTATGACCGCCAAAACCGAAGGCATTTGTGAGAACAAAATCAACCTTCTTTTCGCGCGCCTGGTTGGGAACATAATCCAGATCACACTCAGGGTCAGGTGTTTCATAATGGATGGTGGGTGGCAGAATGCCATCCCGCACCACTTGCACACAGAAGATGGCTTCGAGCGCGCCGGTCGCGCCCATCATGTGTCCCGTCATGGATTTTGTTGAAGAGATCGGGATTTGATATGCCTGTTCACCAAACGCGGCTTTGACCGCCCGTGTCTCAGACTGATCATTCAACGGAGTACCTGTGCCGTGTGCGTTGATATACCCAAGTTCATCCACATTGGCTTGTGCGGAATTCAGCGCCATGCGCATGGCGGCCGCGCCCCCCTCGCCTTTTTCATGCGGAGCCGTCACATGGAACGCGTCCGCGGTTGCGCCATAGCCTGCAAGTTCTGCCAATATGTTGGCGCCGCGCGCCTTCGCATGAGATTCGCGTTCCAACACCAGCACCGCTGCGCCCTCGCCCATTACCATGCCATCACGATTCTTATCAAAAGGCTGAGGAGCCATGGAGTAATTGTCATTGCGACGTGACATTGCACCAACGCGATCAAACGCGGCAACACCCGTTGCACAAATCGTCACCTCTGCAGCACCCGCGAGCGCCGCGTCAATCATCCCTGCCTTGATCATTAAGAAGGCAGTCCCGATACCATCTGAGCCTGAAGCACATGCGGAAGCGACCGAGAAACATGGACCTTTGATCTGATTATCAATCGCGATCATGCCTGCGGCGCCGTTCGGCATCAACATCGGGATCAGGAATGGACTCACACGTCGCGGTCCCTCTGTGTAATTCGTGATCACTGCATCTTGTAATGAGGTTATCCCGCCAACCGCAGAAGAAACAAGTACGCCGACCCGTCCCGCATTGGATTCTGTGATCACCAGCCCAGAACTTGCGAGCGCGTCCTTCGCCGCGGCCGCACCGAACTGCTCAAAACGGTCACGTCGCCGGGCTTCCTTGGGATCCATATATTTACCAGGTTCAAAATTTTTCACCTCCGCCGCAAAATGCACATTCAGCGGAGATGAGTCAAATAACGTGATCGGTCCAACACCCGAAACGCCATTGATCGCATTCTTCCAACTTTCCTCAACAGTCAAGCCAAGCGGATTAATCGTGCCCATTCCAGTAATAACAACTCGGTCCATTTCTTTCTTCCTCGCCTTCTTTTATTCAGACTTTCGATTTACCAAATCTTTTGAAATAATTTGCAAGTCAATATTCAAACTTCGAGCTTGGATATTTATCTGGCACTTTGTAAAACTCCTGATCTGCACTTACGTCACGTACAGGATTAAGGTCCGCTTCACTTCGACTAAGCTCAGCGCAAGCATTCGGGGCCGCATCCTGCTTCCATTTCGATGCATCACCTTCGCTGCTACATTTTCCTATTCGCCAGGCTTCGGGACGTATTCACCCTCCACCCAAAACTCGCCACTGGGACTCACTTCCTTCTTCCAGATAGGCACTATTTCCTTTAAGCGATCGATACCATAGCGCGCTGCTTCGAAGACTCCTGTATCGCGATGTGCGGCTGTACAGGCAATGAGGACTGTGGGTGTCTTCGGGTATAGCTTGCCAATGCGTTGAATGATGGCAATACCTTCAATGACTGGCCATTTCTCACGAATCTCATCCGCGACCTGTTTCATCTTCGCCTCAGCCATCGGAATGTAGGCTTCGTATTCAAGATAATCAGTCTCATGTGCCTCGCCGCGACTCGTCTCGCCGCGCACCATTCCAGTAAATATCGCGGCCGCGCCGGTACTGGTCATAGTGATCTTCGCAAGAAGATCATTCAAATCTATTTCGTCTTCGGTGATAGAAAAGATGGTTGGATAATTCATAATACTTGCCATGTCATTGCGAGTCTTTGAGAAGCAGTCCCTGTGGCGATGAAGAGATTGCTTCGGGCGGAAAAACATAGCCCTCGCAATGACATCATCCTCCCGACACCGGTGGGAACATCCCTACCTCAGCACTTTGAGGGATGACGGCCTCATCAAACGCGTATTCGCGATTAATGGTAATGAGCACGCTCTTCATCGATTCTTTGAGGTTGGGGTATTCCTCCGAAAGCTTATTTTTGAGTCCTTGAATCGTCAGATCTGCTGGGACGTCCAACTCCATGGACTTCACCCCCGCGCGTTCGCGCAGTGTGGCGAAAAACAACAATTTTACATGATTCATAGTTACCAAATCCATCATTAAATCCACACGTCATTGGGCGCGGTCAATTCACTTTCCGCGTCGCCAGTATTGACCAAGCCCGCAGGCTCGATCAACAGAATGTGACATTCCTCTTCTGCACAAGGCTTATGCTCCACGCCTTTTGGAACAACATACATCTCGCCTTCATTCAAAGATACTTTTCCATCGCGAAATTGAATTTCCAATCGACCTTTCAACACGATAAATACTTCATCCGTTTCGGGGTGGTCGTGCCAGACAAACTCTCCCTGCACTTTGACCACTTTGAAATGGTAATCGTTCATCTGAGCAATGATCTTGGGCATCCAATGCTCGGAGAATTTTGTTAATTTCTCTTGGAAGTTAATGGATTGATAGTTCATTGTTCCTCAATCGCGCGCCTGTGGAGTCGACCAGCTTGCTGGTCGATGGTCAACGGGAGCAAGCTCCCTGACTCCAAAATTATTCGTTCACCACATCTCCGCTTTGGCCACCGTGCTTCTCAACCAAGCGGATATTCTGAATCCGCATGGTCTTTTCCGCGGCTTTCGCCATGTCGTAGACTGTCAACGCGGCGATAGAGACCGCGGTCAATGCTTCCATTTCGACGCCTGTTTTGCCGATCGTTTTCGCTGTGGCTGTGATGACTACTCCAGGGATCGAATCGTCGAGCGTGAGATCCACGTCTACTTTGGTGAGAGGCAGAGGATGACATAACGGGATCAGGTCAGAGGTCCGCTTTGAGGCGGTGATTCCCGCGATCTGAGCGATAGTTAGCACATCTCCCTTTTTGATTTGCCCCGCGCGAATCAAATCCAGCGTCTCTTTCTGCATGTGAATTTCGCCTTTTGCTATTGCGATCCGTTCTGTATCAGGCTTATGACCCACATCCACCATTTTTGCGCGGCCTTGTTCGTCCAGATGAGTAAGCTTATTCGGCATGCAAAGATTATACACGGTAGTAACCTAGCGTGTATAATTCACGCGCCATGGACAACCTGCTGGGCCGCCAGCTAAACTACAATGTTCACACACCCGTCTACGATGGGCCGCTCGATTTGCTGTTAAACCTGATCGAGCATGCCGAGTTGGATATTACCTCCGTGTCGCTCGCCATGGTGACCGATCAGTATCTAGCTTATATCAACAGCCTTGAACAGATCAACGCGGACGAAATTTCTGCATTCATTGTGATCGCGGCGAAGCTCCTGCAGATCAAATCAGAGGCGCTGTTACCGAGGCCGCCCGTCCGTGGGCCTGGTGAGGAAGATGCGGGCAGGTCGTTGGTCGATCAATTGAAGTTATACAAACGCTTCAAAGAGATCGGCAGATGGTTGAACGCGCAGGAACAGGCAAACCTGCGGACTTATTTGCGGATCGCTCCCCCGCCGAAAGTTGAACCCAAACTCGATCTAACGAATCTCACCCTTGAAAAACTTGTCAATGCGGCTGAAATTGCGTTTGCGAAAGAGAAGGAGAAACAGCCACTGGGCATCATCATCGCTCCGCCGCGCATTACCATTCGCGAGAAAATTGATCTCATTTCCAAAACCCTCAAAGAAGTGGAACGTTCGACGTTTAGTGCATTGCTCGATCCAGGTGCATCGCGGCTGGAGATCGTCGTCACTTTTCTGGCGTTACTTGAACTGGTGAAGCGCTATCGTGTGAATGCCCACCAGGAGGGATTATTCAATGATATTGAGATCGACCGAATGGACGATTGGAAAGATGACGAGGAGATGGAACTGGAGTTTGAATAGAAAAGAGAGATTAGAGAATTAGAGATTAGTGATGGTGACGATCAGGCGCAGATTGGGCTGGTCGTTTTTGTTTTATGATTAGATTCGTGATCCATAAAGATAACAGGGCGCCGAGATTATCAAATACCAATACGTCCCATACTGAAGGATAGCGCCCTGTTACAAAAGATTGATGATATTCATCCGTCAGCGCGTAGAGGATCGCGAGAAGCCATGCAAGCTTGCGTTTATGGGGTTGCAGATGCAGAGCGTGCCAATATGACCATGCAAGAAGTGCATAGCCGAACATGTGTCCGCCTTTCTTGATGGCCTTATCTGCCCAGTCAAAATTTGGCAGATTTGATGATGGCTGGGAGGAAAACCAAAAGATAATTATCATCACTAACAGGGCAGGAGTCCATTTGCGAAGTTGGATGTTTGTCATTTTCATGGCAACTTTACAAAACTATGTTCATGGCAGATATGCAGCATGCGCTTCGTCTTCGTTTCTCTCCGCTTACGTCGTCCCGATGCTTTTTCGGGAGCACGATAGCGGCTTGAACAATACAATTTAGTCAAATAAAAAGCCACCGCCAGACAAGGCGATGGCTTATGGCAGAAATCCCTTATCTATACTTCTTCGAGACGGATTGAGACCGTACGACTTCCATCGCCCAGATCTACGCTTTGGATCACCACAGCCTTGCCACTGGCATCCCCGTCAAAGACCATACTGAATACACCCTCTGAAACCACAGTGAGTATTTCACGCTCCGTGTATCCCTGAGAAGCATATTCGGCTCTGTAAAACGCCATTACATCCTCCAGCGACAGTTTGGTGTAATAAAGAAGACTGCCATCGCCGAGTTCAGTAATATTAAATGCGTCGGCAGTCATCGGAAAACCAGAGTCGGATGTAGCCCCGCTGCCCCCTGGACCGGGATCCGTGGTGGACACTGCAGGCTCCTTGCCTCCACCCCCTCCGCTAAGAGCCTGACAGGCAAGCGACGCAAGCAGCAACACACTCAACGCCAGATATATACGATGATATTTCATGCTTATTCTCCTTTGACGGTTGTCACAAGATAACTCTCTAAACAATGGCAATTCTACCGCTTGTCTCATTATTTACTAAACTTTTTGGAATAAATTGCCTACTTCGAGTTTAGATATTTATGCGGCACTCTGTAACATCGCAAATGATGTGAAGTGACAAATTCATGTTGATCACCACCACTCAAAACGGACGACTTTCAGCAAGGTACAATATGATCGATGGTAAAGACAAATGAAATTGTATTGAAGCTGAACAATGAGTGGTTGCATTTTGCCGAGCCAAAACAAATCATTGCGGCACATAAACTGGAAGATGTTTTGCCCGCGTTGCGTGAGACGGAAAGATTGGTCAACGTCAATGAGTGGCACGCAGCAGGTTTTCTAAGTTATGAAGCGGCCTCTGCATTTGACCCTGCGCTTCGCACTCGCGCTTCGAATGTGCTCCTCAACGAGCATTCGTCGCTCCGCTCACATCGTCCCGATGCTTTTTCGGGAGCGCGAGAGGTGGTTTTCCCCTTTCTTTGGTTCGGGCTTTACCCAAATCCGCGTGTGATCACATTGCCACAACCTGACCATGCAAAAGAAATATTGAATTGGCAACCTACCATTCACCGCGCGACCTACAACGCTGCCATTGACCAAATCAGAGAGCGCATCGCAGAAGGCCGGACGTATCAGGTCAATTACACTATGCGTTTGCAGCAAACAAACTTTGCTGGAAGTGAATGGGATTTCTTCCTGCATCTCGCGCAAAGCCAGAATAATCACGCGGCATACATTGACATAGGGCGTTATATCATTTGCTCAGCCTCGCCCGAGTTATTTTTTCAACTTGATGGGGATACCATCATCTGCCGTCCCATGAAAGGGACAGTCAAACGCGGACGAACAACATTTGAAGATATACAGCAATCACAATGGCTAAGAAGCTCCGAAAAGAACCGCGCCGAAAACGTGATGATCGTGGACATGGTGCGCAATGACTTGGGGCGTATCGCGAAAATCGGAAGCGTAAATGTTCCAGAATTATTCAATACAGAGCGCTACCCCACACTCTGGCAGATGACATCCACTGTGACAGCAAAAACAAGCGCATCACTGACTGAAATTTTCAGGGCGCTCTTTCCGTCCGCATCCATTACGGGAGCGCCAAAAGTTGGCACGATGAAGATCATCTCGGAGCTCGAATCGACGCCCAGGAGAATCTATACAGGCAGCATCGGATCTATCAGCCCGAGACGAAAGGCAAAATTCAATGTCGCCATTCGCACGGCGCTGATAGATCGCGAGACTCACAAAGCAGAATATGGAGTCGGCGGCGGAATTGTGTGGGATTCCACCAGCACGGACGAATACGCCGAAGCCCTGCTCAAAGCCCAAGTACTGACAGAGCAACCTGTGGAATTCTCTTTACTTGAAACTATTTTGTGGACTCTTAACGAAGGATTTTTCCTGCGCGAAAAACATATCGAGCGGATGTTAGACTCGGCAGATTATTTTGATTACCCCATTTCAAAAGAAAAGATTGAAGAATATCTAGAGCAAATCTCTTATAATTTTGATTCGCCTCAGCGCGTTCGCTTGTTGTTGGATCGTTCTGGCGCGTTAAACGAGGAAGCCGCGCAATTTCAACCAACAAAAAAACCACAACCACTGAAAGTGTGTCTCGCCAAACAGCCGATTGATTCGGACAATGTATTTCTTTTCCATAAGACTACAAACCGCGATATTTACAATTTTGCATTAAGCTCTGTGGAACAGCAGAATGATTGTGACGATGTTTTGCTTTACAACGAATTGGGAGAGCTAACAGAATTCACTATTGGTAATCTTGTCGTCGAATTGGACGGTAAATTATTTACACCACCTGTCTCATGCGGACTGCTATCAGGCGCGTTCCGCGCTCATTTATTGGAAACGAATCAAATCTCGGAAAGAACAATCCGAGTGGAAGAACTGAAAGATTGCACGAAAATATGGATGATCAATTCAATTCGCAAATGGCAAAGGATAGAGATCAAATTATTAGGAGCTAATCCAGTATGAATATCAGTATTGAACGAATTGAAATCTTGCTTCTTATCGCCGCAATTGTGGCAATGGCAGCGCGGCGGCTGAGAGTTCCTTATACTGTCGGGTTAATGCTGACGGGTATTGTTCTAGCAGTCTCGCCGTTCCCATCTGACGATATAGAGATTACAAAGGATTTGATTTTCACCATATTCCTTCCGCCTCTGATTTACGAAGCCGCTATTTATATCAAATGGCAGGAACTCCGCCGCGATCTACCTGTGATCCTGACTTTAGCAACTGTTGGGGTTTTTCTCTCGGCAGCAGTCACAGCAATAGGGATGCACTATCTCGCACAATGGGGATGGCAGAGCGCGATACTTTTCGGGGTTTTGATCGCCGCGACTGACCCCGTTTCGGTTATCGCCACTTTCAAAGAAGCAGGCGTGCATGGGCGATTGCGTTTGCTTGTTGAAGCTGAAAGCCTGTTCAATGACAGTACAGCGGCAGTGGCCTTCAGCATTGCCCTTGCTTTTGCAATCGGTGGAAACATCACTGTATTTGGCACTTTACAGACGTTAGTTATTACCGTTGCAGGCGGAATACTTTGTGGAGTGCTGGTTGCAGGCGGTGTGTTAGTGCTGGCAGGCCGTACCGATGACCATCTTGTAGAAATCACCCTTACAACCGTAGCCGCCTACGGCTCGTTCCTACTGGCAGAACATTTTCATTTATCGGGTGTATTGGCATCCCTCGTCGCAGGGTTGCTAACTGGCAACATTGGCTCGCTTGGCTCAATCACTGATAAAGGGCGGGATGCGGTTGTATCATTCTGGGAATTTATTGCGTTTGTTGTCAACTCACTGATCTTTATGCTGATTGGCATACGCGGAGCCTATCAGGATTTTACCAATTTGCTGATCCCCATCGTCATTGCAATTATCCTTGTACTTGTTGGCAGAGCCCTCGCAATCTATCCTTTATCTGCTTTGTTTTCACGCTCGGCTCTCCAAGTCAGTCCTACTCACCAGCATATCCTGTTTTGGGGCGGTTTACGAGGCGCATTAGCCCTTGCGCTGGCGCTTGGGCTTCCACCCGAGATCGCCCAACGCGAAGCAATCGTTGCCGTCGCTTTTGGCGTTGTCGCCTTTTCCATATTTACTCAAGGCTTGACGATGGTACCGCTTCTACGCAAACTCAAGGAGATTCCATCATCAAGGACACTTCAGTGATGGATAGGGAAGCGTCCATGTTCCTCCTTGTTTAACGTGTCTGGTCGGCGTTACGCCACCACCAAAAAGTCGCGGCGAGGCCAGCAATACCGGCAAGTATCACTAGCACATAACTATGAAATCCCAGTTGCTCCGAGCGTGGGCCAACGACTCCACTATAGAGCGCGGGGACAGACCAAGGAAACCAATCTCCCCAGCCTGTAGCAGCAATAATTTGCGAGAAAAAGATGGTAAGCACAGCCCAACCAAGCGGAGGAAGATAGCCGCGCCCCATGCTGGCTATAAAGGCGACAGGGGTCATGAGAAGCAAAGTCATTGCAGCAGTGGCAAGGACATCACTAAGAGATTGCCAGGCAAGTTGGTTCGTCCAGCCGGGGATGACTATAAGATTGCCAACAATAATACCGACCAAATAAACCCACATAGATGTGGCAAAGACCCATGCCGAAATGACGAGCAATTTTGCTGTAACAATTTTCTCGCGTGAAGTTGGCAACGCCATTAAGTCTTTGGCTGTGTGGTCAGAAAACTCGCGCCCAAAAATCCAGGCTGTGACAATGGAGAACACAATAACCCCACCGACTGCAATGGCTTGTGTGAGCACGCTAAAAAAAGTAGTCCAGTCCGCAGTGCTCATTGCCAATTGCGCTTTGACGCTGAGCAAGCCCATCTCTCTGGCTCGTTCAGGATCTTTCATGATGAACATAAAGAATCCATCCATCAACGGTGCGAGGGTGAAGCCGATGGATGCAAGCAAAGGCACTTTCGAGCGACGCGCTTTGAGAGTCTCTGCCCACAATGCGGAGAGAAAACTGTTCACTCAACTCCTCCGATGATTTGCATAAAATGCTCTTCAAGATTTTGCTGTTCAACGACGAGACGTGTTGGAGGAGTGCCTGCATTGACGAGAATGTGCGCGATGTCATCAGGATGTTCAATCGCATACGCATCATCAATAACAATGGTTTCATCTCTCATTGCTAATTTATAACCCGCGCTTTGCAGGCTGATCTGTGCGGCTTCAAGATTGCGAGCCTTCACTTCGAGTCGTTTGGCACGTAATTTCTCAAGTTTGCCCGTATCCAGTTCTTCTATCAAACGTCCTTTATGGATGATGCCAATGCATGTTGCCAGCCTGTCCACCTCCGTCAGAATGTGGCTGGACATGAAGATGGTGACTCCTTTTTCGCTTGCAAGCGACGCTAACAGCGTGCGGATCTCCACAACACCTGCGGGATCGAGTCCGTTGGTGGGTTCGTCGAGAATCAATAATTCAGGTTCATGCAATAAGGCGCGCGCAAGTCCCACGCGTTGGAGATTACCCGTCGAAAGCGTGCCAGCTTTTCGGTCTGCGTAGGAAGCGAGCGCAAGTCCTTCCATAATGCGTGTCGTTGTATTGGAGTCCGTTATAGTATGCAGACGGCGCGCAATCTCCAGATTTTCACGCACGGTCAATTCGGGATAGGCGGATGGCGATTCCACAAGATGACCGACTTTGCTCCAGGGCCCGAGTCCATTCAGGCCGACTGCCTGCCCCAATACTTTGACATCTCCCGTGCTCGGGTGGATCATGCCCAACAGCGCGCGGATGGTAGTGGTCTTGCCCGCGCCGTTGAGACCGAGGAAACCGTATATCTCGCCTTGCTTCACACGTAAGTTGACAGAATCTACGGCAAGCACATCACCGAAGCGTTTGGAGAGTTGATTCGTTTCAATGGCGAAGACCATAAGTTAAGTGTACCGCATTGCCAAAATCTCCGTACCTTTTCCCAAATCCCTGTGTTTCAACCAAATAAGACCGTCTGTTTTATATATCAAAATCCAAAAGGAGAATTGAGTCATGGCTGAAAAAAGTTTGGAACACGATAAGCAAGTATTGCACAAGCTGGGCTATGCCCAGGAACTCGCCCGCCGCATGAGCGGCTTCTCGAACTTCGCGATTTCGTTTTCGATCATTTGCATTTTGGCAGGCGGCATTTCCGCCTTCTATGCCGCCTTCAATTCCACGGGCGGGGGTGGCGCCTTCATCGGCTGGCTGGTCGGCGGTTTTTTCGCTCTCCTCGTTTCATTCAGTATGGGACAGATCGCCTCCGCCTACCCGACGGCTGGCGGCTTGTATCACTGGGGTTCGATCCTCGGCGGAAGGTTCCTGGGCTGGATCACTGCCTGGTTTAACCTGCTCGGCCTTCTGTTCGTCGTCTCTTCGGTGGATGTCTTTTTGTATCAGGTCTTCTTTAAAGGACTGTTGGTTGATACAGTGCTCGGTGGAACCTTCCTGGGAATGGACTCCTCTACCTGGAACATTAATACCCAGCATATCTTTGTGATCCTCGTTTTGGTCTCCCAGGCGCTGTTCAACCATTACGGAATCAACGTTACAACGAAGCTCACCGACCTCAGCGGCTACCTGATCTTTGCCCTCACGATCGTTTTCATCATCGCGCTATTCGCCTTCTCTCCTGTCCCGTTGGATTTCTCACGCCTCGTGACCTTCACCAACTACACGGGTGAGCCGGGTGGCAACGTAATCCCGAACGCAGTACCCAGCCTGTTCCTTGCATTCTTCTTCGGGTTGATCTATGTGATGTACACCATCACAGGTTTTGACGCCTCCGGGCACACCTCTGAAGAGACGCACGATGCGCAAGTCAATGTTCCAAAAGGAATGTGGACATCGGTGTTTTATTCCTGGACGTTTGGTCTCGTCCTAGTCGCGGCGTTTGTATTAACCATGCCCAGCATTGATGAGGGCGCGGCCGCGGGCTTCAACTCGTTCTTCTATATGTGGAGCTCATCACAGATGCCATACGCATTGAGCCTGATCCTCGCCGTGGGTATTGTGTTGGTAAACTATATCTGCGCTCTTGCGGGTCTTACCTCCACATCGCGTATGATGTTCGCCTTCGCCCGCGACGGCGGCTTGCCAGCCTCCGGTTTCCTCTCGCATATCAGCACGGCATATCGCACCCCCACCTACGCCATCTGGACAGGCGCGGTGCTGGCGTTCGTTACATCCCTAACGGGTATCATTGGTGGGGCGCTTGGCTTGCAAGGTGTGGATATCTTCCTCGTCCTCGCCACAGGCTGTGCGGTGTTCCTATACATCTCCTACACCATCCCCGTCGTGGCGGGTATCTTTGCCGAAGGCAAGACATGGACTGAGAAGGGACCCTTTAACCTGGGCACATGGTCAAAGCCAATTGCCATTGTAGCATCTGCTGGTGTAATCCTTCTCACCACCACAGGTTTCTTCCCTCCAAATACTCCAGTGTTCTACCTCACTGTGGGCATGTTGGTGATACTGCCCATTCTTTGGTTTGCAGGAATAAATAAGAGGTTCGAAGGCGTCCCGATGGGCGAAAAGATCAAGGAACGCCAGAAGATGATCGCAGAGATCGAAAAGAAATACGGTGAAGCTGACTAAATACAGATAGACTCATTCGAATTCAAAGAAATTAGAGATTGGAGACTTAGCAGGTTGGTCGCAAGCCAATCATCGTCTCCAATCTCTCTTTATTACCTATGCCCTACATACTCGGAATTGACCAGGGTACGACTCAAACCACAGCTGTTGTGGTGGATGAAAACGCCTCATTCGTGGAGTCGAACTCGATTCCGTTACCAGCGCGTTTTCCACGCCCGGGCTGGGTCGAGCAAGACCCGCATGATATCATCCGCACCGTCAAAGAGGCCGTTGCGCCACTGCTAGAAAAATACGATATCACCGCTGTTGGCTTTGACAATCAAGGCGAGACATTCATTGTAAGGGACAATGAATCAGGCGAGCCGCTTACTCCCGCCATCGTCTGGCAGGACAAACGCGGCGTGGAAGTGTGTGACGCGCTTGCCTCTCAAGTGGATAACGATTCCCTGCGCAAGAAAACTGGACTCATTCTCGATAGCTATTTTTCCGCACCAAAACTTCGTTACGCATGGGAGCATGATCCCAAACTCAAGCAAGCCATTGACGAGGGCCGCGCCAGCTTCGGCACCACCGAAACATGGGTGATCTGGAATTTATCGGATCGCAAACTTCACATTACCGATCCATCCACAGCTTCGCGGACTCTATTATTCGACGTCAATCGTCTCGATTGGGATGATGAACTGCTCACCTTATTCGGCGCGACGCGAACTCTTCTTCCGGAAATCGTTCCATCAGCAGGTTATGCGGGTGATTTGGATTTCGGCGCGGGAAAGACACTTCCGCTGCACGCTTTGCTCGTTGACCAGCAAGCCGCGTTATTTGGTCAGGCCTGCTTCAAGCCAGGTGAAATGAAG
>Ga0184637_10001847_pt1 | contig 13985 bp, 13 predicted proteins | sample PLM3_127_b2_FD_133143 | JGI IMG/M metagenome (GOLD analysis project Ga0184637, IMG submission 133143) | Groundwater sediment microbial communities from an aquifer in East River, Colorado, USA - PLM3_127_b2 | ecosystem: Environmental > Terrestrial > Soil > Riparian zone | place: USA: East River...
CCCGTCCCCGAGCTCATCATGATGAAAGACGAACTGAAACAACTGGTCAAGCGCCCTCATCCTGAGAGCCTCATCGCCGATGCCCGGAGTCTCGAAGAGTATGCCGGCAAGGAGGTGGTGGGAATTCCCAGACCCGGCCATATACCCTCGGCAATCAGCGTACCTTGGAACACCTTCCTCAAACCCGACGCGACGCTCAAGGATTTCGACGAGATCAAGACGAGCTTGCAGGAAAAAGGGCTCAACGAAACCATGGAAGTGATCTGTTACTGTACCGGAGGAGTTCGGTCCGCCTGGCTCTACTTCGTGTTGAAAGTCGTCGGCTATCCAAAAGTCAGAAATTACCCCGGTTCCTGGTGGGAATGGAGTCGAGACTTTTCCACGCCGGTCGAAACGGACGTCAAGTTGCTTCATAAAATCATCGGGCAGGAGGTGGTCAGACCGTCTTGACCCAGACATGTTCACATGGTAAGGTGCCTTCCAGAGTCGATGCTCCCGGAGAGTTTCCGTCCGGGTCAATCAACGAACGCATTGAGATAGGAGGTATGCCATGCCGAGAAGAATTCTCCTCGGAGCAATGGTAGTGGGCTTCTTGACGGCCCTCTTAACCGTCCCGTTGATAAACCCCTCTGTGCTGGCGAGTAGCAATAAGCATGTCGACGAAGCAATCCAGCATGCCAAGGAAGCGGTGGAGCATGGGAAACAGGGGCATGCTGATGTCTTGGTCAAACATGCATCAGTCGCGTTGGAGCACGCGCAGGGGGCTCAAAAGGATATGAAGAACCCGCACCTCGACGAGGGCGTGAAAGGCCTGAAGGACGCGGTGGAGCACGGGAAGGCGGGCCACGCGGACGTCGCCACGAAGGCGGCTGAGGGCGCGATCATGCACATGTCGGAGATCAAATAATCAGGTTGGTGGAATCGAATTCGAGGACGGGCAGAGGGATTCCCCTCTGCCCGTCTGTTATTTAGGCCATGCTGGTCGGCTATTTCCAGTTCAATCCAAGCTTCGGCGACGTCAAGCGTAATCTGGACGCCGTCACAACGAGGCTGGCCCAGGTCCGTTGCGACCTGATGGTGCTCCCGGAACTGTTCGCGTCCGGCTACCAGTTCGTCTCTCAAGAAGAAGTGGAGTCGCTCGCCGAGCCTGTGCCTGGTGGCCCGACCACGACAAGGCTCATCGAGCTGGCACGAGATCGGGCCATGCACCTTGTGGCCGGTCTGCCAGAGCGCCACGGGCGACGCTATTACAATTCGGCGGTGCTGGTGGGCCCGTCAGGATTGCTGGGCGTCTATCGCAAGGCGCATCTCTTCTATGAAGAAACGCTGTTCTTCTCCTCAGGCGAGACCGGGTTCCAGGTCTGGGATATCGGCTCGGCAACAGTCGGAGTGATGATCTGCTTCGACTGGTTCTACCCCGAAGCGGCGAGGACGCTGGCCCTGAGAGGCGCCGAGATCCTGTGCCATCCCTCGAATCTGGTGCTGCCGCACTGTCCGGATGCGATGGTGACTCGATGTCTGGAAAACCGCGTGTTCAGCATTACAGCCAACCGGATTGGGTCCGAAGAACGGGGCGGGAAGGATCGGCTCACCTATGTCGGGAACAGCGAGATCGTGACCCCGCTCGGCCGTATTCTTCACCGTGCCCCACCAGATCAGGAAGAATTGACGATCCTCGAGATTGACCCGAAGGAGGCTCGCAACAAGTCCCTCAATCCCTACAATGACCTCCTTCGCGATCGCCGGAAGCACCTGTACGAGGCGTAAGCCTTGTCCAGATGGTCCAGGGCCGTGCCCACCTTGAATAGTCGTTCCCCCGCGAGGTAGGATGACGCGATGACACCGTCGCTGGGCAAAGGCGTGTTCCTGGTTGCCGCCCCGGCCTTGCGGGATCCCAATTTCCGGCAGACCGTCGTGTTGCTCTGCGAGCACGGACCCGAAGGAGCACTCGGGGTAGTCGTGAATCGTCCCACCGCCATGCTCATCTCGGAGGCGCTGTCGCAGGTTCCCGTTCTCGAGGGACAGCGCCATGTCCTGTTCTCGGGCGGCCCGGTGCAGCCCAATCATGTGTTGGTGCTGTTTCGTCTCAGCGAAACGCCGACCGACACGCATCACATCTTCGACGGAGTGTATCTGGGCGGCGACATGGGGGTCTTGGAACGGCTGCTCACAATCCCGACCGGAAGCGAGGCGTTTCGTGCTTATGTCGGATATTCCGGGTGGGGGCCTGGCCAACTTGAACAAGAGATGAAGACCGGTGCCTGGATTATCCTGCCTGCTGACCCGACAGTCGTGTTCGAGAAAGACCCCGCGCTCATCTGGCCCGATATTCTTCGCTCGCTCGGGCGGCCGTACGAATTCTACGCCGAGATGCCGCCCGACCCGAGTCTGAACTAGACAGCGACTTCCCCCTGGTTTGGTCATCATTTCCCGTGGTAGTCTGTACTTATCAGGGCCAGCCGTTGGTCGGCGCGTCAGGCAGACGGGGTGACGAGTGGTCAAGCTAGCGGTTAGTCTGATCATCGCCCAGAGTCTCACCGGATGCGGCCTCATCTACACGGTTGTCAACTCGGAAGCGAAGCTCGATCGTCTCTCACTCCCCATGACAAAAACGCAAGTTGTCGAGGAGATCGGCAGGCCTGATCGGATTCTTCGGGATGATGGTCGGGTCCTCGTGTGGGAGTACTCCCTGACCGCTAGAAGGCAATGGCTCTATGAACTTTCCTTGTGTCCTGTGTCGATCTGGATCGGGGGCTGTATCTTTTACCCTTTCACCAACACAGTGGCGCATTATAATCGCGAGTATCCCTATCACGTCGTGCTGCTGAACGATCAATTATGTGCGTGGGGATCGCCGCTGGTGATGCTCAAAAAGCGGAAGGCCTGTGTGGCGACTGATTCCCTTGCCGGGAGCGATGGCGTTCCAGGTCGGGAGGCACAAGAGCGCGAACCGGTCACGACCGGATCTGGACCCATCAACAGCGACACGATCGACGGGTATCAGACTCTGGCGGTGATGGCCTTTGCGGATGCTCCCGGCACGCCAGGCTCTGGCGCAAAAGTCACTGGGATCGTGACGAACCTGCTTCTGGATCTGGATATGACCATTGTCGAACGCACGAGGCTCGAGCAAGTGTTCAGGGAGCAAGTTGTCCAGCTTCAGCATGGCGACGAAGGAGATGCGCTCCGGGTCGGCAAGCTGGTGGGCGCGAAAGCGATTGTCATCGGGGAAGTGCAGCAGTGGGAGACACGCGAGCCGGACAACTCTACGCATATCTCGCTGTCGCTGCGAATGATTGACGTTGAAACCGGCCTCCTGCTGTTTGGCGGAGAAGGGCACTTGACTGATTACACGAGAGACACCCCCGAGGTGTTGGCGAGGCGGGTTGCTCACCGCATTTTGGCCAGGTTCGGGGTGCGGACCGGTTTGCTCGGAACAGGCAGAATCGGGGTGAACTGGAACCTGCGTGAGCATTCCGGTTCACGTGTGTATCTTGTGCAAGACATTCGGAGTGGGTCCCCAGCGGAAAAGGCAGGACTCAAGGTCGGGGATGTGGTCCTGGCTTGTAACGGGTCAGCGATTGCGGCAACTCGGACAGAGCGGCAAGCCAAACGCGCCTGTCAAATTGATACTGGCCAGACGCTTTCCCTGGAAGTCCTCCGAGGGGATCAACACCTTCTCCTCAACGCCACGGCTGAGAAGCGGCCAGGCATTTAGGCACTCGGTAAGTCACAGCCCAGGCTGAGTAGCGGGCGCAGAAAGCGTCCCGTGTGCGAGCCTGGCGTGTGAGCGATCTGCTCCGGCCGTCCTTCCGCGACGATCCGCCCGCCCTCCTCACCTCCTTCCGGTCCGAGATCTATGATCCAATCCGCGGTCTTGATCACGTCCAGGTTGTGCTCCACCACCACGACGGTGTTACCGGCCTCGACCAATCTGTCGAGGACCGCCAGCAGCTTCTTGATGTCCTCGAAATGCAGCCCTGTCGTGGGTTCGTCCATGATGTAGAGGAGATCGCGCGCGGAACGATCCTTGAGTTCCGCGGCGATTTTCAGACGTTGCGCCTCACCGCCGGATAAGGTGGTGGCTGGCTGTCCCAACCGCAGATACCCGATACCGATGGAGCTGAGGAGGTACAGTTTCTCGCTCAGCCGCGTGGAGCCGGAGAAGAAGGACTGGGCCTCATTGACGGTCATGCCCAGCACGTCATGGATCGTCTTTCCCCGGAATCGAACTTGCAACACCTCCGGCCTGAACCGTCGCCCGCCGCACTCCTCGCACTTCGCGTAGATGTCCTCGAAGAAGTACATCTCCAGCTTTTCATACCCGTTCCCCTGGCACCGTTCACAGCGGCCGCCGGGAGTGTTGAACGAGAAGTGGGCAGGGGAGAGACCTCGTCGCCTGGCCTCGGGCAAGGACGCGAAGATCCCACGGATGTCGTCGAATGCCTTAAGATAGGTGATAGGATTGGATCGTGGAGTCCGACCAATCGGCTGTTGATTAATCAACCGCACGCCACGCAGATGTTCCAGTCCTTTAATGGCTCGGAAGCGACCCATCGGGCGTGATTCCACGCGGAACGCGCGCGCCACCGCGCGGTAGAGGGTCTCCTCCACCAGCGTGCTCTTTCCCGACCCGGAGACACCGGTGACGCAGACGAGCATGCGGAGTGGAATCTTGACGAGGAGGTCCTTCAAGTTGTGCTCGTGCGCGCCGGCGAGAGCGAGGGCTTTGCCGCTGCCCTGACGCCGGGCTCGCGGCACGGGAATCGTCTCGTCGCCTCGCAGATAGCGGGCTGTGATGGATCGGCTATCGGTCAGGAACTGCTCTCGTGGTGCCGCGCACACCACCTCGCCGCCCTTCTCGCCCGACCAGGGGCCCAATTCCACCACGTGGTCGGCCGCGAGAATCATCTGCCGGTCATGTTCCACCACGACCACTGTGTTCCCGGCCTCGGCCAAGTCGCGCAAGATCGAGGCGAGCGTGGAGGTGTCGCGGGCATGGAGGCCGATGGTCGGCTCGTCCAGCACGTACAAGGTACCGACCAGCCGAGCCCCAAGCTGATTCGCCAGGGTGATCCGTTGGGCCTCCCCGCCGGAAAGCGTGCGGGTCTGACGTGAGAGAGTCAGGTAGCCAAGGCCGACCCGAAGGAGAAAGCCCAGCTTCATCCTAAGTTGTCGAAGAATGTCTTCAGCGACCTGGGCTTCGAACTCCGGCAGCTTCAAGCCGTCAACCCACTCGACCGCATTCTGTATCGTCAGTTCAGAAATCTGGTGAATGTCGCGCCCGGCGATTTTCACGTATCGCGCCTCCGGCCGGAGTCTGGTGCTCCCACAGGCGGCGCAGGGAAAGGGACTGCGGTACCGGCTGAGAAATACCCGCACATGCAGCTTGTACCGCTTGTGCTCCAGGTACTCGAAAAACTGATTGATGCCCTCAAAGTTCTTGTCGCCCTCCCAAAGCAGCGCCCGGTCCTTGGCTGACAGCTTGGCGTAGGGAGTCGTCAGGCTGACTCCGCGCCGCTTCATCGCCAGCAACATCTGCTTCTGCCACCAGTCTGTGCCTGGCTTGGTCCAGGGCTCGATGGCGCCGTCCGCCAGAGCGCGGTTTCGGTCAGGGACAACAAGATCTTCATCGTACCGAAGGATGTTGCCGAAGCCCTTACAGTCCGGACAGGCGCCCAAGGGATGGTTAAAGGAGAACAGCACTGGCCTGATTGGCTCGAAGGTTCGTGCACAGCACTGGCAGCGAAACCGCATGCTGTAGGTCTGCGGCACTTGACCGATCACGTCCACCCGGCAAATTCCATCTCCCTCCCGAAACGCGGTCTCCACTGCTTCGGTCGCGCGGTTTCGGTTATCAGGGCGGAGCACCAACCGATCCAGGACGACGTGGAGATCGGGCTTCCCCTCACCCCATCCCTCTCCCCCGCGGGGGAGAGGTGAAGGTGAGGGGGGTCTCGGGATAGCCGTGCCGGGCTGAAGGTCCACCAGCTCGTTCCCGAATTTCACCCGCACAAACCCGCGGGTGAGCAAGGACTCCACAAGAGCGCGATCATGGCCAGGACCCGGGTCCTTGATCGGGAAGAGGATCATCGCGCGCGCGTCGGGAAAGCGAGCAAGCAGGTCATCGGCGACGGAGCCGGGATGGAAGCCGCGGGCTTCCTCCTGGCAATCCGGGCAGATCGGCCGGCCCACCTTGGCGAAGAGTAACCGGAGGAGATCCGAGATCTCGGTCGCCGTACCGACGGTGGACCGAGCAGTGCGGACCTGGTTCTTCTGCTCGATCGCGATGGCCGGCCGGACATTGGTCAGCCGATCTACATCAGGGCGATCCACCTTCTCCAGGAACATACGGGCGTAGGTGGAGAGCGATTCCACGTACCGCCACTGGCCCTCCGCGAACAGCGTGTCGAACGCCAGCGACGACTTCCCGGAGCCGGACACGCCGGTGATCGCAGTGACGGCATTGTGAGGAATCCTGAGGCTAATATTCTTGAGATTGTTCTGCCTCGCGCCCTCGACAACAAGGTCGCAGGATGGAGGAGTCTCGTTCAAAGGAAGCCTCGTTTGAGATAGCCTACCGCAGCGCCAGTTTGATGAGCGCGACGCAGCCTATGTAGAGCGTGAGGGAGCCGACCATGGCGGGCCAAAAGCCGAGACGGGTCAGGGTCAGGATCATGAAGCTCACGTAGGCGAGCCACGGAGGGACGAACCAGAGCAGGTGTTTGGCATAGCTCATGGTCGCGTCCTGCCCGCCGTTCAGGTAGATCAAGATAAAGGTCACACCGGTGATCGTCGGAAAGGTGCTGGCGAAGGCTGCGAGAAATCCTTTGCCTTGCGCACCCACGTAGGTGGAGACACTCACAATGAAGCCTCCCAGCAGGAAATAGAGGGTATACTTCGTCAACTCACTCATTCACATCCTCCTCGCAAGTAGACCAGCTCTATACCTCGGCTCCTTTATTCATGATTCCACACGTGCCCCTTGGAAAGCTTCTTGGGCTTCGTGAACGATCAATTCGCCCTGTCCCGTGTAACGGGGCGAAAAATGGAACACAACCAGATTGCGGACGCCCGCCTTTCTCGCCATGAGGCCGGCTTGGTGGGCAGTGAGGTGGTACCGTTCCTTGGCCTTGTCTGCGTCGCGCTCCAGGTAGGGTGCTTCACAATAGAAGATGTCCGCGCCTCGCGCCAGCTCGACGATCTTCGCTTCGTTTTCCTCATCGTATCTGGCGTCCACCACATAGGCGATTTTCTGGCCGCGCGTGATCGTGACGAACCGGTCCCGGACCTCACCCAATTGGAACTCCCGTTCCTCTCGGCGATGTTCAAAGTAGAGCGTGGCGGTGAATCGAAAGTCATCTGGCTGGCCCTGCCAAAGGTAGTGTTTCAACTCCTTGAGCCATGAGCCGACCGGCAGGCCTGCCGCGTGCAACCGTTCCTTGTTGATGTTGACATGAAACTGTTCTTGGAGCGAGTACGCGAACGAAGGGATCCGGTGATTAAGCGCGATTGCCTGCACAGTGAACATGGAGTCTTCCAGGACGGAAAAGGGTGTGACAGGAGAGAGATCCGAGCGGGGACGAGGCGGGGCCTCGCGCGGGGTGAAGCCCTCGGTGGCAAGGAAGGTGGCCGACCGGACCACCTGTGGGTGAAACTCTTTCACCTCGATAGCCAGCGGATAGCCGTCCACGAGGTTCCAGGTGTAGCCTCGTAGCTTTCCGGTGACGTTCGCAATCAGGCCAGGTGGCCCGAAGAGTCGCAGTGTCTTTCCTCGACCCAGTGCGACCCGGAGGACACGGTCGAAACCGATAAAGTGGTCCATGTGCGTGTGAGAAACGAAAATCTCTCCGGCCCGGAGCAGCCTGCTCGGTCCTAACGCATCATTCTGACCGAGGTCGAACAACAGCGCCCGCCGCGCCCACTTGATCTCCACATAGAGCCCGGGATCGCCGAACGGTTCGTTGACCAGGTAGCAGGAAAAAGAAGGAGTCATTGCTATAGCGCCATCTTGAGGACCGAATACATAACCATCACTTCGACCGCATGCGCCACGATCGTGGCCCAGAGGTTTCTCAGGCGCAACCAGATCGTCCCCCAAACGATTCCGTCCCACATCGCGATCCAATGGAGGTGCTTAAAGGTTACGACCATGAAGGGGTCGAAAGCAAAGGCTGTCGCGGTGGCTCCGACTGCCAGCGCCGGTCCCATCCATGCGCGCTGCTGAAGCCGGGAATTCTCACAGAGCGTGAGCAATCGCCCTAACAGAAATCCCCTGAAGTTCAGCTCGATGGCGACCGCAATCAGCAGAATCGTCCAGGGGAGCATCAGCGCCACAGGAACCTGCGCGTGCGGAGTCTGTCGTAAAAATTCAATATCGCCTCCAAGCCATGGCACGGCCCGGAGGATCACGGATACGTTGAGCAAGCCAAGGGCCAGCCCAGTCACGGCACCCCACCGGAGTCCCTGACGAAATTGATGGAGCTTCAGACCTAGCCGCTCAGTGATGCGGTCATTCTGAGCGATCCAGACCGTCAGCCCCACATAGGCCAGCACTTGCGGGAGGAACAGAATCGCAGGCTGGTACTGCAGTCGAGGTGGTAAGGCGTAGTAGAGGCCGGTCGTCAAGATAGGCGTCAGAGCAAGACCGGCAAGCCTCTCCGGTTGTGGATTGGTGCTCCTTTCGGCTGGCTCAACCGCGTGAACGGCGACGGAGTCCAACGATGAACAGCCCTCGGCCCAGAAGAGGAACCAAGCCTTGACAGTCTATTGCAGTTCGAGGTGGTACCGTTCGAGCGTCGTGGCTTTTTGCCGAGCCAGGTTCGAGAGCGATTTGTTGTAATCCACGGTAGCCCGCACCTCGTTCCCCTGGGCCGTGGCCAGATCACGCTGAAAGTCCAGCACAAAGCGGGTCGTGCTCAATCCTACATTGAGCCGTTCACGTTCGGCCTGGAGTTGCTTTTCGGCCATGATCCGCGCAGATCGCGTGGTCTCGATCCGCTTGAAATCCGTCTGGACGCGGCGTACCGCCTCCCTGACGCTGACTATCACTTGCTGCCGAACACTTTGGAGCGAGGCTTGCGCGTTCCTGGTTTCAAGCAGGCGCTTGTTGTATTGACTGACGGCTGATCGGTTGCCGATGGGAAAACTCAGCACCAGTCCAGCCCCATAGTTATAGAAATCACCGCTGAAGTTTCGCTGGAGCGTGTCCCCCCAGTCCTTTCCGAGGCCGGCGAGACCCGAGGTTCCCTGGAAGGAGAGGTTGGGCAGAAGTTGGTTCTTGGCAAACTTGACGTTGAGATCGCTGGTCTCGATGTTCCTGTTGGCTTGGAGAATTTCCGGACGCCGCTCCATGGCGACATCGATGGCTTCCTGGAGGCTGATCGGCTCCAGGGTTTTGACAGGCTCGTCGGTCGGGACTAACCGAAGATCCTGCCGGAGTTCCTCCTCGGAGGGATTCAAGAGCCGTCGGAACTGGTCCTCCTGATCTCGGACCGCCTTGTCAGCGACCAGCACCTGTTCAACGCGGGAGGCAACAGCCGCCTCGGCCTGGAGGACATCCACGATCGCCATGACGCCGGCCTTTGCCTTGGCTCGGTTGGTGGCCAGCAACTCCTCGGCGGCCTTTAGCGCGGCTTTGGCGACATTCAGGTTCTCATTGGCGAAAACCAATTCCCAAAAGGTCTGCTCCACGGTGGCGATGACCGCCAGCACTCGGTCCAAAAACACGTGCTCTTCTACCTTGGCGTTGTTCTGGGCGATCTGGATAAAGGTCCGGTTGATGTCCTTGCCGAAGTTGCGCAGCAACGGCTGGGTCAGCGTAAAAACCAAGCCGGACTGATACCCGGGATTGAACAGGAATTGGGGATCCCCTCCGACAAACGTCCGTGCGGGACTGAAGTTCAGATCGTAGTTGGCTCCGGTGAGCAGATTTTGCGTCATGTCAAGGGTCACCTGAGAACTGTTCTGATCGAAGGCGGCCGGCTCACCTCCGACACCGGCAACGTTCCCACCAAACCCGAGGATCGGCCGGTTCAGAGGCGAAACCGACCGGTTATACTGGCCGTTGACGCTCAACAGAGGGTCGAATTTGGCCTGCTCGAACACGATATCGGTCAGCCGGCTCTCCTTGGTCTGGCGGCTAACCGAAATATCGAGGTTCTGCTGAAGCGCCCGAAGCACGGCGTCCGCCAGGGAGGCTGCTTCCTTGCGCTCTGTCGGGGTCTGCATCGAAGGCTCAGCGCTCCGTACGCTTCCAAGTGGCAGCAGGACCGAGAGGACCAGAAAGGCTCCGATCATTGATAACGGACGATAAAATGAGTAGAGTGTCAGCATAACGTCCCCCTTAGATCTATGGGTCGGTTCGAGCCATACTATAATCCTCAACGTAGGTGGCTGTCATGAAATATCTTAGATGGACCATATTTGTAGCCATGGTCTGCCTTGCGTTAAACTCCCCTGCCTGGGCCCAGGCCGTATCCGGCGTCCGGGGCATCAACGGCGGAGTCGGAGCCCTGCACGGTCTGACCGGTCCGACGGGCAGTTTCTACACCGATGTTCAAGGCATCCAGGGTTACATGTACAGTGCCGGGACTTTTGAATCTTTCAACTTCCGGACCCCCAACGGGCCCGCCTGGATGGGGGGCATGATGACGCTCGGCCCGCGCTTGGCCGTGGGTCTGGTCGCGGGTGGAAACCAGGGCTTCTTCTCCTTTGGCACGGGAACGAACATACTGGCTGGATCGCCGACGGTTTTCCCCTCGCCCCCCCGGGAACTCCCGCCCCTTCCGGAGATCGAGTCGTCACTCCTCGACATTCCGTAATTCAACACGAAGACCTGTTTTCACCCCGATGTGCCTCCCAATCTGTGCCATCGGGCAATCATGCTTGCCTTCCTTTCGCCTGCCTCAAGGCTAGCTCGAGAAGCGGCTTGACAGGAACAGAGTGAAGCCGGAGGATGACCTCCCGTTACTTAGGACCACGAACTAAATGGCTTCGTTCTTGATGAAAGAGGGCCAGCCGTGAAGAAGAACCCGCTGGAAACCGGCACCGAGCCGCTGCCGCAGAGGATGGCAGCGGGATTGAGCAAGATTGGCTTGGCGATGAAGCATCGGGCATGGAAGGAAGCGGGCATCCGCCGCTTGGCGCCTCTCCAAGCTCAAACTCTCAGCGTGCTGCGCATACGGGCGAATCAGAACCTGACAGTCTCGGCAATAGCGGAACAATTGGCGGTGTCACTGCCCACGATATCCGAGGTCATCCAGACCCTGGAAAAGAAAGGTCTGGTCAACAGGGACCGCTCCCTGAGCGACGGGCGGGTCGTCAACGTCACGCTGACTGTCAAGGGGCGACGAAAGGCGGACGAGACGGCAGGCTGGCCGGACTTCCTTGCAGGCGTGGCGGACCAGCTCCCACCTGGTGAGCAAGTGGTGCTGCTGCATCTGCTGATCAAGATGATCCGGATGCTCCAAGAACGAGGTGAAATCCCAATTGCCCGGATGTGCGTCACCTGCCGGTATTTTCGTCCGAACGTCTACGCCGACCCAGAGAACCCGCACCACTGCGACTATGTGGATGCCCCGTTCGGTGACCGGCTCCTGCGCATCGAATGTGCTGAGCATGAACCAGCCACGAACGCGCAGGCGAACCTAAACTGGAACGTGTTCATCGAAGCAAAACGCTGAGCAGACCCCAGCAGGAAGGGATACCTTTCCGGCGATGGATTATCTAACGAAGGCCTGGACAGATTGGGAGCAGGTCACTAATGTACCCCCGCGTCAGACACGATGTTCCCTGCAACGGCTGATTGGCTACCAATACGAGGCTTCTGACACGCACACAGTGATCATGGCACGCGATGAGCGGATGGGTGTCACGATCAATATCAGCGACGGGGGCTTGTGCCTCCTGATGGACAGGGCTCCAACGGTGCGGGACATGCTGCGGCTGCAGATGCTGGGATCGGATGGGACTCTAAGGGAGGCCAGATTGGCTGAAGTGCGGTGGGTCCGCCCACTTCCTGTGGGGCAGGAGGACGTGCATGTCGTCGGGGTGAAATTTCTCCTCATGCGGCGAAGCACAGAATAGGGGGTTGGCTTCGTTTGGACACAGCAAGATTGTCATAACAAGGATAGAACCCCCAGGGAAAGGAAGGAGTGAATCCTGCCCAAGTCGAAAGAGAAAACAGATTGAGACAGCTTTGTCACTGCGCATTCGCCAGGTGCCAGGTCAAGGCCAGGACGTAACGGGCCACGGTCTGAAGAATCTCAGGCTGAATGGTCTCCGCGGTATCAGTCGGCTGGTGGAAGTGCGGATGCGCGCCGGCACTAACGATCGCGATGGTGGGAATCCCAGCCTCTTTGAACGGCACGTGATCCCCGCCCGGAAAAAAGCCGAAGAGATCGAGTTTGTCTCCTAAGCCGGAGATTTGACCAGCCTCGGTTGCGATCTCCTTCTGCAGCCCGACAACCCCCACCGTGAGGCGTCCGTTTCCTATCCCGGCATGGTCGACGTTGATCATCGCCACGGTGCTGCCCAGGGGCCGTGATGGGCGGCGTACATACAGCTTCGAGCCGAGCAGCCCCTGCTCCTCGCCGCTGAAGGAGGCAAACAGGATCGTCCGCTTGGGTTTCACACCGGACTGGACCAGTACTCGGGCGACCTCCAGCAGGACAGCTGTCCCGGAGGCATTGTCATCAGCGCCGGGAAACAACAGGCCGGCCTGGCGGCCGAAATGATCGCGGTGCGCGCCGATCAGCACCGCCTCAGCCTGGGCTGAGGAATCTCGAGCCGGGATGACCGCCAGGACGTTCATCAAAGTGCCCGATGCCTGCGTGCTGTTCCACTTGAGTTGCGCCGACACGTCCGTTGAAGCGGACTTGGGAGCTAGTGTGCGGTTAAGTTGCTCCTGGATCTCACGCAACGCGCCTTCCTTTGCAGACCCCTGCGCGGAAAACATTCTGTCAGCCAAGGCTGGACTGATCCACGCGCCTGGTAGGGTGGGCCGGCTGCCGCCGCTAGATTGACCGTAGTAGGCCAGCGGCCCGGTTCCCATCCCTCGGCGCGATTCGTATGCGCTCATGACCGGTCCGGTCACGGTTAAAAAAGCGACGGCGCCTTTGTCACGGGCCGCCCGCTCCTTGTCGGCGTGCGTGACCTGTGCGGGATATTTTTCCGGTTTGCCCCTGAGGAACAACACGATACGGTCCTTCACATCCAGACCTTGGTATTCATCGAATCCGCTCGCCGGATCAGAGATGCCATAGCCCACGAACACCACCGGCGCGGTCACACTGACCGGCGGGGAGTCCAGAATCGGCAGATAGTCGGTTCCAGGATGGGTGGAGATGGTCAGAGAGCCGGAAAACAGTTCCAATTGGGGGGTATCCCCGATTCTGGTGACTGAGACCGGTTCCGTCATCGACCAAGGTTGGGACAGGGCAGCCTGTCCGGATGGTCCTGTGGACGTAGCGCTGAGTGGCTGGGAGCCAGCGGGGTGCAACCCCAGCGATTGAAACCGCTCCGCGACAAAGAGGCCGGAACGGAGATCGTCCTCGGTGCCGGTCTGGCGGCCGTTGAAGTCCCGAGCACTGAGGCGAGCCACATCCGCTAGCATCCGGTCCCCCGACAGACCGGCGAGCGCCTTGGCCAGGGTACCCTGATGCTCGGCCGGCCCGGCTGAAGCCGCAGACGGCCACATTGTCAGTAGAAGCCACCAAACGACAACCGGTCCCACACCCATGCCCATGCCCCTTGCCTTGTCACCCATTGCGAAGCTTCGTATCGGCAGGGTACCATGCCTCCAACGGAGATCCAAGCTGCCCAAGCCTTCATGCGGGAGGATGCCATGGTCGTACGCGATGTCATGTCTACGGGAGTGCTGACCGTCAAGAAAACAGATACGGTGCGCTCCGTGGTGATGAAGATGCTCAACCGGGACTGCGGGGCCATTCCAGTGGTGGGGGAAGACAATAATTTGTTGGGGA
>Ga0184637_10001848_pt1 | contig 13978 bp, 13 predicted proteins | sample PLM3_127_b2_FD_133143 | JGI IMG/M metagenome (GOLD analysis project Ga0184637, IMG submission 133143) | Groundwater sediment microbial communities from an aquifer in East River, Colorado, USA - PLM3_127_b2 | ecosystem: Environmental > Terrestrial > Soil > Riparian zone | place: USA: East River...
GCGAGCTCGGCGGCGTACGCGGCTTCGGCGGGGTAGATGTGCTCGTCCATGAAGCGCAGCAGCTTGGCTTGCAGCTCCTGCGTCTTTGGTGAATAGCTGAAGTCCATGGATCTCTCCTTCTTTCAAATCTCTCAAGCACGCTGCGCGATTTGCCAGCCCATCTCGGCGAGCGGGCGCGCACCGGCACCGGCCTGGCGCGCTTGCGCGCTCGATGCGGTGCCATCGGCCGCTCGCTTGGCAATGCCTTGCAGGATGCCCGCCATGCGAAACAGGTTGTAGGCCATGTAGAAGTTCCAGTCGGCCATCACCGCGGCGGGGTCGGCGCGACCGGTGCGCTCGCAGTAGTGGCGCACGTAGGCTTTCTCGTCGGGGATGCCGAGTGCCGCGAGGTCCAGCCCTTCGATGCCACGCCCGGTGCTCGGCGGGATGTGCCACGACATGCAGTGATAGCTGAAGTCGGCGAGCGGATGGCCGATGGTCGACAGCTCCCAGTCGAGCACCGCGACGATGCGCGGCTCGGTCGGATGGAACACCAGGTTGTCGAGCCGGTAGTCGCCGTGCACGATCGCCTTCTGGCTCTCGTCGCGCGCGCTTTCCGGCATGTGGGCGGGCAGCCATTCCATCAGCCGGTTCATGGCTTCGATCGGTTCGGTGATCGATGCGAGGTACTGCTTGCTCCAGCGTCCGATCTGGCGCTGGAAGTAGTTGCCGTGCTTGCCGTACGTGGCCAGCGCCTCATCGACGTCGACCGTGTGCAGCGCCGAGATCACGCGGTTCATCTCGTCGTAGATCGCCGCGCGGCCGGCGTTGTCGAATCCCGGCAGCGACTGGTCCCACAGCACGCGGCCCTCGACGAACTCCATCACATAGAAGGCACGGCCGATCACGCTTTCGTCTTCACACAGCACGAACATGCGCGGCACCGGCACGTCGCTGCCGTGCAAAGCGCGCATGACGGTGAATTCGCGTTCGATGGCGTGCGCCGACGGCAACAGCTTGCTGGCGGGAGCGGGCTTGGACCGCATCACGTACGTCTGCCCGGGCGTGTTGAGTTTGTAGGTCGGGTTCGATTGGCCGCCCTTGAATTGCTCGACGCGCAGCGGACCCGCGAAGCCCGGCATGCGTGCCGCGAGAAAAGCCTGCAATGCACCTACGTCGAACAGGTGCTGCTCGGCGACGGGCTTGGTACCGGAGTAGGTGTCCATGCGGATTCAGACCGAGTGATGCGTCGCGGCACCGCGCAGGCCGCGCGCAGCACGGCTCAGCGTTCCGCGATCGCGAGCAGCTTTTCCTTGGAGAGAACGACGAGCCGCGTCGGTTCGATGCGCACCGCGCCGTCGCGCTCGAAGCCTTTCAGCTCCTGATTGACGCGTTGCCTCGACGCGCCGAGCAACTGAGCCAAATCCTCTTGCGCGAGCGCGAGGCCGATGCGGATTTCCTCGCCTTGCGCAATGCCGTAGCTGCGCGCCAGCAGCAGCAGTTGCTTGGCCAGCCGCGCGGCGAGCGGCCTCGTGTTGAGGTCTTCGACCACGTCGAACATCAGCCGCAGGCGCCGGCAGTTCAGTCGCAGCAGCGCGTCGTACAGCTCGATGTGCTGCGACAGCAGTTCCTTGAAGTCGGGCTTGCGCACCACCAGCAGGGTCGTGTCGCCAAAGGCATTCGCATCGTGCGTGCGCGGCAGGCCATCGAACAGCGCGATGTCGCCGAACCACAGGCCCGGCTCCACATAGGTCAGTGAAATCTGCTTGCCCGACAGCGACACCGAGCTCACGCGCACCGCGCCCTTGGCCACGCCGACCCATTCTTCGGCCGGCTGCCCGCGCGACGTGAGCAGCGCCCCATCGGGCAGGCGACGCACCACTGCGCGGGAGAGGATGCCCTGACGCAGCGGCAGCGAAAGTTTGGAAAACCACGAGCCCGACTCGATGTTGGAACGCTCTTCGATTGTAAGAACAGGGGTGTTCATGTTTTGTCGCTGACGTGACAGCATCATCATGCTCCAACTCCCTATTGTCCATATGCTCGCGCTCGTGCGCGATTGAAGGAAACGACCATGAGCCTGCCCTTGCCATGCATTGCGAATCGCAAGAACGAGGTGACCCCCGCCGAATGGCAAACGCGGGTCGATCTCGCCGCCGCGTATCGGCTGGTTGCGCTGTTCAAATGGGACGACCTCGTGTTCACGCACATCACCGCGCGCGTGCCCGGTCGCGACAACGAGTTCCTGATCAATCCCTACGGCTTGCTGTTCGAGGAGATCACTGCCTCGAGCCTGGTGAAGGTCGACATGCAAGGCAACAAGATCGACGAGACGCCGTTTCCGGTCAATCCCGCGGGCTTCACGATTCACAGCGCGATCCATGGTGCACGGCACGACGCGCAATGCGTGCTGCACACCCACACGTTGAACGGCGTTGCGGTATCAGCGCAACGAGGGGGTGTGCTGCCGCTGTCGCAGCAATCGATCTTCGTGCTGTCGAGCATTGCGTATCACGACTACGAAGGCGTTGCGCTGCGCGAAGATGAGAAGCCGCGGCTGGTGGCCGACCTGGGCAGCGCCAGCTTCCTGATGCTGCGCAATCACGGCCTGCTCACGCTCGGCGCGACGATCCCTGACGCGTGGATCAACATGTACCTGTTCGAGGCGGTGTGCACGATTCAGGTTCGAGCACAGTCGGGGGGCGGCCCGCTTATGCACGTCGATCCGCGCATCATCGAGGGAGCTCGGCAACAAGCGGCGCAAGTCACGCGCGGGCAGGGCGGCGGGGCACTGAACTGGCCAGCGCTACTGCGCCGGCTCGACCGATCGAGCCCCGGCTACGACAGCTGAAGGCTACTGAAAGCGAGGCGGCCGCTTGCCGAGAAAGGCCGCAAGGCCTTCGCCGGCGTTCTCGTGAAAGAGGTTGTCGATGAAATGCTGCTGCTCCATTGCGAGGTGTTCGCTCAAGCTGCGCTGGAGGGCTTGGTGAAGCAGATCCTTGGCGCTCGCCACTGCGTTGGGCGCAGCGGTTTGCGCAAGGCGCGAGGCGACCATCAAGGCTTGCACAAGTGCTTCACCGCTGTCGGTCACCCAGTTCACGATCCCGAATCCTTGCAGTTCTCGCGCCGACAGCGGCTCACCGAGCCACAGCAGGCGCTGCACGAGGTGGCGCGGCAAGGCCTGTGAGAGCTGCCAGGTGCCTCCGCCGTCGGGTGACAGTCCGATGCGGGCGTAGGACATGACGAAGCGGGCGTCTTCGGCGGCGACGATCAGGTCGCAGGCCAGCGCCAGCGAGAAGCCTCCGCCGGCAGCGGCGCCTTCGACACTTGCGATCACCGGTTTCGGGAACACGCGCAGCGCCTCGATGAAGCCGTGGAAGCGATCGACGGTCTGCCGCGACACCGACGGGTCTTCCGAGCGACGACGCGCCAGGCGATTGAGGTCGCCGCCGGCGCAGAAATTCTTGCCTTCGCCTTGCAGCACCACGCAACGGATATCGGGGTCGGAGTCCGCGACGTTGAGCGACTCGATCCCGGCCGCATAGACCTGCTCGGACAGAGCGTTGCGCGTCTGCGGATCGCTGATCGTCAACAGCAGCGTGGTGTCCCGCCGTTCGGTGCGCAGTTCGGAAGGCATGGTCCGAGGCTCGGTTGTGGCGACGATTCTGTCATGCCTCGCTGCCGCTGGTGTGCAGTGCAGCGAGAGGCCCATACTTCCATGCTAGAGTAATTCGAACAAGCGGACTTCCCGATCATCCCAGGCATGCGCAGAGCATCGACTTCGATATGCGCCGGCATCCTCTTGGCCGTGAGCGCTCCTGGCACCATGGCCTTGGGGTTTGGCGCGGTCACCGACACCACGGTGTTGGGCCAGCCGCTTGCATTCACGATCCCGCTGCGCATGGACGCCGACGAGTTCGTTTCCGTCGAATGCGTCTTCGCGGAGGTCCACGCGGGCGACGTGCGAATCCCTCCGGCGCAGGTTCGCGTCTCCCTCGACCCTTCACGTGAAGGCGGCGAGCGCGTCCTGCGCATCACCACCAGCGCGATGATCGACGAGCCGGTCGTGACGGTCGACGTCGGTTTGGGCTGCCCGGTACGGCTGTCCCGCAAGTTCGTGACCTTCGTCGATCCGCCGGTGATCACATTGGCGCAAGCGCCGCAGCCCGAGGCCGCTCAGCCCCCGGCACCGTCGCCCGAAGGCTCGGCCGCACAACCATCGAGTGCCGCGATCGTCGCTCCGCCGCCGGCGCCGCGTGCAACCGACCCGCAGGTCGCGCCTGCGCCGAGAGTGGCGCAGCGCAAGGTCGCTCGGCCGGTGGCCCGGCCCACCGTGATTGCTGCGCCGACAGTCCCGCCGACACCGCGCGCGCGCTCCGAGGAGCCACGGGCGAGAGTTGCTCCATCGGCGCCGGCCACTACGAGCGGCGCGCGCTTGAAGTTGGAAACCGCCGAAGCGCCTTCGCGTGCACCCGGGGCGCAAGCCGCCGCATCGAGTCCCGCCGCCGTGTCAAGCCCGGCCACTGTCGGGGCGACGGAAGGCTCGGCGGCGCTCGCCGACGCCGCGGCGGCCAGCACGGTTGAAGCGCAACAGACGCAGGAGCGCGAGCGCCTGCGCCTGCGCCTGCACGAAGAGAGCATGACACGCTTGCGCAGCGACACCGAGGCGACGCGCGGCAGCATCGCCACGCTGCAAGCGCGCCTGCGCGAGGCCGAGGCGAGCCGCTACGCCAATCCACTCGTGTATGCGCTCGTCGGGCTGGTGCTGTTGATGCTGCTCGCCATGGTGATGATGTTGTGGTGGGTGCGTGCCCGGGACAAACAGCGCGCCGACTGGTGGGCTGCGAGCGCCGAAGAGGCGGCCATCCGCCAGCGACCTGCCGCCACGCCGGCGGTTGAGCCGCCGCCGGTGCCGCCGCCGCCGGACAGCGTGATCTCGGCCGCTGTCGATTCGATGCCCGCATCGGCAGGCCCTCTCACCTGGAAGCCGACGCTCGCGATCCCGGAACTCGACAAGAACGAGGTGCCGAAACGCGCCGTCACGGCCGAGGAACTGATCGATCTCGAACAGCAGGCCGAGTTCTTCATCACGCTCGGCCAAGACGACTCGGCCATCGATCTGCTGGTCGGACACCTGAACAGTTCGGGTGGCATCAGTCCGCTGCCGTACCTGAAGCTGATGGAGATCCACCGCCGCCGCGGCGACCTGGCAGCCTATGAGCGCATTCGCGAGCATTTCAACCAGCGCTTCAATGCCTACGCGCCTGCGGGAAACGCCAAGACGGGGCCGGCGCGCACGCTCGATGAGCATCCCGACGTGATGGCTCAACTGCAGGAGGCGTGGCCGACGCCGGCGCGTGCGATGGGGCTGCTCGAGTCGCTGCTGTTCAAGTCTGGCGGCGGCGACGCAGCTTTCGACCTTGCGGCCTATCGCGAAGTGCTGTTCCTGCACGAGGTCGCGCGTGATCTGTACGAGCACGACAGCTCACCGGCCACCGTGGACGTGCTGTTGCCGCTCGATTCGCGGGCAGTGGCCTTGGCGGCGAATCCGCTGATGACGACCATGTCGGTGACCCCGCAACCGGGAATCGAAGGCCCGGTCGGAGTCGACCTGGACCTTGGCCGCCCGCGCGACGAGGAAGCCGAGGCAGCGGCAGCACGCGCCGAGCGCCGCAAGGAGCGCTACGGCGACGGTGACTTCCTGTTTGGCTCGCACACCGGCGGTGACTGGGAAGACAGCACCGGCAAGCCCGGTTCGCGCGGACGCAAGGGTTCGAAGTAGTTCGCTACAGCCTGGCCAGGCGCGACAGCGCCTCGTCCAGCGTCGTCGCCGTCTTGGCGAAACAAAAGCGCACGATGCTTTGCTCGAAGGGGCTCGGGTAGAACGCAGCGAGCGGAATCGCCGCAACACCGATTTCCTGCGTCAACCAACGGCAGAACGCGTTTTCGTCGAGCTCGCTGATGGCCGAATAGTCCACGCACTGGAAGTAGCTTCCCTCGCAAGGCAACAAACGCAACCGCGTGGCTTGCAGCCCGGCGCGGAAGTGATCTCGCTTGGCCGCGTAGAACGCGCTCAATCCGAGATAGGGCGCAGGGTCCTCGAGGTACGCGGCCAGGCCGTGCTGCATCGGGGTGTTCACCGTGAACACGTTGAACTGGTGCACCTTGCGGAACTCTTCGGTGAATGCGCGCGGCGCGGCCACGTAGCCGACCTTCCATCCGGTGACGTGAAAGGTCTTTCCGAAGCTCGACACGATGAAGCTGCGCGCCGCGAGCTCGGCATGGCGCGCGACGCTTTCGTGCCGCCCGCCGTCGTAGACCATGTGTTCGTACACCTCATCGGCGATCAGCAAGGTCTCCGTCGGGCGCAGCAGCTCGGCGAGCCGCTGCATTTCCTCGGCGGTCCACGCCGTTGCGCTCGGGTTGTGAGGCGTATTGACGATGAGCGCTCGCGTGCGCGGCGACAGGGCCGCGCAGAGGGCAGCGAAGTCGGGGCGAAAGCTCCCCGGCGTGAGCGGCACGTGCACGGCGCGGCCGCCGGCCAGCACGATGTTCGGCTCGTAGCTGTCGTAGGCGGGATCGAGCACGATGACTTCGTCGCCCGGGTGAACGATGGCGAGGATCGCGGTCAGGATGGCCTGCGTTGCGCCGGCGGTGACGGTGATCTCGCTGCCGGGGTCGTACTCCCCACCGTAGAGCGAGCCGATCTTGCGTGCGATGGCTTCGCGCAGGGCCTCCACACCGGCCATCGGCGGGTACTGGTTCAAGCCCTTGCGCATCGCCTGGTTTACAAGGTCCAGCAACCGCGGATCGCAATCGAAGTCGGGGAAGCCCTGGCCGAGGTTCACCGCGCCATGCTGCTGCGCAAGTGCGGACATCACGGTGAAGATGGTCGTGCCGACCTGTGGCAGGCGGCTCGTGATCTGAGGGGTGAGGGCGGTGGCCATGCGCTGCGTCGTCGGTTTCAGAGTTCGTAGTCTTGCGGGTTGCCGCTCATCGCGCGATCGATCAGCGCGCGGCTCAGCCGGTCGCTCAACATCTCGGCGAAGGTGTAGACGAAACTGCGCAGGTAGGCGCCGCGCTTGAACGCGATGCGCGCGACGTTCTGCCCGAACAGATGGCCGGCCGGCCGCCAGACGAGGTCGCCACCGGGCGGATCGTCCTGCACGGCCATTTCGGCGACGATGCCCAGGCCGAGGCCCAGACGCACATAAGTCTTGATCACGTCGGAGTCGATCGCCTCGAGCACGACGTTTGGCTGCAGACGGCGCTGGGCAAACGCGTTGTCGATGCGCGTGCGGCCGGTGAACGACGGGTGATAGGAAATCAGCGGCTCGGCCACCAGTTGCTCGAGCGACAAGCGCTCGACGCGCGCCAACGGGTGCGACGCCGGCATCACGACCACATGGTGCCATTCGTAGCAGGGCATCGTGATCAGCTCGTCGAAGCCTGCCAGCGATTCGGTCGCCAGCCCGATCTCGGCCGTCTCTTCGAGCAACATCTTCGCCACCTGCTCGGGGTTGCCCTGATGCAGGCTGATGTTGACCTTCGGATAGCGCTTGCGCAGCTTGGCCACCGGACCGGGCAGCACGTAGCGCGCCTGCGTGTGCGTGGTCGCAATCGACAGCGTGCCGGCTTCCTGCATCGAGAACTCTTCGCCGATGCGCTTGAGGTTGCCGACCTCGCGCATGATGATCTCGATCGCGCGCAACACTTCCTGCCCCGGCTCGGTCACGCGGCGCAAGCGCTTGCCATGCCGCGCGAAGATGTCGACGCCGAGTTCATCCTCGAGCTCGAGGATCGCCTTCGACACACCGGGCTGCGAGGTGTGCAGCGCCTTCGCCGTCTCTGTCAGGTTGAGTTGACGCCGCACGGCCTCCTGGACGAACCGGAACTGGTGAAGATTCATGGCCTGTTGCGCGTTTCCTGGCGGGAGGGTTCGAGACGATTATTCATCGAGGCGCGGGTGCCTTGCCGGCGCGCAGCAGCGCCAGCGATGCGTCGGCCATCGCCTGCACGACGCACTCGGTCTCACCGATGGCCGGGTGCAGTTGCCAGGCGACTTGCGGATACCTGGCGCCGAGCTGATCGAGCAATTGCGGCAAGTCCTTGCGCACATGGCCGCCCGCGCCGAGAAACAGCGGCACGACCGATACGTCGGTGCAGCCCGCCTTGGCCAGCCGACGCGCTGCTTCGACCAGGTTCGGCTCCAGGAATTCGAGGTATGCAAGATCCACCGGCGTCTGCGGCGACAGCAGCGCCACGCGCCGCGCGACGTCTTCGAAGGGCAACGCCCAGCGCGCGTCGCGCGCGCCATGGGCGAACAGCAACAGGGCCTGCTTCATCGGTACCGCACCAGCCAGCTGAACGCCGCCAGCGACAGCAACAGGTAGATGGTGCTCGGCACGGCGGCAACGATCCACGGCGTCCAGTTCTGCAGCAGACCCAGATGGCCGGCCACGTTGTTCAACAGCACGAAGCTGATGCCGAGCATGATGCCGCCGAACACCTTCAGGCTGATGCCCCCGCTGCGCGCGTGCATGTATGCGAACGGCAACGCGAGCGCGATCATCACGAGGCAGGCCAAGGGATAGAGCGCCTTCCTCCAGAACTGGATTTCGTAGCGCTGGCCGGCCTGTTCATTGCTGGCCAGATGGCGCGTGTAGCGAAACAGCTCGATCGTCGACATCGTCTTGATCGGCAGCACCGCGGCCGCGACGACGCCGGCCGTCAGCGTGCTCGGCCAGTTCAGCGTCGGCATGCGTTGCTCGCTGACCGCGGGTGAGCCGTCGAGATCGCTCGCATTCCAGCGCACCACTTCGACGTCGCGCAGACGCCAGGTCGCGTCGTCGTCGACCGTCGCCCGCTCGGCGGCGATGCGCGAGAGCAGTCGGCCATCGGCGTCGAACTCGAAAATGCGCACGCCTTCGAGATGCCCTTGCGCCGAGGCGCTGCCGACCTGCACCGAGTAGCTGCGTTCGCCTTCGGGCGTTTCGCGATGCTCCTTCAGCCATGCCGACGCGCGAAAGAACTTCGAGCCTCCGCGGTACTGGTTGTGCAAGCGCACCCCCTCGCGCTCGCTGAGCGGCGCGACATAGTCGCCCACGAGCCAGGTGACGACGGCGAACGCAACGCCGAGGATCGCGAGCAGCGACAGCGCTCGCCCCGGGCCCAGGCCACCGGTGCGCAGAATCGTGAACTCCGACGATTGCGCCATGCGCGCCAGCGCATAGATCGAGCCGATCAGCACGGCGATCGGAATGAGCTCGTAGAAGTGACCCGGCACGGCCAGGAGCCCCAGCACCGCCGCGTGCCACGCCTGGTAGCCCTGCTTGCCGACGTTTTCGAGTTCGTCGATGAAGTCGATGAAGAAGAACAGCGACAGGAACGCCGCCGCGGTGAACAGCACCGAGCCCGCGATGTCGCGGTACAGCAGCCGGCGCACGGTCTTCATGCGCCCGCCACCCGAGGCGCACGCGACCACAAGCCCCGCACGGCGCCGTTATCGCGCCACCACAACAAGACGATCGCGATGAGGAAGACGCCGCCGTGGATGGCTGCCAGTGCGGCCCCCATGCCCATCCGTCCGTTCGCGACCCAGGCCTGCGACAAGTTGATGAGGTTGAAGTACACGATGAAAGCCAGCAGCGCGAACAGCAGATTCCAGCTGCTGGCGCGGCGCGGATTGGTGGCAGACAGGCCGAGACCCAGCAGCAACAGGTTCGCGCCGCCGAGCACGAGACCGATTCGCCAGGTCAATTCGCCCTGGAACTTCGGATTGGGCGTGGTGAGGAGATCGATCGTGCGGTGCGCCCTCGGCGGAAGGGCGTCCTTCGTGCTCAACGGGCGCTCGCCGACCAGTACGCGATAGGTCTCGAAGCGCGCCAAGGTCTTCTCGTCCTTGGCCTGGTCGTCTTCGTTGCGCTGCCCGCGCTCGAGGACAAGGACCTGATCGTTGCCCTGCATCTCGAGCCGACCGGTGCGCGCGGAAGTCACCGACTCCTTGCCGGCCTGCGTGTTGAGGATGAAGACGTTGCGTCCGGTGCGGTCGTCCTCCGCGCCGCGCTCGATGAAGAACACCCGCCGCCCGTCGCTCGACATCTGGAACTGGCCGGGCGCCACACGTGACAGGTCCGAACGGCGTTCGTAACGGTCCCTCAACTCGGCGCTGTTCTGGTTGCCCCAGGGCCACACGAACATGGTAAGCAGCGTGACGACCAGCAACACCGGCCAGCTCATGCGCAGCACCGGGCGCACGAAGCGCGACAGACCGGCGCCGCTCGAAAACCAGATCGCCATCTCGCTGTCTCGGTACATGCGTCCGAGCGTCGCGACCACGGCAATGAACAGCGACAGGTTGAGGATCGTCGCCAGGTGACCGAGCGCGGTGTAGCCGAGCAGCAGCACCACGTCTTGCGGCGAAACCTTGCCGCCGGCGGCCAGGCCGAGCGTGCGGATCAGCATCATCGTCAGCACGATCGTGAGGATCACGACCAGCGTCGCGCCGAAGCTGCGCGCCAGGTCTCGACGCAATGTCGAATCGAATAACATGCCCGGATTGTTACTCGGGATTGAATATGGACTTTCGCTCCCAGGTCTTCGGTCTCGATGCGCTGTCCGGCGTTGCCGCCGATGCGCTGTTGCTGGTGGTCGGGGGCGATGAAGCCGCGCGCAGGCTCGATCCGGTGCTGCGGGCGTTGTTGGCCGATGCGTTGAAGAGCGGGGACTTCGAGGCGAAAGCGGGTGGATCGCTCTACCTGCACCGGCCTGCTCGAGTGAAGGCGGGCCGCGTGCTGTTCGTGGCCGCCCCGACGGCCGGCGCAAAGGGCTTTCGCTCGGCGATCGCCGCCGGCATCGGTCAGCTCAAGTCGCTCGGCGTGAAGCACGTCGCCGTGGCGATGTCCGGCGACGGCGGGCTCAGTGCCGCGCATGCCGAAGCGGCCGTGACCGCCACCACCGATGCCGTCTACACGTACCGCGACACCAAGCCGAGCGCGCCGAAACCGCCCGCGCTCGCGCGCGTGAGTGTCCTGTGCAGTCAGGCGGAGCTGAAGGCGGTGCAGCAGGGGCTGCGCCGCGGGCGCGCGGTGGCCGCAGGTGTCGCGCTCGCGCGTGGCTGCGCGAATCGCCCCGGCAACCACTGCACGCCGACTTACCTGGCGGAGCAGGCGCGAAAGCTCGGTCGCGAGTTCGACCTGAAGGTGGATGTATTCGATCGCAAGGCCATCGAGAAGCTCGGTATGGGCTCGTTCCTCGCAGTCGCTCAAGGCTCGGAGGAGCCGCCGCGCTTCATCGTCCTGCGCTACGAAGGCGCAGCCAAGACACAGGCGCCGCTGGTGCTGGTGGGCAAGGGCATCACCTTCGACACCGGCGGCATCTCGATCAAGCCGTCGGCTGAGATGGACGAGATGAAGTTCGACATGGGTGGAGCAGCGAGCGTGCTCGGCACGCTGCGCGCGGTGGCCGAGCTCAAACCGAAGATCAATGTCGTCGGGCTCATCCCGACTTGCGAGAACATGCCTGACGGCCGCTCGATCAAGCCGGGCGACGTCGTGACCAGCCTGTCGGGCCAGACGATCGAGATCCTGAACACCGACGCGGAGGGCCGCCTGATTCTGTGCGACGCGCTGACCTATGCCGAGCGCTTCAAGCCGGCCACGGTGGTCGACATCGCGACGCTCACCGGCGCTTGCGTCATCGCGCTCGGGCACCATCATTCGGGCCTGTTCACTGCGGACGAAGCGCTTGCCGGCGAATTGCTCGGCGCGGGCCTTGCGGCGCTCGACACCTGCTGGCGCATGCCGCTCGACGAGGAGTACGACGAAGTGCTGAAGAGCAACTTCGCCGACATGGGCAATGTCGGGCCGCGCGCCGGCGGTGCGATCACCGCGGCGATGTTCCTGCGCCGCTTCACCGCCAAGTACCGTTGGGCGCATCTCGATGTCGCCGGCACCGCGTGGAAATCGGGCACCGCCAAGGGGAGCACCGGCCGCCCCGTGCCGCTGCTCACGCACTTCGTACTCGCGAGGGCCGGCTGAGTCGCGACAGTTGGTGGGGCATTTGCATCCCATGACCGAGATCAGCTTCCACACCGGTGTGCCCGATCTGTACGGCTACACATGCCGCCTGGTTCGCAAGGCGGTGCGCAAGGGTGCGGCGGTCGTCGTGAGCGCGCCGACCGAAACCCTTCGTCGCTTCGACCAGGCGTTGTGGGCCTTCGAGCCGCTGGAGTTCATTCCACATGCCATGGTGCGTGAAGGTCAGGCGATCGAACCGAGGCTGGCGCGCACGCCGGTGTGGCTGGTGCCGCCTGGGGTGCAATCACCGTCCACCGACGTGCTGGTCAACCTCGGGCCGGAGGTGGCGCCGGGCTTCGAGAACTATCAGCGCGTGATCGAGATCGTCGGCGTCGAACCCGCGCAGGCCCAGGCAGCGCGGCAGCGTTGGCGCCACTACAAGGAGCGCGGGTATGCCGTGACGCATCACGAGGTGAGCGCATGAGCCGAACGAAAGGCGCCCGGTCCTCTCGCTTGCCGCTGCTCACCGACGAGATCGGGCCGGCCGGCAAGTCCAGCGCCCCGATTCCCTCCGGCGACGAGGCCGAACTCACTCGACGCATCCTGGCCGACGTGCTCAAGCGCATCGAGCCCACGCTCGAACAGCGGATTCACAAGGCGCTGGTGCCGGCGCTGACGCGCGTAGGCCAAGCGCTACTGATCCAGTTGCGAGCCGAACTCGCTGCCCGCCTTCGCAATGCGATCGCGCGTGCGGTGGCCGAGGAGTTGTCCCGTCATCGCAAGCGCTGAGTGCCGCGTTGCGTGTCTGGACAGCGGTCGCAAGGGTGGCCGCCGCCTTGGGGCTTTCCATGAGTTGCCCCGTGGATTCCCGAGGAAAATGCCGTTTTTTTTGGGGTATTGTCTCGGTCGCTGAGGAACGGTGGATTCCTCTTCCAACATTCCAATCTGGAGGTTTGCATGCTAATCAGACTCAATGTGATCGCAGCCGCCGCAGTGGCGATGGTCGCGGGTAGCGCGTCGGCGCAGGACATGGTCGTCAAGATCGGCCACGTCGGGCCGGTTTCGGGCGCGCAGGCGCACTACGGCAAGGACAACGAGAACGGCGCACGCATGGCCGTCGAAGAGCTGAACGCCAAGGGCGTGACGATCGGTGGCAAGAAGGTCAAGTTCGAGTTCATTGCGGAAGACGATGCGGCCGACCCGAAGCAGGGCACCGCCGCCGCGCAAAAGTTGTGTGACTCGAAGGTCAATGGCGTGGTCGGCCACCTGAACTCGGGCACCACGATCCCGGCCTCCAAGATCTACAACGATTGCGGCATCCCACACATCACGCCGTCGGCCACCAATCCGAAGCTCACGCAAAACGGCTACAAGACGACCTTCCGACTGTTGGCCAATGACAACGCGCTGGGCGCCGGCCTGGCGCTGCACGCAGCGAACAACCTGAAGCTGAAGAAGGTCGCGATCATCGATGACCGCTCGGCTTATGGTCAGGGCGTGGCCGAAGTGTTCAAGAAGACCGCGCAGTCCAAGGGCATCCAGATCGTCGATGAGCAGTACACGACCGACAAGGCCACCGACTTCATGGCGATCCTGACGTCCATCAAGGCCAAGGCGCCGGACGGCGTCTTCTTCGGCGGCATGGATCCGCAAGCCGGCCCGATGCTGCGCCAGATGGAGCAGCTCGGCATGAGCAACGTCAAGTACTTCGGCGGTGACGGCATCTGCACCGACAAGATCATCGAGCTGTCGGGCGGCGCCAAGACGCTCGCCAACGTGGTCTGCGCGGAGGGCGGCGCATCGCTCGCCAAGATGCCCGGTGGCACCGCATGGAAGGCGCGCTATGACGCGAAGTACCCGAAGCAGTTCCAGGTGTACTCGCCCTACACCTACGACGCGACGATGGTGATGGTGGACGCGATGGTGAAGGCCGGCTCGGCCGACCCGAAGGTCTACGGCCCGCAGTTGTTCAAGACCGAATA
>Ga0184637_10001849_pt1 | contig 13976 bp, 11 predicted proteins | sample PLM3_127_b2_FD_133143 | JGI IMG/M metagenome (GOLD analysis project Ga0184637, IMG submission 133143) | Groundwater sediment microbial communities from an aquifer in East River, Colorado, USA - PLM3_127_b2 | ecosystem: Environmental > Terrestrial > Soil > Riparian zone | place: USA: East River...
CACCGCCTTGCGCCATCAGCTTCAGCGCCTTGTTGGGCGGCTCCGCGCTCACGTTAGACATGCGGTCTGCCAAGGAGAGAAGCTTCCATTGCACCCCACCCCATGCCATGGTCGAAGGTCGACTGCCTCTCTGGGTGAATGGCAAAACCGCCGTAGCAGAGTCTCCTGAGGATGGAGTCTGGGCGCAGGTGCCAACTCGCCCAACTGAGCGGAGACTCGCCGTTCATGTCTTTCGCGTCAAGCTTCGCACCCGCATCGAGCAGCAGTTGGATGGCTTCCTCGGTCCCGAAGGCGGCGGCGCGATGCAGAGGCGTCTCGGCTTTCGTTCGGGCGTCTCGCATGAAGGCGCCCGTCTCGGCGGATGCCATCGTGACGCAGTTCGGGTCCGCGCCGTTCGCCAGCAGGACCTTCAGCACCAGGGTGCAGGCGGGTCGATTGGCCTTGCAAACGGCCGCGTGCAGCGGCGTCTCGCCGGTGCCCGCCAGCGGGCGATTGACGTCGGCGCCGCTGTCGATGAGGAACTGGCAAAGGCGCCAATGCCCATGGAACGCAGCCCCGTTGAGGTCCAGGTTGTCTCCCAGTGACTCCAGTGACTCGCCATTCGAGAGCAGGAAGCGGATGGCGCTGACGTCCCCGTAGTAGGCGCACCACCTGATGAGCGACACTCCGTCGTCGTCCGCCGAGTTCGCGGGATGGCCTGCCGCCAGGTACTCGAAGACGAGATCTGTGCGGCCATCGACGATCTGTTCAAGCATGGCTTGCCTCATCGCGTGTCCCAGCAATCAAGTCCCACCAACACTGAGCAAGCGGCGGGCGCCTGCCTACCTGCCGATCGCCGTTCAACCTGCGCGGGAGGGCGCACGCGGCCTTGCTCGGCTGAACCGCCGGGCGCTCGAACTGAATGGTCAGGGTGTAACTCGTCAAGATCCACAACACTCAGGCCAGGGCGGCATCGCCCAGGGCGACCGTCCAGAGGACCACCTCCGCACCAGACTCTTCGCCTGCGTGAAGCGCCAGGGTAGCTCCCTCGGTTGCAAACTCGGTCCACCCGCGCCCGTCATCTCAGCTGTCTCTTCCGATCAGCGACGCTCACTCTCGGGTACGACTTTCGTAACAAAGGTCAACTGGCTTGTACCGGCGACCGCCGCGATCTCCCAGCAGCCCTCCGTCGGGAATGCGAGACCACTTGCCTGAAATCCTGTCGGGTAGCAGCAAGGGATCGTCGCCTTCATGGGTGGGGCGCTAGCGTCCAATCGACGCCCCGAAACGGTGAGCTGAGTGCTTGCGGGGCGGATCCAGAGCACCTTATTGCCCTTCTTGCCCGCCCTCATGCGGACAGCGTCCCAACCAGCCCAGAAGGTTCGATCGGCGTTTACGTACCAGGGTCCCGAGCCAAAGGCATCGGCACTGCGATCGCGCGGTGGCTCCGCACGGACGGCATCCGTTGCGCGACAGTCAGCCCTGGACGTTTCGTCTGCCACTCCCAGTCCGACGAAGGAAAGAACCACGGCGGTGATGGACACCGTTGCATGGGTCGTCATGTCCATTCCTCCTCCCGCTCATTCGCCCGAGCGGCCCTCGCCCCCCACCGCACCAGCCGGTGATGGATTCCGGTACTTTTCCAGGTAGAACTTCTCGCGCAGGTACCTGTCGTGCCAGTCGGCGCCCTCCTGGTCGAGCAGAAGGCCGAGCCCCGCGCCGAATGCGTAGAAGACGAGTCGCTTCTCAGCGTTCATCCTGTCGGTGCGGAGGCCGTGAAGAATGCCGCGCCGTAGGGAGGCAGCCGCCTCGGCAAAGCCCTGGTAATCCGGAAGGCGGGCGAAGTCACCGGATACACGGTGCTTCCGCGCGGCGGCCTCGGCCACCTTCAACTCGACGTAACGTGCGATGCCCTCCTGCCAGAGCTGAAAGGACAGGTACCGATGGTCCTGCGGCTCGAGCGAGGTGCAGAACGTCGCGTAGTGGCGCCACAGAGCCTCTCTTTGCTCGGGGCCCGCAGCCGCTCCCGCGTCGAGGAGCTGGGCGAGTTCCACGGCCAGGGCCGCGAAGCGCGCACTCACCGACTCGTAGGGGAAGGGATAGTTCAGCATCCACATGCCCGATTCGTCGTTGCCGGCGAGGCCGAGCGCCTTCGTTTCCTGCCAGTATCCGGCATCGGAGTACTGGAGCTGGTGGAAATGCTCATGGAGGACACTGAGGACCCAGGCCGTCGAGGCCTTGCCGGTGGCCTCGGCGGTGCCGACGACGATCGTGGGTGTCGGGCCGAAGGCGGGAAAGGTCGCCAGGAAGTCCGGCGGGAAGGTCCTCTTCCGGACGAGCACGGGAGCCCCGAGGACGGGGTCGGCCGGTAGGACCTCGAAGCCCGCTGGATGCTCGCGAGAGCGCAGGAGGTACTCGAACTCGGCATCGACGAGGACAAGGTCGGCGGGCGCCCGGCTCCACTTCGGCCAGACGGCGTCCTGGACGTCCGCCATCACCGAGAACGCCTCTGTCAGGCGGACGCGATTTCGGGGCGCCAGCCCGGGCCGCGCAGGCTCCTTCGCGCCCAGCGCGCTCGCATGGGCCGCAGCGGTGAGGCTCAACAGCAGGGCCAACTGCCGTGTGCTCATCACACTTCTCAGCGCGGCAGCAACGCGATCGCGCGCAGCGGCCCGCCGGATCCTCCCGCGATCTTCATCGGCAGCGCGATGACCCACGCTCCGCGCTCGGGAAGCTGGTCCAGGTTGGTGAGGTTCTCCATGCCCGGCACGTTGGCCGCGGCGGCGATCTGGTGCACGAGGAAGTCCTTCGACGCGCCGGTGTCGATGCTGGCCGTGTCCACGCCCAGCACGCCCACCTGCCGCGTCTGCACCAGCCACTGCGCCGCGTCGCGCCCGTAGGACGGGAAGTGGAGGCGCGAGGCGTCGCCCGGCGTGTCGTCGCCCAGGTAGCGCTTGCGATCCGGCCAGCGCGCGCTCCAGCGCGTGCGCAGCAGCACCAGGGCGCCCTTCGGAATCGTGCCGTTGCGCTTCTCCCACGCATCCAGGTCGGCGCGGGCGAGCTGGAAGTCGGGGTCGGCCTCGGCCTTGGCACTCACGTCGACGACGACAGCGGGCCCCACGAGCTGTTCCACCGGAATCTCGGCCACCGTGCGCCGTCCCTCGAAGAAGTGGATGGGAGCGTCGAGGTGCGTGCCGCCGTGCTCGGGCGTGCAGAACGCGTTCGCGGAATAGAAGAACCCGCCCGCGGTGCGTCCGTGGTGGAGCTGCTTCAGCTCGAACGCGGACGGCGGGACGGGCCAGTACACCGTGCGATCGTCGAACGCATGGGTCAGATCGACCACGCGCGCGGTCGCCAGGTCGGGAGCGCGGCTCGACGACGGTGACTGCGCCGACGCGCCGGCGGCCGCGACCACCAGCAGGGCGAGTGACGCCAGTACGCGCATTGGGGCCCTCCTATTGCCGGGTGAGGCTGAGCCGACCGTCCCGGAGCGGCCCGGTCATGCAGCTGTTCATCCCCGCGTAGCTCCCACCCATGGAGCCGCCGGCTACCGTGGCCAGGCCGGACGCGTTGATGCTGCAGGGCGGCGCCGTCACGCCCAGCCCGAAGCTGAAGGAGCTGTTCGAGGACATTACGTCGCGGGCCACGACGCCGTTCAGGGTGGCGGGAGACGTGGTTCCGCGGGCCGGATCGGTGACCGAGAGCAGGCAACGCGCCTCATTGCCGCTCTGCGTGCAGTTGCCCGCGAAGGTCCGGGAGCCCGCCTCGTCCGTCATGGTGCCGGCCCACGCTCCGGAGATGTCGGCCCCGTCCTCTCCGCCACAACCGGGCACGATGGCGACAGCCACCCACAGGACCACGATCGGGGCCTGCCTCACGGGCGTCCTCCTGTAAACGGCGTTGAGCATACCCCGCGTTGCTCTGCCTCCGGTGACCTGGGTTAGGCTTGTCCGCCTCCCCCACCCCATGAGCAGCGCCGACACGACGGACGGCGGCACGGGCCCGCGCCGCGGCTTCCTCTGGAAGCTGGGCCTGCACCGGCCCGAGCTGCGGGCCTGGGCCCTCTACGACTGGGCCAACTCCGTCTTCATGACGCACGGGCTGCTCATCTTCCCCATCTTCTTCGCGCAGGTGGCGGGGGCGGGCGTCTTCTCGCCCACCGAGGCCACGGCCCGCTACAGCCTGGCCACCACCCTCTCCATGGTGCTGGTGGCCGCGCTCTCGCCCATCCTGGGCGCCATCGCCGACTTCCGCGCGGTGAAGAAGAAGATGCTGGGCATCTTCATGGTCATGGGCGTAGCCGGCACGGCGGCCATGTACTTCATCAGCCGGGGGCAGTGGCTCTTCGCGCTGGTGGTCTTCATGGTCGCCAACACGGGCGTCACCTCCAGCCTCGTGTTCTACGAGTCGCTGCTGCCGCACATCGCGCGCCAGGACGAGGTCGACCGCGTCTCCACCGCCGGCTACGCCCTCGGCTACCTGGGCAGCAGCATCCTGATGGTGCTCAACCTCCTGATGATCCAGAAGCCGGCGGCGTTCGGGATCGCGGACGGCGAAACGGCGACGCGTCTCGCGTTCCTCAGCGCGGCCGTGTGGTGGCTGCTCTTCTCCATCCCGCTCTTCCGGCGCGTGCGGGAGCCGCCGTTGCGGCTGGAAGCCGACGAACGGCCGGACATGAACCCGATCGTCGTGGGGTTCCGGCGGCTGAAGGAGACGCTGCGCGAGCTGCGCAGCTACAAGCAGACGTTCCTGTTCCTGGTGGCCTTCTTCGTCTACAACGACGGCATCGGCACCATCATCCGCATGGCCTCCATCTACGGCACCGAGATCGGGATCGAGCGCGGATCGCTGCTGACCTCGCTGCTGCTGGTGCAGCTGGTGGGCATCCCCTTCTCGTTCCTCTTCGGGCTGCTGGCCGGGCGCATCGGCGCCAAGGCGTCGATCTTCGTGGCGCTGGGCGTCTACTTCGTGATCGCCATCCTCGGTTACCGGATGACCACGGCCCGCGACTTCCTCGTGCTGGCCCTGCTGGTGGGCACCGTGCAGGGCGGCAGCCAGGCGCTCAGCCGCTCGGTGTTCTCGACCATGGTGCCCAAGCACAAATCGTCCGAGTTCTTCGCCTTCTTCTCCGTGTTCGAGAAGTTCGCGGGCATCCTGGGCCCCTTCGTGTTCACGATCATGATCAGCGCCACCGGCTCCAGCCGCAGCGCGATCCTGTCCGTGGTCGCGTTCTTCCTGGTGGGCGGGTTGATGCTCGCGTTCGTGAACGTCGAAGAAGGCCAGCGCGTGGCGCGTGAGGCCGAGGCGAAGGTCGCCTAGCAGGGTGCTGAAAAGGTGCCCATGCGCGGCGCGCGCAAGGGACAAACAGCCGCAACTGATTGACTGGTGAAGATCGGCTCGCCGCTGGGCGCGCGCGCGTCGTCAAGAAGCGGCATTTTTCAGCACCCTGCTAGAAGGTCTTCTCCAGCCCGACCATCAATCCGAAGTCGGTGGTGGCGGCGATGGGCCTCAGTCCTTCCGTGAAGCCGGCCTCCACCCGCCAGCCGCGCCGCACGTCCACCTTGGTGCCCACGCGAAGCATGAGGTGAAGGGCCGGGAAGCCGTCCACGTTGCGCACCAGGCGGCCAGCGGCGGTCGCTTCCGCGATCACGCTCACCGGCCGCCACGGCCGCCACTCCAGCGCCACGAACCCGTGCGGCCGCACGGCCGCGTAGGAGATGTCGTCCTGCTCGGATTGCGAGGCGGCCGTGCCGCCCGCGCCTAGATAGAGATCGGCGGCGGCGCCGAGCGTGCGCGCGGCCACCGCCTGCGCGCCGAGCTGAACGCCTCCGCCCCCGAACCCCGCGGTTCCGGTGGGAAGCTGGACGCGGCCGTCCACGGCTCCCGTCCAACCGGAGGCCTGCGACGGCGAGCACCAGCGCGCTCCCAGCTCCAGGCCGCCGAGCCCGGCACCCTGCCGCGCCGTCCAACGCACCTGGTTCCGCGTGTGGTCGAGGGCGCGCACGCTGAGCTGGTCGCGCGCGAAGTCGGGACGGTTGCTGTCCGGCAGCCCCGTCAGACGGTGCCAGGCGTCGATGAAGCCGTCCAGGACGCCGCCTCCGCGCCACAACACGGGCAGCCGCGCGTGCATGGTCCAGCGGTCGGTGACTCCGCGGCTGACCTGCAAGGACCCGCTGCGGTGCTCGCCGTCGACGAAGTAGAGGAGCCTGCGCACTCCGGCGACGAGCCCTTGCCGGAACCCGAAGTCGTTGCCCCAGTCGCCCGCCACGCGCACGCGCGTGCGGCCACGTGGGGGGGCGTCGGGTGCCACCGCGGGCAGCGTGAGCCGGGCCTGCGCGAGCAGGAACTCGTCGCGGCTCTCGATGGGCCCGCGGCGCACGCGGACCGCGGGCGCGGACGCGGGGACGCGCACGGGGGTTCGGGGACGCAGCCACGCAGTGGCGTGAGCCCCCGAGGCTCGAGCGCCGGGATTCACTTCCGGCGCGAGCCGCCAGACGGGGGTTCGGGGGCGCAGCCACGCAGTGGCGTCAGCCCCCGAGGCTCGAGCGCCGGGATTCACTTCCGGCGCGAGCCGCCCGATGTCGAGCGGCACGGCCAGCAGCAGCAGGCCGGCCGTGAGCGAGCTCACGGCCGGGCCGGCCTCAATTCAGGCCCTCGGCCAGGTAGAGGTCGGAGAGGACGCGGCGATAGCTGTAGACGTAGCTCCCGCCGTCGGCGGCCATGAACGTAGGGTGGATCTGCGTTACGCCGGCGGCGTCCTGCGGCATCAAGCGCCGCAGCAATTGGCGCCGGCCGCTGGCCAGGTGGATGGCGTTGACCGCAGCCGGCAGCGCGCCCTCGCGGTAGACGAGCAGCGCCGCGCCGTCGGGCGTGAACCGGAAGGGGCGCTCGTCGGGCTCGGCGCCCGCCACCGGGCGCGGCGAACCGCCGTCGATCGGGAAGAGCGTGATGCGACCGTCCGGACCGACGCCAGCCACGACCGTCCCATCCGGCGAGACCGGATGCCACGCGATGCCCACGCCCTCGGGCGTGAGCGGACGCGGCGCGCCGCCGCCGACCGGCTGCTGGTAGAGGCGCACGCCGTGGCCCTTCTGGTTGCCCGAGAACACCACCGCGTCGCCCGAGGGCATCCACGTCGCCCACTGGTGGTTGATCTCGTCGTCGGTGATGCGACGGGGCCGACCCGCGCCCAGCGGCAGCAGCTCGAGCTGCGCGGGGCTGCCCGGCTGCACCACCAGCGCCCAGCGCCCGTCGGGCGAGAACTCGTTCGCGATGCCCTCGCCCAGCCGCACCGCGGGCGATCCGTCGCGCCCGCGCGAATAGACCGAGGGCGGCCGCCCGCCGCCGTCTCCCTGCTCCGAGAACAGCACGCGCGCGCCGTCGCGCGACACGTGCGCGGAGCGCGACCAGTCGAGCCAGGAGAGGTTGCGCTCGCCGGCCTCTCCGGGCGTGCGGCTGACGATCTCGCGCCGGAGCTGCTCGCCCGCCAGCAGGACGCGCCCGCCGGAAACGTCGTGCAGCGTGAGCGCGCCCACCGTGTCCTGCAGCAGCCGCTCGCGGCCTTCGAGCGTCACCGCCCACAGCGCGCGGCGCGTGCCCACGCGCGTGGCCGTGAACCAGACCTCGCGGCCCGACGGCGCCCAGGCCAGCCCGGCCACGGACAGCCAGCCGCTGGAGAGCGCACGCGCGCGCCCGCCGCGATCGACCACCGCCACCGCGCCCGCGCCGTCGCTGCGCAACGGGTGGTCGACGAAGGCCACGCTCCGGCCGTCGGGCGAGATGCGGATGTGGCTCGGATAGCCGCCCGTCTGGTAGAGGACGTTGCCGGGCGGGTATTCGATGCGCCCGTAGCCGTCCGCGTCGCGCACCAAGGCCAGCTCGGAGGCGTCGGGCGACCAGTCGGCGGACTGCACGTCGGTCATCAGCTCGCGCGGCGCGCCGCCGGCCAGCGGCACCCGCGCCAGCGTGCCCGCGTAGACGTAGCCGCGCACATGCCGCGGCTTGAGCAGCACGGCCAGCTCGCCGCCGCTGGAGACGGACAGGAGCTGCGCGGGCCCGATGCCGAGCGGCCGCGACTCGGGGCTGCCCGGCGCGGCCACGAAGAGCTGGCCGCCGCCGCCGTCCCATTCCGCGCTGTAGACGACCGAGCCCGCGCCCGGAGTGAAGCGCGCGGCGGAGACGATCCCGCGCCGGAACGTGAGCCTCTGCAGCGCGTGCGACGGCGACGGAGCGATGCGCGCGCCGGCCACGTAGCCGGCGGCCGCCGCCAGCGCCAGCGCGGCCGCGACGCCCAGGACGCGCCAGCGGACGGCGGCCACGGGCGGCGCCGCCATCGTCGTCTCTTCGAGCGCCTCGATGTGGAACGCGATGTCGCGCGCGGACTGGAAGCGCCGGGAAGCGTCCTTCTCCAGGCAGCGCCGCGCCACGCCCAGCAGGCCATCGGCCAGCGGCTGCGACGGCGCCGGCCACTGCGGTTCTTCGCGCAGCACGGCGCTCATCGTCTCCAGCGCCGAGCCGCCGCGGAACACCGCCCGGCCGGTGACCATCTCGTAGAGCACGGAGCCGAACGCGAACACGTCGGAGCGGTGGTCGGAAGGCTTGCCGCGCGCCTGCTCGGGCGACATGTAGGCGGCGGTGCCGAGCACGATGCCGGGATGAGAGGCGGGCGAGCGCCCGTGGCCCGGGCCGCCGGACGCCCGGTCCTGCGCCAGGGGGTCGCCTTCGCCCCCCAGCTTGGCCAGGCCGAAGTCCAGCAGCTTCACCACGCCGTCGCGCGTGACGAAGACGTTCTCGGGCTTCAGGTCGCGATGGACGATGCCGTGATCGTGCGCGGCGGCCAGGCCGCGCGCCACCTGCAGCGCGAAGTCGCGCGCCTTGTGCGGCGGCAGCGGCCCCTCGCGCAGCCGCTGACGCAGCGTCTCGCCCTCGAGCAGCTCAGAGACGACGTAGGGCGCGCCCTCGTGCGTTCCGACGTCGAAGACCGCCACCACGTTGGGATGGTTGAGCAGGCCGGCGGCCTCGGCCTCGAGGCGGAAGCGGCGCAGCCGGTCGTCGTCGGCCGCGTAGTCGGCGAGAAGGAGCTTGAGGGCGACCTGCCGGCCCAGCCGCACGTCGCGGCTGCGATAGACCTCACCCATGCCACCCGCACCGAGCGGTGCGACCACTTCGTAGGGGCCAAGGGTAGCCCCGGCAGGGAGGCGCATGGACGACCGCGCGGATTATACGCCAAGTCCGCGGCCGGGCTAGCCCCTCTCTACCCGCGCCAGCTCGTCGTACAGGTAAACCGCTGACTTCATGCACTTGAGCCAGTCGCCCAGGTGCAGGCTCTCGTTCTCGGAGTGCGCGTTGCAGGGCGGGTCCTCGACGCCCATCAGCAGGCAGGGCGCCCCGCCCAGCAGGTCGGCGAAGGGCTGCACGAACCCGATGGACCCGCCGGCCCCGATCATCGCCGTGTCCTTGCCGAAGCCGGCCTTCAGCGCACGCCGCGCGGCTTCGAACGCCGGGCCCTCGGGGTCGGTGGTCCACCACGGCGTGGTGCCGGTGATCCTGGCCGTCACCTGCGCGCCAAAAGGCGGCTTCGTGGTCAGCTTCTTCACCAGCAGCGTCCCCGCCTTGCGGCCGTCCATGTTGGGCACCGTGCGCAGCGAAAGGCGCGCGCGCGCCGAGTCGAGGATCTGGTTGGACGAGCCCTGGATGGTATGCGCCTCGAACGCGATCACCGTGAGCGAGGGACGCGTCCACATCTTCTCGTAGGCCGTGCAGCCCTTCTCGCCCCACAGCTTGAGCCCGTCCACCAGCGCGCCGTCCTTCTTGAACTTCTTCTCGTCGAAGGGCAGCGAGCGGATGCGCTGGAGCTGCTTGGCGCTGGGTTTGGCCACGTCCTTGTAGAGGCCGGGCACGGCGAGCTTGCCGTCCTTGCCCTGCAGGCCCGCGATGAGCTGGCAGAGGACCTGCACCGGATCCGGCACCGGGCCGCCCCACATGCCGCTGTGCAGCGGGTGGTCGAGGCACTTGACCTCGACGTCGACCTGGCAGATCCCGCGCAGCTGGTACGTGAGGGCCGGCACGCCGGTGTCGAAGTTCGCGGTGTCGGACAGCACGATGTAGTCGGCCGACATCATCTTCTTGTACTTGTCGAGGAACAGGCCCAGGTTCTCGGAGCCGATCTCCTCCTCGCCCTCGATGATGAACTTCACGTTGCAGGGCAGCCCGCGCGCCGCGCGCAGGTAAGCGCCCACCGCGGCCACGTGCGCCATGACGCCGGCCTTGTCGTCGGCCGTGCCGCGCCCGTAGAGGCGTCCCTTGCGCTCGGTGGGCTCGAAGGCGGGCGAGAGCCACTTGGGCGGCCGGCCGGGCGGCTGCACGTCGTGGTGGCCGTAGAGGAGGATGGTGGGCGCGCCCGGCTTGTGCAGCCAGTCGCCGTACACGTAGGGATGCACGCCGGGGATCTCGAGCACCTGCACGTTCTCGATCCCCCACTTGCGCATCACCTCCGCCGTGCCCTCGGCCGAGCGCCGGACCTCCGCGGGCGGGAACCCGTCGGCGGAGATGCTGGGGATGCGCGAGAGCCGCACCAGGTCCGCCTTGAAGTCCTCGTAGTGCTGCTCGACGAACGCGATCGCCGATTTCACGTTGCCGTTGGCCTGCGCCATGACACCTCCGTGCTATGCGGTCCGGGCAAAGCCCGGCCCGCCGCACTGGGGGGCTTACCGGCGACTCGTCGCCTTCGCCCCCCAGACCCCCCAAGCGCTGTGCATTCGCAGGCAGTCTACCGCGAGGCGCGCCGCCGGGGCGCGGCGGGGCGTTCAGCTCCAGCGCGGGAGGGGGAGGCCGGGCGCGGGAGTGGGTGCGGCCGTCGCGACCGTCTCGACCGGCGGCACGGTGCCGGGGCGCGCGAGCACCATGAACGTCATGTCGTCGCGCGGGCGCACGGGACCGCAGAAGGCGAGCACGTCCTGGCAGACCGCATCGATGAGGGCGCGGTCGGAGAGCCCGCGCCCGGTGTCGAGCTGCCACGCCAGCCGCGCCTCGCCGTACTCGGTGTCGCGCGCGTCGAAGGCCTCCGTGATGCCGTCCGTATAGAGGAAGAGGCGCTCGCCGGGCGCGAGCCGCGTGAGCCGCGCCTCGAAGAGCGCGTGGGGCACCACGCCCAGCGCCACTCCCGTCGCCGGCAGCCGCTCCAGCGTGCCGTCGCCGCGCAGGATGAAGGGCGCGTTGTGGCCCGCGTTCACGTAGGCCAGCTCGCCCGAACGGGGGTCGTACTCGGCGTAGAACAGCGTGACCAGGCGGTTGCTGGGGATGTTGACGCAGAGGTGGTCGTTGAGCTTGGCCATCAGCTCCGGCCCCCGCAGGCCGGCGGTGATCAGCGTGCGCAGGCTGCCCTGGAGCAGCGCCATCAGCAGTGCCGCCGGCATGCCCTTCCCGGCCACGTCGCCCACGGTCACCGCCAGCCGCTCGTCGTCGAGATCGATGACGTCGAAGTAGTCGCCGCCGACGGTGTTCGCCGGGCGCATGCTGGCGCTCACGAAGGCGCCCGGCCGCACCAGCGGCTCGAACGGCAGCAGGCCGAACTGGATCTGGCGCGCGACCTCGAGGTCGCCCTTCAGGGCGAGCTTGTCCTTCAGCTCCAGCGCCAGCAACGCGAAGAGGAAGGTGGCGGCGCCCAGCAGCGAGTGGTACCCGAGCGAGATCTGCTGGTCGGCGGCCCACCACGTGATCGCGTGCAGCCAGCCGAACGCCAGCAACGGGACCGCCACCGCGAACAGCAGCCGCCGCGCCGGGCTCAGGCGGAAGGCGATGTGCAGGAAAACGCGCCAGGCCACGCGCGGGTAGCGGCGGTACCAGGGCAGCCCGGCCAGCCCGGCCAGGTCGACCTCGCGCGTGAAGAAGCGAACCGTCTCGGCCGTGTCCTGCTGGATCAGCTCGCGCAGGCCGCGCTCGGTGACGTCGCGGGTAAACAGCTCCTGCAGGCCGCGCCAGTAGTCGTCGGTCGCGCCCGCAGGCGGAGGGGTCGCGTCCCGACGTGGGCCCGCCTTCTCGGAGAAGCGGGCCGCGAAGGCGTCGAAACGGTTCCGCCAGCCGGACATGGGAGAAGACATTATCCGTCTGTAGATAACGAAAGACACAGGGCCAAGGTTCAGTGTGTTACGGCCGGGCACGGGCACGGGTCACGGGAACGTCACGAGCCGACCACCGCGATGCACTCGATCTCCACCCGGGCGCCTAGGGCGAGACCGTTCGCGCCCAGGGCGCTGCGGGCCGGGAGGGCGTTCGCGAAGAACGTCACGTAGACCTCGTTCATCCTCGGCCACTCCGTCATGTCGGCCAGGAACACGGTGCACTTGGCCACGCGGTCCAGTGACGAGCCGTGGGCCTCGAGGACGCGCTTGACGTTCTCGAGCGTCTGCCGCGTCTCGGGCACGATCCCGCCCGCGACCAACGCGCGCGTGCCGGGCTGCAGGCCGATCTGGCCCGACAGGTAGAGCACGTCGCCCACGCGCACCGCCTCCGAGAAGGGCAGCTTCAGCTCGGCCGCGGCCGGGCCCGCGAACCGCTCGAGGAGCGGCCGCTTCTGGACCGCGGCGGATGCGCCTGCGGCCGCGGCGGCGGCCACCATCACGACCCACACACCTCCACTCATCGGCTCCTCCTTGCGGGCGCGAAAAGCGCCAGGAAATCGACGGCGGCCGCAATGACGATCGTCACTTGACAGCAGTGACACGACCTGGGTTAAGGTTCGCCCTATCGTACAACCCCAATTCACCGGATCCGGAGGCCACACCCTGGCCTGATGGCCTGGGCGAGACCTGCGCTTTCAGGAACCCGTTTGGCCGCCGCGGCCGATGAGCCGTTCGGGACGGCCCGCTGAAAGGAGTCTCTATGAACCCTCCCCTCACCATCCGGGGGTCCGCCCGGCCCGTGCGCCGGCGCATCCCCTGGCTCCTCGTGGCACTGGCCCTGCTCTTACCGAGCGCCGGCGCCTGGGCGGCCCAGCCCAAGCCGGCCGTGACCGACCTCGACCAGAAAGCCTTCTTCAAGCCCGAGCTGTACATCAGCTCCGCCCACGCGCCGCTGGCGGACATCCAGTCGCGCCTGCCCAACCAGGCGGCGTGGGACGCCTTCTTCCAGGCCAGCGCGGCGGGCGGCGGCGCACCCGTGCACGTCTACATCGACCCGCGTTCGGGCGCGGCAACCAACATCATCGGCGCCTTCCCGCTGATTCCCGGAAGCGGCGCTGGCAACTCGGTGACGCTCGCCTCGGTCAGCCAGGCGCTGGGCCGTCCGGTCCAGGCCGTGGACGCCGAAGTGGTGGGCGCGCTGGTGCGGCAATTCGTGCTCGCGCAACGCGACGTCCTGGGCATCGACGCGCGCCAGCTCGGCGCGTTCAAGGCCACGCAGGTCACGCCCGAGCTGTGGCAGGTGTCGGTGCCGCAGCAGGTACGCGGCGTCCCGGTGCGCTACGGCCGCCTGGCGGCCAGCATCAGCCACGGCAACCTGGTGGCGATCGGGACCGAGACCTGGGGCAACGCGCGCGCGGACGTCCGGCCCGAGGTCGGCCCTGAGCATGCCCTCGATGCCGGCTTCGCGGAGGCCGGTGGGCGGACGGTCGCAGACCTCGTCCTGCGCGAGCCGACCTTGGAAGTGATGCCAGTGGCGCCTCTCAAGAGCCAGCAGGGCGACCTCTACGCGGGCGAGGTCGGCGCCGGGTACGAGCACCTCCTGGTGTGGACCTTCGTGTTCCAGCGGCCGCCCGAGAACGCGCGCTGGGAGATCCTGGTGGACGCGCACTCGGGCGAGGTCCTGGCACTGCAGGACGTCAACAACTACGTGCAGAAGCAGGTCACGGGCGGCGTCTACCCGCTCACCAGTACCGAGATCTGCCCCGACGCCGACCACTGCGGCACGATGCAGACGAACACGCCCATGCCGTTCGCCAACACGGGCCTGGCGGCTCCGAACAACTTCACCAACAGCGCCGGCGTCTTCGACTGGACGAG
>Ga0184637_10001850_pt1 | contig 13976 bp, 15 predicted proteins | sample PLM3_127_b2_FD_133143 | JGI IMG/M metagenome (GOLD analysis project Ga0184637, IMG submission 133143) | Groundwater sediment microbial communities from an aquifer in East River, Colorado, USA - PLM3_127_b2 | ecosystem: Environmental > Terrestrial > Soil > Riparian zone | place: USA: East River...
ACACAAATGGATCAGCGCGCAATCGCTCGCGGAAAACGGAGTCGTGTTCACAGCGAATATGCCCACAGAGGAAATGTTTACCCTGCCTGATCGTCATCGCGCCGAAGGAACAGTTTCCGCAACTATGCCGCTCTCCTATGCTGGCACACTCATCGAAGATTTCAGCGTGACTTTTGAAAACGGAAGAATCGTCAAAGTCAATGCCACGAAGAACGAAGCCATCCTGCAAAAATTGGTGGATACAGATGAAGGTTCCACGCGGCTTGGCGAAGTGGCGCTCGTCCCTGCCAACTCCCCAATCGCCCAGCGCGGGCATCTCTTTTACAACACTTTATTTGACGAGAACGCTTCCTGTCATATTGCCATCGGACGCGCCTATCGCTTTTCACTGATCGGCGGCGAAGAATTGACCGATGAAGAATTTATTTCAGCAGGAGGCAACGTCAGCCTTAACCATGTGGACTTTATGATTGGCTCCCCTCAAATGGACATTGACGGCCTCAAGCAAGATGGCACGCGCGAACCTGTCATGCGACAGGGCGAATGGGCATTTGAGGCATAATCCTTTTCAGGATTTATAATCACACCATGCCAACTCGCAAACCTCCTCCGCTTGATTTCGACGAATTACTCGCGGCGGAATATGATTACATTGCACAAACTGCGAGTCAGGCACACGAAGACCGGGCGCGGGTATCGTCTTTCTATCTCATTGCAGTTGGATCTCTGGTGGCCGCGTTATTTAGTACACAACTCTTTGAGCCAGATTCGTTCACGCAAACTGTCAAGATCATGTTCGGCGGGCTCTTCATCCTCCTGACCTTGCTCGGAACATCCACGATCATGCAGTTGGCGCGCTTACGCGCGGCCTGGTTTGAATCCATGCAGGCGATGAATCAACTCAAGGAATTTATGGTGAGTCAGAACAAGGAGCTCGCCAAAGCCTTCCTCTGGACGAACAGCTCTCTGCCCTCGAAATACAAAACTAACAGTGTTTCCTATTATCAGGCGGTGGAGGTGGCTCTCATCAGCGCGCTGATGTTTGGTGCGGCCATTTTCTTCCTGCAACAGGCTTTCTTTGCCATCAGTTTGATCAGCTGGATCATATCCATTCTGTCAGGAGCACTGACCATTTACACTCAACTCATGATCTACAAGCGGGCCTTGAAATAACATGCCTCGCAACTACGAGAGCCAGTCCCCCACTGCATTTCAAAGAAGACCCCACCTCACACGCGATGATGACTGGATCCGCGCCTTCCTCAAAGAAGTCAAAGTAGCGCACATCGCCACATCTTCGGATGGGCAGGCATTCATCAACCCCACAACGTTTTGGTACGACGAGGCGGATCACCAGATCGTCTTTCATTCCAATGTTGCAGGGAGAGTCCGCTCGAATATCGAGAGCAACCCAAAGGTCAGTTTGGAGGCGAGCGAGTTGGGTAGATTCCTTCCATCCAATGTTGCGCTCGAATTCTCGCTGCAATTTCGCAGCGTGGTCGTTTTTGGCGCCGCGCGCCTTGTGGGCGATCCGGTTGAAGCGCGTCGCTTGTTGTATGGTTTGATCGGAAAATATTTCCCGAGCATGAGTGCCGGAAAAGAATTCCGCGAGATCACTGACAAGGAACTGCGGGCGACGTCCATTTATGCGCTCAAGATCGAATCCTGGAGTGGGAAGGAAAACTGGGCGGAGCGCGCCGACCAATCCGACGAATGGCCCACGTTGAATGAAAAGTGGTTTGAATAAAACTCATCCGCAGATTTAATTGATTGCGCAGGTTTTTTTGCCAATCGGATTTGGCCCTTTCTAATGGACTCTTACTTCCCCTCCACCTATGAGGACTCACGCGCACGCTTCCTATCAAGCCTCAGCCTGATCCAACAAAAATGGCATTCGACTCAGCTGGAAACACATCCATTAAAAAACTTTCGCGACCTCAGCATTGACTGGCTCTGGGCACACGCGCCTAAAAAAGGGACTCTCGTCATCATCTCTACAGCAGAACACGGCATTGAAGGCTATGTTGGCTACGCGCTAATGAAGATCTTCATCGAAGAATTCGCGCCACACTTGGATTCGGAAAATACAGGCCTACTGCTCATTCATGGAATGAATCCCTGGGGCATGAAACATCACCGTAAGGTCAATGAAAACAGCGTGGACCTAAATCGCAATTTTGTTTTCAATGGAAACTTTGATCCCGCCATCAACCCTGAGTTTCACCTGGTAAAGAACCTCATTAACCCTCAAACGCGCATTCAATCTTTTGGCATCGAGAACATTCAATTTTGGGGGCGCGTCATAAAGGCACTTTTCACATCCGGGATAGCAACTGTCACCAAAGCCGCTCTATTGGGACAACACCATACGCCCAATGGATTCTATTACGGCGGCACAACGTATTAGGAGGGAACAACTATCGCGATGGAACTCTATCGCCGCGCGTTGGAGGAATATCAATCCGTCATCCAAATAGACATGCACACTGGCTACGGTCCGCGCAACCAGATGAGCATCATTATGTCCCCACTCGACCCCATGACATCTGAAGAGACTTCAAGAAAGTTTAACTATCCGCTCGTGTTGAAAATAAATGCAGAGGAATTCTACGATATCAGTGGAGATATGGGAGCGTACTATTATGAATTGCGAAACAAATACTTTCCAGATAAACAACTCTTCGCCTGCGGATTTGAATTCGGCACGTTCGGCAGTTCTCTGCTCGCGCGCATTCGTAGCCTGAGGGCAATGGTCTTCGAGAATCAACTTCATTGGCACGGCGCAAAAAGCGAAAAAGCCGCGCAACAAATCCGCAGGGAGTTTGAGGAGTTATATTTTCCGTCTGAGACAAAATGGCTCGAGAAGGCGCTGGCAGATGGCAGGCAGGCATTCGATGGAATGTTGCGCGCTTATCAATTAATATGAAGCATGCAACTCTGAATAGGCAGTCTCGTAGAAATATATGATGACACTTTCAAAATTTGGAGGCAACCATGTCTGAAGAAAAAGTTCACAACGAAGAATTCCGCGTCGATGGTGAAAAACTGATTTCCAAAATCAAAGAGATCATCCATGAAGGCAACATTCGCCGCATCATCATCAAAGACAAGGAAGGAAAAACGGTTTTGGAAATCCCCATGACCTTCGGCGTGGTCGGCGTGTTGATTGCGCCACAACTGGCTGCCATTGGCGCAATCGCTGCACTCGTCACCGAAGCGACCGTTGTAGTTGAAAAGTCGGATAATTAGTTTGGATCAAGAGTCAGCTTCAATAAAACGGACTTAAGCCACAGATCCGCTTGCGTGCCGTGCTTTCGCCTCCATTGCCACCTGGTTCATGATCCGCCAGGCCTTCGAGGCGAGCGGTTCATCTATGATCGTCCGCATAAGGATCTGGCCCATGACGACAAAAGTCAAGTTTGGAGATTTTTAAAAACAACAGAACAATTCTCTGCTATACTAAAAATATGGACATCTTCACAACAATTTACTTTGTCGCCCTTGTGATTGAGATGGTAATTCGTGCACCGATCAACAAAAAACGACAACAGGAAAAGATGAGCAAGCGCCTCGTTACTACGCAGGAAGTAACTTTGCTTCTCCTGCTCTTGAGCGGTACTGTCGTTATTCCTATTATTTATGCGGCTACAAACTGGCTGGATTTCGCAAACTACACCCTGCCTGTTTGGGCAGGCTGGCTGGGCGTAGTTATCGGAGCGGCAGCGCTCTTCGTCTTCTGGCGCTCCCACGCGGACCTGGGACTCAACTGGTCTCCCACACTTGAGATCCGTGAAAAACATGAATTGATTACACGCGGGATTTACGGGGTCATGCGCCATCCCATGTACGCCTCGCAGTGGCTCTTCGTAATTGCGCAACCATTGCTTCTCCAAAACTGGATTGCAGGTTTTCTAAATTTGCTCGTGTTCATACCATTTTACCTGTTGCGAGTTAAAGCTGAAGAGCAATTAATGATCGAACAATTCGGGGAACAATACCACGCCTATATGCAAAAGGTCGGCGCGGTGTTTCCGAAGATGTAAAACGAAGTACTCTACAAACGCTCCAGACCCAGGCCGGGACCATCCGGCAGGATCATTTTCGCGCCATCGTATTTCAATCCACGATACGGGTCATTCTTGATGAGCAGAGGTCCATCCAGATCGGCATAATCACATAACGGAGCAAGATGCGCAGCGGCTGTGGCACCGACAGATGATTCGATCATGCAACTTAACATGATCTGCATATCATGTGCACGCGCTGTGTGGATCATCCGCAAAGCTTCACGGAGGCCTTCGCTCTTCATCGTCTTCACTACCACACCATCAATGGCATCCGCCAGTTTGGCTACATCATGCGAGGTCTTCGCGGTTTCATCAGCAAAGATGGGAATATCGATTTTCTGGGCGCGTAATTTCTCTTTCAACCAAAAATAACCATCCACATCCTCCGCAGCCAGCGGTTGCTCAATAAATTCCAGATCATATTCCACTAAACGCGGGATGATGTGCAACGCCTGTTCGCGACTCCAACCCGCGTTGGCGTCCGCACGTAATTTGGCATTCGTCGCGTTGCGAATGGAGGCGACAATCGCTTCGTCTCGATCGCTCCCCAATTTGACCTTGATAATAGGATACTTCGAGGCCTGCGCCTGCTTTGCCATAATCTCAGGTTCATCCATACCAATTGTAAAAGACGTGAGTGGCAGGTTATTTGGATTCAACCCGAACAACTTATATAAAGGCTGTCCCAGCTTTTTACCCCATAGATCATGCAGGGCTTCATCAATTGCAGAACGCCCCGCGCGTGAACTGGCAGGTCGCTTTGCCAAAACCGAATCCAGGTCGAATGGGTCATCGCCCAGATCAGGCATCGACTTGAGGTACTCAATGATCCCATCCTGCGTCTCGCCATAATATGGAACCGCCGCCGCCTCCCCCACCCCTTCATCGAGATAGACAAGGACATTGAAGCGTTGGTCGAATGCTCCATGCGCGACCCGGAAAGTTGTTTTGAGATCTAATGTAATAGGTTCCCAGTGCAGTTTCATCATGATCCTGTGTATGGGCGTATAGGGGCAGGAAGACCCTGCCCTGGGCCTCGGGCGAAATGACCGGGGCGAGAGGACCTCGCCCCTACAACCTTACCCGCGCCTCTCTAAAAAACCCAACACCTTCTCAAGCCATTCCCGTTCGCGCTCCTGGTGCACATTATGACCTGTATTTTCGGGAATCCATAACTCGGCGTTCGGGACGTGTTGCGCGATATATTGCGCGTGTTCATCGGGAGCATTCACCGTATCCTGAGCGCCCATAATGACCAGCATCGGCACATTCACGCGCGCCAACTCAGCAGGCGAATAATTCGGCTCGGAGATAATTTCCTTCATCGTTATCCACAACAGATCGCGCCAATAATCCCGTCCATGTGTTGCGCTGTGAATGGAGATCATCTCATTCATCATGTCAGGATTATTCTTCGCAACATAATCGGCGTCCAATACAACGGGCTCGCGCTCCACGAGATAACGCGTCACGTATGCGTTAGCGGCTTGTGGAATGCAAGTCTGCGTCACTTCAGGATGTTCCACACCAACCAGTAACGCCACGTTGCCACCGTTGCTATGTCCGATGATATGCGCGCGTTCGTATCCCATGGCGCGCACGAACGCGGCAGCGTCATCTGAAAGTTCCGTGAATGAATAACTCATGTTTGGGTTGTTCGATCTCCCATGACCGCGGCAATCGGGCGCGAATACTTTGTAATGCTTTGCCAGCGTAGGGATAACGGAATCCCAATCGGTGTGGCTGTCAATCGTCGAACCGTGAATCAGCACAATGGGCGCGTGATTCGAGCCTGCCCTGAGCGTAGTCGAAGGGTCATCCCCATGCGATTGATAATAAATATTTGCATTGTTGATGGTCACATATGGCATGTTGCATATATTAACACAAATCGTTACAATCGTTTCATGCAAAACATTCTTGATGAATTCACAAAATCCATTGACCCACGCACATCGCTCTTCGATGTGAAAATCGATTCGGAGGATAACGGGACGCTGATCTTAAGCGGACGCGTACTCGACGAATCGCAACTCGACGAATTGCCACACCTCTTCCCAAGCCGAAAACTGGATACCACTTCGATACAGATCCTCAGCCGTGAGCCTCACGAACGTATCCACGTCGCGACGAACCTCACTGGCTTGTATGAAAAACCCACATTTGGAATGCCGCTTTCAAGTGAGTTGTATTATGGGGCGGAACTTGAAGCGCTGGACGAAGAAAAGCGTTGGATCTTCACACGTCAGCGCGACGGATATTTAGGCTGGGCATACCGTCCCTATCTCAGCGAAGGACTCGCACCCGCTGCGACCCATCTAGTGCTTGCGCCTGCAATTGAAGTGCGCGCAGAGCCTAATGAGAGCAGCAAGGTTCTAACGCGTGTAGTAAGCGGCACAGGTGTTATCGTTGAAGAGACTCTGGATGGCTGGTCTCGTATTTCGGCAAATAAAACGGGATGGATTCCTTCAGCGCATTTACGTGCATTGAACGATCTACCACAAACATTGGAAGAGAAGCGCGCGACACTAATCAAAGATTCGCAGCGCATGATCGGAATTCCTTATCTGTGGGGCGGCACAAGTGGCAACGGCATTGACTGTTCAGGTTTTGTACGATTGTTGCACTGTTGGGTTGGTGTTGAAATCCCACGTGATGCAGATATGCAGCATAGATCAGCATTCCCTGTAGAACCACCCTACGAAATTGGCGACCTGTTCTTCTTCGCCGAAAGCGATAGCAACCGCAAAATAACACACGTGGGTATGAGTCTCGGCGGCTGGACCATGATTCACTCCTCGCGCTCGCGCAATGGTGTGTACATTGATGATGTTCAGGAAGTAGGGTTCCTGAAGGAGATTTTTGCAGGCGCAGGAAGTTTCTTGAGATGACACACTACGCTGGCGACGAGTTACTGCTCAGATAATCTGCTATTGCCCCCAGATCTTTGAAAATATAGCTAGGTTGGTGTGGTGACAGCGGCACTTCATCGGCCTGCGTTTCGCCGCTGAGAACAAGGATGGTTGGAATCCCGGCGGTCTTGCCAAGCGCGATATCTGTGTAGAGTCGATCTCCGATCATGCACATCGCCGAAACCGAAAGGCCCACTCGTTCGGCGGCTTTCTCCACCAATAACGGATTGGGTTTGCCCACAATCAGATCTGGTTCGCGGCCGGTTGAGGCATTAACAAATGCTATCGTCGCACCGATATCCGGCATGAAGCCGGTCTCGGTCGGGCAGTTGTAATCAGGATGCGTTGCGATGTATGGCACTCCCGCACGCGCCAGATCGCAGAGCGCCCACAGCTTGGCATATGTCAGAGTTGTGTCAAATCCCAGCACGGCGAAATCCGGGGTTTTATCTGTGAGTACAAAACCACGCAGCACAAATTCATTCTCGAGTGCGGCAGTGCCGACTACATAAACGCGCGCGCCGGGCCTTTGACTTTGGATGTGCATGGCTGTCGCTTCACCGGAAGTTAATACTTTCTCGCGCGAAATAGATAGCCCCAGACGAGTAATTTTTTCTGCATATTGCCCGCTGTCTTTGGACGAGTTATTGGTGAGGAATAGGAACTCGCGTCCCTGCTGTTGTAAGACATCAATGAATCGTAATGCGCCTTCGAGCAACTGTTCCCCTAAATAGAAGGTTCCATCCATGTCGAGGAGGAAGCAACGAACCTGTGAGAGTGGATCTTTATCGCGCATCATTAATTAATTAGACCCTATCTTTGCGGCCCGTTCGAAGACAGGCAACAGCGCAAAATAAGTTTGGCGGTAGCGCGCATACGACTCTGCGTAAATAGATTGTGCGGACTGCTGCGGGTCGATCCGTTCACGGATCTTTACGATATGTTCGCTCGCTTCGGAAAGCGTGGCGAATGCACCAATACCGACTAGAGCCAGAAATGCGGCTCCCAAGGCGGTGGTTTCAAGGATCTCCGGAACTGTCACTTGCAACCCAGTGACATCCGCTTTAATTTGATTCCAAAATCGGCTCTTCGCACCTCCACCCATCACGCGCAATTCGTGCAATTCCATGCCTGCCATCTGCATCTGGGTGAGGATGTCGCGCACAGCGTAGGCTGAACCTTCAAGAAGTGCACGGAAAAAGTGTGCGCGCGTATGCGCCAGCGTGAAACCAGCAAAGGTTCCACGCGCGGACTCGTTCCAGGTGGGAGCCAGCGCGCCCATCAGGCTTGGCAGGAATGTTATCCCTTCTGCACCAGGAGGAATATGCGCCGATTCGGAATCGAGCGTGGCATACGTCTCACCGTTTGCAAACTGGTCACGAAACCAGCGGAGGTTACCACCTGAGACAAAGCCGGGATTTTCCAACAGCCAGAGATCAGGGTCAGCATGGCAGTGTGTTTCCACGAGGCGCGTGTTGTCGAATACAAGTTCCGGGCTGGCCGCGCAGACTGGCTCAGCAGTGCCAGCAATATCGCCTACCACGCCAGATGTCACTCCCGCACCCAAACAAGCCGCGTGCTCGTCACCGCAACCAACCATTACAAGCGTGCCTGCATTCAAGCCCAAAGCATCAGCAATATTCGGACGAAGTTTCCCCAGCGTGGTGGTGGCCGGGTTTAACGGCGCCAGACTCCTCAGGTCAATGTTGAACGCTTCACACATCCGCGCGGACCAGTTTTTTGTGCGCACATCCAGCAATAAAGTGGAAGAGGCGTTGGAGTAATCCACTGCCAATTCACCGGTTAGATAATAAGCCAGGTAACTGCCCGGGAGCAGAAAATAGGCGGCTTGTGCATAAATATCCGCTTGATGTTCTGCCAGCCAACGGATCTTCGGAGCCACATGGTACGCATCCAGATTGAGCCCAGTGAGTTGAAAGATCCGCTCATCGCCGAGACTTTGACGTACGGGTTCACATTGTGCGCCCGCGCGGCGATCCATCCAAATGATGGCTGGACGCAACGGTTGGCCACTTGAATCAATTGGGACCAGGCCATCTACTTGCGTAGCAAGACTTAAAGCGCGCACGTTTTTAGGCGGCACTCCAGTTTCTGAAATCAAGCGCCGGATGGCAAGGGTGAGCGCGTTCGACCAACGTTCCACAGGTTGTTCCGCCCAAAGTGGATGAGGGTGATCCATGTGATAGGCTTCATAGCTTTCACTGAGAAGATCGCCCGTTGTGGAGAGCAACAGCACCTTTGTGCCCTGTGAACCTACATCACAACCAATGACACAATCCATGGCTATTGCTGTTGAAGCCAGTTGCAGACTGCAAGTACATTATCTTCGAACGAGCCATTGGGAACAAACTGCTTCTCAAAAAAGGCGGAGCCGATCGTGAACCCCCACGCGCCTGAATCCCAGACTTCGGTGATTCGTTCAAATGACGCGATACTACCAGCAGACACGATCGGCACCTGTGTAGCTTGCACTACCTGGCTGAGCAGATAAGCAGCATCGCCTGCGTAACGGTAGGTGAGCAGGTCCAGGCCGTGTGCGCCGTAGGATTCCAACTCACGCGCATGGGCAACAATCTCATCGATCGTTCCGTCGAGGATGCTGGGATGGCTGTGAACATGACCAGGGAATGGATAATATAGCACGGGTTTGTCTTTCAGATATTCAGCGATTGAGGGAAAGAACACGGTTCCCATCAGGACGTCGAACCCCAGATCCACTGCCAGACGCGCGCCGCGCAAGCCTTCCTCTTCCGAAAGGCTGACGACCTCCAGAAAGGTGATTTTTCCGGCGGCTTTCATAGCAGTGACAACGCGCTGCATTTCCTCCGGTGACAGGCCTACATCTTTGAAACCCCAATGAGTGATTGGATAATCCCGGGTGCGCTCAAATAGTTGCAGTGCATCCTGAACGGTACGGTCCTGATGGGTAAGCATAACAATAAGTTCGGGTTTGAGGCGTTGGGTTTCCACGTTTGATTCCCTTCATCAAAGATTTTCATTCACCTGCGTCCATAACGTTTCCTGCTCCCAATTCAGAAACACGAACAGATCACCTAGTGTAAAGCGATGGCGGATGAGGGGAGCGTTTGTAAATGCGAAGCGGACCTCCGCGACGGATGGTGGCGGCGTCAGATCCGCAAAACTCATGGGTGCGGCAACCGCACGCAAAATACGCGCCGCAAGTTGAGGCGGTTTGGCAAGGGCGCGCAGTTGAGCGCGGATCTCCGACCAGTGACGTAGGACATCCTCAAAGCCCGCGCGCTGCGCATGCCAGGCTTCCAATTTTATCTTGTACTCAGTCCAACACTCAGCGGCGACACGTCCACTTGGATCCAATAAGTTGAAGGACTCTTCAAGACGCGCCCGCATCTGCGACTCAGTGGGATAGCAGTTCTTAAGATTGACCTCATCCGGCTCAAACTCATCCAGGAATATCTGATAGGCAGAGGTGGTGAGACGGGTAGCTAGTGCCACCTGAGTTCCGTGTTGTGCCAATGGACGCTGAGCTTGTTCCGCAATAAGATCCAGCACATGTGACATAACATGTTCATACCCAGAAAGAGGCGCGGTGGCATGTGAGAGTGACATTGCCAACCCAGCCAATGCAATAAGTTTTGCCAACACACTCATACTTTCGAGCGTGCCGGCTTTTATTGCGTCTGCCTGTTCCAGAAAAATTTCATCCAACGGGCCCATAAGGGTTTGTGCAAATTCAGTATAAGAGTTATCGAGCCCTAAACGGTACGCCAACCACCAGTCTGCATAACTTCCAAATGAAGCCAAAAGATCCCCCACTCCAGCTACAGTCATGGCTTGAGGCGCATCGCGCAGAGTCTCCAGGTCACATACCAGCACATCCGGATAGCGCGAAGGCAATGTGCGCTTGACGCCATCCACAAAAGTTGGAGCCATATTGGAGGTGTAGGCGCTGACGCTGTTTGCAGTTTGATAGACAACAAAAGGCAGCGGCGCAATGGCATTTTCCTGTTGGTAAACATGACAGGCGTGCTTGGCAATATCGGTGACGGTTCCAGAGCCCACAGATAATACGCCCGAGTTGGCTTGCAAACGCGACTTGACATAATTGATCTGGGAAAAATCTGTGTGCACCTGCCCGGTGTTATCCGCTTCCAACCAGATAACATCCGCCTGCCAGCCCGCATCATTCAGTTGTTCAAGAATAAGTGATTTGAGATCTGCGCCCTCGCGCTGCATGGATGTTCGATCCATGACCACGGACAATGGTTGGTTCGCTTTCATTCCTCCTACTGAAAGCAAATCTGGCAAACGCCAAAGCGCCCCGGACTCAAAAACCATTTCACGGATGGGCAGATCTTCACCCGCCGGGTAACCCGGGATGCCGCGAATTTCTGCTTTGAATCGCTCAATGCCTTCAGGGTCAAAACGTAAAATCATGCAACACCTTGTTCAACACTTCAGGTCGATTGGTCATAATTCCGTGCACGCCTAACATAATCACCTGCCGCATATCCTCCGGCTCATCAGGGTCCCACGGCCACAAAGCCAGCCCAGTCAATTGGCATTCGCTGGAAATCGCTGGTGTGAGAAAACGAAAATCGTAGGAGAGACAGTTGGCACCGGCGCGCAACGCCTGAGCACAAATTTGACGCGGCGTAAGAGATCCATCCTGCGGCGAAGGGTCAAGCATAGTAGATAGCTCCGGCTGGATGGCTTTCGCGCGCAACAGTGCCTGCGGAGAAAAAGAGGTGACAATGACCTGACTCAGAAAATTGGCTACCTCCAGCGCCCGGACGGTTGATTCCGCTATCGCCAGTTCTTCTGTCTCTGTCGCGCCTTTGATCTCCACGCATAAACGTATCTGCGCGGCGCGCGCCAGTTGGATCGCCTCTTCCAGCAGTGGGATCTTTTCACCCTGCCCCGCATCCAGCTGACGAATTTCCTGCAGAGTCTTGTCATGGACATTCCCATATCCATTAGTCGTTCGTTCCAGCGTGGAGTCGTGGATGATAACCAGTTCATCGTCTGCTGTTAGGTGAACATCTAGCTCCAGTGCATCCACGCGCTGCTCGATGGCACGGCGAAATGCAAGCAGTGTGTTCTCAGGATATTGGGCCGAAGCGCCGCGATGAGCAACGCGCAAAACAGGAGGATGGTTCAAGGTCAACCTTTCAGCCCGCTGAGCATAATGCCGCGAATGATATAACGCTGGAGGAAAAGGTACAGGATCATAATGGGTAAAATCGCAATCGCTGATGTTGCAAGTGCCACACCCGTAAATATCCCCTGGGATCGACTCGCCATGGCTAACCCAAAAGTGATGGTATAGAGACTTCTGTCTGATATGACCAATAAGGGCCAGAGAACATCATTCCAGCGCCACAGCGCGCTTAGTACTGTCAAGGCTGCTAGGGCGGGACCGCACAAGGGCAGAACGATGCGTGCGTAAATTGTCCACTCGCTGGCGCCGTCCACTCGGGCCGCATCAATCAATTCATCAGGGATGGCACTGATATATTGACGCATAAGGAACGTTCCAAAACCGCCCGAAACAAACGGCAAGATCAGAGCAGCATAGCTGTCACTAAGATGTAACTGACGCATCAACAAATACATGGGAATCATTCGAATTTCAAAAGGGATCATCAGTGTGGTGAGAAGGATGATAAAAAGGACTGATTTGCCAATAAAACGACCTTTTGCAAAGGCATAGCCGGTGAGGGAGCTAAAGAAAAGGTAACCCAGGGTGGCAGCGGTGGTGACAAACAGGCTGTTAAGGTAATACCGTACCAACGGCAGGTTGGTAATCGCGACCTTGTAATTGAAGGTACTGGGATCAGAGGGGAAAAATGTTGGAATGCGAGGCATGGCAACATTGGCTGAGCGCGAGAATGAAGTTGCCAGCATCCATTCGAATGGTGCAATCATGGCAACTGCACCAATTGCCATGATGATAAAGATGATGACCTGCTGCAAACGTCGAAAATTGCGTTGTGAACTTAATAAAACTCGCAAGCTTGTTGCGGGACGCGCCGGGGAAATGTTCTCAGATGAAGCCATGGTTACGCTCCTGATTGGCTGGAAAACTCACGCTGCAGGAATGACCGAAAATTGACCAATGTGATGACAAGCACAGCAATGAACAAAATGACGGCGGCAGCAGATGCGAGGTTGAAATCACTACTCTCAAAGGCAGTCTGATATACATACATCACAATCGTTTGCAGGGAACGGGCAGGTGTACCTGCGGGGCCGCCCAGCATCCATAGGTCGCTGAAGCGCGACATGGCATCTATCGTTCCGGTAATAAAGAGAAATATGAAGGTGGGACGAAGGCTGGGAATGGTAATCAACCACCAGGTCTGCAGTGGACCGGCGCCATCCACCACCGCTGCGTCATAGAGTTCCGCGGGGACAGCTTGCAACCCGGCCTGGAAGATGAGCATGTAATAGCCCAAAGCAACCCACACCGCAAGAATCGTGACAGCTGCGCGCGAACCTGTTAACACATAACGCGGCTCAGCCAGCCATAGTGGCAATGGGTCTACGCCAAGTTCGCGGAGCAAACCATTTACCAGTCCCCAGTTTGGTTGGAAAACATAACTAAAGACCAATGCCACCGCGACCGTGGATGTAATTTGTGGCAGGAAGTAGATGGCCTTGAAAAAGTTGGGCCATATCCTCAAATTATTCAGGAGTGAGGCCATGACAAGCGAAAGCGGGACGATAATCATGAGAAAGATAATGCCAAGAAATGCCGTGTTAAGCAGGGCAGCCAGGAAAACTTGATTACCAAGCAGGCGTATGTAATGCAATGCTCCTACAAATTCTTGACGCGTTGCTACTTCCTGGAAAAAACTTAACCGGAATGTCTCGAAGGTGGGGTATGCAACAAAAAGAGCATACAGCACAAAGGTCGGTGCGACAAACACATACCAGATGAGACTTTTGCGAAGTTTTCGTAACATATCTTCCTCCGAGGGACTACGCACTAGCG
>Ga0184637_10001851_pt1 | contig 13973 bp, 10 predicted proteins | sample PLM3_127_b2_FD_133143 | JGI IMG/M metagenome (GOLD analysis project Ga0184637, IMG submission 133143) | Groundwater sediment microbial communities from an aquifer in East River, Colorado, USA - PLM3_127_b2 | ecosystem: Environmental > Terrestrial > Soil > Riparian zone | place: USA: East River...
CTCGCCGCCACCCGAACCGGCGACCGCTTGCCACCGCGCGCGCTCCTCCTCACCTTCGACGACGCCTACGCCGACTTTGCCACTCACGCATGGCCGGTGCTCCGGCGGCTGGGACTGCCGGCCACGCTCTTTGTGCCGACGGCCTTTCCGGGCGACCCGACCCGGGTGTTCTGGTGGGACCGCCTCTATCACGCGCTCTTGACGACCGGTCGTGGGGACGCGGTCGAGTCGCCGATCGGGCGGCTGGCGCTGGGAACTCAGGCGGCGCGAGCGGCGGCGTTCACCCGCCTCCGCGAGCATGTGAAACGACAGCCGCATGCACAGGTGGTGGCGTGGGTCGAGCAGTTCTCGTCTGAGCTCGGCGTGGCGCCGCCCGCTCCCGAAGTCCTCAGCTGGGACGACCTCCGCCGGCTCGCCTCCGAGGGCGTCACGCTCGGGTGCCACACGCGCACGCACGCGCTGGCGAACCGGATCTCGGCCGACGAGCTGCGAGCCGAGGCGGCCGGCTCGCGCCACGACCTCGAGCGCGAGATCGGGGCGACGCTCCCCATCTTCGCCTACCCCAGCGGAGCGTTCGATGAGCAAGCGGTCGAGGGTCTCGCTTGCGAGGGGTTCGAGCTCGCTTTCACCACTCGCCGCGGAATCGACGAGTGGACGAAGGCCGATCGCCTGCGCCTCCGGCGGATCCACGTCGGCTCCCGCACTTCAATGCCCCTTCTCCGCCTCCAGCTTCTGGGCCGCACCGTGCACTGGAACCGAATCCAGGCCGGCTGGAATCGGCGGTCTCAGCGCGTGTAGCACAAGAGCGCTGAGCGGTCGGGGCGAACCAAGACCCCCCACCCACGGGTGGGCGACATCGATGATGTCGCCGAGGCAGCGGGTGGACTCCCCGGCTCCTGAGACCGGTGAAAACGGAACACGACGCCGGTCCCGTGGGGAGTGAGGAATGGTTCGAGCTGAATCTTGGGAGGAAGGTTGCGCTCGTGGAAGGTGACCGATCTGCCGGCAGCGATGCCAACCGCGCTGCCGAAGATGATGTCGCTCAGGAAGTGGCGGTTACTCGGCAGTCGGGAGAGTGCCACGTAAGAAGAGATCACATAGCTCGGAGCACCGACCTTCCACCCGAAGTGCTGATGCAGGATGGACGCGCTCGTGAACACCCCCGATGCATGCCCGGAGGGAAAGGAACGCGAATTGCTCCCGTCAGGGCGCTCCTTCTTTACCGCGGTCTTCATCACCTGGGTGACGGTCTGGGATACGATCTGTCCGCGCAGCAGGTCCCAACCGATGTGTCCGACCTTGTGATCGTCTCGCGCGCGGCCCCAGGCGTAGAAAGCCGACCCGATCCCGAATTGGAACAAGGCGTTCCCGATCACGCCGCCCGGCGTGGAGGCGGAGCGGAGACTCGCTTGATCTTGTAGTCGCATGGTCAGATCTCGGTCGTTGGTGCTCGCTGCCAGCGCCAACGCGCCGCCGCCCGCGGCGACGAGAGCATTCTCGAGCGAAGTGAATAGATGCCAGAAGTCCGAGGCGAGGTCGGGAAAGACGCGGGTAGGGGGCGGAGGGTGAGGCTCAGCCCGTTGCTTGGGAGGAACGTCCTGGCCCAGAGCGGGTGGGGCGAAGGCGACGAGAGAAAGTGCGCATGTGACCGACCACCAAGCAGTTCGGGTCATCAGGCCTGAACGTAACATAGCCGCTGGCACGCCGTCGATTGGCCTTGGCCCCCTGCAACCTGCTTCTTCGATTGGTCCTCCCGCCGGCCGCGATCGATCCTAAAAAAAACTGAAATTGCGCCTTGATCCTCCCGGGGCCTTCGGGTAGCTTCCCCGCGGCGATCGCAGCCAGACACACCTCAAGGCAGCGGCTGAGCACCTGAATCCCCTTGCCAGCCGGTGTCCGCAGCCAACGCGATCGCCCGGCGCCTCTCGGCGCCAACCAAATCCTCCGCACTCCGATCTCCGCCTCCTGCTTTCGCGTCGGCGGACCGCTCAGGTCCAGATGCCCTCGGGGCGGGTGGCAGCGGGATCGGGCGGGGCGGACCGCGCCTCGCACCTCGATAGGACTCCAACCTCTCCACCCGACCGACCAGAAGGGGGATTTCATGGGCAGGAACAAGCATGTTTTTGAGCGTTCGCGTATCGTGCAGAGCATGTTCGGCCTCGTGCTCGTCTTTCTCTTCGGCGCCGCATCTTGCGGTGACAGCACCGCGCCTCCGACCGGCCCTCCGCCCATCGACGAGTCGGCAGTTGGCAGCGAATCTCACCCGCCCGATTCCAAAGATCTCGCGGGGGGGCGCCCCACCCGGGGGATCTGGATCACTCTCGATGAGATCCGGGCGCTCCCTACGTCAGGGCGAGCCTGGGATGCCCTGAGAGCGCAGGCCGATCGCTCGGCTGGCACCCCCGATCTGAGCAACCAGGACCAAATGAACAACGTTTACGTGCTCTCCAAGGCCCTGGTCTACGCTCGCACCGGCGTCCAACGCTATCGGACCGAGGTGCGCCAGAACTGCATGAGGGCGATCAATACCGAGCTCGGCGGCGAGACGCTGGCGCTCGGCCGGGAGCTCGCCGCGTACGTTATTGCAGCCGACCTCGTCGGGCTCGAACCGAGCGAGGATGTCGCGTTCAGCGCCTGGCTCCGGCGCACTCTGACCGAGACGCTGGCCGGGCGGACGCTGCGCTCCACTCACGAGGATCGCCCGAACAATTGGGGCACCATGGCGGGAGGGAGCCGGGCGGCGGTGGCGGCGTATCTCGGGGACAGGACCGAGCTTGCGCGGGTGGCGCAGGTCTTCAAGGGCTGGCTCGGCGATCGCAGCTCGTACGCAAGGTTCCGTTGGGGCGAGCTGAGCTGGCAATCCGATGCCTCTCGGCCGGTAGGGATCAACCCGCGTGGAGCGATGAAGCAGGGCTATTCGATCGACGGCCTGCTCCCGGACGATATGCGTCGCGGGGGGAGCTTCCGCTTTCCACCGGGCACGACGAATTACCCCTGGGAGGGCCTGGCGGGGGCGGTGGTTCAGGCCGAGATCTTACATCGCGCCGGGTACCCCGCCTGGGAGTGGCAGAACCAGGCGCTGCGGCGAGCGGTCGAGTCTCTCTACTCCCTCAGTCGTCGCTACAGTTCGAGCTGGTGGGTGAACGGGAGCGACGAGCAGTTCATTCCGTGGATGGTCAACAAGCGCTACCGCACCCAATATCCAGTCAATCTTCCGGCCCGGCTCGGCAAGATCATGGCCTGGACCGACTGGACGCATTCGCGCTGAGTAAAGTTTGGGGACGGAGACGGGTGTTCTAACCCGTCTCCGTCCATTCGATTGACATTCGGTTGTCATTTGGCACAGCCATGGGCGACCGGCCCCACTCGCCGCCATTCCTGCTCCCTGCAGTCCTTCCCTCCCCGTAAATTGTCTCACTGAGACGCACAGCGGCGAGAATCCGCGCTGGATTGCTCACTATTGGTCACGAAAGACTTGAGCGGTAGCGGCGACAGCAGTAGAATAGTCGTGTCGCTGGCAGTCATCGCTCCCTTCTGCCGGCGGTCGCCGCCTCGGATGATCCAGCCCTGCTGCACATGCAGCCGATGGCTCGAACAACAACGCACTGCATCCGTGATTCCAAGGATCTCCAGATGACAACTCTCGAATCTTCACGCGCGTGGAAGCGCGTGTGCCCGGCCGTTCTCGTTTCGTTTACCAGCACCCTTCTTTGCTCCGGTTTGGCCCAGGGCCAGTCCCCAGACCGCTACGTCCTGGGTGACAATCCTCAGCTCGAGATGATGGTGCACATCATCGGCGAGGTGCAAAGACCCGGCGAATTCCGGGTTCCCGACAACACCAACGTCCTCGAGCTGTTCTCGAAGGCGGGCGGGCCTACGGCATATTCCAACCTCTCTGGCGTGACCATCACCCGCTATCCGAACCCGTTGCTCGCGACCCGCCTGGCGACGGAGATCACCCCGTCGCGCACGCAGATCATGCGCGTGAACCTTAAGGATGCGCTCAAGTCGGAGAAGGCGGCGGTGCTCCCGATGTTGCTTCCCGGCGATGTCGTCGTCGTGCCCAGGAACAGCTGGCACACCTGGAGAAACGTCGCCGCTGTCGTACGAGACATCTCGGTGATTGCGAGCGTCTATTTCATCTACGTGCGCGCCACCAAGTGACTGACCGCAGTCCCAACTTGTACTTCCACCGCAAGGTAGCAGGCCGACCATGAGCGAAACTATCGTCCACCCTGTCGAGGGAGAACAAATCGCCACTCGACTTGGCTCCGCCGTCAAGCGGCGCAAGTTCCTGATCCTTCTCTGCGTGGCGGGCGCCCTGGCCCCGGTGATCTGCCTGAACCAGGTCACTCCGCCGTTATACGAGGCTTCGACGGTGCTCGTCTTCGAGGAGGCTCCCAGTCCGATTCCGTTCGCACCTGAGCTCGGCTCCCGCGGGAGCTATCTCTTGAACCACCTCGAAGAGATCCAGAGCCTCTCGTTCGCCGAAGAGGTGGCTCGCTCGCTGCCAGTCCACCTGGTGAAGCGGTTCGCGTTGACCGAGAACGAGCTGACGAAGTCCGACAGCGTCATGGCCATAAGCGTAAGGATCCACCGGAGCATCGGTGCGGAGCCGGTGCGCAAGTCGAACCTCGTCCGCATCCGCGTCCGGATGGGAGACCCAGAACTGTGCATGACGGTCGCCAACATCGCCGCCCAGGTGCTCCAGGAGCGTAATCTTCGCGTCAAGCAGGATGGGGTCAAGGGAGTCCGCAACTTCGTCGAGCAGCAGGTCAATCGGTTCGCGAAGGACCTGGGGCGGTCGGAAGAGGCGCTGAAACGGTTCAAGGAGCAGAACGGGATCACCGCCTTTGACAGCGAGTCGCAGGAGGTGCTCAAGCGGCTCACCCATGCCGAGATCCTCTACAACACAGCGAAGGCGAACCGCGAAGCTGCGGAGCAGCGGTTGTCATCCGTCGAGTCCACCGTCGACGAGCAGAAGCGGCAGCTTGCTCCCTCGGTGACGGCCATCACCACCCCGTCGGTCCAGCGGCTCAAGGAGAAGCTCATCGCGCTCCAAATGCAGTACACGGACTTCACGGTCCAGAACTATTCGACCAACCATCCCCGGCTCATTGCGCTCCGGCAGGAAATCGAGGAGACCAAGAAGACCTTGACGGCCGAAGCGGCCAAGCTGGTGCAAGGCAATAACATGGTCGACCCGATCGCACAGATCGAGAAGTTCGTTAACGAGTCCCTGTCTCTGCAGATCGAGATCGAGTCCGTGCGCGCCCAGGAAACCGGGCTCCAGCGGATCATCGATGGCTACGAAGAGCAACTGCGCGCCTTGCCGGCGATGGAGTTCGAGCTCGCGCGCCTTCTGCGCGAACGTGAGGTGAGCCAGAAGATCTACATGATGCTGCTCGAGAAGCTCGAGGAGTCGAAGATATCCGAGGCCGAGCAGCTCCCCAGCACCCGGGTCATCGACCGTGCCCAGTTGCCAACAGCGCCCGTCGCGCCGCGCAAGAAGCTCAACCTCGCGCTTGGCTTCGGCCTGGGTCTCGTTCTGGGGCTCGGCCTTGCCTTGGCGGTCGAGTCGGCCAAGAGTTCCCTCGATATGACCCAGGAACTCGAGAAGTTGACCGGCTGGCCCGTCCTCAGCTGGGTTCCCCGCGCGGTCCTGGGGCGCCGGAGGGCGGCGGGCATGGGGACGGGGGGCATGAAGGCGGGGGAGGGGATGGCGGGCGGCCCGATGCGGGCCGGGTCGCCGGCGGTAGGCGAGAACGGGCGACGGCGGGGGCGTGGCATCGCCCGGCCGGGGTCCGCGGCAGCGGAGGCGTACGAGATCCTCAAGACGCAGGTCGAGCAACTCGGCGTCGGCTCGCGCCACCGATCGCTGATGGTCACGAGCCTTGGCCCCGGAGACGGCAAGTCGACCACTCTCGCCAATCTGGCGGTTGCTTTCGCCACCTCGGGTGTCAAGACGCTCCTCGTCGACGCCGAGTTGAGGCGGCCGACGGTGCACACCTTTTTCGACATTCCCATGTCACCAGGCCTGACCGAGATACTGACCAGCGCCAAAAACGGCGGCGAAGCGCAGATGTCCGAGGCCAAGAAGTCTGCGTACGTCGTAGCGACGGAGATCGGACTGGGGTCTCGACCGTTGGACATCCGGCGGTCGGGTTCCACTGCGGCGGCCGTCGCGCCGCTAGGCGCCACCCGGGCAACCGCGCAGGAGGCGAAAGCTTTCCAGCGCAGTGTCGTGCCCAACTTGACCATCGTGGCCAGCGGCACCCGGATCCTCAACGACAAGCAGGTCCTCTCGGGAGCGTCGGTGCGGGCGCTCCTCGATCGGCTGGTCGCCGACCACGACGTCGTCCTCGTCGATGCGGCGCCGCTCCTCCTCGTCCATTCCACCACCATAATCGCCAAGCAGGTGGATGCAGTTCTCTTCGTGGTCGACGCCACTGCCTACGACCGGGACATGATCCGGAGGATCAAGAACGTCCTCGACCGCGCCGGCGCCAACGTGATCGGGACGGTGGTCAACAAGATGGACTTGGGCAGCGTCTATAAGAGCGCCTACTACCGTTATTACGAGGGGTCTTGAGTCGAGGGGAGCGCTTCGGGCGCGTCGTGAAGCACCCGAAGGGCCACGACGAGAATCACCGCGAGAGCCACCGGCTGCGGGCTGAAAGGGGTCATGGCGATCAGCGGTCAACTCACCGCTAACCCAGCCCGGTTTGCGGGCTACGGCGCAGCGGCGCTGGCGGCAGCGGTCCTCGCCAGTCTGGCGATGCGTGTTCCCACGCCCCTGGCGGCCGCCGGGATCGCCTTTCTGGCATTGCTCGCCCTGGTCGCACTGCGGCCGGAGATGGGCCTGCTGCTGGCCGTGGGCCTTGTCTACCTCAATTTGCCGGTGATCGTGTTCAAATATTACGGCGCGCCGCAGCTCGTTGCGGCGGCGGTGCCGCTGGTGTTGCTGGCCCCGGCCGTGGCGAGCCTCATCGCCCGGCGCCGGCCGCTCCTGGTCGACCATGCGTTCCTGCTCATGCTGGCGTTCCTCGGCGTCGTCCTCCTCTCCTCTTTCGCGGCCGTCGACAAGGACCTGGCCTTCCAATGGATCGGGGTGTACCTGAGCGAGGGGCTCGCCCTTTACCTCATCATGGTGAACGTGGTGCGGACACCGGGTACGTTGCGGCGCCTGATCGGGGTTCTCGTGTTTGTCGGCGCCCTGCTCGGCGCTTTGAGCATCTACCAGGAGGTGACCGGCTCGTACGAGCAGACCTTCGGCGAGCTCGCCCAGCGGAACTTTGGTCGTGAAACGGAGGACGAGGTTGCCTGGGATGCATACCAGAGCCCGCACGAGCGGGCGCTCGTGCGGCTCGTCCACCGCGCTATGGGTCCGCTCGGCGACCCCAATCGCTACGCCCAGATCCTCCTCGTTCTACTCCCCTTCGCCTGGTGGCAGATTCGCCATGTGCGCCGCCTGCCGGGGAAGTTAGCGGCCACCGCCTGCGCGATTCTCATTCTGGGTGGAATCATGCTCACCTATTCGCGCGGAGCGTTCCTCGCCCTCGCCATCTTACTTCCCCTCGCACTCGTGACGCGCTTCCTGCGCTGGAGAGATCTCCTGTGGGTGGGTGCGGGACTGGGCGTTGCGGTCTCGGCGGTCGCTCCGGGCTACTTGCAGCGTATGAATACATTGCGGGGACTCGCGGGACTCTATTCCTCGACCGCCAATGCCGAGCCGGACGCGGTCCAGCGCGGCCGGGCGACCGAGATGCTCGGGGCTGCCGGCGTCTTCCTCGATCATCCTCTGATCGGGGTGGGGCCAAGTCAGTACTCGCCGATCTATTCGGTGGACTACATGAACCGGGGAGACTTCAAGCGGCGGATCCGGGAGACGCGCCGCGCCCATTCGCTCTACCTGGAGCTCGCGGCCGAGACCGGGCTCGTGGGGCTCGCCGCCTTTCTGAGCGTCGCCGGCATCTTGGTCGTGCGACTCGGGTGCGCGGCGCGCCGGTTGCGGCGTACCCAGAGCCGGTTGAGGAGCACGGCGGGCACGCTTTGGCGCACGGCGGCGGCGCGGGCCGACCTCGGGCTCGCCTTCGTCATCGCGCTCGCGGGCTACTTCGCCACGGGGCTCTTCCTTCACTTCTCGTATCAGAGGTACTACTGGCTCCTGGTGGCCCTGGCCGGAGCGGCGGTGCAGGTGCTCGAGCGAGGAGTCGAGCCGCCGGCGAGACCTGTCCACACCGGCGATGCGGGCGGGACGGCCACCGATGGCTGACGTGCCGATGGTTAACGTGCCCATGGCTGACGTGCCGATGATCGAACATCGGAAGGCGGACCGCCGCCTGGCGCTCCGGCTCGCGGGCTTCGCGGCCTTCCTCTTCGCGCTCTACCTGGTCTTCGGTTTCGTCGTGCCCCAGACCCCGGGCCGGCTGGGCCGGCCTAGCGCGGCGCTCATCGGCGAGCTCGAGCTCTGGCGATGGGCAACCGAGCTCGGCCTTCCGGTGCCGCGGAGCGGAGTCGGGGTCGCCGTCCTCGTCGTCGGCCTGGCGGGGCTCGCGTTCGCCTCCTACGGCGTGGCGCTTCGCACTTGCTGGAAACGCTCGGGCACCGCGGGGCTCGCGGTGGCCATGGCCGCGGCCATCGCCTTCGCCGTCGTGTCGATCGGCTACCTGCCGAACTTGAGCTCCGACATCTTCAACTACATCATGCGGGGGCGGATGGTCGCCGTTCACGGCGAGAACCCGTACTACGTGGCGGTAGATCGCTTTCCCGATGACCCGCTCTACCCGTACACGAGCCCCGAGTACCGGCACGCTCCGGGAGAGAAGCTACCGGCCTGGATGCTCGTCAACGTGGTGCTCGCCCGGCTCGGCGGCGACGATCCAGTGCGGGCACTGCTCACCTACCGCACCGCCTTCATGCTGTTCCACGTGGGCAGCCTCGTCCTTATCGCCGCTCTGCTCAAGCGCACGAGCCCGCAGCTCCAGTTGGCCGGAGTGATCGCCTACGGCTGGAACCCGATCGTGGCTCTCCACGCCCAGAACAAGACCGACACGGTCATGGTCTTCTTTCTGCTCGCTGCAGTGCAGCTCCTGGCGGTGGGGCGCCGCCGGATCGCTCTCGTTCCGCTGGTCCTCTCTGCCTTCGTCAAGCTGATCACGCTTCCGCTTGTAGCTATCGCCCTCCTCGGGCATCTTCGGGCGCGGCGGTGGCGCACGCTGCTCCTCGACACAGTGGTGGTGCTCGGAACGGCGGGCGCCATCTATCTGCCGTTCGCTCGTGATGCGGGGCTCGTCGTCAGGCACCTTGGGTTCGAAGAAATCCGAGCTGCGGGGTCCGGCGCCGCCCACGTAACCGCCGGTGCCGGGCAGGTGAGCAGCCGCTTTGTCCCCCACCTGGGGCTCTTGCCTCTCCTCCTCTGGTTCGGGTTCGTCCTCTGGGTGGGACTTGCCCGTGAGACCACGTGGATCCCGCGCCTGCGCCGATGGGCGATCGTGACGTTTCTCCTCGTTGTCTTGTTCAGCAAGCTCGAGTTCTCCTGGTACTTGATGACGCCTCTCGCCCTCGCCAGCCTGGCGGGGAGCGGCCCCCTCACCGCCATGGTCGTCTTCGTGTGTTCTTCCTCTTTCCTTTTCAACGTCTGGCAGTCGGCGGCGGCGAGCGGTTTCGAGCTTCCTCATGTGCTCGTCCACGTCCCGCGGGCGGCGGTGCACCTCGGTTTCGCCGCGGCCGCGGCTCTGCTCGTCCTGGCGATCGTCCTCGTCCCCGGACGCCGCAGGCGATGGGCGGCGCGTGGAGGCCATGGTCCGGCGTCTACCTCTTCCTACCGTTCTTGATATGCTCGAGTCTCGACGTGCCCAGTGCGAACGATCCTGAGATGACACCGCCAGGCAGCTCTCCCGAGGCGGGGCGGACAGATCCGCCAGGTGACCTCTCCGGTGAGATTGGTCTACTTCTCGTGCTGTCGGCCCTGCTGGCGAACCCGTGGCTCCTCGGGGCGCTTCTCTCACCCGACGGCCGGATCGAAACCGGGGCGTTGCGCCTCCTAATTTTCCTGGGGGAGGCTCTTTTCCTGTTCCTCGGGTTTCTGCTGCTCCGCGCCCGGTACCGGATTGGAGTTACCGAGCTGCTCCTAGCCGGCGGGAGTGTCCTCTTCACGGCGGGGGTATTGGTCCTCCTGATCCAGCTCATCTATAAGCCACCCGCCGTCCATGCGGGATGGCGAGCTGACGTGAATGCTCTGGAGAAGAACGAGCTGGGTTTCCGCGGGCACCCCATCGGCTATGGAAGCGAGGACTTCGTCTTGGTCCTCCTCGGAGATTCGGTCGTCGAGGCCAAAGCCTGCGCCTATGACTGGATGCCGGAGCGCCGGCTCGAAGAACACCTGCGCCGGCGGGGACGGGCGGTGAGAGTGTGCACCCTGGGAGCGAGCGGCTACGGCCAGGATCAGGAGCTCTTGGCGCTCGAGGAGTATCTCGGCCGCTATCGGGCGGATCTCGTCTGGCTCAACATCGTTGCGGGGAACGATGTATGGAACAATATGTTCCCCACCCATAATCCAGGCTCCGGAGTTCCGAAACCCACCTTTTGGCTGGAGGGGGATCGCCTTCTCGGTCCCTCCGAGCGGTTGGGAGAGCCCATGTGGTCACCCCGGCTCAAAGCCCTTGCCCTCCTCGAGCGGCTCTGGCTGCCTCGCCGCCGGGACGCCGATTGGGAGCGGCGCCTTCCTCCCGCATACCGTCCTTTGGAAGGGTACCAGGGCGCAGTCGATCGCTGGATGATGGACGCATTGGACCAGGGTCGAGTGCAATTCGAAAATCTGGAGTCGGAGAAAAGCCACTTCAGCCTGAGCTTGGTCCCTCGCAGCCCCCGGACGGAGTACGGGATCAAGCTCACGCGCCATCTTCTACGCCGGATCGAGGAGACGGTGGCCGCTCACCAGGGCCGCTTCATCATCTACCGGCACACCGTGGACGGTGGGTTTGGTTTGCCTCCCCACGAGGGTGTCTACATCTTCCGAGATCGGCTCTACCGACTGTCGCCGGAACAGTTCAACCTGAGCTTGCAGGACCTGGTGGAGGGCTTTACCTATCTCGAGATCCAGCTTCACATGGAACACGCCCGCTTCGGGCCGGCCGATCCCCATCTCAACGAGCATGGCGTCGATATGGCCATGGAGTTGCTCGCCGGAGAGCTCCTACCTTATATGCCCTCTCATCCGATGAGCGCGCGATCTTCCTCAGAGTCTCCGCTCCTGCACACAACGAGACCGGAATCATCATCTCCCAGAGAGTGATGACTCGAAACCACAACGCAGGTGTTGTCTCAAGCTAACACATAGCAGTGCAAGCCTGGCCTGGCTTTCCTCCGCGTGGGAACGCCCTGCAAGCATGCTCATTCTCCGCTGGCTCCGGCCGATAAGTCGAGCGTCACGAAGATTGCTCGCCGGCCGAGGACAGCAGGAGAAACGTGGCCCGACCTCAACCGCCTCCCTGGCTTCCCATCACCCAAGCACCTGACCTCGCCCGCGAGGCGATCGACAGCGCTTCGCGCAGTCTCTCCGGCGGCAACGCGCGCGACGCCTTGCGTGCCGCCGGCTGGGCCTGGCACCACCAGCGCTACCTGCGCGAGGCCTACGAGATGGGCGGTCGCGCGGCCAAGGAAATCGGCGAGACCGAGCTGGCGCGGGCGCTCTTCGCCATCGTCGCCGAGCCGAGCATCCCGGGCCCCTGGCTGCAGGCGGGGTGGGCTCTGGTCGACCAGGGCTGGAGTGATCTCGCCATCCCACTACTCGAAGAGGCGCACCGGATCGAGCCTGAGAACGTCGAGGCGCGCGAGTCGCTCGTGATCGCCTACTCGGACGAGGGTCGCCATGAAGAGGTGGTGGCGCTGGCCTCCCCGATGAACCTTTCCGAGCGGCCGTCGCTCGCTTTCCCGCTCACCTGGTCGGCGCTGATGGTCAGGCGGACCGAGCTGGTCGAGCGCGCCATGAAGAGTCTGTCTGACCTCGCCCAGAAGGTGCCGGAAGTTCGTGGCGTCCACGCCAAAGCGGTGGCTGCGATCGAGCGCTATTGCGCCTTCCCGCCCGAGAATGACATTCGGCACTGGCATTACGTCCAGTACGGCGGCATCACCCTTGACCTCTGCGAGGACCTCGACCTGGCTGGCGGCCGTTACAATCTCGTGAGCTTCAGCTACGAGCGGGTCGCGAGCGTGCTCCGCCGGCTGGTGGCGGTCTGCCACGAGCTCGAGGTGCCTCGCGGTCCGTGGGGATTCGCCAATCGGGACGGCGAGATCCTCGCACTCGCGTTGGCGGCGTTGACCGGAACGTCGGCGGTCAATGGGGTGCCCAGGGATGGTTGGCTGGTGGCGGGCGATCCCCGCGACATCGACTCGCAGCGAGACGGGTATGACCTGAGCGCGCCAGGAGTCAGGACCTTCGCGCTCACCTTCCCCTGGATGATCTGGGGACCCAAGGTGATGGATGTGACCGGGCTGTGGGTCGAGCTCGCCGTACTGCCCTGGAATGGCGGCTGGCGGCAAGGGGCCGGCGCTGGAAGCGGGGTTCGCGAGGTGCCGGTCGACCGGCGCCCGGCCGGATCCATTGCCGTCGATATCGTGGCGGCCGCCGCGAGCGCGGCGACGGCCGCAACTCACGGGCGAGACCTCCTCGACTTCGTGCGCGCCCGCCGGCGCGTTCTCACTCTCACGCAGCGCGAGGCGCCGCGCGGGTTGCCTTACGTTCCGGACGCTCCGCTCCCCTTCGCTTCGGTGAGCGGCGTGCTCGGGTAGCGCTGCTGATCGGCTGGCCGGCGTGGAAGAGGCGCCAGGCGTTTGGCCGAGCGCTTCTTGACTGTGGGGCAGGGATCGGGTAGGCGTCCGCCATGATGCGGGCCCTGATCTTTTTGCTCGCCCTCCTCGGGCTGGCGATCGCCACCTACTTCACCGGCGTCGCCTATCGCCTGATCCCACCCGACACGCGCTATATCCCCCGCGTGTGTCGGCTCGGCGAGGATACCTGCCGCAAGGTCGTCGATACTCCGCGGGCTCGCGTGTTCGGGGTACCGAACTCGCTCCTCGGGATGATCTATTACGTTGCTCTGATGGCGTTGGCGGTGGCCGGGACGGCGCCCCCGTGGCTCGATCTCGCCTACCGGCTCGTCGCCTGGGGCACGGTGGCGCTCGGGGTGTTCCTCACGTATAGCCTGCTCTTCATCACGCGGGTCCCCTGCGTCCTCTGCTTCACCTCGCACGCCCTCAATCTGGTGATCGCGATCATTTTGACCTGGGCATGGTGAAGAGAGGCTGGGCGCGGATCAGCGATCTGGGCCCGGATCAGCGATCGGGGTTTGCCCCTTCCGGAGCGGGTAGCAGATAGATCTCCTCGCCGGGGCGAGCCATCCCGTGTTTTTCGCGCGCCGCCTCCTCGATTCCCGCGCTCGACTCGAGCCGGCGTTTTTCGGCGTTCAGTCGCTCCAGCTCGGCGACAAGGGCGATGCGGCGTTCTTCCAGCGTTTGCGCTTCGTGCCGCAGGCGGTAAAGGGTGAGGAAGCTGCGCGAGGAGAAGATGAACTCGTAGATCAGGAAGCCAAGAAACAAGAAGAGTAGCCATCGCCGGATAGGAATCGGTGGGCGCGCCTGGCCGTGGGGGCGGCGCAAGTAGTCGCTGGCGCCGCTGCTCGGGCTGTCGATGCCGGTGACGGGCATTTCGGGTCGCTCCTGAATCACCCCGTAGCCTTGGCAGCCGAAGCGGCCGCGGCCGCAGTCGCCGCCCGCCGGCGCACGGCTTCGGGCGGCAAGTTCGAGAAGGCGCTGAACCCGGCGTAGCGGGCGGCCTCGCCCAGGCTCTCCTCGATCCGCAAGAGCTGGTTGTACTTGGCCACCCGGTCGGTGCGGCTCAGGGATCCAGTCTTGATCAGGCCGGCGCCGGCCGCCACCGCCAGGTCGGCGATCGTCGTGTCCTCGGTCTCTCC
>Ga0184637_10001854_pt1 | contig 13952 bp, 14 predicted proteins | sample PLM3_127_b2_FD_133143 | JGI IMG/M metagenome (GOLD analysis project Ga0184637, IMG submission 133143) | Groundwater sediment microbial communities from an aquifer in East River, Colorado, USA - PLM3_127_b2 | ecosystem: Environmental > Terrestrial > Soil > Riparian zone | place: USA: East River...
GAGACGGCCGAGACCGACGAGACCGACGAGAGCGCCGAGCCCGCCGAGAGCGCCGAGCCCGCCGAGAGCGCCGAGCCCGCCGAGAGCGCCGAGCCCGCCGAGACCGAGGAGTAGTCGCTCGTCCGTAGCGTTCCCGCGCGGCACCTCGATCGCCGTGCGGATTAGGTGATCGCGCTTGATGGCGGTCACCGACTTCACGCTCGAGGCGCAGCAGATGCTGCGCGATCCGAGCACCTTCAAGTGGTACGCGGTCGCGCTGCTGATCCTCGTCCTCTACGTGTACGCGGTCGAGGTCGAGCGGCGCCGCTTCGACGTCGTGTTCGCCGGGCTCGCCTTCTGGCTCGCGGACTGGGTGAACGAGATCGCAAACGCGCTCGTGCTCCACTTCACGGACCGGGCGGCGGTCTGGACCGTGACCGGCGACACCAGCTACCTGATCCTGATCGGGCTAACGATCGAGATCTCGTTCATGTTCGCGGTATCGGGGATCGTGTACGTGAAGTTGCTGCCGCCCGACCCGCGGACGCGGATCCTCGGGATCCCGAACCGGCTCGCGATCGGGCTGGCCCTCTCGGCCTTCTCGGTCTTCGTCGAGGTGCTCCTGAACGACGTGGGTGTCTTCCACTGGGAGTACTGGTGGTGGAACGTGCCGTTCGTCCTCCCGATCATCGCCTTCGGCTACCTGTGGTTCTTCCTCGTCACCGCGTACGTCTACGACATGCGCGACGTGCGGCGCCAGGCCCGCTTCGTGGGCACGATGGCGACCCTGGTCGCCGCGGCGCTGCTCGTCTTCGGCCCGCTCCTGGAGTGGATCTGAGCCGTTATCTCGGCTCGATCGCGAACGAGGGGGCGACGCTGCCCGCGGCGTGGACGTTGGTCAGCTCCCCCGGGCTGAGCCGCGTCAGCAGCCCGCCGAGCCTGCCGCGGAACAGGAACGGGTCCGTGTCCTCGTAGTAGAGCTCCCGCGCGCCGGGCGCCTCCAGCGTCGGGTACTCCTCGCGGCGCAGCTCGACGCGGTGCTGGGCGATGTAGTCGGTGTCGAGCGCCTCCTTGATCGCGCCGCGCCACCCCTCGTCGCTCTCGCGCCAGCCGAGGCGAACGCCGTGGCCGCCGAAGTCGTGTGTGGGCTTGAGCACGATGCGCTCCCGGTGCTCGGCCACGTACTCGACCAGGTCGACCTGCTCGCCGCCCGGGCCGGTCGTCTTCCCGTCGAAGACCTGGCGCGTCCACGGCACATGGGAGCGGATCGCGGCGCGCTCCTGCGCGGTGAGGCCGAAGTCGTACGCGGGGTCGGTCAGCAGCGCGAAGATCGCCTTGTGCCCGAGCAGCTCGCTGCGGAACGAGTTGACCATGCACACCGCCCCGTCCTTGACGGCATCGAGCAGCGCCCCGAGCTCGTCGCGGCTCTGCAGGCACTCGGCCGTCGTGATCACCCGGTGGACGAGGTCCAGCTCCAGGTCCTGATGTCGCAAACGCCCGCCGTCGAGGCTCAGCTCACGCGCATCGGCGATCACCGCCTCGATCCCCTGCTCCTCGTAGTAGTCGCGGTCGATCTCCAGCGCCGAGGTGCGGACCGGGTCGTCCGTCTTGGTCACGAGCCGCATCAGCGCTCCGTCGGCGATCGGCCGCTTATCGAGCTCGATCAGGTCGCCGATCCAGTCGCGGAACTTGCCGAGGTGCTTTGAGGTGAAGCTTCTCGTCCTCGAGCAGGGCGGTGCGGACCTTCTCGATCGCGGCGATCACGTGCTCGGCGAGCTGGGTCTGGCGGCGCAGCTCGTCCTCGGCCACGAGGTGGGGGCGCAGCACGCCGCACAGGGGGCGGTCGTCGATCCGGAGTCCGCGCTCCAGCATCCACTTCCGCAGCGAGGGGAGGGCGTCCCCGAGCGAGGCGTCCTCGTCGAGGAGGCCGTCCCAGTGCTCGATCGCGGCGGCGACGACGGGGCTGGTCATGTCCGTGATTGTGGCGCGCGGATACCCTCGCCGCGTGGCTGTGCGGTGGCTGGTCGACGGCATGAACCTGATCGGGTCGCGGCCCGACCGCTGGTGGGAGGACCGGGCGCGCGCGATGCGCGAGCTGGTCGCCGAGCTGGAGCGCTACGCGGAGGACAGCGGGGAGGAGGTGACGGTCGTGTTCGACGGGCGCGCCTCGGAGCAGCGCCCGGCCCCGGGCGCGGTGGCGCGCGGGCGCCTGTGGGTGGCGTTCGCTCCGGGCGGGCGCGACGCCGCCGACGACGCAATCGCGGAGCGGGTGGCGCGCACGCGCGACCCGCACTCGATCCGCGTCGTCACCTCCGACAGGGGGCTCGCGGGGCGGGTGCGCGAGCACGGGGCGGAGGTCGTCCCGGTGGGGCGGTTCCGGCGGCTGCTCGAGGGCGACGCATAGGATCACCCCAATGGGCCGAGTCGCCGTGGTCGGGGGCCAAAGCATCGTGGACACCGGGTTCGCGGCGGGGGGGGAGCGCCGTGAGGTCGAGGCGCCGGGAGGGCCCGTCGCGGTTCTCGACGCCGGCGCCTTCGTCGTGCTGCAGCGCCACGGGCTCGACCGCTACGCGGCCCCGCATGCGATCGACCACCGCGCCAACCTGCGCGCGCTTCGCGAGCTGGGCTGCGACCGGGTGCTGGCGATCGGCTCGGTCGGCGGGCTGCGATCGGAGCTTGGTGTGGGCAGCTTCGTGTCCCCCGACGACTTCATCGCGCTTCACCTCGGGGTGTCGCTGTTCGACGACGAGGAGGGGCACCGCGTGCCCGGGTTCGACCTCGCGTGGCGGCGGCGACTCGTCGACGCCTGGTCGGCGGAGACGGACGTGCCGCTGATCGACGGCGGCGTCTACTGGCAGACGATCGGCCCGCGGCTGGAGACCGCGGCCGAGATCCGGCTGATCGCCGCGCACGCGGACGTGGTCGGGATGACGCTCGGCGCCGAGTGTGTCCTCGCGGGCGAGCTGGGGCTCGCCCACGCGGCCGTGTGCGTGGTTGACAACCTCGCAAACGGGGTCGGCGAGGCGCCGCTCAGCGCCGAGGAGATCGTGGCCGGGGCGGCCGCGAACCGGGAGCGGCTGATCGCCGCGCTCGACTCGGTGCTGCCGGCTGTGGTGGAGGAAGGCTGATGGAAGTCCTGCTAGCCGCGGCCTCGGCCTTCTTCTTCGCGCTCGGCACCGTGCTGCAGCAGAAGGGGGCGGTCCGCGAGCCCGCCGGCTCGGCGCGTGGCGCGGCGGCGCTGTTGCTTCGCCTCGCGCGCCGGCCTGTGTGGTTGGGGGGAATCCTCGCCGACGCGCTCGGCTTCCTCCTCCAGGCGGTGGCGCTGGCGATCGGGAAGCTCGTCGTAGTGCAGCCGATCCTCGCGACCAGCGTCGTGTTCTCGCTCCCGCTCGGCACGCGGCTGACGGCGCAGCGGATCTCGCGCCGCGACGTCGTCGCCGCGATCGCGGTCACGCTCGGCCTCGCGATCTTTCTCGTCGTGGGCGACCCCGCGGGCGGGCGCGACGACGCCCCCGTCGGGGAGTGGCTCGTTGCGGTGATTCCGATCGCCGCGGTCTCCGCGCTTCTGTTCGCGGCCGGCTGGCGCGCGCGCCCGGCCGTCAAGGCGACCCTGCTCGGCACCGCCGCGGGCGTCTTCTTCGGGCTCAGCGCGGCGCTGACCAAGGCGACGGTGGACCAGCTCGACGAGGGCATCCTGCACGTGCTCGTGGACTGGCACCTGTACGCATTGCTGGCGGTCGGCTACGCGGGGATGACCCTGAGCGAGATCGCGCTCGGGACCGGGGTGCTGGCGCCGGCGATCGCCACCTTCAGCATCCTCGACGCCGTGACCAGCGTCGTGCTCGGGATCACCCTGCTCCAGGAGAGTCTGCGCGACGACGTGGTGGGTATCGCGCTGTGCGGTGCGGCACTGGGGGTGATGTTCGCGGGCCTGGCGGTGCTCGCCGGCTCGGAGGGCGCTCATCAGGAGCCCGAGCCCTCAACCCCCGGCGGTTGAGGGCTCACCGGCCTCGACCTCCGCCATCCGCGCGTGGGTGTGGCGGCGCGCGTAGGTGAAGAAGATCACCAGCCCGATCACCAGCCACGCCCCGAGGCGGATCCAGGTGTCGGCGGGCAGGCTGGCCATCAGCGCGAGCGCGGAGAAGATCCCGATCCCGGCCACCAGGCGCACGTGCGGGACGCGGAAGGGGCGCTCGGCGTCCGGGTGCGTGCGGCGCAGGTAGAGCACCCCCGAGCACACGATCACGAAGGCGAGCAGGGTCCCGATCGAGACCAGCTCGGCGAGTGTGTCGATCGGGAGCAGGCCCGCTACCGCGCCCCCGACCAACCCGCAGAGGATGGTCGAGAACACCGGCGTCCTGGAGCGCTTGCTGACGTGGCCGAAGGCGGGCGGCAGCATCCCGTCCGAGGACATGCGCATGAAGATTCGCGTCTGGCCGTAGAAGGTGACCATGACCGTCGAGGCGAGCCCGACCACCGCGCCGATGCCGACGACCGTCCGCAGCCATCCGAGCCCACCGACGGCCTCGATCGCCTTCGCGAGCGGGTCGGCCACGTTGAGGTTCGTGTACGAGGTCATCCCCGTCAGCACCAGCCCGATCGCCACGTACAGCAGCGTCGAGATCAGCACCGTGAGCAGCAGCCCGATCGGCACGGTGCGCTGCGGGTTGCGGCTCTCGGCGGCGGCGGTGGAGACGGCGTCGAAGCCCACGTACGCGAAGAACACGAGCCCTGCGCCGCGCAGGATCCCGCCGACCCCGTAGTCGCCGAAGTGATCACCGGCGGGCGGCACGAAGGGGTCCCAGTTGGAGGCGGTGATCACGGTCGCGCCGACGACGACGAACAGGATCAGGACCACCATCTTCAGCACCACCATCGAGTTGTTCGCGCGCGCCGACTGGCGCATGCCGATGGCCAGCAGCGCGGTGGTCAGCCCCACGATCACCATCGCCGGGAGGTTGACCACACCGGAATCGTCGCCGAACGGCGGGCCGGCGAGCGAGTCGGGGACGTTCAGGCCGACGTGGTCGAGGAAGCTGACCGCGTAGCCCGACCAGCTCACGGCCACCGTGGAGGCGGCGAACAGGTACTCGAGCAGCAGGTCCCAGCCGATGAACCAGGCGGGGAAGACGCCGAAGATCGCGTATGCGTACGAGTACGTGCTGCCCGCAGCCGGGATCATCGAGGCGAGCTCCGCGTAGGAGACCGCCATCGCGGCGGCCGCGATCCCCGCCAGCACGAACGAGATCACCACCGCCGGGCCGGCGAACTCCGCCGAGGCGGTGCCGGTGGTGGCGAAGATCCCCGCCCCCACCACGCTCGCGATCCCCAGGGCCGTGAGGCTGAACACGCCGAGCGCGCCGGAGTCGAGCCGCTTGCGGTCCGTCTTCGACTGGGTGACGATGGCGTCGAACGCCTTGGAGCGCCCGGATGCCCGCTGCGGACTCGTGGCCACGGCGTGAGAATATTCGCGCCGTGAGCGGGGAGGAGCCACCCCAGGCGGACCAGGACCATCCGGAGGAGGGTCCGGAGCACGAGGGTTTCGTCGCCGAGGAGCGGTCGCACCGGCTGGACAAGCTCGAGGCGCTGCGGGAGCGCGGGGTCGACCCCTACCCGCCGCGCTTCGACCGCGACCAGAGGGCGGCCGAGATCCGCGAGAAGTTCGGCAAGCTCGAGGCCGGCAAGGAGACCGAGGAGGCCGTGCGGGTCGCGGGGCGGGCGATGCTGATTCGCCGCCACGGAGGGCTGATCTTCGCCGACCTGCGCGACGAGACCGGGGAGATCCAGCTGCTCGTGTCGCGCGACGACGTCGGCGAGCAGGAAGAGAAGGACTTCGGCCACCTCGACCTCGGCGACTGGATCGGGGCCGAGGGCACGGTGATGACGACGGAGCGGGGCGAGCTGTCGGTCCGGGTGAAGAAGTTCGAGCTGCTCTCGAAGGCGCTGCGGGCGCTGCCCGCCAAGGGCCGCAAGCTAGTGGATGTCGACACCCGCTACCGGGAGCGCTACCTCGACCTGATCGTCAACGAGGAGACGCGGCGGATCTTCGAGATCCGCTCGGCGACGATTGCGGCGATCCGCCGCGAGCTGATGGACCGCGGCTTTCGCGAGGTCGAGACGCCGGCGCTCGACGCGCACGCCGGCGGCGCGGCGGCGCGGCCGTTCATCACCCACCACAACGCACTCGACCTCGACATGTACCTGCGGATCGCGCTCGAGCTGCCGCTGAAGCGCCTGATCGTCGGCGGGATGGGCCGGGTGTTCGAGATCGGCGTCGTGTTCCGCAACGAGGGGCTCGACACCCGCCACAACCCCGAGTTCACGCTGCTCGAGGCCTACCAGGCGTTCGCGGACTACCACGACATGATGGACCTGGTCGAGTCGCTGGTCTCCGAGGCGGCGAAGGAAGCCCATGGGACGACGAAGATCCACGTCGAGGGCAAGGAGGTCGACCTCGCGCCGCCGTGGCGCCGAGCGGCGATGTCGGAGCTGATCAAGGAGCAGACCGGGGCCGAGATGCATCCCTCGATGCCCGTGGAGGAGGCGCGCAAGATCGCCGACGACCACGACGTCCCGTACGAGGACGAGTGGGGCGCCGGGAAGGTGATGGCCGAGGTCTACGACGCGACCTGTGAGGCGGAGCTGATCGAGCCCACCTTCGTCATGGACCACCCGCGTGAGGTCTCCCCGCTGGCTCGCGCCCACCGCGACGACCCCACGCTGACGGAGCGCTTCGAGGCGGTGATCGCGGGGCGCGAGCTGGCGAACGCGTACAGCGAGCTCAACGACCCCGTCGACCAGGCGCAGCGCTTCGCCGACGAGGCGAAGGCGAAGGCGGCCGGCGACGAGGAGGCCGAGGACCCGGACGACGACTACGTGCGGGCGCTCGAGTACGGGCTGCCCCCGACCGGTGGGCTGGGGATCGGCCTCGACCGGCTGGTCATGCTGCTCTCCGACGCGACGGCGATCCGCGAGGTGATCCTGTTCCCGACCATGCGCCCGGAGGGCGGCACCGTGCGCCGGCCGGGCGCGCTCCCGGGGGCCGGCGGGATCCCGAGCCCGGAGTCGCTCGCGGGCGCCGAGAAGCCCGAGGAGGCCGAGAAGCCCGAGGAGCCCGAGCCCGCGACTCCCGCCCCCGCCCCGGACGCCGCGCCCTCGCGTCGCGTCCGCGCGCTCGCCTGGGCCACGGCCCTGCTCGGCATTGTCTCCTTCCTGCCCACCATCCCCGTGATCCACGACGAGCTCGGGATCGAGCCCCTCGTCGGGCTCGACGGCCGCGCGATCGGCCACGCGGTCTCGGTGATGATCGGCGCGGCGATGCTGCTGATCGCGCGCCAGATCGCGCGGCGCAAGCGGCTCGCGTGGGAGGTCGCGCTCGCGCTGTTCGGCGCAGGCGCGGTCGTTCACCTGCTGAAGGGCCCCGACCCGGTTGCGGTCGTCCTCGACGCCGGCATGCTGGTGGCGCTGGTGTGGTGGCGGCGCGACTTCGTCGCGCCGCCCGACCCCGGCTCGCTGCTCACCGTGGCCCGGTTCGTCCCTCTGTACCTGCTGGGCGTGGTGGCGTTCGGGACCGTCTCGCTGCTGATCGAGAGCGACAGGATCCCCGAGGCGCTGAGCGTCGGCGGCGTGCTGGAGACGATCTTCGGCGGGCTGGTCGGCCTCGACGGCCCTTACACGTACGAGACGAAGCTGTTCCGCGACTTCTTCCCGGCAGCTCTGCTCGCGCTGGGGATCCTCGGCGCTGCTCTGCTCCTGTTCCTGCTCTTCCGGCCGCTGGTCTCGCGCGGGGCGACGCAGGACGACCGTCGCCGCGCCAGGGAGCTGGTGCGGGCCTACGGGAACGACACGCTCGCCTACTTCGACCTCCACCGCGGCAAGAGCTACTTCTTCTCCAGCGACGGGCAGGCGATGATCGCCTACGCGTACATGGGCGGATACGCGCTCGCCTCCGCCGATCCCGTCGGGGCCCCGGGTTCGATCGACCGCGTGGTGGACGAGTTCCTCGGCTTCTGCCGCCGGCGCGGGTGGCAGGTCGCCTTCCTCGCGGTCCGCGAGGACGATGCCGGCCTGTACGAGCAGCGGGGCTTCCACGCCGTCTACCTCGGGGACGAGGCGATCATCCCGTGCGCGGAGTTCACGCTGAATGGCGGGGGGATGAAGCCGGTGCGCTCCGCGGTGGGCCGGGTCGGCAAGCAGCACCGCTTCCAGCTCATGCGCGAGGCCGACGCGCCGGCGCCGCTGGTCGAGCGGCTGAACGCGATCAGCGAGGAGTGGCGGGAGGGCGGGCAGGAGCGAGGCTTCACGATGGAGCTGGCGCGCGACGTCGAGGGCGACGAGCCCGACCTGCTGCTCGCGATCGCCTTCGACCGCCACGAGCGGCCCGCCGGCTTCCTGCGGCTCGTGCCCTGCTACGGGCGGGACCCTGGTTACTCGCTCGACCTGATGCGGCGCAGGCCCGACGCGGTCAACGGGCTGACCGAGTTCTTGATCGCGAACTCGGCGCTGGCGCTCGGCGCACAGGGCTTCAACCGGCTGTCGATGAACTTCGCTGCCTGGGGGCGCCTGTTCGACGAGAACCGCGGCCTGGGGCCCGCCGAGCGGGTCGAGAAGGCGATCGCGAAGGCGCTCAACCCCTTCTTCCAAATCCAGTCGCTGCGCGACTTCAACCGCAAGTTCCGACCCCGGTGGCTGGCGCGCTCGATCGTGATCGAGGACCCGGCCGCGTTGCCGCGCGTCGGCGCGCTTTACGCCACCGTGGAGGGGTTCGTGAGGGTGCCGCTGCTGGGGCGCCTGCTGGTGCCGAGCGTGCCGTCGGACGGCGGCGACGCCGGCGGATGAGCCTCGCCGTCGCCGGCGCGACGCTCGACGGCGAGGTCGTCGGGCTGCGCACCGAGGACGGCCGGATCGCGGAGCTGGGCCCGGACGTCGGGGCGCGCGAGGGCGACGAGGTGATCGAGGCCGCGGGGATGACGCTCGTCCCCGGCCTCATCAACGGCCACACCCACGCCGCGATGACCCTGTTCCGCGGCTACGGCGACGACATGCCGTTGATGGAGTGGCTCGAGAAGCGGATCTGGCCCAGGTGAAGGCTGACGGCCGGGCAAAGAAGGAGCTGAACAGGAAGGGCAGGGCGAAGCTCACGGCCGAGGTGACCTTCGTTCCCGAGTACGGCGAGCCAAACACGCAGAGCGTGGCGCTGAAGCTGGTGAAGAAGTGAACCGCCGAGCTGCCTAGCCCTCTGACCCGGAGCGCTTCAGGTGCGGGCGGGGGAGATCCATCGCCCGGCCGGCGACGAGGGTGATGAACCCGACCAGGACGCCCGCGCCGATGATCACGTAGAGGATCGTGAACAGCTTGCTCCCGGCGGTGGTGGGGACCAAGTCGCCGTAGCCGATCGTCAGCAGCGTCATGACGGAGAAGTAGAGCGCGTCGAGCACGCTCCACCCCTCGACCAGGCTGTAGAAGACCGTGCCGGTCGCGAACAGGACAAGCACGAACAGCGCCAGGGCCCGGAGCTCCGGGTCCCGGACCGTCCGGATCAGTGCGATCAGGCCTTTGACCATCCGCTCGCTCGCTTCTAGCTTCCGCACCGGCTTCCTGCGCGCGCAACCGCCGACCTAGACTCGGCGGCTTGCCCACCCACCTCACAGGCCGCAAGGCGCTCGGCTACTCGCTCGTCGTCGCGGCGGTGACGATGTGGTCGCTGAACGCGAGCATCGCGCGCACGCTGCTCGACGAGGGAGTCAGCGCGGCGCGGCTCTCGGAGCTGCGCTCGCTCGGGTCCTGGGTGATCATCGTCGTGCTGGTTGCCGCCCTCCGCCCGCGGCTGCTGCGCGTCGAGCGCAGCGAGATCCCGCACCTGGCCTTCCTCGGCATCGCGGGGCTCGCGTTCGTGTACGCGACCTACTTCGTGGCGATCGAGCGCCTGCAGATCGGGGTCGCGCTGACGCTCGAGTACCTGGGGCCGCTGCTCGTCCTGCTGTGGCTATGGCTGGCGCGGGGGCGCCGCCTGTCGCCGGCGCTGTGGGGCGCGATGGGCATCTCGCTCGTCGGCACGTTCCTCGTCGTGCGCGCCTACGACCTCGGCACGCTCGACGCGCTCGGCGTCGCGGCGGGGCTCGGGGCGGCGTTCAGCTACGCGATCTACCTCGTGGGGACGGAGCGCGCGGGCCGACGCAACGCGCCGGCGACGACGCTCGTGTGGGCGTTCGGCTTCGCGACCCTGTTCTGGCTCGCCGTCCAGCCTCCCTGGAGCTTTCCCTTCGAGCAGTTCTCGGGCACCCGCGAGGGGCTTCTCGCCCTCGGGGTGATCGTGATCGGGACGCTGCTTCCGTACGGCTTGATGGTCGCGGCCGTCCGCCACGTGCCCGCGGCGCGCGCCGGGATCGTGGCCACGCTCGAGCCGGTGCTGTCGGCGCTGTTCGCCTACCTGATCCACGACGAGGGCCTGGCCGCGATCCAGATCGCGGGCGGAGCGATCGTGCTCGCCGCCGTGGTGTGGGTGCAGTCGCAGCGCCCCGACCTCGCCGCCGAGACGGTCTCGGGCGGCGAGATCGCGAGAGAGGATCGCCTTTAGGCGAGCGCGTAGATGTCGCCCATCTTGCGCCGCATGTGGCGCAGGTAGGGCTCGACCGAGAGCGGCCCGCCGGTCAGCCGCTCGATCATCTCCGCCGGGGTGAGCTTCCCCCCGTGGCGGTACAGCCGCTCGCGGAGCCAGTCGCGCAGCGGCTCCAGCTCGCCGCGGCCGAGCTGCGTGCCGAGATCCGGCAGCGCTTCCTCCGCCTGGGCCCAGATCTGCCCCGCGATCACGTTGCCGAACGAATAGGTGGGGAAGTAGCCGAACGAGCCCGCGGCCCAGTGGACGTCCTGGAGCACTCCGCTGGCGTCGTCGGGCACGTCGACTCCGAGGTACTCCTTCATGCGCGCGTTCCAGGCCTCCGGCAGCGCGGCGAGCGCGAGGCGCTCCTCGAAGATCTCCAGCTCGAGCTCGAAGCGCAGCAGGACGTGGAGGTTGTAGGTCAGCTCGTCGGCCTCGACCCGGATCAGGGACGGTCGCACCCGGTTGGCGGCGCGGTACAGGCCCTCGGCGTCGATCCGCGCGAACCGCTCCGGGAACACGGCGCGCAGACGGGGGTGAAGCCAGGAGAGGTAGGGGCGGCCGCGACCGACCCAGTTCTCCCACATGCGGCTCTGGGACTCGTGGAACCCGAGCGAGACCGGGCGGCACAGCGGCGTGCGGCGCAGCGCGGGGTCGATCCCGTTCTCGTAGATCCCGTGCCCGGACTCGTGCAGCGCCGACCACAGCGCGGTGCCGATGTAGGCGTCGTCGTAGCGCGTCGTGAGCCGGATGTCGGTCGTCGTGATAGCGGTCGCGAACGGGTGGACGGTGGTGTCGAGCCGCCACGAGCCCTGCTCGAGCGGCAGAGCGGCGACGATCTGGCCGGCCAGGCGCCGCTGCGCGTCGATCGGGAACGCTCCGTGGAGGCAGGAATCGTCGACCTCGTCCGCGCGCTCTGCGATCGCCGCGACCAGCGGGTGCACGCCCTCGCGCAGCTCCCCCAGCACCGCGCGAGCCTGTGCCGTGGTGACCTCGGGCTCGAAGTCGTCGAGCAGTGGGTCATAGGGGTGGTCGAAGCCGTCGAAGCACTCGACGTAGCGCCGCTTCAGCTCGACGTTGCGCTCCAGGTGGGGGAGGAAGGCCTCGAAGTCCGAGCCTTCCCGGGCCTCGATCCAGGCGCGCTCGGCCAGCGAGGCGGCGCGGGTGATCGCGGCGCGAAGCTCGGCGGGGACGCGGCGCGCCCTCTCCCACTCGCGAGTCGCGACGCGCACCATGCTTGCCTCGTCGGAGTCGTACGCGAGCTCCTCGGCCGGGGCGCGAAGTTGGTCGAGCAGCGAGCCGAGCTCGTCGGAGGCAAGCCGCTCGTGGCGAATGCGCGCGAGCGTTGCGAGCTGCTCGGCACGGATCTCGGCGCCGCCGGCGGGCATCATCGTGCGCTCGTCCCAGGCGAGCAGCGCGCGCGCCCGTCCGAGATCGCTGATCTCGGCGAGGCGCTCGCGGAGCTCCCGATAGCGGCCGTTCACCCGCCGCAAGGTATCCGCCGCACCGTCGCGCGCGCGGCACGAATCGGGCGCCAAGGAAAGCCCCTCGAGCCGCCGAATAGGGCGGAGAGGCAGACATGCCCGCCGGCGAATCCACCTCGCGCCTGATCCTGCGCGCCGTGCTGATCATGGTCGCGGTCGTGATGGTGCTGTACGTGATCTATCTGCTGCGCAAGCCGCTGAGCTGGCTGGTGATCGCGGCCTTCATCGCGCTCGCCGTGTCCGGCCCGGTGAACGTCCTCAGCAAGCGGATGAAGCGTGGTCTCGCGATCGCGGTGGTCTACGTGACGCTGGTCCTGATCCCGATCGCACTTGGCGCGCTGCTCGTCCCCGGTCTCGTCGGCCAGGCCGAGGAGCTCGCGGGCAACGCGCCCCAGTACTCACAGGACGTGACGGACTTCGTGAACCGGAACGAGACGCTCTCGAATCTGAACGACAAGTACGACATCACAACCAAGCTTCAGGACGAGGCCGATCAGCTCCCGAGCAGGATCGGCGACGCGGCCGGCACCCTGCGCGACATCGGGGTCGGGTTCGTGAACTCGGTCTTTGCCGGGATCACGATCTTCATCCTCAGCATCTTCATGGTCGCCGGCGGACGGGGATGGGTGGAGCGCTTCCTGGCGACGCGAAACCCGGAGCACGCCGAACGCATCGGGCGCGCCTTCGATCACATCGGAAGCGCGGTCGGCAACTACGTGGGCGGCGCGCTGATCCAGGCAACGATCGCGGGCGTGACCGCATTCATCGTGCTGTCGATTCTCGGGGCACCGTTCGCGGCGCCGCTTGCGGTGGTCGTCTTCTTCTTCGACCTGATCCCGGTGGTGGGCGCGACGCTCGCCGCGGTCCTGATCTCCCTTGTGATGATCTTCGTCAACTTCCCCATCGGCCTGATCGTCTGGATCGTGTACTCGATCGTCTACCAGCAGGTCGAGAACTACCTGATCCAGCCGCAGATCCAGAAGCGCGCGGTGGCCATAGAGCCGTTCGTGGTCCTCGTCGCGGTGCTGTTCGGGAGCACCCTGTTCGGGATCGCGGGCGCGCTGCTCGCGATCCCCGCCGCCGCCTCGATCCAGATCGCGATCCGGGAGTGGCTCGCCTACCGGCGCGAGGTGGTGACCGGCGAGCCCCACCGGCACGGCGGCCCGGGCGGCGAGCCGGGCGAGGCCGAGGCACCGGCGTAGGATGGTGCCGGACCTCGCCGGCGAGGACTACTGCTACCTCACGACGACGGGTCGGGGTGAGCGGCGAGCCGCGGCGATCGAAGCTTCGCGGGGGCGCATCGAGCACGTGGGCGAAGTAGTTGAGGTTCTCGCGCACCGTCAGGTCTCCGTACACGGAAGGCGCCTGGGTCACGTAGCCGACGCGCGCGCGAAGTGCCGGTGAGCCGGCCGGCTCGCCGAGCACCGTGACCTCCCCGGAGGCGACGACCTGCACGCCGACGATCGCCCGGATCAGCGTCGTCTTTCCCGCTCCGCTCGGGCCCAGCAGGCCGGTGATCGACCCGCTCTCGATCTCGAGCGAGATGTTCGGGAGCACCTTCCGCCCGCCGCGAACCACCCGCAGCTTCTCGATCCTGACCGCGGCTCCCCGAGCCACGCCCGCGAGTCTATGGGGTGGCTACGAGCGGACCCGGGCCGGAGCGGGCTGAGCTCCCGCACCGTCCGCGCTCGGCGCCAGGATCTCGGGGATCGGGGCGGGGCGGCCGATGTGGTACCCCTGCGCGTAGTCGACCCCGTACTCGCGCAGCAGCTCCAGGGTCTCGTCGTCGCCAACGCACTCTGCGATCGTCTGCTTGCCGAGCCGCCCGGAGAGGTCGACGATCGCCTTCACGACCGCCTGGTCGGTGGGGTTGCGGGCGAGGGTGGCGATGA
>Ga0184637_10001855_pt1 | contig 13949 bp, 14 predicted proteins | sample PLM3_127_b2_FD_133143 | JGI IMG/M metagenome (GOLD analysis project Ga0184637, IMG submission 133143) | Groundwater sediment microbial communities from an aquifer in East River, Colorado, USA - PLM3_127_b2 | ecosystem: Environmental > Terrestrial > Soil > Riparian zone | place: USA: East River...
CCCACCTGATTCACGAAGGCGCAGGGTACGCGGTGGCGCGTCGCGAGGTCGGCGATCATGCGCCGCCGCTGCGCGGCCTTACCCACGTGCCAGGGCGACGCGGAGAGGTTCACCACGACGCGAGCGCCGGCCAGGGCCAGCTCGCCCACCGGGTCGATGGGATACTCTAACTCGTGTACCCAGACGTCCTCGCAGACGGTCAGGCCGAGCGCCGCGCCGCCCGGGCGCAGCGTCACGGTCTCGCGCCGCGTGGCGGGCTGGAACCAGCGCTTCTCGTCGAAGACGTCGTAGGTCGGAAGCAGCGTCTTGGCGCGGACCGCGCGGCGCCCCCCTCCCGCGAGCAGCACCGCGGCGTTCACCAGCCGCTGCGGCCCGTCGCCCTCCGCCGGGAGCACGGCGCCGAGCGCGATCGCGACCCGCGCGGAGGCCGGCGCGAGCTTTTCCAGCTCGCGCAGCTGATCGCGCACGAAGCCCTCGCGCTCGAGCAGATCCATCGGCGGATAGCCGGTGAGGACCATCTCCGGCAGGACCACCAGGTCCGCCTTCTCACTCGCCGCCTTGGCGGCGGCCTCCTCGACGAGCTGCCGGTTGCCGCGGAGGTCGCCGACGGTGGGATTCACCTGGGCCAACGCGACGCGCATCCCGCGCAGCATCGGGGCGCCCCCGTGCCCCGTCAAGACGAGCCCGGGGTCTCTAGACCGGGAAGTAGACGTAGCTGACGTTCGCGACCAGGGCGGGCTTCGTGCCGCCCTCGACCTCGACGCGGACGTTGAACGTGACGCGCAGCGCGCCCCCCGGCACCTCGCGCGCGTCCTTGATCTCGGCGTGCAAGCGCACGCGCGAGCCCGAGAGCACGGGAGCCGAGAAGCGCAGCTTGTCGACACCCGTGTTGACCGCCGTTTTCACCCCGAGGATCACCACCAGCTGCGACAGCAGCTCGGGGATCAGCGCGAGCGTGAGATAGCCGTGGGCGATGGTCTGCTTCCAGGGCGCCTCGCGCCGGGCGCGTTCGACGTCGACGTGGATCCACTGGCGATCCTCCGTCGCAACGGCGAAACGGTCGATGCGCTGCTGATCGACGGTCACCCACTCACTGACACCCAGTGGCGTTTGCATCCAGAACTTCACCACCGCGAGGCTCGGGATGACGACGGGCAGGTCCACGGATTGCCTCCGAAGAGACCCTACGACCCCGGAAGCGATCATGCACGCTCGATATCGAGAATCTCGTGCCAGCGCTCGCTCTCGGTGCGGTGGCGGATCAGGGTCCTGCGCTCGAAGCGCAGCGGGAAACGCCCGCGGAGGCGGCGCACCAGGTAAGCATCCCCTTCCACGGTCACGTCCTCGACGTCGTGCACCGTCTCGACGCCGTGTTCCGTCCAGGCGAGGAAGCGCACGCGCGTGCGCGGCCGCAGCGTGAGCCGGACCTCGGTTCCGACGGCTCGCAGCAGCAGCTCCCCGGCGTGGTCTTCCCGACCCACCAGCCCGAGAGGATCGCGCGGCGCGGCGATGCGCGCTGCGCGCAGCAGCCGCAGCACCTTGCCGAGTCCCTGCACCGCGGGAACCGTGAGCGCCGGCCCCAGGTCCGCCCAATCCTCGATGCGCCCCTCGTCCGCCCGGGAGCGCAGCGGCTCGAAGCGCAGCCATACGCCGACGACGGCCCCGCGCCGCTGGGGCGCCACCTCGACAAAGCGCGAGTGGAGACGGCGCGTTGCGGTCATCTGGGGGCAGGATATCGCGCCTCCGGAGTCCGGTCGTCGCGCTACGACGTATAATGCGCCGGCGCGTCCCCGTCTCGCGCTCGATCTGCCAGGAGGGATTCATGTTCGAGCGACCTCGCAATACCGCGCTCGCTTGCCTGCTCTTCGCCGCCGTCGCGGGCTACCTGGTGACGGGCCACTACCTCTACAAGGTCCCGATCGGCCTCGACCAGAGCGCCTTCCTGCTGGGCGAGCCGCTCCAGTCGCTAGCGCTGCGCGTCGCTCCGGCTCTTCAGAACGCCGCTTCGGGCGCGATCCTGCTGGTGCTCTCGCTGCTCGCGATCGCGGCCGTGGGCTTCTTTGCCATGCGTCGCTCCGTGCGCGCGAAGGCCGCGAAAGTCGACACGGGCCGGCGGGAGTTCCTGACCGGCGCCGGCTCGGGCGCCGGGATCGCGCTCGGCTCGCTCGTGATCGCGGGGGGAGCCGGCGCGGCGCGCGGCTTCCTCGGCGTCGGGCTCGGCCACGGCGGCTGGAGCGGGGTGAGCGCCAACATCGCCAGCGGCGCGGGGATCGTGACCACCAACCCCGCTTGGAAGCAGGAGTGGAAGGACGCGCGGGTGAAGGGCTACCGCCGGCTCGGGCGCACCGGCTGGAACGTGTCGGACATCGTGCTCGGCACCGGAAAGATCGAGGGGAAGGACGGCGAGCAGATCGCGCGCCTCGCGATCGAACGCGGCGTCAATTACTTCGACACCTCCCCGGACTATTCGGGCAGCGGCAGCGAGCAGGCCATGGGCCGCGCGATCCGCGGGGTGCGAGACAAGCTCTTCATCGCCACCAAGTTCTGCACGCCGACGGGGCACCTGCCGCCGGGCACGCCGGTGGCGAAGTACATGGACGCCGTCGAGGCGAGCCTCGGGCGCCTGGGCACGGACTACGTCGATCTTTGTCACGTGCATTCCTGCGACGAGGTCGAGCGGTTGATGGACGAGAACGTGCACGAGGCCTTCGACCGGCTCAAGCAACAGGGCAAGGTCCGCTTCCTGGGCTTCTCGACACACACGCCGAACCTGGTGCAGGTGGCGAACACCGGGGTCTCCTCCGGCCGCTTCGACGTGATGATGCTCGCCTACCACCACGGGCTGTGGGCGCCGCTGCCGGAGATCATCGAACGCGCGCGCCGCGAGCAGGACATGGGCGTCGTCGCGATGAAGACGCTGAAGGGCGCGAAGCACAACGGGCTCGTCGGCTTCCGCGAGGAGGCCGGCTCGTATTCCCAGGCGGCGCTCAAGTGGGTGCTCTCGAATCCGAACGTCTCGTGCGCGGTGATCTCGTTCTTCCAGCTCCAGCACGTGGACGAGTACCTGTTTGCCTCGGGACAGCAGCCGACGGCCGCCGAGGTCGCGATCCTCGAGAAGTATGACGAGCTGATCCGGGGCACCCACTGCGCGCCGCACTGTGGTGTCTGTCTCGACAGCTGTCCCGAGCAGCTGCCGATCCACGACGTGCTCCGCCACCGCATGTACTTCGAGGATTACGGCTGGGAGAAGGAGGGCATGCGGCTCTACTCGAAGCTCGAGAAGAACGCCTCGGTGTGCGCTGCGTGCAGCGCTCCCTGCCTCGGCAGCTGTCCTCTCGAGATCCGGATCCAGGAACGGATGATCGGAGCGCACGCGATGCTGACGCTGTCGTGATTGCAGCCTGATCCCGAGTGGAATCGCATGACCCGTGGAGGAACCTCGATGCTAAGGCCCTGGCTCCAGGCCTCGCTCCTCGTGCTCGCCCTCGCGGGCTCGGCCGCCGCGCAGTCCGAGGCTGGGGCGGCTCCGCCCGCCGAGGGCGCGGCCGCCGCGCCGCCCTGGGCCTTGCCGCCGCCCAGCGCCTGCAGCCCCCCGGGCGGCCTGGCGGGTTGGCCCCCCGGCGAAGACGCCGCCGGCGTGCCGTTCCAGCCGGGCGATAGCTTCCAGCTCTCGCAGCTCGAGACGCTCAAGAACTTCGTGCCTCCCGAGCTGTGGACCTACCGCGAGCGCTTCTTCCACGAGGGCATGCGGCTCGAGATCGGCGCCTGCTTCGCCGACTACGGCCCGCCGGAGTTCTTCCGCACCGCCACCGAGACCTTTCGCGGGCGAGCCCGGCTGCTGCCGAATGGCGGCATCGAGAACTACACCGCGGGACAGCCCTTCCCGATGCTCGAGATCGCTCCGGATGATCCCCTGGCGGGGCTCAAGTGGGCGTGGAACGCCGAGCTCCGGTATCAGGGCGCGGGGTTCTGGACGCCCTTCCGCACGGTCGACATGGTCGGACGCGACGGCAAGGGCGAGCCGTTCGAGGGCCAGACGTTCAAGGCGCAGCTCTCGTTCCGCGCCGACCGCGCGAACGACGGCTACACGACCCCGGGTGCGAGGGGCAACCACTGGGTGGCCGGCGGGCAGCTCGAAGAGCCAACCGACGCGCGCGAGCACGCCTGGCGGCAGTACCGCCACGCCGATCATTTGAAGCAGCCCGACCGCAGCGACGACCTGCACGCCTATCTTCCGAACTACCGCCGTGTCCGGCGCGTGAGCGGCGTGGACGTCGAGGGTGTGTACATGCCCTCGTTCAGCGTCGGTGTCGTGAAGCCGGGCGCGATCGCCGGACTCGGCGGCGGCCTGGACGGCGGCGCGGCGGGCGGCGCCGCAGCCGGCTCGGCGGCGTCCAGCATCACCACCAAGCGCAGCGGCTTCGAGGTGCTCGAGACGAGGCCGCTGCTCTACGAATACCGCGTCGTCGGGACCCGGGATGTGATCACGCCGATCAACGCCTCGCGGCCCTCCTACCCGGAGGTGAAGGACCGCGACTTCGGGTCGTGGGGCCTCTCGTTCGCGACCGACCGCTGGGACCTGCGGCGCGCGGTCGTGATCGAAGGCCGCTACAAGAGCCACACCGGCGGCACCCAGGTGGCGCGCTTCGTGCTCTACATCGACGCCCAGACCGCGATGCCGCTCTACTACATGTCCTTCGATTCACGCGACGAGCGGATCGACGTGGGGATGTTCGTCGGCCGCTGGAGCGAGGACCGCAGCAACTACCGCCCCTGGCCCGGGGACCCGAAGCTCCCGGTGCGCGTGATCGATTCGGTCGGGGAATCGTTCGCAAACATCGCCGAAGACGGCGGCTGGCGCCGCGAGTCGTGGACCATCGTCTCGACCCCGCCCGACGACAAGACGCTCCAGCGGGAGCTCTCGGTGAGCAATTTGGGCAAAGGGCACTAGCCTCGCCCTTCAGGAACTCGCGACCCGCGCCTGCTGGGCGGCCGTGGCCACCAGCAGTCCTTCGCGCGTGAAGATGCGGCGTCGGGAGAGCGCGCGGCCGGCCTGCGCCACCTCGCTGATCGTCTCCATCAGCCACCAGTCGTCCCAGCGCACGCTCCGGTGGACCCAGAGCGCGTGATCGAGGGTCCGGAACCGATCGTGCGCGAACTTGTCGCCGACGCGCCGCTCGAAGGGCCAGTGCGAGTAGAAGTCCGCCAGGAAGACCAGCGCCGCCATCTGAAGGCGCGGATCGTCCCCCAGCGGCGCGCGCGGGCGCATCCACTCGACGTGACCGCCCGAGGTGCCCCCGGTCGGATCCGGCCAGACCCGAGGATGCACTCGACGGAACTCGATCGGCCCGCGCGCGTAATCGGTCCAGCCCTCGGCCCGCGCCTGCTCGAGCGTGCTGGGCAGATCCTCGGGCGACGGCAGATCGGCGGCTGGCTTCACGTCCTGGTAGCCGAGCCCGTCGCCCGGAGGGGCGAAGCTGGCCACCACCTGGCAGAGCAGGCCGTCGCCCTCGATCCGCACCTGCCTGAGCGCCCCGTCCCGGTCGTCCGCGAGGGGCTCGACACGCAGCGCGAGACGGCGCCCCGGCGGCACCGGGCGCAGGAAGCTCGCATGCAGCGAGTGGAGCTGGAGGCCCTCACAGGTCGCGGCCGCGGCGAGCGCCGCGCGCGCCAGCACGTCGCCGCCCGCCGACGCGCCCCAGAAGTCCTCGAAGCGGGCGGCGAATTCGCCGTCGCGCACCGGCTCGAGGCGAAGCATCTCGGCCAGCGTCTCGCGCGGGCCCGCAGCGCCGGTCATGCAGCGCCCTCCATCCGTTCCCCCCGATCCCGAGACGGCCGATCGGCCCCGCAGGATACGTTTCGCACTTCCCGTCCGCTCGACCCCAGGGGTAGACTTGGGGCGCGCACCCTCGAAAGGCCGACATGAGCGCGGTGATCGATTCCGATCAACACCTGTTCGAGTACCGCGGCCTCTGGGAGGAGCAGATCGATCCGTCCCGGCGCGGGGACGCGATCCGCTTCGTCGACGATTCGCTCGGCCACGTGCGCGTGGTCTGGCGCGACAAGCTTCTTGCGGTCGCCGATGTGCAGATGCCGGGTGAGACCGACGCGATCGGCGAGCGTCGCCGGCGCGAGCGCTCCGGGGCTCCCCCGCTCGCGCGCTACGACGAAATCCTGCCGCGTGACTACTGGGACCCGGCCGCTCGCCGCGACCGGCTCGCCGCGCTCGGCGTCGACGAGGCGATCTGCTTTCCGAACTACGGGCTCGTCTGGGAGCGCACTCTGCAAAAGGACCTGTCCGCGCTCTTGGCCAACATGACGGCCTGGAACCGCTGGTGCGAGACGGTGGTCAGCGAAGGCCGCGGGCGGCTGCACCCGGTGGCCCACCTCACGTTGCGAGACCTCGACTGGCTCGAGGCGCAGCTCGCGCGCCTCTCGCGGGCCGGCGTGCGCACGGCGATGATCGCGCCCGCGCTGGTCGACGGAAAGCCGCTCTCGCACCCCGACCTCGAGCGCGCCTGGGCGGCCTTCGCGCATCACGGGATCTCGCCCATCTTCCACGTCGCCGACCAGCCAAAGGTCTTCGACGACGGCTGGTACACGGACCGCGCGGACCTCGGCGTGTTCGCGGTCGACGCCGTTTTGCTCTACGTGCCCGCGGCGCTCGCCTGCACCGACCTGATCCTGAACGGCGTGTTCGAGCGCCACCCCGATCTCCGGCTCGGCATCGTCGAGCTCTCCGCCGTCTGGGTGCCGCTCTTCCTGATGATGCTCGACGGGGGCAGCCAGTTCGTCCAGAGGCTCAACGGGCGCGACCGGAGGCTTCCGCTGCGTCCGAGCGAGTACTTCAAGCGCCAGGTGCGCGTCTCGTCCTTCGCCTACGAGCTGCCCGCGCAGATCCAACGTCAGCTCGGGGGTGCCGAGCTGCTGATGTGTTGCAGCGACTATCCCCATTCGGAGGGCACGGCGCATCCGCTCGCGGACTACGCCGGCGGCGGGAAGTTCGCGCTGCGGCCCGCCGACGCGCCCGGTTTGTTTCACGACAACGCGGCGTTCCTGCTGCGAAAGGATCTCCGCTAGCAAGACGCCGGGGTGCGAGGCGATGGCAGAATTCGAGGGATCAATGTCATTGCAGACAAATGCTCTGCTTGCCATCCTGCCCGCATGCCGCGCGCCACAGCCGCCCATCGGAGCCAAGGGCGACCGCGCCGGGTGGCGGTGCTGGCCTTCCCAGAGGTCCAGAGCCTCGACGTGATCGGGCCGCTCGAGGTCTTCACGAGCGCGACGCATTGGCTCGGCCGCGATCCCGCTTCCGTGGTTGTCTTCTGGGCACTGGCCATCTTCATCAGTTGGTCTCGTGCTCCATTCGAGTAGGCTCGCTTTGCCGGCGAGTTGGTGTCGTAGGTTCGTAAACTCCTCCGCCAAGTGGACTGGACTCTCGGGCAGTGATTGCCCTCGCCATATACGTCAACGGTGGCACTCGCCCTGGTCTGAGCCCGGGGAGGCCGATGCCGACGAGCGACGCTCCGATACCGCGACGAGTTGAGTCACCAGGCTCCTTTCGCTTCGTACGACGGATGGGCCGCGAACCTGACGCAGTGCGGGCCGTTTCATGCGACGGATCGGCGCTGCACGTTGCGCGGTCGGAGCGCACTGCCCGACACGAAATAGAGTCCCCTCCGCGGAATGTCGTTTCCAACGGGCATTTTACGTCCGGGTAGAGGCGTTCCGTTAACTTTCTCGGGTAGAAAGAGCTGGCGCCGATCGAGAAGGACGTCTACATCGTCGACGCGAACCTGGACCAGGAGGTCGGTGATCCCGAATCCACCTCGGACCGCGAAGCTTCCGCCTGCGGCGCGATCGGAGTGGGTACGACGGGTACGCGTGGCCAGCGGGCCGCGCCGTTCCAGGACCGGGGGAACGGGGAGGGTCCGGCCGCAGTTCGGTATCGTGGAGACCGCCGGCTTCAACCACCCAGGTATGTGCTCGCAGGAGGGAGAGGCTCAGATGTCGCTGATGCTCGCAAGCCCGCAGCTCATGACCCGCTTCGCCAGGTCGATGACGCGCGCGCGAGCGTGTCCGGACGCGCCGTGGACTTCCTCCGACGGACGGGGCGGGCTCGGCGGCGCCTCACTCGTGCGCGAGGGCCCGATCGAGCCTCGTCGCCCGATTCCTGCTCCCGTCCCGCGAGCCACCCCGGCTCTGCGCCTGAGCGAGCGCGCGCGGGAAGCCATGCGCCTGCGTCATTTCAGCCCGCGCACCGAGCAGGCATACCTCGGCTGGATGCGCCGCTACCACGAGTTCCACGGCCGGCGCAATCCGGCCGAGCTCGGCCCCGAGCACGTCACGGCCTTCCTCAATGCCCTGGCGACCCGCGGCTCGGTCGCGGCTTCGACACAGAACCAGGCGCTCGCGGCGTTGCTCTTCCTCTACCGGGAGGTTCTCGGCGTTCAACTGCCATGGCTCGACGATCTCGTCCACGCCAAGACCCCCGCGCGCCTTCCGGTCGTGCTCACGCGCGACGAGGTGCGCGCCGTGCTCGCGCGCATGGAAGGCGAACCGCGCCTGATGGCGACCTTGCTCTACGGCTGCGGTCTGCGCCTGCTCGAATGCTGCCGCTTGCGTGTGAAGGACATCGACTTCGGCCGCAACCAGATCAGCGTCCGGCGCGGCAAGGGAGACAAGGACCGCGCGACGATGCTGCCCGTCTCGATCAAGTCCGAGCTCGCCGTTCACCTGGAGCGCGTTCGGGCCCAGCACGAGCGCGACCTCGTGAACGGCGCCGGGTGGGTCGAACTCCCCGGCGCGCTCGCGAAGAAGCTCCCCTCCGCCGGCCGGGAGTGGTCCTGGCAGTGGGTCTTCCCCGCCACGCGGCACTACGTGGAGCGCGAGACGGGCCAGAAGCGCCGCCACCACCTGCACGAAACCGTCGTGCAGCACGCCGTGCGCCGCGCGGTCCTCGCATCGGGCATTCCGAAGCGCGCGACCTGCCACACGTTCCGTCACTCCTTCGCCACGCACCTGCTCGAAGCCGGCAGCGACATCCGCACCGTGCAAGAGCTGCTCGGCCACAAGGACGTCGCCACGACGATGATCTACACCCACGTCCTGAACCGCGGCCCCGCCGGCGTCCAGTCCCCGGCCGACCGCCTCCTCGGAGATTGACGCTGCACACTCAGGCTCTTCTCGGCCTCGTCCTGCCGTCACCTCCCCGCGGGCGTGACGGCGACAGCATCCGAACTGCGGCGGCTCTTAGGCAGACCCGTCTAATGCCGAGCACCGCCTCGCGCGCGTCGCATCTCCTGGACTCGTGGCACCTTGCGTCGCTCGCGCAGTCCCTTCCGAACCACATTAGGCAGACCGCCTCGCCGTGATTGCGGTATTTATGCGGGTCTGCCCAATACAAAGTTCGGCGGACCGGCGTTGCCCAAAGGCATGGCGAGCCTGATGACTGACCTTACCATGACAAGAGCGATTGCTGATCGGCGCCTGAAGTGCTCACTTTGCTCACACGTTGTGGAGCCGGGCGAGCTCTTCTGGCGGGCGCGGCAAGGCGCCAATGCCGACCGCGACACACTCTGGCTCTGTGTCGATCACATTCCGATGAACACGAAGCGAATGATCACGGATCCTCCAGATGACGGATCTTCGATCACGTATGTGCGTGCCGATGCTGTTGACGCGCGGGCATCCATCATTCCCAGATTGCTGGCAGATTCAGAGGCCATCTACAGTCTGACGCCTGAGGAATTTGAGGAGCTTGTGCTTGATCGCCTTCTCGCTATGGGGGCGCAGGCCTTTCGCATAGGCCCGGCTAATCGAAAGGATGGAGGGGTCGACATCGTCTTCTGGACGACGGGCCTTCTACCAGTGCTTGGCGCGGTGCAGGTGAAGCACGTCCGGTCGGCGAGCGCGAAGATCGGGTCGCCAGCAGTGCGGGATTTCACCGGAGCCATGAACGATCACCACTTCAATATCGGCTTGATCGTAACAAACGGCTCCTTTACCGACGACGCCAAGCGCCAAGTACAGAAGGGCGCCTCTATCATCCAGCTCCGCGATGGCGACGTCCTACGCAAATGGGTCGCTAGCGATTTTACCATAGAGAGGATTGAATTCGTCAATCGAAATGTGGAGTTCTGCAGGGGCGTCCACGTGAGCCTTCCGAGGTTCCTCTAGCCACGCGAGCTACATGTGCCGAAGACAGGAGGAATGTCGACCATGAGCGGAGGCACGCGGCAGTGCACGCCGAACAACAGCATGCAGCGGGCGGCGCCATGCGCCGCCGCTGATGCTGAACATTAGACGGCGCGAGATTCCTCAGCACGAGGTCGGCGATGTCATGGTGGGACGACGACAAACCCGGCGAGCTTATCGCTGTGTGGGACTCAGCGGATCCGCTACCGGCACCCGCCTGCTTCGACCATCGCGATGAACCCGATCTGATCGTCCCGGCCGGGACGCACCCGATCGAGGGGCAGTTCTGGCTCGATGGACTCGTCAACAACGCTCGGATCTGGATCCCAACGCCGGAGGGAACGAAGCGACGACCCATTGGGATCTACGTCTTCCACTTCGAGCTTGAGTTCCATCACAAGAAGCCTCCCCCGGTGACACTCCTTCCAGACCTCGAATTTTACGACGAGTCCGGCGTAAACTACGAGGGTGTCCAGGGTGTGCGCCGGATCGACTTCGGCCGGCGAATCGTCGAGCGCCTACGTTTCGAGTCCGACAGTACTCCGCAGGATGAGGAAGATGACCAAGACTGAGGTGCTCCTCGTACTGGTCCTGTTCGCGCTCGTCGCGCTGTGGTCGTCTCTGTCGCGTGTTGCATCGCTACTTGAGGCATGGCTCAAGGCGCAGGCAGCCGCCCGCCAGTCCGAGCAAGAGCGCCAACTCCAGGATGAGAGACGGGCGCACGACCTCGCGCAGGAGCGCCAGGCGAGAGAGCGTCACATCAACGCATGCCCCTTGTGCAACGGCGAGAGGGTCTACTACGGGCGGGCCTGCGTGTACTGCCTCGGCTATGGAGAGGCGCGCCGCTCCGACGAGGCGGAGAAGCGGTTCACGGACTGGACTTCGGAAGTCCGCCGGAAGTGGGCAAGTCTCTTTGGTATGCCGTTCTAGAGCCGCGCGCCGTACAGAGCTGTAATTCGACGGCCGTCCAAGAAGGTTTCATGACCGACCGCGACGTGATAACGGCTTTCGTCGCTCATCTCCGCGATCACGGCCATCCCGACCTGCGAGTCGAGCGGCGGCCCGATGAGGAAAACCGCGGCTCCTCGGACATCGATGCGATTGCTGGCGCCTTCGCGATCGAGCACACGAGTGTCGACACCATGCCGAACCAGCGCCGCGACTCGGATTGGTTCATGCGCGCAGCAGGTGGGCTCGAGCGAGAGCTCGATAGCACGCCGCCGTTTCGTTTGAGCATCACGCTCGAATACGATGCGGTCGGCAAAGGCCAGGACTGGCATGTGATTCGCGCTGCACTCAAGGACTGGGTAACCACGGAGGCGCCGCGCCTGCCCGATGGGACGTCCGTCGTTGAGAGCCTTCCCGGCATCCCCTTCCGGCTCCACGTGGTGAAGTCGAGCGAGCGTCGGCCCGGCGTCTTCTTCGCCCGCTTCCAACCGGATGACGACACGCTTTCCGTCCGAGTCAAAGACGCTTTCGATCGAAAGGCGGCGAAGCTCGCGAAGTACCAGCGGCCGGGGATCACAACCATTCTACTTGTCGAGAACGACGACATCGCTCTCATGAACGATGGGAAGATGCTCGAGGCGATCAAGACTGCCTTCCCCGCCGGCGCGCCGCCCGGGGTTGACGAGGTCTGGTACGCAGACACATCCATCGCTAGCGCGCTTGAGTTCCGAGAGTTCACGCCGGAACTTCAGAAGAGCGCCGTCTAACAAGCCGCTGAAGCAGACGGCCGCGGGCTTCAGCCACTCGTCCGGCTTCAGCCGACACGAGTCATGGTAGGATCCTCGGCGGCCGCAGCTTAGCGGCGATCCGTTAGGCCGCTCAGACGTATGAAGTTCACGCTACGCGACCGCTGGCAACGCTATTCAAGCGATGAGTTCATCGCCGACCTTCGTCGGTCGGCAGAAGAACTCGGAACGGAACCTCTCACGCGCCGTTCCTATGACCGCGTTGGGCGTTACAGCTCCAGCTCAGTCTCGGCACGTTTCGGTTCGTGGTCTGCAGGCCTTAGCGCGGCTGGGATTCGCACCCCAAATGTCACCCGAATCGCTCCGGAAGAGTGCCTTGCAGACCTCAAACGAGTTGCCGCCGAGTTGGAGACCGACAGCGTCTCCCTTGATGAGTACCGGTACCGTGGGCGCTTCAGCGAGGAGCCGTTCCGGCGTCACTTCGGTGGTTGGCTCGGGGCCCTACGCCAGGCCGGCCTTCGCCCTTCTCCTCAACACCGGGCGCGAGTCTCAGACAATCATCTCTTCGAGAACATCGAGCAGATGTGGAGGGCCCTGGGTAGACAACCGAGCTATTCCGAGGTCGGCAAACCCTTCTCCCGATACTCCGCCGGCACCTATGAGTCTCGCTTCGGCTCATGGCGTAACGCCCTCGAGGCATTCGTCTCGTACGTCGCGCAAGGCGAGGGCGAATCGAGTCTCGGCGCTAGTAGTCAGGCGCCAGTTTCCGCCGCGGAGACTGGCTCGCGACCCGCCTCGCAGAATCCTAAACCCCGCACGCGGCGCACCCGGCGTACAGCGAGCCTACGTCTGCGCTTTCTTGTCATGAAGCGCGACAACTTCAGTTGCCGCCTCTGCGGCCGGAGTCCCGCGCTCACGCCCGGTATCGCTCTTCACCTCGACCACGTTGTCCCCTGGGAGAAGGGGGGCGAAACGGAAGCGGGCAACCTCCAGACACTCTGCGAACCCTGCAACATTGGAAAGAGCAACCTTCCAAGCCAGGAGTGAGCGGCCTAACAAGCCGCTGAAGCTGACGGCCGCGGGCTTTTGCCAACCGTGCGGCCTCGGCCAACACGGATCGTGGTAGCATCATCGGCGGCCGCAGCTTAGCGGCCATCCGTTGGGCGGCCAGCGCGCGGAGTGACTCATGACGATCGAGCTTACGCTGTTAGCGTTCTCCGTCGCCCTGGGTTTCGTGCACATCGTGGTGGCTTCGCATTCGGCCAGCCTTCAGCGTGGGTATCGCTGGTCGGCTAGTTCGCGCGACGAGCTTCTAGAACCGCTCCACGGCGTTGCGGGGCGACTCGATCGCGCCCTACGGAACTTCCTCGAAACGTTTCCGCTCTTCGCTGCGGTCGTTCTCGCAGCTGAGGCTTCCGGCCGGCACAATGCGCTTACCGAGTGGGGCGCTCAGCTCTACTTCTGGGGGCGTGTCGCCTACCTTCCCCTCTATGCAGCGGGAATCCCGCTGGTGCGCTCGCTCGTGTGGAACGTCGCAGCGGTCGGCATTCTGCTGTCCTTGGTCGCCCTCTTCTGGGACTGAAGCAAATGCGAGGGGGTGGCCGCCCAACACGTATGAGGCCTCTCCCTGTCAAGAGGTGAGCAGCTCCCTCTGACGCGGCCGCAGGCCGCGATCTGTTTCTTCGAGCATCGATCCCGACTCCGCACTCCGTCTTCGCTTCACTGAGCTGGCGCAGGGTCTGGGACTCTGCACCCAACACGTATCGAGGCTCACGCCCGATCGCGCGGTGGCGATACGAGCGGGGAGGCATTGCCTCCGCGGCCTAGAAGCTGATCCGTGCCCTCGTACCGGCCTCCTCATGACGGCTGACCTCGAAGGTCCGTTGTCTCCAGGCTCGGGGGAGGGGCAGAGTCGCTAAAAGCCGAGCGCGCGACGCTCGCGATGTCGAGAGAGGGAGCGAGAGCGCGGGTCCAATCAAAGCGTAGGGCTGCCGGATCTTCGGGCTCACGATCGGTGCCGGCTCGCGCTCGCGGGCGCACGGGGACGACGCAATCGGG
>Ga0184637_10001857_pt1 | contig 13938 bp, 12 predicted proteins | sample PLM3_127_b2_FD_133143 | JGI IMG/M metagenome (GOLD analysis project Ga0184637, IMG submission 133143) | Groundwater sediment microbial communities from an aquifer in East River, Colorado, USA - PLM3_127_b2 | ecosystem: Environmental > Terrestrial > Soil > Riparian zone | place: USA: East River...
CCGGCGGCCTTGCAGGCGTATCGCGGCAGCCATGTCGTGATCACGACGATCATGTTCAACTTCATCGGCTCCGCGCTGATGGCGTACCTGCTCGTCGACGTGTTGAAGGAGCCGGGCAACATGTCGCTCGAGAGCCGCGCGTTCGGCGAAGCGGGGCACCTGCCAGGCATGCATCAACTGCTCGCGGCGATCGGCATCGAATGGCCACGCTCGCCGCTCAACGTCTCGGTGCTGTTGGCGCTCGCCGCTGCGCTGCTCGTGTACCTCGCGTTGTGGCGTTCGCGCCCGGGGTATGCGCTGCGCGCCGTCGGCCATGCGCCCGAGGCGGCGCGCTACGCCGGCATCCACCCGCGCCGGCAGATCATGTTGTCGATGTTGTTGTCGGGTGCACTCGCCGGACTGGTCGGCATCAACGAGATCGCCGGTGTGCACCATCGGCTGCTGCTCGACTTCGTCGCCGGCGCGGGCTTCGCCGGCATCGCCGTGTCGCTGATCGGGCGCAACCATCCGGTGGGCATCGTGCTCGCGGCGCTGCTGTTCGGCGCGCTGTACCAGGGCGGAGCCGAACTGTCGTTCGAGATCCCCGGCTTCAGCCGCGACATGGTGTACACGCTGCAGGGGCTGATCGTGCTGTTCGCCGGCGCGATGGCGACCGTGCCCGCGCCGTGGTTCGCGCGCGCGTATCGCGCGCTGCGGCCACGTGGCCGCGTCGAGGTGGCGCATGGATGAGGTGCTGATCGCAACGCTGCTCGCTTCGACCTTGCGCGTCTCGACGCCGCTGATCCTGTGCGCGCTCGCCGGCACGGTGTGTGAGCGCGCCGGCGTGATCGACCTGGGACTCGAAGGCAAGATGCTGCTCACCGCCTTCGCTGCCGCCAGCGTCGGCGTGACCAGCCACTCGCTGGCGCTGGCGCTGTTGGCCGCGATCGTCGTCGGCGTACTGCTGTCGATGCTGCACGGCTACGCGTGCGTGAGCCACACCGGCGACCATGTCGTGATGGGCATGGCGATCTCGATGACCGCCGCCGGCCTGACCGTCGTGCTCAGCATCGCCTGGTTCGCGCAGGGCGGCCAGACGCCGCCGTTGCCCGAAGAAGTGCGGCTGAAGCCGATGTTCGATGCTGCGGGCGTGGCCCTGCGCGAGGTGCCGCTGATCGGTGCGATCGTCGGCATCGGCCTGCTGGGCCACAACGTTTTTGTCTACGGCGCGTTCGTGCTGGTGGCATTCGTCTGGTGGCTGCTCTACCGCACGCGCTTCGGCCTGCGGCTGCGTGCAACCGGCGAGAACCCGGCGATGGTCGACGCGGCCGGCGTCTCGGTGCCCGGCATGCGCTATCGGGCGCTCGCGATCAACGGCGTGCTCTGCGCGCTGGCCGGCGCCTACCTCGTGCTGGCGCTCAATCCGAGCTTCATCCCGAACATGACCGCGGGCCGAGGCTACATGGCACTCGCCGCGATGATCTTCGGCAAGTGGCACCCGATCGGCGCACTGCTCGCGTGCCTGCTGTTCGGGCTGCTCGAAGCCGTGGCGATTCGCCTGCAGGGTGTCGTGGTTCCGGGCATCGGTGAGGTGCCGGTGCAGGCGATCCAGGCGCTGCCCTACGTGCTGACGGTGGTGCTGCTGGCCGGATTCATCGGCCGGGCCTATGCTCCCAAAGCCCTGGGACTGCCGTACATCAAGGAACGATGAGGGGACGTTGATGGTCGACGATGCGATGCTGCAGAGACTGGTCGACGCCGCGCGCGAAGCGCGTGGGTACGCTCACGCGCCGTACTCGAAGTTCGCCGTCGGCGCGGCGCTACTCGATGAGCAGGGGCGCGTGCATGCTGGATGCAACATCGAGAACGCGGCCTATGCCGAGTGCCTGTGCGCAGAAGCGGTGGCGCTCGCGCATCTGGTGATGGCAGGTGGCCGGCGCGTGATCGCGGCTGCAGTGGCCGGTGTGGCGCCTAAGCCGGTCACCCCTTGCGGCGGCTGCCGGCAGAAGCTGCGCGAATTTGCAGAGGACGACGCGACGATCGTCGTTGCGGACATGGATGCGGTACGACTCACGACCACGCTCGGCACGTTGTTGCCGTGGAGTTTCGGGACAGGGCATCTGCGCTGAAATAAGACGTCTTCGTGGATTGACGAGAGGTCTGCAATCGGCCAATTGCAGTCCTACGCCCAGACACCCGGAAGCAGCCGTTCGGCGGTGCGATTGACCTGCGAAGTGCACATGTGGGTCCACGGATACCTTCCCTCGAGTTCCGCATGCATGACGACGGAGCAGGATTCATTCGCGCGGGCTGGAACTCGGTGGTCGCGCAGCCAGCAGACAGGACGCAACTATGAACAGGGCCGCACCCGCGGGCGGACTCACCAAGGCAGGATGTCACCGTTCTGATGCAGAAAACGCCCCGTGGTCTCGAGTCGCAGTTCGTCAATTCGGCGGAGCAGACCGCTCGCCGACTCGTCCGGCTCCATGGCCCCTTGGCCGCCCGTCATCCCGGTGCGGACCGCGCCGGGATGGAGGATCACGACGGAAACCCCGTGCTGGGCGAGATCGCGCGCCATCGACACGCCGGCCGCATTGAGCGCCGCCTTGCTCATGCGATAGCCGTAGTAGCTGCCGGACGCGTTATCGCCGATGGAACCCATGCGGCTGGTTATGAGCGCGACCTTCGCCCCATGCACGAGCCGCGGCGTGAGAGCCTGGGTGAGGAGCAGCGGCGTGAGCGCGTTGATCTCCAATTGCCGGCGCACGTCGTCCGCACGGACGCTGCCAAGCCGGTCCTCGATCATCAGCCCCGCGTTGTGGATCAACAGATCGATCTCGTCATGCGCAAGGCGGGCGGCGAGCTCGACGCAAGCGTGCGGTGATGCCAGGTCGATGCCGCTTTCGATCCGCACGCCCAGCGAATCGAGATCCGAAGAGCTGCGCCGACAGACGGCGACGAGCGACATGCCGCGCGCCCGCAACTGGCGGGCCAACGCGAGGCCGATCCCGCGATTCGCTCCCGTAACCACGGCCAAGCTCATCGCTTGCCTCCTTCGACTTGCAATCGATTCAGTGGGATGTGGGTCAAAGACCCGTCTCGTTCGACGCCCGCGGCGACGCTAACGTGCACCTTTGCGCGCCTTGATGAGGTTCTTGCCCGACGTCCTGGCGTGCACGCTGCGCTGCAGTTCCGCGAAAGCATCCTGCACCAGGCCCCGCAGCCATCGGCTACCGGGGTCATTCTCCAGGCGGAAGCTCCAGACGAAGGAGAACGGCGTCGGCTTGATCGGAATCGGTGGCTCCAGTGCGCAAAGCCCGAATCGATCCATGGCGTCGTCGGTCACCAGTGGCGTCATCGTGGCGAGCAGATTGGTCTGCGCGAGCAGCGCCGGGATCTGCGAGAAGTTCGGCAGCGACGCGCCAATCGTCCGCTTCAAGCCTTTGTCGTCGGCGGCGCTCTCGACCGCGCTGCGCACGCCTTCGCCGAGCTGAACCTGGATGTGCGGCCATCGCGACCACGCCGCCGCACCCCATGACCCTATCGCGGGATGCCCCCTGCGGGCGAACGTCACGGAATGCAACTCCCCCGCAGGCGCGCGCTGGACGCCCTCGGGCGTGGCGACCGATGAAGCGACCAGCGCCAGATCGATCTGGCTTTCGGCGATCGCGGACATGGTCCCCCGATGGGGAGCAAGCCATTCCACCTGGACGCCCGGCGCACAGCGCTGCACCTCGGAGATCACCTTTGGCAAGAGCGTTGGCGCGAAGTCAGCGATCGCGAGTCGGAACACCCGCGTGCTCATCGGAGGATCGAACGGCTCGGGCGGCGCGACGACGCGCTGGATGCTACGCAGGATAGGCCGCACGTCGTCGACAAGCTTTCGTGCGAAGGGGCTTGGCGCCATCCCGCTCCCGACCTTGACGAGCAGCGGGTCCCCGATCTGCTCGCGCAGGCGCGCGAGCGAATGGCTGATCGCAGACGGCGTCCGTCGCAGCCGGGCGGCCGCGCGCGTCACGCTTCCCTCGGTCATCAGGACTTCGAAGGTGACGAGGAGGTTCAGGTCGAGCCTGCCCAGTTCGATTTCGTTCATGATGCGTGAAATTAACGAAATAGACGCATGTTGAATGTGCCTCAACAATACGACTGTCGCAAGCGAGGGAAGCTGCGACCCACCGTTCCAAGGAGACGACCATGAGCGCTTCGCCCTTCTTCGTACAAACGACGGACTACGCCCATCCGCTGAATGTGGTCGGCGAGCACATCACCGTGCTCGCGTCCGGCCGCAAGACCGGTGGCTACGAGATCTTCATCCAGGAGGGGCCCGAAGGAAGCGGTCCCATCCCGCATACCCATCCGTGGGACGAGTCGTTCTTCGTGACTCGGGGCGAAGTTGACTTCAGCCTCGGCGATGACGAGCCCCGCACGGCGACCGTCGGCACGCTGGTTCATGTCCCTGCCGGTGCGAAGCACTGGTTCCGGTGGCGCCAAGGCGGCGGAACGATGCTGTCGATCACATCGCGCACCGGCGCGTCGGAGATGTTCACCGACATAGACGCGGAAATTGCTCCCGATCAGCCTGACGTAGAGCGGCTCATGGCGATCGCCGCGCGCCATGGACTTGCTGCCTGGGCCGGATAACTGGCGGGATTGAGGAGGTCGACCCGCGTGAGCGGGCCGGCTTCGCGGGCCGCCGGTCGCGGCCGCCGAGTACCGGCGGCCAGAGCGGCGGTCGCAGTGCACGAAGGGCCTGCAGCGAGCTGTTGGCCGTGGGGCACCGTCCCCTGCTGCGACTCGGGGCAAATGCCCGTCGCTGGACAGAAGCGAACTCTCGAACGTCAGCTGCTTCCGTACTCGACAGTCAGTTTTGGGTCGCGTCGCGCCCGCTGATTCGTCGATCTCGACGGGAGAAAGCGGTCAACAGAATTGACGATCCCGGCAACTGCCTGTCGTGATCCGTCACAGCCGGCCACAGGAGCCGCCGTTGGAGTTGCCGGTCGATAGCAGTCACTCGAAGGCGAAAATGAGGCACCACGCCCGAACCGACTTCCGATGGACGCCGTTACCTCATCGTCCCTGCGGCAACTCCTCGCCACCCAGCCGGTGGCCGCGCTCGCGACGCTGCACCGCGGCGAGCCTGCCGTCTCGATGGTGCCCTTCGTTCTGCCTGCCGGGGCCGCGCATTTCACCATCCATGTCAGCGCGCTGGCCACGCACACGCAAGACATGCTCGCGCACCCGCGCGTCGGCCTGCTGGTGATCGCCGGAGCCGTGGCGGGCGTCCCGCCGCAGGCCGTGCCCCGCGTGAGCCTGCAAGCCGACGCAGAGCAAATGCCGCCCCATGGCGACATTTATGCTGAAACTCGCGCGCAATACCTGGCGCGATTTCCGGACGCGGCGATTACATTCGAACTGGCAGACTTCTCGATCTTTGTCCTGCGGCCGGTTTCGGCACGCCTTGTCGCCGGCTTCGGTCGTGCATACGGGCTTGCAGGGGATCGGTTGCTCGGCTGGCTGCGCGGCACGGGTTGAGGCCCGCTTGCTCATCCAGGCACTGTGCGTCGCCCAGGCGGCCTCAATACTGCGCGATGAGCTGGAGCCAATCGGCACGAGCGCCGTGGCTGCGTCAGTAGCCGAAGCTCCACCTTCGAGTCTCGGCCATGACCGCTTTTGAATCCTGATAGCGCCTATAGCGCCTGTCGATTCCCGCCGTGCTCATTCGTCGTACAGAGGCGACCCGAGCGACTGGGTCGTCATCCTCACGCAATTCGGCAGGCGCCGTGTCTACTGCGCAAGCCCTCGACCCAGGAGATTCGTATGTCCAAGCTGCGCGTAGCGAGTTTCGCAATTTCCATCGACGGGTAAGGCGCCGGCCCTCGTCAGAGCCTGGCGAATCCGCTCGGCGAAGGCGGCACCGAACTTCACCAGTGGGCCTTCCGCACCCGCACCTTCCAGCAGTTGTTCGGTGGCACTGGCGGCAGCGCCGGCGTCGACGACGACTTCGCGGCCCGCGGCTTCAGCAATATCGGTGCATGGATCATGGGCCGCAACATGTTCGGCCCGATCCGCGGCGCCTGGTCGGACGAAACCTGGCGCGGCTGGTGGGGCGACAACCCGCCGTACCACACGCCGGTCTTTGTGCTCAGCCATTACTCGCGCCTGTCGATTACCATGGACGGAGGCACGACCTTTCATTTCGTGACCGATGGGATTGATGCGGCACTGCGTCGCGCGAAGGAAGCAGCCGACGGCCAGGATGTTCGCCTCGGGGGCGGTGTGGCAACGATCCGGGAATACGTGGCAACCGGCCTGTTGGACGAAATGCACCTCGCCATCGCACCGGTGCTGCTCGGCGCGGGTGTGCACCTCTTCGGCGGCATCGATTTGCGAGCGCTGGGTTATGAGTGTACGGAGCACGCGGCTGGCGAGAACGCAACGCACGTTGTACTGACGAAGCGAGTTGATTCGTCCAACTCGCCTCCGCTTCACGGGCAGTGACCCAGAGCTTGTCGCCGCCACCACGCCGCCAGACGCCGTTCGTGGCCGCCGGTGAAAGGCCAGAAGCGGCTGTACGTTCACGTCGCTGACACCGGTCGTTCGACGGCGCTATCGACACACATTGATGACCTCAGATTGTCCGCAGTGGCGGCTCTTGCAGGATTGTCGATGGCCTGCCAGCGGTTGCTGAGTCAGCGAGCTCGGCTCTGCGCAGCCCTGAACAGCGTGTCCGCCGATTGCAGAATCAAGCGGAAACGACAGGTTGACGAGTTTCGCGGCGATGAACTCGGCGAAGACCTCCTTGGTCCAGACGTCGTCGAACCAGCGCACGGTGACCAGGACGACGAGGGTTGGCCGGCCAAGTCCTCAAGCTGATCGCTCCGACGACGAAACGAAAGGGCAGCAACCCCGCGATTGGTCGATTCGACGGCGCTCGATGTCGAGGCCAGCCGGCGCGGCGCGGCGCCGGAGCGATGATGCGATCACCCGCCTTGACAGCCTCCGTCTGCGGACGATATTGAATCTTGAGGGGGAGGGTGTACCCACCCATGCATGCCAAGGAGCCCACCATGTTCGAATCGCTGCGTCCCGATCCGACGTTCCACGCGTCGCCGCGCCTGGCGATGGAAGCCGAACGCGAGCACATTGCCTACACGGCGCTGCTGTCGCCCGACGGGTCGCGACCCGACGCACTCGCGGTGGTCGATGTCGATCCCGCCTCGCCCACCTACGGCACGGTGCTGCACCGCCTGGACATGCCGCATCGCGGCGACGAGTTCCACCATTTCGGCTGGAACGCCTGCTCGTCGGCGCTGTCGCCGATGTCAGTGCATACCTTCCTGCGCCGCCGCTACCTGATCATCCCGGGCATTCGCTCGTCGCGCATCTACATCGTCGACACGCAACCCGACCCGCGGCACCCGACGATCGCGAAGGTGATCGAGCCCGAGGAGGTGGTGCGCAAGACGGGCTATTCGCGGCCGCACACGGTGCACTGCGGGCCTGAGGGCATCTACATCAGCACGCTCGGCGGTGCCGGCGCCGACGGCACCGACGGGCCGCCTGGTGTCTTCATCCTGGACTGCGAGAGCTTCGACATCCGCGGCAAGTGGGAGATCGACCGCGGCCCGCAAAGGCTGCACTACGACTTCTGGTGGAACCTGCCGCGCGATTGGATGGTGTCGAGCGAATGGGGCCTGCCGCCGCAGTTCGAGAACGGCATCGTCGCCGAGGACCTGCTCGGCAATCGCTACGGACACCAGTTGCATTTCTGGGACCTGCGCGGCCGCAAGCACATGCAAACGATCGACCTCGGGGCCAACCACCAGATGGCGCTCGAGGTCCGGCCGGCGCACGATCCGACACGCGAATACGGCTTCGTCGGCGTCGTCGTCGACACGACCAACCTCGAAGCGTCGATCTGGACCTGGTACCGCGAAGGCGGCAGCTTCCACGCCAGGAAGACTGCGACGATTCCGCCCGAGCCAGCCGACAAGTCGCTGCTGCCGCCGCTGCTGCAGGGATTCGGCGCGGTGCCCCCGCTCGTCAGCGATATCGACCTGTCGCTCGATGACCGCTTCCTCTATGTCGCCTGCTGGGGTACCGGCGAGTTGCGGCAGTACGACGTGACCGACCCGATGCAACCGAAGCTGGCCGGCAGCGTGCGCATCGGCGGCATCGTGCGGCACGACAAGCACCCGACCGGCAAGGCGTTTGCCGGCGGCCCGCAAATGACCGAGATCAGCCGTGATGGCGAACGCGTCTACTTCACCAACGGGCTGTACAGCCGCTGGGACACGCAGTTCTATCCCGACGGCGTGCCCGGCGCGCAGGTGATGTGCCGCGTCGGGGCGACGGGCGGCATCGAGCTCGACCGCGAGTTCTTCGTCGACTTCGGGTCCGACTACGGCGCGCACCAGATCCGCCTCGAGGGCGGCGACTGCTCGACCGATTCGTTCTGCTACCCGTCGGCCTGATGTTCGACAGCGCGCCGTGATGCCCGACGGCAACACGGCGGCGCTGTGGCTCCTGGTCGTCGCGATCGGCGCCTACCACGGGCTCAACCCGGCCATGGGCTGGCCGCTCGCGGTCGCCAACGGCCTCGCCGCGCGGCGCGGGTCGGCGGTGTTCGCCACCCTCATGCCGCTGGGTGCGGGGCATTTCCTCGCGATGGCGGTCGTGCTGGTGCCATTCACGGTGCTCAGCCTGTACCTGGCGTGGAACCGTCCGATCCGCATCGGTGCGGGGCTGCTGGTGCTGCTGTTCGGTCTGTACCGGCTCGTCGACCGCCGCCATCCGCGCTTCCTCGCGCGAATCCGGCCGACGCAGCTTGCACTGTGGTCGTTCCTGATCGCGACGTCGCACGGCGCCGGGCTGATGCTTCTGCCGGTCGCGCTCGGCCTGTGTACGCCGGCAAGGGGCAGTGTGCAGATGACGGGCTCCGGCCTCGGGGCCGCGCTCGTCGTTTCGGCGGTGCACACGGTGGCGATGATGGGCGCCGGCCTCGTCGTCGCCTGGATCGTCTATCGCTATGTGGGCCTTCGCATGTTGACGCGCGGTTGGCTGAATCTCGATGTCGTATGGGGCGCGAGCCTCGTCGTCGCCGGAGGAGTCAGCATCGCAATCGCCTGGTGGGGCGGGGCCTGACGGGAAGCGCACGGGATGTGCCCGCGGCCCCGCGCTCTGTCGCCGGCCGCGCGTTGACGTCGCGTCGTCGCACGACACCTGTCGGCGCCTATCGGTCTGGTACGGAAGCCAGGAGCAACGACCCTCAGCGCCAATGCCGCTTGCACCCAGTCGGCGACGTCGACTTTCCCGTCTTTCCATGGCCGCCTTGGGTCGCGGCGTGCCAGTCGATGCCACTAACTGCATGCCAGCAAGCGGTCAGCGATGTCGACCAGGCAGACAGCAGCCGCTCGTCAATGACGTTCACGGCCATGAACTGCCGGTCGACTTGGCGTCCGATAGCTGACGGCCAGCTTCATCGGTCACCAATCTCCGCGTCTACGGAATCGGCAACAGCCCAGCAAATGCGCTTCCAAAGAGCGGGGGACCGATTGCACTTCAATCCGTGGACCGGGTCATTGCAACCGGACTTCGTTCGTATCCCTGGTACGGCGCAATGCGGCAGGTCATTTCCCAAACAGCGGTGCGTGGGAGATCACCGGTTCAACTAAATTGCATCGCTCGCGCGCCGCGTCAGCTCCTCGTTGAACAACTCGACGAAGGCCTTGGCCATGCCTGCATAGGGCTGATCGCTGGCGGTGAACGCCAAGAGGGCGGCGCGGTCTTCCTGCAGTCGGACCTGCAGATCCGCGCGCGGACCGGCGGCCTCAGCGAGGTCCTTCAGCGTGCGTACCACGATCCGCGCCGCTCTTTGCAGCAGCTTGACCTGGGCCATGCGCGCGCGAAGCAGGCCGTCGCGGTTCAAGCCGTAGATGCCGATCGACGCCTTCCCATAGGGGTCGTCGCTCCCCTGGATCTGTCGTGGCCGGACGGCGACGAGCAGCGGGGCGGCCTCCCACAGGTACCCATCCTCCTTCCTCCAGTCGAAGACCCATTGCAGGTGGTCCGACGGATCGCGCACCGACGGGTGGATCAGCAACGGATCCTCGCTGCCGAGGTCACCCGCTTCGCCGGTGACCCAGTTGACCGGCGCGCGCATCGGAAAGGCATTGGCCTTGCCGCTGCGCCCCTTCGGCGCCGCCAGGCGCGCCTTCTCTAGCTGCTCCAGTGTCATGCCGATCTCGAAGATCGTCTGGCATCGCCACTGGTTGCAGGGCGGGCAGCTCGGCAGGAGGTTCGACCAGTCCGCGGCCAGCCACCAGTAGCCCGGGTGTCCCGGTGCCTCGGTCACGCCGGCCTTCGGACGAAAGTGCTCGATGTCGCGTGAGTCGACCGCGCTGTAGATACTTTCGCAGTAAGCGCACTTCTCCTTGTACAGCCCATCGAGCCACAGGCAGACCTCTCGTTCCTTGTAGCGGGCGAACGGGTAGGCCTTCTTCGGCGGAGGGTTCTGCGTGTAGTAGTCGCGTGCGCACTCCAGTTCGGTCTTGCCGAACTTCTTCACCACTCTGGCGAGCGCTTGCGCGACATCGGCCGGCGGCGCGGCCGGTCGTGGTACGAAGATCATGACGGCGTCGGGTCATCCTTCAAGGACGACCAGATGCTGAGCATCTTCTCGGCGGTGTCGCGCTTCAACGCGGGCCGCTGATCGGACGGAAGCTGCCGCTGTCTGACGAGGAACTCGTTGGCTGTTTCGTACAGCAGTTGTGCCTGCGCCGTCGAGCCAAGCCGGATGCGCCGCTGCGCCTTGTCGCGATGCTGCTGCAGCTCGGCTTCCTCGTCGGGACTGCGACTGTCCTTGGTGGCCAAGGCGACGTACCGGATCAGGTCCTCCTCGACGCTCGGGTCCTCGGTGCTCAGCAAACCGAAGAACTCGGAGGTCAGCAATTGCTCGACCGTCAGCCCCTGCACGTTCGGCAGGTCGGTCAGCTGCTCGATCCGCGAGCCCTCGACCCTACGCAGCACCTGCACCTCGCCGTCGTAGAGGCCGCGCAGGCACAGCGGGTCGTGCGTCGTCCCGATGAACTGGACGCCGGGCATCGCGGTGCGCAAGCGCTGCAGGATGCGCATCTTCCAGTACGGGTGCAGGTGAGTTTCGAGCTCATCGATCAGCACTACGCCCCTGGCCTTTTCAAGGTTCGGCCAGAAGTGAAGCATCTCGCGCATGATGTCCACGGCCGTCGCGACCACGGTGCGGTACCCGTCGCTCAGTCGCTTCAGAGGCGTGGACGAGCCTTGTAGCTCGAACATGAGCTCCGCGCCCTTGCGCTGGCCGCGCGGGGGTCTGGCCACGAAGGACTTGTCCTGCAGAAGCAGCAGTTGGCGCAAGGCTCGGACGGCCGCGTTGTAGTCCTGCTCGCTGCAGTTCATCAGCCATCCGGATGGGTTCGTGATGATGGCCGTCGGGTCGAACAGCGTTTGAAGGCGCGCGGCGGTCCCGTCTTTGCGGCGGTGTCCCCTGGTGTTGCTGAAGAAACGACGGGGGCCGTAGCCGAGGAGCACGACCTGCTCGGTGTCGGTCCCGTGGAAGGCGCCCGTGCGCCCGTCGATGGTCAGCGTGGTCGACGGTTGATCGTCGCCATCGAAGGAGACCCGGATCTGGGCGGGTTTGCCGACCAGCGCCCAATCTTCGTTTCGGCGCAGATAGTCCATGCCGTCGATGTGCAAGAGTGCGATCTCCCGGGTTCCCAGCAGCGCCAATGCGATCGGCTCGAGGATCGAGCTCTTGCCCGCCGCGTTCTCGCCCAGCAGCATCAGCGCGGGCGCCCGGTCGCCTTCGCCACCAGGCAATTCGGGAATGTCGATCGCGACCACTTCGATGGCCTTGAAGTCCGAGATCTCGACTCGGGACAGCCATCGCTGGGCCTTCTCGGGCAGGGCCTTGCGGCCGGCGTATTGATCGGGCGTCACGGCGATCTCGGGCACGGGGACTGCACTCACCGTCGGCGCGGGTCGCTGTGCGACTGGGCGCAGGTAGAGAGGGGCAACGATCCGCGTTAGCGCCGAATCGAAGGTTTCATCACCGAAGTCGTTCGGAACGGCGAGCTCGCGTGCTTCGCACTCGATCCCCAGACGGGCGCGTGCCGCTCCGGCGTAGGCGGCCCGTGCATCGACCAGGCCCCTCAGGGAGTCCATCAAGGCTTGCGACAGCACTACTTCTTGGGGGCCGACGGACGCTATTTGCAGTAGCGAATGGAAGGCCTGCGTGACTGCCGTCATGACCTTTTGTCGTTCAGCAAGAAGCTCGTTTCTATTGAGGCCCAGCAATGCAACCGTCAGCGATCCGCGTTCCGTCAGTGGCACGCACGCGCCGTTCTCGTCGAACCTGAGATGTTCCACGGGCTGGTCGAAGCAAGGATCGATGAGCGTGCCTTGCTCACGCTCGCGGCATTGCGAGATCGTCGAACCCATCGAGGCCCGCGACCCGCCGACCGGGAACCGCTGCCCCTTTCCGACGATGCCTTCCTTGACAGTCCTCAGGCGATTGCATGCCGGACATGCCAGCAGCAGGTTGTCCCAGTCGTAGGCCAGCCCCGCGTAGTAGAGATGCTCGCTGCCGCCGCTGCGATCCTCAGCGCCCTGTTTCGGTCGGAAGTGGTCGATGTCATGAAGGAACGAACCGCCAATCGCTGGGGACTCGCAATAGGCGCACTTGTTGTGAAAGAGCTCGGTCAGCGCAGGCCGGGTGGACGTCCAGATCGTTCCATTCGCACGTGTTGGCGTCGCACTCGCAGCCTCAACGACGTCCGCCAAAACGTAGCGGTACAGATAGTCGGCACTGTGACCGCTCGTCGTCAGGGGCCCCGGATCGTGCTGGTTGAAGAGAACGGAATACAGCTGCGAAGGCGAGGCCGAAGCCTCCCGAGCTCGACTGCATCCAGACGCTCCCCAAGCTTCGACGCAGCCTCCTTGCCGTTGAACTCTTCAACCCACGGGCGGCTGAAGAAGTCGTCGACAAGATCCGGAAGGAGTTTGAGCTTCTCGCACAGAAGGCCACCATCGGAACCATCCCATTTCACAAGCGAGATGCCACCCTGTCTGAGGCGTTCTCGCTGTGCGTCGAACTCGGTGACTTGCGCCGTGTCTTCCAACGGTAGCGACACACAAAGGACAAACTCCGTGGCTGTGTCAGCAAACGGTCCCTCGAGGAACTTGTCGACGGCTTTCCGAATGTCCGACGGTTCAAACTTCTCGACTCTCTTGCACTGATAGCAAATGCGCCTTGTCGGATCGGCTGTCTCTGCCGCGAGGACGTCGATGCCGCCTTGCGCCTGGCCGCGTGTCCCGTACAAGACGCAATCGAGAACTCGGCCTTCCCGTCGAACAAGACGAAGAATCAGGCGTTCAAAGTTTTGCCAGGTCAGATCATTGAACGGCAGACCCTGCGCGCGTGTAGCGACCGGCGGACTCGGTACATCGCCGTCTGGTGTGCTATCCAACCATGTTGGAATCTCGCGAGCCATGTCTTCGCCCCCTCCCGAATGTGAAGAGGATAGCGCCGCGAACTGCGCCGCTTCCATCGTCCACGAACGCAGCGGATGCGAAGCAACGACTGGGCCGAACCCTGCGGCACCTTCCGACTACTGCCGGTCAGGGTGCTGACATGTCCAACGTGAAGAAGTTGACATCCAAGGGGTCTTCTCCTGGCCGCCGATTGGCGAAGGCCTCGAACGTCAGCTTCCGTTGACCTCGAACGGCAGCAGTGGGTCGGTCTCCGTCGTTGGTACCGTGAAAGCGCGCGTCGGCCATGAGCTTGATCCCATTTGCGAATACGGCCTCTCTTGAATTCCGAGTGGGTGCCAGAGCGGGGCATTTGGCGCTGGACGGGGTCAAGGGCGGGCGCAGCCCGGCGCAGCGAACCCTTGATGCCGGCCAGACGCCGGTACGGCTGTAGGC
>Ga0184637_10001858_pt1 | contig 13935 bp, 12 predicted proteins | sample PLM3_127_b2_FD_133143 | JGI IMG/M metagenome (GOLD analysis project Ga0184637, IMG submission 133143) | Groundwater sediment microbial communities from an aquifer in East River, Colorado, USA - PLM3_127_b2 | ecosystem: Environmental > Terrestrial > Soil > Riparian zone | place: USA: East River...
GATCCAGGCGATCGAGCCGCCGCCCGCGCCGCCAGACTGGATGTCGACCATCTTGATCGCCACCCGCTCGTCCTGGACCCAGGCCTCGGTCGTCGTCGGGATCTCGCCCGCCCGAAGCACGCAGATGTCGAACGAGGTGCCGCCCATGTCGACCGAGAGGATGTCATCCGTGCCGATCGAGCGTGCGAGGTGCTTCGCCCCCGCAGGGGCCGCGGCCGGACCGGAGCCGATGAGGTAGACGGCCCGCGGGATGCAGTACTCGACGCTCTCCACGAGCCCGTCGGAGCCCATGAGCAGGAGGGTGCCCCGGAAGCCGGCCTCGCCGAGGCGCGCCTCGAGCGCTCGCAGGTAGCGCGCGACGACCGGTCCGATGTAGGCCGACACGACGGTCGTCGAGAAGCGCTCGTACTCGCGCCACACCGGGAGGATCTCGTGCGAGGTCGTCACGTACGCCTCGGGCAGGACGCCCTGGACGAGCTCGGCCGCGCGGCGCTCGTGCTCCGGGTTGGCATAGGCGTGCAGGAAGCCGACGGCGACGGACTCGACGCCGGCGCGGCCGAGTCGCTCCGCCGCGGCGACGACCGTGGCCTCGTCGAGGGGCGTGTGAACCTCGCCCGTGTAGAGGACGCGCTCGGTCGCCTCGAGCCGGAGGTCCCGCGGGACGAGCGGCTCATATGGCGGGACGAAGACGTTGTACATCGAGGTGCGGACGTTCTTGAAGCCGCGCCGGATCTCGATGATGTCGCGAAAGCCATCCGTCGTGACCATGCCGGTCAGCGCGCCGTTGCGGTTGATGAGGGTGTTCGTCGCGAGGGTCGTGCCATGGATGATCAGCTCGACCTGGCCAAGGAAGCCGGACACGGCGAGGCCGTAGCCCTCGGCGGCCTTCGAGAGCGTCCGGAGCAGGCCGACCGAGGGGTCGGCCGGTGTGGTGGGAGCCTTGAACTGCTGGAGATGGCCCTCGGCGTCGAGGACGAGGCAGTCGGTGAACGTTCCGCCGACGTCGATGCAGATTCGGAACATGCGCCTCCGCCTCGTCCTGCGGTCGGGGTGGCTCTCGCCGAGACGCCGCGATGGTAACGCACTTCTGCATACAGAATTGAGTGGTTTCGTGCGTGACGACGGGACTTCGCCGCGAATCTTCCCATATACTCGACGCCGTTTCGAATGTCGCATGGCCATGAGCCGGGCGGGATGATGGAGCCCGAGGACGCATACGCGCGGCCGCTCGTCAACCGAGCCCGGATCCGGGCCGCCCACGAGGCTCGCGTCGCCGAGTGGCCGCGCGAGCGGAAGGCGCTGACAATCCGGGCGGCGATCCACGTCGTCGAGGACCATCGCAAGGTCGCCCGCATCGGGCCGTTCACGATCGAGTCCGACGAGGGCGCGATCGTCGGTGGGAAGGGGACGGCGCCGACGCCCCTCAGCTACTTCGTCGCGAGCATCGGCTTCGCGGTCCTGACCGACCTCGTCCGGGCGTTCGCCGTCCGCGACCTGCCGGTCGACGACCTGCGGCTCGAGATCGAGGCGGACTTCCCGCTCGGGGCGAAGTACGCGGACGAGCCTGCCGGCGTCGCGGCGAGCACGATCCGCTACACCGTTGACGTCCGGAGCCCGGCACCTCGACCGGCGGTCGAGGACGCGATCGCCTGGGCGGAGCGGTTCTGCCACGCCGTCCACAGCCTGCGCGAGCCCGTCCGGGTCGAGGGCCACTACCGCCTCGCCGGCGAGGTCGTCGCGGCGACCGGCTGACCGCGCCGATGCCGGCCTACCGGCGGACACTGGCGCTCCTCTGCCTCTTCGGCCTGTTCGTCTTTGGTCACGAATTCGTCATGGTCGGCGTCCTCCCCCTTGTCGTGATCGACCGTGGCGGCGACGCGGCGGTTGTCGGCGCGCTCGTCGCCGCGTTCGGCATCCCTACGATCGTCCTCCGACCGCTCATCGGCCGGATTCTCGACACACCGTGGCGGGCCGTCGTCGTCCGGGCCGGGGCGACGATCGTCGGGCTCGCGCCGCTCGGCTACATCGTCCCCGGCCTCGCGACGATGCTCGTCACCCGGGTCGTCCAGGGCGCCGGCTGGGCGGCCGTCGGGACAGGCGGCAACGCCGTCCTCGCCCGGATCGCGCCGGCCGGCCGGCGGAGCGAGGCGGCCGGCTACTACAACGCGATGCACTCCCTCGCTATCCTTCTCGGGCCGGCGACCGGACTCTGGCTGTACGCGAACGTCGGGACGCCGGCGCCGTTCCTCCTCAGTGCAGTTCTCGGCTTCGTCGGCCTCGCGATCACCGCCTGGTTGCCGCTTGAGCCATATGTCCCGCAGGGTGGCCTGGCCGCGCCGGCGCCGCGCCCCCGGCTCGTCGCCGGCCTGTTCGACCCGGCCGCGGTCGTGCCGATGCTCCTCATCGGGACGTTCATGTCCGTCCAGTCGCTGTTCGTCATCTTCGCCCCGATCTACGCGCGCGAAAACGGGATCCCGATCGAGCAGCTCGGGTTCTACTACCCGGCCTACGGGCTGGTCGTCCTGATCGCCCATCTCGCCCTCGGCCGCACGTCAGACCGCTTCGGCCGCTGGCGGACGATCGCGGTCGGCTGCATGACGGCGATCGGCGGTCTCGTCGTTGCCGTCGCTGGCGCGGGCGGTCTCCTGGGGCTGGCCGTGGCGGGCGCCCTCTACGGGATCGCGACCGCGCTCGTGACCTCGACCGTGAGCGCGGTGACGATGGAGACGGCGCCGCCCGAGCGAGCCGGCTCGGCAATGGCGACTTACTCGGTCGGCTACCAGCTCGGCATGTCGGTCGGCGGCGCGGCGTGGGGCGCGCTCATCAGCCTGGTCGGCTACCCGTGGCCGTTCGTCGGTGGCGGGCTCATGGTCGCCGCCGCCTTCGCGCTCGGCTTCGCCCGGCTTCGCCACGCCGTGGGTCGCCCCGGCGGGCCGCCCGCGCCACGCCAGGACGGTGCGTGAGGGGACGAGCAGACCGTCCGGTCAGGCTCCGCCGTCCTGAGCGTCGAGCGTCTCGGGCGCGAACGCCTCCTCGAGCGCGAGCAGCCGGCCGGCGATGCCCTGCTCATGGGCCCAGCGGAGGGCCGTCGCGAGCTCGGCCCGGTTCGCCTCGACGCCGTACGGCCAGTAGCGCCCGCCGAAGAGCGCCTCGGCCTCCTCCAGGTCAGCCACGAGCCAGGGGACCATCGCCGCAAGCGTGCCCGTGAAGCGAAGCCGGGCGTGCGCCCGTGCTTTCGCCTCGCAGAACGCCTTGAACAGGCTCCGGGCGACCCAGCGGTCGGCCTCGTAGACGTCGCGCCGGATCACGACGAGGTGCATGATCGGAAAGAGGCCGGTCCGACGGTACCAGTCGGCCTCGACTGTTCGGAAGTCCGGGAAGAGGCGGACCACCTCGGGCCGATGCTCGGCGAACACCGTCGGGGTGTGGGGCGCGAAGAGCGCGTCGATCTCGCCCCGCACGAGCAGCTCGCCGAGCGTCGACCCGGGCGGAGCCGACTCGACCGCGACGTCGGGCGGGATGTCGACCGGGGCGCGCTCGCGGGTGCCGGGCACGTCCTGGCCGCCGAGGACCCAGGTCAAGTCAGACGGCCGGACCCCGTGGTCCTCCTCGAGGATCCCCCGGAGCCAGAGGTTGACCGTGATCTGGTACTGCATCGTGCCGACCCGCCGGTCGCGGAGGTCCTCGGGTCGGCGGATGCCGGCGTCGCGATTCACGTAGATCGCGCTGTGGCGGAACGCGCGCGACGGGAAGACGGGAATCCCGACGAGCCCGTCATCGCCGCGGGCGAGCAGGTTCAGGTACGTCGCCAGCGACATCTCGGCGACCGGGAACTCGCGATGGCGGACGACACGGTCGAAGAGCTCGCCCGGCTCGAGCGCGACGTAATCGATCGCGATGCCCTCGGGCCGGACGCTGCCGTCCGCGAGCCCGTGGGTTCGGTCGTACTCGCCGCAGGCGAGGGTCAGTCTCAGGGCCATGGCTGTCCTCCGCTGGATCGGGCCCCCGGCACGGTCGGCCACCCGGCTGGGGACCGGGGGGCCGTAGAGCAGTCGCGCTCAGCGTTCGGGCAGCCCGAGGGCGCGCCGCGCGGCGTGGAGGTACTCCAGATTCGTCACCTCGGCGAAGCCGGGATCGTCGACCCCGGAGGCCTCCATGAGCCGGCGCCCCACAAATGTATACGAACGCGACCCCTCCGCAACGGCATCTGGCACATCTTGCCCGGCTTGTCTCTTGGCCCGTCACTCGCGCTATCCTTCGAATCTGTATACCGACGGTCGGGCGGCGGTCGTCGCCGCCGGGCACGACGGGCGGGGAGAGGCGATGGGCAAGGCTGGCGCCGAGGTCTACGTCCGCCTGCCGCACAGCTGGTGCGGCGCGAGCCTCGACGGCGTCGTCCAGGTCGCCGACGCGGCCGAGGCGCTCGGGTTCGACGGCGTCTCGGTCCAGGACCACGTGCTCGCCGGCCCTGGGGTCGCGCCGTGCGGCCACCGCCACGCGGGCGACGACCGGAACGTCCTCGAGGCGCTCGCCACGCTCGCCTACGTCGCCGCCCGGACGCGCCGGGTCAGGCTCCTGACGGGCGTCCTCGTCGTCCCCTTCCGGCACGTCGTCTGGATCGCCAAGACGGCCGCGACGGTCGACGTCCTCTCGAACGGCCGGCTCGTCCTCGGCGTCGGCGTCGGGGCGCCCCGCAACCGCCGGACGGACGGCGTCCAGAACACGGGGCCGCACGCCGAGATCTCGGCGCGCGAGACGGCGTTGTTCGACCTACCGGGCCCGCGGGGGAAGGTCATGGACGAGGCCCTCGAGGCGCTCGACCGGCTGTGGACGGTGGATGCCGCGACGTACGAGGGCACCTACGTCCGCTTCTCGGGCGTGGACCTCTACCCGAAGCCGATCCAGCGGCCCCGCCCGCCGATCTGGGTCGGCGGGCGGGCCGAGGCAGCGATCCGCCGGGCGGCCCTCCTGGCCGACGGCTGGTTCCCGAGCCAGGCCTCGGTGGAGGTCCTCGCCGCCGGTCGGGCGCTCGCCCTCGAGGTCGCCGCGAACGCCGGTCGGCCAGCGCCGATATTCGGGGTCAACCTCTTCGTCTCCGTCGATCGCGACGGCGAGTCCGCGCGCGACGTCGTCCGGGACGGCCTCGGCCGTCGATTCCGGACGGAGGAGGGCCTCTTCGAGGCGACGATCGCGGGCTCGCCGGCGGAGGTCCTCGAGCGGGTCCGGGCGTACGAGGCGGCCGGCTGCTCCGTTTTCGACCTCAAGTTCCTGCCCCACCGGGGCGACGAGACGATCCTCCAGATGGAGCTGCTCGCGGCCGAGGTCCTGCCGGCGCTCGGGCGGCTGCCGATCACGTCCGGCTGACGGCCGCGCCGTCGGCGCTCGGACGCCGGCGGGATCCTCCGCCCTGGGGCTACTGTCCCAGGACGACGAGAAGGGTCGCGGTCCCGCCGGCGATCATCGCCCCGCCGGCCACGACGATCACGCCTCGCAGCCCGCGTCGCCCGGCCGAGGGGCGGGCATAGTCGTCGACGATCGTCCAGACGCCCGCGCCGCCGTGGAGGACTGCCGCGACGAGCATGAGCCAGTCGGTCGCGGCGACGATGCCCGACTGCCAGCGCGCGGCGACGAACGCGCTGTCGGTCTCGGCCACGTCGGTCAGGAGGTGCGTCTCCGCAAAGTGGGTGAGGACGAGCACGGCGAGGACGAGGGCCGTGACGCGGATCGTCAGCCAGGCAGCGCTGGGGCGGGTCCGGGCGGTCACGCGAACACCGGGCCGAGGATGACGATCGCCGCCGGGATCGTCACCACGACGGTCAGCCCGACGGCGAGCCAGAGGAGCCGCTCCGAGCCGCGCAGCCCGACATCGACAAGATCGAGGAGGAGGAGGCGGAGACCGTTGAAGGCGTGGAAGAGGATGCCGGCCAGAAGGCCGACCTCGAAGACCCGCAGCGGCGGCGTGCCGTACAGCACGTGGACCTCGTCGTAGAGGGCGGGCGAGATCGCCACGATCCCGATGTCGACGAGGTGGAGGGCGAGGAAGGCCAGGATCCCGACGCCGCTCACCCGGTGGGCGTAGAAGGCCCAGCGATGAAGCTCGAGGCGCGCCGTCGACGGCCGCGCGAGGCGGGTGATGGGCCCGATCGGCCCGCCTCCCACACCAAGTCGCGCGCGGGCCATTACGATGAGTCCGAAGGCGGCGACGAGCCCGAGAATCACCGCGAGGGCAGCCACGAACGCCGCCTGGGCCGGGGTCACGACGTGGCTCCCGTGGGCGGACCGGCGGCGACGGGAGTCTCGGGCCGGAGGCGGTCGAGCGCGACGGGGTCCATCGTCACCCGGACGCCGCCGGCATCGCGGCGAACGATGGCCGCTTGCGGCCAACGATCGGCAGTCGGGAAGTCACGGCGAACGTGGACGCCGCGCGACTCGGTCCGCGCAGCGGCGGCCGCCACGACGACCTCGGCGACGGCAAGGCGGCTCTCCAGGTCGAGCGCCTCCTGCCAGGCGCCGTTCGCGGCGGGTGGGCCCGTCACCGTGACGCGCCCGGCCCGCTCGTGGAGCTCGGCGATGCGGGCCGCAGCGTCGGCCAGCCCGGCGGCGTCGCGCCGGGGCCCCACGCGCTCCCAGAAGATGTCGCCGAGCTCTCGGGCCAGCTCCCCGCCCGTTTTGCCGGACGGCGAAGCTGTCGCGCGGACGAGTGGCGCCGCGACGCGTCCGAGCACGTCGGCGACCAGGCCGTCCGGGATGCTGACGGGCGCCATCCGCTCCCGTGCGAGGGCAGCCGCCACCCGGCCCGCGCGCCTCCCGAACACCGTCGACTCGGCGATCCCGTTGCCGCCCGCCCAACTCGCGCCGTGGACGCCGCCCGCGTCCTCGCCGGCGACGAGGAGCCCCGGAATGGCCGTCGCGCCGTGCTCGTCGACGACCGCGCCGCCAATGCCGATGTGGGCGGCCGGTGCGATCGGCACGGGAGCGGCGGCGAGGTCGACGCCCAGGAGGCGCGCCCGGGCCGTGAGCTCACCGAACCGCGCCTCGAGCGCGGCTCGCCCGATCGGCCGGCAGTCGAGGAGGACGGCACCCTCGGGCGTTCCGCGCCCGCCAAGGATCTCGTCGTAGGCGGCCCTGGCGACGACGTCGCGGGGCGCTTTCTCGCCGCGCTCGGGGTCGTAGCGCTCCATGAACCGCTCCCCGGCAGCGTTCCACAGCTCGGCGCCGGCGAAGCGCAGCGCCTCCTCGAGGAGCGCCCCGGTGAGCACCGAGCCGCCGGCGGCGAGCCCGACCGAGAGGAACTGGACCATCTCCATGTCGCGCAGCGGTAGGCCGGCCCGGAGGACCAGTGCGAGGCCGTCGCCCGACTTCTCGCGGGCCGGCGTGGCGACCCGATACGACGCCGCGGCAGAACCGCCGGCGGCGAGGACGACGACCGCCGCCTCGACCACGATCGGCTTGCCGCGCCGGACGTCCAGCGCGACGAGGCCGGCGGTTCCGCGGTCGTCGACGAGGAGGTCGAGGGCGCGCGTATCCTCGAGGACGATCGGCCGCGTTCGAATCAGGTCGTCCCGGAGGCGGGCGAGGATTTCGAGGCCGGTGAGGTGTCCGCGGTGGACCTTTCGCCGGCGCGACTGGCCGGCGAACGGGAGGAGCTCGAGCGAGCCGTCCGACGCCCGGTCGAACGCGCATCCGAGCTCGTCGGCGAGCTCGCGGACGACGAGCGGCGCATCGCTCGCGAGCGCCCAGGCGAGGGACTGATCGGACAGGAATGCCCCGCCGCGGACGATGTCCTCGAAGTGCGTCGCCGGGTCGTCGTCCGCGCCGATGGCGGCGTTGTAGCCCTGGGCCATGACCGAGCAGCCAGAGCGGCCGACCAGGCCCTTGCTCACGAGCGCCACCCGGAGCGCGGGATCGGTAGCGCAGGCGTGGCGGACGGCCATGAGCCCGGCGCCGCCCGAGCCGACGACGACGACGTCGACGGCGAGCCGCTCAGGCGACGCGAGCGGCGGCGTCAAGGGAGCCCGGTAACCCGCCAGCGCCGGAGGCGTCGGATCGCCCGGGCCGGATCGAGTCGCCTGGGGCAGACGAGGCTGCAGGCGCCGATCCCGTGACAGCCCTCGACGCCTTCGCGACCGGCGACGACGGCCAGTCGTCCCGCCCGGTCGGCGTCGCGCCGGTCGGCGACGAGGACCATCGCCCGGGTCAGCGCGGCAGGCCCGAAGAACGCGCCGTCCGAGGTGCTCAGGTCGCACGCCGCGAAGCACGCCCCGCAGGAGATGCAGTCGAGGCTCTCGTCGATCGGCCGCCGGCTTTCTGTGTCGAGAGGCCGCGGGCCGGGCGGGATGCTCTGGACCGCGTCCTCCTCCTCTGCCGGCCGCGCGACCGGAGCGAGTCTTCCGTCGACGGCCGTCCAGCGGGCCGCGAACGGCGCGGGGTCGACGACGAGGTCGCGGACGACCGGGAAGCCGCCTAGCGGCGCGACGTGCACGACACCGGCGCTGGTGGGCAGGGTCGTCTGGCAGGCGAGGGCCGGGCGGCCGTCGACCAGGATCGTGCAGGTGCCGCAGTAGCCGCTCCGGCACGAGTAGCGGAAGTAGAGCGAGGGGTCCGTCCGAGCGGCCGCGGCGATGAGGTCGAGGACGACGTATGCTCCCCGTCGCAGGACGAGAAACTCACGGCGGGCACCGGGCTCGCTCCGGGTGACGACGAGCCGCAGCGACGCAACCGACTGAGTCACGCGGGCGATCAGGGCTCGGGTGCCAGCTCGGCGAGGTAGCGGAGCACCTCGTCCGACGGCATGACGTTCGCGTACTTCTGGTCCATGTCGAAGAGGTTGACGGCATGGCTCAGGTCGCCCCGGTCGAAGACCGCGTCCTCGACGACGATGACCGGCAGGTTGTACGAGAAGGCGTCGACGACCGTCGCCCGGATGCAGCCGCTCGTCGTCCCGCCGGTCATGATGACCGTGTCGGCCTGGGCCTGGACGAGCAGCTCGAGCAGCGGCGTGCCGTGGAAGAGGCTCGGCTTCGTCTTGGGCAGGAGGACGTCGCCGGGCGCCGGTGCGATCTCGGCGGGGATGTCCTCGGCGTCGGCCGGCGCGGCGCTCGCGCGCGGATGCTTCTCCGCCCAGAGGCCCACCCCGGGTATCCCGAGCTGGCGGAAGCCCGCCGAATAGACGACCGGGCGACCGAGCGCCCGCGCGGCCGGCAGCAGTCGGGCGATGACCTCGAGGGCGTCCCAGCCGGCCTCGCCGCACGAGTTCGGATAGCGCGCGATCGACTCGAAAATCGGCAGCCGCTCGCGGCCGATGAAACCGTACGTCACGTCGACGACGAGCAGGACCGGCCGCCGACCGGGACGAACGCGCTCGCCATACCCGGCGGCCGCGTACGCGGCACGGTCACGCGGCCCGATGATCGAACGCCAATCGGCCCCGCGCACGTCGTCCCTCAGTAGCCCAGCGGACCGGCGCCCGGCTTCCACGGGGACTCGTCGGCCTCGACCCGGGCAACCGTCTCGCCGCGCATCGCTGCGGCGGCCCACTGGATCGAGCGGACGATCTGGGCGTATCCGGTGCAGCGGCACAGGTTGCCGGCGATCGCGGCCCGGATCTCGTCCTCCGTCGGCTGCGGGTTGGACTCGAGGAACGGCCACGCCGCCATGATCATGCCCGGCGTGCAGAAGCCGCACTGCAGGCCGTACTCCTGGTGGAAGCCCTCCTGGATGGGATGGAGCACGTCGCCGCTCGCGAGTCCCTCGATCGTCGTCAGTTCTCGCCCGTCTGCCTGGACGGCGAACAGCGTGCACGACTTCACGGCGCGGCCGTCGAGCACGACTGTGCACGCGCCGCAGCTCGTCGTGTCGCAGCCGACGTGCGTCCCGGTCAGGCCGAGGACCTCGCGCACGAAGTGGACGAGCAACAGGCGCGCCTCCACCGTGCCGGAACGCGGCGTGCCGTTCACGCGAACGGTGATCTCGTGGACGCTCATGAAAGGACGCTCATGCCTCGTCGCTCCGCGCCCGTGACGTCGCGAGCCGAAGGGCGCGCTCCGCGACCGCCCGAGCCATCCTTCGCTTCACCTCCGCGGTGGTCCGCAGATCGTCCCACGGATCGATCTCGCAGACCTCGCCGACCGCACCGGCCAGGGTCGTGGCGTCGGGGACACGGCCGACGACGGCCGCCTCGATCGCCGGTGACCGGACCGGCGTCGGGGCGAGGTTCGTGAAGGCGACCGCGACGTGCTCAACACGGCCGGCGGCGTCGAGGCGGATGACCGCGGCTGCGGCGGCGATGGCGAAGTCGCCGACCTGGCGTGCGAATTTCACGTAGGCGCTCCCGGTGCCCGGCGCGGGAAGCGGGATGCGGATCTCCGTCAGGATCTCGCCGGCATCGAGCGCCGTCTGGAGGACGTCGAGGTGGAAGTCGGCCGCACGGATCGCCCGGGCGCCCGTGGGACCAGCGACGTGGATCGCGGCATCGAGCGCGAGCATGACGGCCGGGTGGTCGTTCGCCGGATCCCCGTGAGCGAGGTTCCCGCCGATCGTGCCCGTGTTGCGGACGAGCGGATCCGCGATGACCGCGCAGGCATCTCCGAGGATCGGGAGCGCCGCGGCCCAATCGGACCCACCGAGGGCGGCCTCGCGGACGAGCGTGCCGATCCGGAGCTCGCCGTCCTGCGCCTCGATCCGATCGAGCCCGGCGATCCGGTTGATGTCGACGAGGTGGCCCGGCTCGGCGAGCCGCAGCTTCATCAGCGGGATGAGACTCGCGCCGCCGGCAAGGATCTTCGCGCCATCGAGGCGGGCGAGCAAGCCCACAGCCTCGTCCAGCGAAGACGGCGCGTGGTAGTCGAAGCGCGCCGGGTAGAGGCTCATCGTCGGGCCCCGACCTGCGTCCCCTCGGCGTGTGCCGCGGCGACGGCCGCCGCGATCCGTCCGGGCGTGACGGGAACGGCCGTCAAGGCGTCGCCGGCGGAGCCGAGCGCGTCGCGGACGGCGCCCAGGATGAGCGCCGCTCCGGGCACGGTCCCCGCCTCGCCGACCCCCTTCACGCCGAGCGGGTTCCGCTCGGACCGTGTCTCGTGATGGACGACGATCGGCATCGGAACGTCCGTCGCCCGCGGCAGCAGGTAGTCGGCGAACGTCCCGCTGAGCAGCTGGCCGGCGTCGTCGTAGACGAGCTCCTCGAACAGGCCGTTGCCGATGCCCTGGGCGAGCCCGCCGATGACCTGCCCGTCGACGATCGCGGGGTTGATCATCCGGCCGCAATCGTGGACGACGACGTATCGCAGGATCCGGACCAGGCCGCTCTCCGGATCGACCTCGACGGCCGCGGCGTGGAACCCTGACCCGAACGTGACGGTCGGCGGCTGGAACCCGGCGCGCGCCTCCAGGCCGGGCCCGGCGCTGCCCATCCGGCCGATGCCCGGCGAGACGCGGGCGGCAAGGGCCGTGAGGGCGATCCGGACGTCCGGCGCGCCACGCGCGACGACGGCCCCGTCGACGATGTCGAGGTCCGCCGGCGCGACCTCCAGGAGATCCTCCGCCGCGGCGAGGATCTTCGCCCGGAGCTCCGACGCCGCCGCCGCGACGGCGTTCCCGACGACGACGATAAACCGGCTGGCGATCGTGCCGCCGCCGGACGGGAACGCGAACGTGTCGCCCTGGACGACGCGGATGAGGCCGACCGGGACCGACAGGATCTCGCCGGCGATCTGGGCGAGCGTCGTTTCGTGGCCCTGGCCCTGGGAGGGCGGACCGACCGTCACGATGACCCGGCCGGACGGCTCGAGCCGGACGTTCGCCGCCTCGAACGGCGGCACGCCGGTGCCCTCGACGTAGCCCGCGAGGCCGATGCCGATGAGTCGGCCGGCGGCGCGCGCCGTGGCCTGCTCGGCCAGCCAGCGGTCGTAATCAAGCAGCTCGAGCGCGCGCGCCATGTCGCCCCGGAAGTCGCCCGCGTCGAGCCGGAGCGGCGTTCCGTCACGGTAGAGGATCCCGTGGTCGTGCGGCATCTCGTCGAGCCGCAGCGCGTTGTGGAGCCGGAACGCCGCGCGGTCCATCCGGAGCACGAGCGCCGCCTCGTCGAGGATCGATTCGAGGGCGAACGCCGCTTCCGGCCGGCCGGCGCCGCGCTCGGCGGCCCCCGGCGCCTTGTTCGTCACGACCGACGTGCACTCGATGCGCATCGCGGGGATCCGGTACGCGAGCGGCAGATGGCAGGCGGTGTTGTACGGCACGACGATCGATTCGACCGAGCCGATCCCGGTGTCGACGAGGTAGCGGTCGCGAAGGCCACGGATCGTGCCGTCGCGATCAAGGGCGAGCTCGATGTCGTGCCGCTGGTCGCGCGTGTGCGTCGCCGAGGCGAGGTTCTCGCTGCGCGTCTCGATCCACTTCACCGCGCCGCCGAGCCGCATCGCCAGCCGGGGCACCAGGAGCTCTTCGGGATAGACCATCGACTTGAGGCCGAAGCCGCCGCCGACGTCGGGCGCGACGACCCGGATCCGATCGCCCGGCAGCCCGAGCGTCCGCTCGAGGGCGTCCCGGAGCCAGTGCGGTTGCTGGCTGGAGGACCAGACGGTCAGGTCGCCGGACCGCCGGTCCGTGACCGCGACGACCCCGCGACACTCGATCGGGGTGCAGATCGACCGGCCGAAGCGGAGACGCCGACGGACCACGACGTCCGCCTCGGCGAACGCGCGATCGACGTCGCCGCTACCGATGACGAAGTGCACGGCAACGTTGTCGCCCCACTCGGGGTTGAGCAACGGTGCGTCCGGCGCGAGGGCCGCGTCCGGATCGGCGAGGACCGGCAGCGGCTCGTAGTCGACGACGACCTCGCGGACCGCATCCTCGGCGACGTAGCGGTCCGTCGCCACGACCGCGGCGACGGCCTCCCCGGCGTACCGCGCCCGCTCCGCCGCCAGGAGCCAGATCCGCTCGGGTCGCGTGAAGGGATCGACGGCCTTGGCCAGGGGCGGATGGGGCGGGAACCACGTCGGGTGCGGGAACGGGCCGTTCGCCGGTCCCAGGTCGGCCGCGGTCACGACGGCGGCGACGCCAGGGATGGCGAGGGCCGCCCGGCTGTCCACGCCGCGGATGGCGGCGTGCGCGTAGGGACTCCGGACAAACGCCACGTGGAGGGCGTCCGGCACCGTCACGTCGTCGACGTACTGGCCGCGACCGGTTACGAAGCGGCGGTCTTCGATCCGCCTGATGGAGCGCCCGATCGTGGACACAGCCCGGTCGTCTGCCTCCTGACGTCGCCCTCCGGCCGTCGGCTCGAGATGGCCTTTGTATACTAAAGCCAGACGGACCGCGGATCGGACCGGACGGCGCGGAGGGCTCGATGTCGACCGCTGATGCTCCGGGTGGTCGGGCCGGGCGCCTCGCCGGTCGGGTCGCGATCGTGACCGGCGGGGCTCGCGGGATCGGTCGGGCGATCGCCGCGGCGTATGCCAAGGAGGGCGCGCACGTCGTCATAGCGGACCGGCTCGCCGAGGCGGGCGCCGCCGCAGCGGCCGAGATCACCGCCGCGGGCGGGCGGGCGACGGCCGTCGCCACGGATGTCACGAGTCGCGCCTCCGCGGACGCCTTGTGCCTGGCGGCCCGCGCGATCGCCGACCGGATCGACATCCTCGTCAACAACGCCGGGCTGTACGACGGCCTCCGTGCGGCACCGATGGAGATGCTCAGCGAGGCCGAGTGGGACGACGTCCTCGCGGTGAACGTCCGCGGGGTCTGGAACGTCTGTCGTGCGGTCGTCCCCGAGATGCGACGGCGGGGCTACGGGAAGATCGTGAACATCGGATCGGGGACGTTCCTCCAGGGCTCGCCGTTCATGCTCCATTACGTCGCCTCGAAGGGCGCGGTCGTGGCCATGACGCGCGCACTCGCCCGCGAGCTCGGTCCGGATGGCATCCGGGTCAACGCCCTCGC
>Ga0184637_10001859_pt1 | contig 13911 bp, 10 predicted proteins | sample PLM3_127_b2_FD_133143 | JGI IMG/M metagenome (GOLD analysis project Ga0184637, IMG submission 133143) | Groundwater sediment microbial communities from an aquifer in East River, Colorado, USA - PLM3_127_b2 | ecosystem: Environmental > Terrestrial > Soil > Riparian zone | place: USA: East River...
CGTACACGCCGGCTTTCTGCATCCTGGACAGGCTCGCGCAGTCGCCGACCGCGAAGAGGTGGTCCGATCCCTCGACCTGGAAGGTGGGACGCACGCGCACGAAGCCGCGCGCGTCGACCGGCAGGCCCGATTCACGCAGGAACGGATGCGCCGCCGGCCCGGGTGACCAGATCACCGCGTCGGCCTCGAGCCGGCGACCCCCGCTGAGCCGAGCCTTCCCGCTCTCGAGCGATTCGACCTGGGCGCCGAGCTCGAGCTGGATGCCACGCCGCCGAGCGGCGTGAAGCACCCGGCGCGCCAGGGATGGCGCGGCGCCCGGAAGGATCGCCTCGGCGCGATCGAGGAGCGTGACCTCGACCCCTCCGCCGGTCTCGGCGCGGAGCCGCGCCTCGAAGCAGAAGGTCAGCTCGACGCCCCCCGCGCCGGCGCCGACCACCAGCAGGCGAAACGGCTCGCGTCCGCAAGCCCCGCGCGCCCGCGCGATCAGCTGCTCGACGCCCGCGACCAGTCGCTGGATCGGCCGGACGGGAAGGGCATGCTCGCCCACGCCGGGCAGATCGCTACCTGCCACGCCGGATCCCACGTCGAGCGATGCGAAGTCGTAGGCCAGCTCGCGCCCGGAGGCGGTCATCACCCGCCGCCTCTCGGCGTCGACGCGGCGGACCGCTTCCAGCACGACCTCCGCCCCGGCCCTGCGCGCGAGCGCGACCGCGTCGATCGAGAGCTCCGCGGCCCGGTACTGTCCGGCCACGAAGCCCGGCAGCATCCCGGAGTAGATCGTCGGGTTGCAGTCGACGGCGAGCACCCACTCGGCGGTAGCTGGGGACCGGACCGCGGCCTGCCGCAGGACCTCGACGTGCGCGTGACCGGCTCCGATCAGGAGAACGCGCGCCGCATTCCTCATCGCTCCAGTTCGAAGTCCGCGAGGTCGGGCTCCTGCGTCCAGCGCCAGTAATCCAGCAGCCGCCACGGCGAAGTGGTCGTGACCCGTCCCTTGCTGTTCTTGTACCAGCTGTTCATGCCGGGGTGCGACCAGACCGTGCGGGCGAGGGCCTGGTCCAGCCTCTCGTTGTAGGCGTCGTGTGCGTCCTGCCGACACTCCATGGTGACGAATCCGTTTTCGAGCAGCGCCTTGATGCACCCCATCACGTACCGCATCTGGCACTCCGAGTGGAAGATGATGCTGCCGGCGTGGGCGAGGTTGGTGGCGGGGCCGTACAGGCAGAACAGGTTGGGAAAACCCGGCACCGTGATTCCGAGGTAGGCCCTCGGATCCTCGCCCCACCGCTCGGCGAGCCGGACGCCTCCCCGTCCGATGATCTCCATCGGCCAGAGGAACTTGTTGGCGTGGAAGCCGGTGGCAAACACGATCAGATCGACCGGATGACGCTCGCCGTTCTGGCAGACCACGGCATCCCGCGTGATCTCCTGGATGCCGTCGGTGACGAGCTCCACGTTCGGGCGCTTGAGCGCGGCGAGCCAGCTGCCGTTGTCCTGGAGCATGCGCTTGCCGAAGGGTGGATACCGCGGCACGACCTTGTCCAGCAGCACGGGGTCGTCGCCTACCTGTCGTCTCAGGTAGTCGGTGAACAGCACGCGCATCTGTTCGTTCAGCGCGTTGATGGAGCGGTCCTGATGCGGCCAGTCCGGATCGACGATCAGGGAGGGCAGCAGCCCGTCCGATCCAGGCCAGAACAACAGGAACCGATACCAACGGGCGTAGTAGGGCAGGTGCTTCAGCAGCCACTTCATCCCGTCGCTGACGCGTCGGTGGTAGCTGGGATTCGGAACCATCCAGGCGGCGGAGCGTTGGAAGACCAGGAGCTTCTCGGCCTGCTTGGCGACCTCCGGCACCAGCTGGAGCGCGCTGGCACCGGTGCCGATCACCGCCACGCGCTTGCCTTCCAGCGGGTGCCGGTGCTCCCAGCGGGCCGAATGAAAGGCGGGGCCCTGGAAGCTCTGGATCCCCGGGATCGCGGGAAGCTTGGGCCGATTGAGCTGGCCGACGGCGCTGATCAGCGCCTTCGCCGTCAGGGTCTCTTCGGCGCCACCCTGGGTGCGCACGCGCACCTTCCAAGCCGAGCTGCTCTCGTCGAAGCGCGCGGATACCACCTCGGTCTCGAAGCGGATCCGCTTCCGCACGCCGCGATCGCTGGCGCAGCGATCGAAGTAGTCTCGTAGCTCCTGGTGTTGGGAGAAGAACTCCGACCAGTCGTGATTGGGCTCGAAGGAGTAGCAGTAGAAGTGGTTGGCGATGTCCACGCGGCAGCCGGGGTAGCGGTTCTCGAACCAGGTGCCCCCCACCCCGGGGTTTTTCTCGATCACGGTGTAGGGGATCCCCGCCTCTTCGAGGCGGATCGCCGCGAGCAGGCCCGACATGCCGGCGCCGATCACCAGCACCTGGAAGCCCTGCTTCACCGGGGGAGGCACGTCGCGATCCCAATGGAAGTCCCGGGCGCTGCGGCCCTCGAGCGCCATCTCTTCCAGCATCATCGGCACGTATTCCACGGGTACCGGCTCGCCGACCAGGAAGCTCATCATCTCGTGGATCGTCTCGCGCGAAGGCGGGGGCGGCAGCTTGCAGCCGCCGTCGCGATAGGCCGTGAGGACCTCGAGGGCGCGCGCACGGATTTCGGCCTTCTCCGGCTCCGAGAGGGAGCCCTGGCTCTCCCCCATGATCGCCGCCTTGGGACGGATCGGACCCCGCAAGCTGCCGGTGTCCCCGGTGATGTGCACCATCGACAGCATCAGCGTCGGGATGCTGGCGCTCTTCAGCGCATCCGCGATGAACGCATCGCTCTCGGTGATCGGCTCGGCGGCGGGTCGCCGGTCGCTGGGCATGCAATCGATCCTCGGCTGGAGCGTAGCGTGGGCCGGCCGGAGCCCCCGCGGCTTCGACCCAGGCCACTTCTCTTCCAGCCCGGAATCGCCTATCAAGAGTGGCCTGGCCGCCGGCTGCGGCCGCAAGAGGGGGGAATCATGGGATCCGTTCCGAAGCTCTGCTCTCGCATGGTCGTGCTCGCCGCGCTGGTGGCGGGCGCATGGGTTGTGGCTGCGCTGCCGGCCGCGGCCGCGGACACCACCAAGATCCTGCGCTCGATCCCGTTCGCGGCGAATGCGTCCGTGCCTGCCGCGGTGCGCGACCAATGCGCGCTCCAGACCAAGGTGCCCGAGTTCATCGCGCAGGCCGCGGGCAGCTCCGTCGAGCTCGTGGATGGCGCGCTCGACCGCAAGCGGGGGCGCGTCCTCGAGCTGGAGATCAGCGAGGTTCACGCGCCGGGGGGCGGTGGCTTCTCGGGGCCGAAGTGGATGAGCGTGAAGGGGGAGCTCTACGACAAGGGCAAGCAGATCGGTTCCTTCCGCGCCAAGCGCTACTCGACGGGCGGAGCCTTCGGCGGGTTCAAGGGCACCTGCGCCATCATCGGCCGCTGCACCAAGACGATCGGGGGCGACATCGCGAGCTGGCTGGGGTCGCCCACGCCGAACGCGGAACTCGGCGACGCGCGATGAACCCGATCTCGAAGCTTGGGCTGCTGGGGCTGATGTCGTTCGTCCTGCTCGGATGGCTCGCCTGTGAGCAACGGCCCGGCGAGCCGTCCGGTGGCACCGCTTCCGAAGCAGGGGAGCTCGGGACGGACGACCAGAAGACGATCTACGCCCTCGGCCTCGCGCTCGCGCGCGAGCTGGATCCATTCGACCTGACGGAGGCGGAGATCGGCACGCTCGAGCAGGGCCTGCGCGACGGCGTGCTCGGCCGGCCGCCGAAGGTCGATCTCGAGGCCCAGGGGCCGCGGATCGAAACGCTCGCGAAGGCCCGGCGCAGCGCCGCTTCGGACGGGGAGGCGAAGGCCTCCGAGTCCTTCCTGGCGACGGCCGCGGCCGTGCCGGGCGCCCAGAAGCTCGAGTCGGGCCTCGTCTACCTCGAGGTCGCTCCGGGCAGCGGCGCTTCGCCCGGGCCCACCGACACCGTCAAGGTCCACTACCACGGAACGCTGCGCGACGGCACGGTGTTCGACAGCTCCGTCGAGCGCGGTACGCCCACGCAGTTTCCGCTGAGCCGCGTGATTCCATGTTGGACCGAGGGCGTGCAGAAGCTGAAGGTGGGCGGCAAGGGGCGGCTCACCTGCCCGGCGGGGATCGCGTACGGCGACCGCGGTTCGCCGCCGACGATCAAGCCGGGTGCGGCGCTCGCCTTCGAAGTGGAGCTGCTCGAAATCGTTCCCGCGCAGGCCGACGCACTGCCGCTCGGGCATCCACCCACGGGCGGAAGCGCCCGCCCGGGCGGCTCCTGACTCAGCCGTCGGCTCGCCGGTCGGGCTAGCGCGCGCCCGGCGGGAACGGACCTCGCAGAACCGCGGGCGAGCTAGCGTCGGCTGACGCAGATGGCCGAGAAGCCACCGCCGGGGCTGCGCAGATTCGTCACCTGTCCCTGGTAGACGCGCGCGCCGAGCAGGAGGACGCGGTCGCGATACGCGTAGGCGCGCACGTCGAACTTCATGGCACGAGGGCCGCTGTCGGTCTCGACCGTCACCAGGGCGGGCTCGACCCGGCGCTGCGCGACGTAGCCGGCCTCGGGCAGGATGCTGTCAAACTTCTTGCGGGAGATCTTGTCGCCCCGGTAGACCGCCCGGCTGCCGAAGGCCGCCGCCGGCTTGAAGACCCAATCGGCGCGGCTGCCCCAGGCAGCGTCGGCGCCCAGCTCGGCGAGCATGTGCGTCTCGGGAACCACCGCGCGGAGAAAGCGCCCGTCGTCGGCGTCGAGTCCGAGCTGACGCAGCGTCGGCTCCGAGGAGAAGAGCGTGAGCCGGCGCTTGTCGGCGAGCAGGAAGTGCTCGCGCGGCGACGGCGTGACGACGACGGAGCCCGCGAGGTAGGCCTCGCGCAGCGCGCGCGTGCGCTCGCCGGCGAGCGCAAAGTCGGTGTCGCGCAGATACACGAGCTCGACCGGCCAGTCGCCGAGCGCGAGGCCTCCGCCCGGCGCCGGTGCGAGCGCGCGGGTGTCGGCGATGCGCGCCTCGATCCCGGCGCGCGCGAAGAGCTTCCGGAACAGCTCGAACTCGGGGTAGAGGAACTGCTCGCGAGGCCGGTCGTCCACGATCGCTACGCGCGCGAGCCGCGCGCCCGCCCCGCGCACGGCCGCGAGCTCCGCGGTGAAGGTCTCGACGATCTTCTGCTCGAGCGTCTCGACCGGCAACAGGTCCGCGCAGAGGCAGGCGAGCTTCTCGGGGTCGCAGAGCGACGCCGTGTGCAGGCCGTTCAGGAGGGCGCCTCCGGCGTTGGTGTTGACCTCGATCAGGCGTGGGCCCTGCGGCGTGAGGTGGAAGTCGTAGCCCATGAAGACGCCGAAGTTTCCGGGTGAATGCCGCAGCACCGGCTCCGCGTCGGCATCGATCAGGGCCTGATAGCCGGGGGAGTGCGCGAGCCGGAACAGCAGCGCGATCGTGCGCTGGATGGCGGCGAAATGCTCCGCTTCGAGCGCGATCAGGGTCGAGGCCGAATACGGAATCGCGTTTTCGCTGGCTGCCATCGGCTAGTGGCTCATCGAGGATCGGCTGGCTCCAGCTGGCTATTTCTCGATCACCGCTTCGAACAGCTCGAGGCGCGGATGCCCGCGCAGCAGGCCGGCCGGCGTGCGGGCCTGCGCGTGTGCCTTGCGGAAGGGCTCGGAGCGCGTCCAGGCTTCGAAGGCCGCGCGGCTCTGCCAGGTCGAGTGCGAGACGTACGAGCCCGGCTCGTCGCCGCGCAGCAGCGCGAAGCGCAGGAAGCCCGGCACCTCGGCCAGGTAGGTTTCGCGCTGCCGCCAGTGCGCTTCGAACTCCGCGCCGCGCTCGGGATCGACCTGGAAGTGATTCATCGCGATGAAGAGGGCCATGCGGACTGCCTCCTATCCAGCTCGGCCGCCGCTCGAACCGCGGCCATGTTCCCCTCGACCATGCGGTGCCCCCAGCGTCTGCCCCTGTGATAGCGCTCGAACCGGTCCTTGCCATACGCGAGCAGCTGATTGTCGTCCGTGATGACGCGCGCGCCCGACGCCAGGCGCGAGAGTCCGGCTGCATCCAGACGGAAGGCCTGCTCGATCTGGTCGGGGGAGAGGTCGAGCGGGACGGTCGAGCGCTGGATGCTGAATAGGTGGGACGCGCCCAGCAGGATGCCCGTGCCGCCCACCGGGTCGACCCACAGGCGCGCGTGCGGGAACACGGCGATGAACGTCGCCACGATGGCTCGCATGTGCGGAGGAGCCAGCAGGTGGAACGGGACCCATTGAGCGACCACTCCGGTCGCCGACAGGCGGGAGCGCACGAGCTGGTAGAACTCGCGCGAGTAGAGCGCGTTGGTGCCGGTAAAATTGGGAGGCATCGGCTCGAGCGTCACGAGGTCGTAGGCGGCTCCCAGGCTGCGGCGGAGGAAGGCGCGACCGTCCATCACCGTCGCCTGCACGCGGGGGTCCTCCAGCACCCGCTGGTTCGAGTGAAACAGCGGAGCCGCGCGAAACACTCCCGAGCTCGAGTCGACGATGTCGAGCCGCCCCGGGCCATGTCGGCGCACTGCATTCGCAGTCTGGCCGGTGCCGAAGCAGATCACGAGCGCGCGCTCGAGCTGGGGTGTCGCCAGGGCCGGCAGATGCCCCATCCACAGCATGTAGTGCTCGCCCACACCCTCCCCCGAGACGGCAAATCCGTCGATCACGAGCTTGCGCATGGCGGTGCGGGCTTCGATCGTCACCCAGACGGTCGAGTCGGGGCCTTCCGCGACGTAGAGCACCTGTCGGAAATCCTGATCGGCGCCGAACCCCTGCACGCGTTCGCGCGCCGTGCCCGCGTTGATCGAGAACGCGACCGCGATGCCGAGAACGAGCGCAGCCGCGAGACCGGCCCGTGCGCGCGTGCCCTCGGCGAGGACGGCGGCCGCGAGCGCGTAGGGCGCGGCGGCGAGCCAGCTCGTGTAGGTCGCTCCGATCTGGGGAAGCAATACGAAGCCGGCGACGACGGCTCCGACGACGGCGCCCAGCGTGTTCGCAGCGTAGAGACTGCCGGTACGGGCGTCGCGCGCGTATCGCTCGAGCAGCCAGGGGAAGACGAGCCCCTGGGTCGTGACGGGCAGCACCAGGATCGTGAAGACCGTGCCGAGGCGCGCGAGCTGGGTGGCGAGATCACCGCCGTGTGTGGGTGTGAAGCGATCCAGCTGATCGACGAACGGTGTCGCGCACAGCACGCCGGCGGCGGCGAGCATGAGCACCCGGGGAAGTGCGAACGGGAAGCGCTTCTGGAGCGGGACCGCGAAGGCCGCGCCCAGCGCCAGCGAGCCCAGAAATGCCGCCAGCACGATCGCGAAGCTCTCGGTCGTGCTCTCGTAGGCCGCTCGGATCGAGCGAAACCAGGAGACCTCGAGCACGAACACGCAGGTCCCGCTGAGCGCCGAGAGCACCAGGGCTCCGATCGGCGGGCGGGCGCTCGGCTCCGGCTGGCCGGCACGGGCGGCCTCTGGTGGGGCGGAGCCGATCGCCCAGATTCCGACTGCGACATCCAGTCCCGCCGCGAGCAGCTCGGTGTTGCGCACGCCGAGCGCAGGCAGGGCCAGGAACGTGGCGGTGACGACGCCGAGCACGGCGCCGAGGGTGTTGAGGGCGTAGAGCCACCCGATGCGCGTTCGCGCCACCTCTGCATGTGCCGCGAGCAGCGGCAGGGTGGCTCCCATGGCGGCCGAGGGGATACACAGCGAGAGCGCGATGCCCAGGCATTGCGCCGACTTTGCGAGCGCCGGGCTGGTCGTGTAGAAGCGGGTGTCGAGGTCGGAGACGACGCCCAGCGCAGGGGCGACCAGCAGAGCGCTCCCGCCGACCAGGAGCTCGCAGATTCCGTACCCGAAGAGAGGTCGCGCGATCCGCCTGCGGCGGAGCAGCGATTGCGCCACGAGCGCGCCGATCCCCAGCCCTGCCATCAGGCTCGCGAGCGTGATGGCAGCGCCGAACGCGGAGACGCCGAGCGCCAGGGTCGCGTGATGCTGCCACATCACCTCCCAGGTCAGTCCGGCGGCTCCGGACAGGGTGACGGCGGCAAACAGCGGCAGCGGCCGACGCGGGCCCGAGGTCCACGTCACTTCAGTCTCAGCTCGTGCATCAGCTCGGCCATCGCGATCACGCAGGGCTGCGCCCAGGCGACCTCGCGCGGCAGGTGCAAGCGGGCGTAGAGGGCCCGGTATCTCCGGAACTCCTCGCTCAAGTCGTCGCGCGTGAGCTCGGTCACGCGCTTGCCGAGCGTCGTCTGCGAGGCGAGATTGCGGTTCTGGAGGCTCAGCGACGCGTCGAGGCGTTTCACGCAACCGGGGTTCGCGTCGAAGTGGTCGCTCGCCCTCAGGTGGCTCGAGATCGTCGCCGCCAGCTCGGGAAGGTTGCGAATCGCGTAGTTGTTGCTGCCGCAGGTGTGGCGGCTGGTGTCGGCCACGCGGTGCGCCCGGGTCCACGGCCAGCGTCGCCGGTGCCGCGGCGCTTCCAGGATGTAACGGTTCCAGTGGTAACCCTGCAGCGAGCGGTCCTGCTCCGCGATCAGGCGGCTCCCGATCTCGGGAGACAGCCAATCGTCGTCATCCATCGGGACGACGAGGGCGCCCGGCGGCGTCTCCTCGAGGCGCGTGAGCTTCGCGTTCTCGATCCGGCTCAGGTTCTCCCGGGCGATCCGCGTCAGCCGCATCCGGAACGCCGCGTAGCGCAGGTTGAAGGTCGCGTGCCAGAGCTCGACACGGGGGCGCATCCTCGGAATCAGCGCCGCCGCTACCACGGCCTCGTCATGCCAGGGCAGCGTGTGCCGCACGCAGATGTGGAGCAGCTCCACGCGATTCAGATCCGCTCGAGGATGGTTCCCGTCGCGAGCGCGCCGCCGCAGCACATGCTGATCAGCGCGCTGCTCCGGCCGCTGCGCTCCAGCTCGTGGAGCGCGGTCGTGATCAGCCGGCTGCCGGTCGCGCCGACCGGATGGCCGAGCGCGATCGCACCGCCGTTCACGTTCAAGCGGTCCATCTCGGGCTCGTACACGCGCGCCCACGAGAGCACGACCGAGGCGAAGGCCTCGTTCACCTCGTAGAGATCGATGTCCGAGAGCCGCATGCCGGCCTTCTCCAGCACCCGGTGCGTGGCGTCCACGGGGCCGTCGAGATGGAAGAAGGGATCGGATCCGACCAGCACCTGGGCGCGGATGCGTGCCCGCGGGCGCAGACCGGCGGCACGGGCCCGCTCTTCGCTCATCCACAGCACGGCGGCGGCGCCATCGGAGATCTGCGAGCTGTTTCCCGCCGTGTGGATGCCGTCCGGAAGCACGGGCTTGAGCTTCGCCAGGCCTTCGGCAGTGGACGGCCGCGGCCCCTGATCGGCGCGCACGACGGTGCGTTCGCCGGTCGGACCGCCCGCTCCCGCGACCGGAACCTCGACCGGTGCGATCTCGCGCTCGAAGCGCTGCTCCGCGACCGCGCGGGCGGCGTTGCGCTGGCTCGCGAGAGCGAGGCCGTCGACCTCGGCCCGCGTGATCCCGCGGCGCTTCGCGATTCGCTCGGCGGCGCCGAACTGGTCGGGCATGTCCCAGGGGAAGTTCGCGGGCTTCGAGGTCCCGGGGCCGTTGATCACGTTCGCGCCGAGTCCGACCCGGCTCATCGCCTCGATGCCGCAGGCGATGCCGACGTCGATCGCTCCGGTCTCGATCAGCCCCGCAATCAGGTGATTGGCCTGCTGCGACGAGCCGCACTGGCAGTCGACCGTGGTCGCCGCCACCTCGAATGGGAGGCCGGCGGAGAGCCAGGCGTTGCGGGTCACGTTGGATCCCTGCTCTCCGGCCTGGGTCACGCAGCCGCCGATGATCTGCTCGACCTCGCCGGGGTTGATCCCTGCGCGCTTCACGACCGCGATCTGCGCCGCGGCCAGCAGCTCGGCCGGGTGCAGGCCGGCGAGCGCGCCGTTTCGCTTGCCGATCGGGGTCCGCACTGCCTCGACGATCACCGCTCTGCGCATCGCGCTCCTCCGTTGCCCTCATGCTCGGCTCGGGTGCGGCAAGAGGATATCACCGGCTTCCGGCGCGGCGCGAAGCCGCCCCGCCGGGGGCCACCGCGTCCTCTGATATCTTTCGACCGGCCTCGGGGGAAGTCTGGCGGCGCACGATCGCAACGGTTTGCTTGGCTGGCTCGTGTTCAGTCGTGCCGCGCTCGTCGTCTGGAGTCTTCTCTTCTGTCTCGCCGTGGCCGAGGTCGGCTTGCGGGTGCTCGGGCGGATCCAGGGCATCGACTACCGCCTCTACGCCGAGAACCTGCTCAGCTCCAGGCAGTTCCCGCTCGGCCTGTCCTGCCACTGGAGGGGCTACAGCTACCCTTCGCTATGCCCCAATTTCGCCGGCGTGTTTTCCACGCCGGATTACTCGGTCGTGTACAAGACGAATTCGAAGGGATTGCGAGACCAGGAGTATCCGGCCCGGAAACCCCCCGGCAAGACCCGGATCCTGGCGATCGGGGACAGCTTCACCTTCGGGACGGGAATCGCCTACGGGGAGCGCTTCACGGATCTGCTCGAGAGCGCCCTCGACGACGTCGAAGTCATCAGCATGGCGGTTCCAGGCTCAGGTCACGATCAGCAGCTGATGCAGTTCGTGCACGAAGGAATCGCGTATCGGCCCGATCACGTCTTCGTATTCGTCACCTCCGCGAGCCTGGATCCGATGCGCTACTTCCGCCCGCTGGTCCGAGAGGGGAGGGTGGAGCTCCCGGACTTCGATCGCTTCGCCCCACCCCGACGCGTCCCGACGCTGGAAGAGCGCATGGCGAAGGCAGCCGCGGCCTGGCCGATCTGGAGGAAGTCGCATGCCTTGAGCTTCCTGGCTTACAAGCTGTTTCGGGCCGCGCTCCAGCTGAGGTTCAGACCGCAGGAGGATCGATCCGAGACGATGGGCATCCGATGGCCCGCGGGCGGGGGCGCACCGGGTGAGCTGCCGGCGCTTCCCGCCTCTCAGGTCGAACGCGCCCAAAAAGTCTTGGGGAAGCTCGTCGAGGTCGCCATCGCGAACGGGATCGCGCCGACGTTCATCAATTTGGATGCCAATTACGAACAGGGCTATCTGGGCAGGCTCGACGCGAGGGCGCGCTACCTGGATCTAGCCCCGATGCTGCGAGAGGAGGCGAAGCGCCATCGCCTCGGATTCGAGTACGACGCCCATTTCAATCCCGAAGCCAACGCCTTGATCGGGAGCTCGCTGATCGAGTTCGTGAACCGCTCGCTCAGTCCTGGAGCTGCGTCCCGTCCACCCAGCAGGCGTGGAACCCGACCGGCACGCGCCGCGGCAGCGAGACGATCGCGACCGGATCGGCGGTGAAGTCGCGAGCATCGAGCACGTGCGCTTCGGAGTCGCCGCCCTGCGCGTCGTGCACGAAGCAGACGACGAAGCCGTCGTCCTCGGCATGGCCTCCGACGCGCGGCGCGAAGGGAGACTCGCTGCAATAGCGCCCGGGTCCGAAGGCGTGCGTCTCGGTCTTGGCCGACGCCGTGTCGCATTTGACGAGCGCATCGAAGAGCAGGGTCGAAGTGTCGGGCGCCACGTGCGGGAGATAGGCGTAGCGGGTCGGCGTCCCCAGCCGGCGGGCGTCGATGCTCGGGAACTCGATGTTCTGGTCGTCGAGCGCCTCCTCGCGCGTGGCTCCCGTGCGCAGATCGAAGCGGTAGCGGTGGAGCCGGGCGTCCAGGCGCAGGGTGGCCAGCATGCGCCCGAGCGGCCCCCCGTCGTTGGGCGGCCGCGCGCCCGGATCGACGATCCGGCAGGCGTCCATCACGAGGGTGTCGCCCTCCTCCCAGGCGTTCAGCACGTGATAGATGTAGGCGGGCTCGGCCTCGAACCAGCGCACCGGCCCCCCCGCGCGCGGCAGCACGGCAAACCGGCTCGGCAGCTCGGGATGGAAGCCGAGGCGGTGGACGCCGCGCTCCAGCAGCTGCGGGTCCCAGAACAGCGGCAGGTCCATCAGGATCGAGTAGTGGGTGGTGAAGGCCATGTCGTGAGGCAGGCGCGGCCCGGGCAGCTCGATCTCCGTCGAGCGCACCAGCTCACCGAGTGGCGAGACGACGTGATGCGCGAGGAAGGGCGCCTGCGTCGCGTAGTCGAAAAAGAGCAGCTCTCCGGTGGCGGCGTCGACCTTGGCGTGGGCCGAGACGCGCCGCTCGAGCCGGCCCCCGAAGGTCTCCGGGCCGAGTGTCGCGAGGCTTCTCGGGTCGAGGCGGTAGGGCAGACCGCATTGATACCAGAGCGCGAGCACCGCGCCGTTGTGGAAGACCAGATCGGTGTTCGCCGAGTCCTTGAGCCAGCCATCCGAGCCGCTGCCGGGCGCCGCCGGGTCGGGCCGCTCCAGGTAGCCGGGCCAGAGCGCGCGCCCGGCGCGGCGCTCGGCCTCGAGGTCCTGGGTGCGCACCCAGCGGTTCCGATAGGAGGCGCGCCCGTCGCGGAACGTCACGGCGTGCACCATGCCGTCGCCGTCGAACCAGTGATAGCGGCCCTGCGGCGCGTGCACGGGATTGGGCCCGTTGCGCAGGAACACGCCGTCGAGGTCGCGGGGCAGCTCGCCCGCGACGGGCAGGTCGGCCGCATCGCACTCGTCGAAGACCGGCGCGAACGGCCCTTCCAGATACGGGTTCTCCGACTGCGCGAGCCAGTCCGGGAAGCCGCGGGATGCGTGCATGCTCGCTCCGATCGTGTCGCCGAGGGTAGCGCGACTCGGGTCCGCTACGAGCCGCGGGATCGGCGCAGCGCGGGGCCGAACGTCGCCGCCAGCGCCGTCGCCAGCAGCGTCGCGAGGCAGATCCCGAGGCCGATCCGCCAGCTCGAGGGCTCGAATCGAAACTCGACCCGATGGGCTCCCGGCCCGAGGCGGACGCCGCGGAAGAGGGCGTTCACGCGGTAGACCGGCTGGTCCCGCCCGTCCACGGCGACCTTCCAGCCCGGATAGTGGAGATCCGTGAGCACGAGCAGACAGTCGGCTTCGCAGGCGGCCTCGATCGAAACCCCGTCCGTTTCGTATGCGCTGATCCTGACGCGGTCGCGCCCACGGGGCGGCTCTCCGTCCTGCGGAGACGCCGGCTCGAGCGCCGGGAAGCCCCCGCTGCCCGAGCCCGGGATCTCCACGACGGCCTCGGACTCGGGACGGAACGCATCGCCCGTGACGCGCGCCAGGGCTGCCTCGGGGCTGGTTTCGGTGAGGACGCGGCGCACGCTGTAGGCGCGAGGTCGCGCGCTCGCTCGCTCGATCCAAGGCATGCCGGCGATCGAAGCTTCCGCTCCCTGCACGAACTCGCGGATCTTCCGGAGGAACTTGCCCTGATTCTGCCGAGGCAGCACGTAGTAGCGGACACTCATCAGATCGAGGAGCCGCGCCAGCACGGGCGCCGGCCAGCGTCGCCCCCCGGGCAGAACACTCAGATGTCCGTGAAACAGGGCGTCGCCCTCGGTGTGGAAGTAGCGCAGGTAGGCGATCGGCAGGAGCGGCTCGTAGTCCGGAACCACGAACACCTGGTGCTGCGTGCCGAACTTGTAGGGCAACTCGAGGTCCGCCTTCATGTTCGCCCGGTCCCCGATGAACATCCGTTGCCGGTCGGACCGGGCGCGCAGGTACGCGAGCAGCTGGGTGGGAACCTGCGGCCTGGCCTCGGGGAGCACGGGATGCGCGAGGGTGAGCTCCACCCGCGTGTAGCCATCGACGCCGATCAGCAACGCGAGCAGCGCGGCGGCTGTGCTCGGGACGGGAGCTCGCAGCCCGAGCTTCGCGAGCCCCTCCGCCATGGCCTCGACGCCGATGGCCGCGAGCAGACAGACGAAGAGCGTATAGGCGAAGGCCATCCGGATCGGAATCCGGAACAGGCTTCCGAACGGAAGCGAGTAATAGAGCCCGAAGACGGGCGTC
>Ga0184637_10001860_pt1 | contig 13907 bp, 11 predicted proteins | sample PLM3_127_b2_FD_133143 | JGI IMG/M metagenome (GOLD analysis project Ga0184637, IMG submission 133143) | Groundwater sediment microbial communities from an aquifer in East River, Colorado, USA - PLM3_127_b2 | ecosystem: Environmental > Terrestrial > Soil > Riparian zone | place: USA: East River...
CAAACGCGTTGTAGGCGCGCGTGAAATCCTCGGTGAGCATGCAAATCGCCTGCGCCTGCGCCTCCGCCTCGATGGCTTGGTCGATGCCCATGTTCCATTCCTGGTGAAGCATCGTCTTGGTGATTCCGTTGGCGAAGGTCGGCCCCTGAGCCAGCTCGCATGCGAGCGAATGCGCATCGGCGACGAGGGTCTCAGGCGTGCAAAGGCGGTTGAAGAAGCCCCAGCGCTCGGCCTCCTCGCCGCCGAGCGCGCGGCCGGTGTACAGAAGCTCGCTCGCACGTCCCTGGCCGATGATTCGCGGCAGCATCGCGCAAGCACCCATGTCGCAGCCGGCGAGGCCGACGCGGTTGAACAGGAAGGCGGTCTTGCTTCGCGCGGTACCGTACCGGAGGTCGGACGCCATGGCGACGATCGCGCCCGCGCCTGCGCAAACACCATCGATGGCGGCGACGATGGGCTGCGGACAGGCGCGCATCGCCTTTACGAGGTCGCCCGTCATGCGGGTGAACATCAGCAGCTCCGGCGCCTTCAATCGCACCAGCGGCCCGATGATCTCGTGCACGTCACCGCCGGAGCAGAAGTTGCCACCGGCACCCGTGACGACGACCGCCTTGACGTCATCGGCGTACTTCAGCTGTCCGAACAGGTCTCGCAGTTCTGCGTACGAGTCGAAGGTCAACGGATTCTTGCGGTCCGGTCGATTGAGCGTCACGGTGGCGACGCGGTCGACCACGCTCCAGCCAAAGTGGCGGGCCTGGTAGTCGGCTGCCGTCTTGCGGTTGCCGGCGATCAGCGTCGGATCGACGCGTTGCGTTTCGTTGGAGTGGCTCACGTGTTGTTCTCCTCGTTCTTGTCGAGTTGCATCATCTGGACGCGCAGTTGTCCGAGGGTCTGGTGCAGTTGCTGCACGGTCTTGCCGTCAAGCCCGGCGAACAGCTCGAGAATCCATTTCTCGTGTTCCCGAGCCATGGTCTCGAACATGCGCTTGCCCTTCGGGGTCAAGCTCACGCGCCAGGCACGCCGGTCCGACGGGTCGTTCTCGCGCTGCACGAGGTCGTCGCGCTCGAGCTCGTCCGTCAGTCCGGTCACGTTGCCGGTGGTGACCATCAGCTGGCGCGACAGCTGGTTCATCTTCACCCCGTCGCGATGGCGGAAAAGCTGTGCCATGTAGTCGAAACGTGCCAGCGAGATGTCGAAGTGCACTCGCAGCCGCCGACGAATTTCCGATTCGATCTGCGTCGTGCAGGCCAGCATGCGCAGCCAGAGCTTGAGCTTGGCGTGGTCGGTCGAGACGGCACGCGCCTCGTGACCGAGCTCCTCGCCTTCGTGCAGCAGGGCACGGCTGTCGTCGGCCTTCATTTGGACCCCCAAGACGCTTCGCGTCGGCCCCCCAAGGGGGCGCGAGCGCCTAGGGAGCGGCCCGGCGGCGCTCATTGCATGACCTCCCCTCCGGAGACACTGATGGACTGACCCGTGATCGACGATGCGGCGTCGCCGCAAAGCCAGCGGACCGCGTCGGCGACCTCTCGTGGCTGGACGATGCGTCCCTGCGGATTCCCGACCGTGAACTGGGCACGCGCTTCGGCCTCGCTCATGCCGGTCTTTGCGACGACGTTCGCGATGCCGTCACGCAGGATGTCGGTTTCCGTGTATCCCGGACACACCGCGTTGACCGTGATGCCCTTCTTCGCGACCTCGAGCGCGAGCGATCGCGTCAAGCCGATCACGCCGTGCTTCGCAGCCGCGTAGGCCGCAACGTAGGCGTAGCCCTTGAGACCCGCCGTGCTGGCGATGTTGACGATGCGACCCCAGCGGGCTTCCAGCATGCCGGGCAGCGCTGCCTGCGTGCAAAGGAAGGTGCCGGTGAGATTGACCGCCAGCATGCGTTGCCAGAGCTCGATCGACATCTTTGCGAAGGGCGCTGTTTCCGCCTGACCCGCGTTGTTGACGAGCACGGTGACGGGTCCACGCGCGCTGGCCTCTCCAAAGGCAGCAGCGACCTGGGCCGGATCCGACACGTCGGCCACCACCACCCCATGACCTTCGCCCGGCAACTCCGCGGCGAGCGCCTGCAGCACATCGCGGCGGCGCCCCAGCAGCGTGAGCCTCGCGCCCTCGGCGGCAAGCGCTTGGGCGATCTCCGCACCGATGCCGCGCGCCGCGCCCGTCACGACAGCGTGACTGCCTTTCAGGGTCGGGATCCCGGCCATCAGACCCCCAGCGCGCGGTTCGCCTGCGCGAGCGCGGAGAGACCCGTGCCCTGCGCAGCCAGAGTGCGCTCGCGATCGAGGTTGCGCTCGAGTTGCACCTTCGCCGCCCTGTACTGCTTCGGCCACTCGACGTCGAGGTAGCCGATCTTGGCCGCCTCCGTCAGCGTCCACGCCGGGTTTGCCAAATGCGGCCGGGCCACGGCGCACAGATCGGCACGGCCCGCCGCGATGATGCTGTTGACGTGGTCCGCTTCGGAGATGGCGCCGACCGCGATCGTCGCGATGCCGGCCTCGTTGCGCACACGGTCCGAGAACGGCGTCTGGAACATGCGCCCGTAGACCGGCTTCTCCTTCTTGCTCACCTGGCCTGACGAGCAGTCGATCATGTCGGCGCCCGCGGCCTTGAACATGCGGGCGATCTGCACCGCGTCATCGGGGGTGATTCCTCCCTCGACCCAATCGTGCGCCGACACCCGCACCGACATCGGCAGGTGCCGGGGCCAGACCTCGCGCACGGCGTGGAAGGTCTCCAGCGGGTAGCGCAGGCGATTCTCGAGCGATACGCCGTACTCGTCGGTTCGCAGGTTGGTGAGCGGCGAGATGAACGACGAGAGCAGGTAGCCGTGGGCGCAGTGCAGCTCGAGCCAGTCGAAGCCGGCTTCTGCCGCCCAGCGGGCGCTTCGCACGAAGTCGTCGCGCACGCGGTCCATGTCGGCACGCGTCATCGCGTGCGACCACTGGCTGATGCCGTCGAGGTACTGTTGCGGTGACGCCGAGATCAACGGCCAGTTGCCTTCCTCGAGCGGCTGGTCGATGCCCTCCCACGCGACGCGGGTCGAACCCTTCGCGCCGGCGTGCCCGAGCTGAAGGCCGATCTTGGCGTCGCTGTTGGCATGCACCCAGTCGACGATCTCCTTCCAACCGTCGCGCTGCTCGGTGTTCCACAGGCCCGGGCATCCCGGAGTGATGCGGGCGTCCGGCGACACGCAGGTCATCTCGGCCACCACGAGGCCGGCGCCACCCATGGCGCGAGCGCCGAGGTGCACCAGGTGGTAGCCCGCCGGCAGGCCGTCGACGCAGGAGTACTGCGCCATCGGCGACACGACGACGCGGTTCTTGAGCGTGACGCCGCGCAGCTTGAAGGGCGTGAACATCGGCGGAATCGCGGTTTGCGTCGGCGCGCGCTGCACGCCGGCGCGCTCGGCAATCCAGTCTTCATACTGCTCGACATAGTCCTTGTCGCGCAGGCGCAGGTTCTCGTGGCTGATGCGCTGGCTGCGCGTCAGCACCGAATAGGCAAACTGCTCGGGCGGCAGGTTGACGTATCGGGCAACGTTCTCGAACCACTCGGTCGAGTTGCGCGCGGCGTTCTGGATGCGCAGCACCTCGACGCTGCGCACCGCCTCGTAGTCCTGCAAGGCCGCGGCGAGGTCGTCGCGGTGCTTGCCGAGGCAGCGCGAGAGTTCGATGGCGTCCTCGAGCGCCAGCTTCGTTCCGGAGCCGATCGAGAAGTGCGCGGTGTGCGCCGCGTCACCCATCAGAACGACCGGGGCGCGGCCGTTGTGGTGAACCCAGGTGTTGCACACGACACGCGGGAACTTGATCCACTGCGCCGACCCGCGAAGGTGAGTCGCATTCGACATCAGCTCGTGGCCGTCCAGGTACTTGGCGAAGAGCTTCTCGCAGAACGCGATCGCGTCTTCCTTCTCCATCTTGTCGAGGCCCGCTTTGAGCCACACGTCTTCCGGCGCCTCGACGATGAAGGTGGACGTCTGGTCGTCGTAGCGGTAGGCGTGGGCCTGGAACCAGCCATGTTCGGTCTCCTCGAACGCGAACGTGAATGCCTCGAACAGCTTGTGCGTGCCGAGCCACACGAAGCGGCAGCGACGCGTGTCGATGTCGGGCTGGTAGGTCTGGGCGTACTTGGTGCGGATCCGGCTGTTCAGACCGTCGCACGCGATGATGAGGTCGGCGTCGGGAAACGCTTCGTCGCTCTGGACATCGGTTTCGAAGACGAGGTTGACGCCAACTTCCTCGCACCGGTGCTGGAGGATGTTGAGCAGGCGCTTTCGACCGATGCCGCAAAAACCGTGACCACCGGAACGAACCTTCTGGCCACGGATGTTGACCTCGATGTCGTCCCAGTGGTTGAAGGCGTCGAGGATCTGCGCCGCCGTCTTCGGGTCCGCCTGCTGCAGGTGGCCCAGCGTCTGGTCGGAGAACACCACGCCCCAGCCGAAGGTGTCGTAGGGCCGGTTGCGCTCCACGACGCTGATCTCGTGCGCCGGGTTTTGCTGCTTCGTCAGCAGTGCGAAGTAGAGGCCGGCCGGGCCGCCGCCGATGCAGACAATGTTCATGAACTCTCCACGCACTGGGCGTTCGACAAGAATATGAGTTGTAAATAATTTAGTTCTAAACTATCTTAGCGGATCTGATCCCGTCTTGCAAGAACTTCGTCAACTTTTCTCTTGCGCAGCCAGCGCGTCATTCGTCCTCGGTGCCTCCGCCGAGGTAGGTGGCCTGGACACGTGGATCGTTGGCCAAGGCCTGGGATTCACCCGTGAGCGCGATCTCGCCGGTCTCTAGAACGTAGCCGTGGTCCGAGGTCTCGAGGGCGGCGCGTGCGTTCTGCTCGACGAGCAGGATCGACACGCCGTCGTCGCGCAGGCTGCGCACGATGGCAAGGATTTCGCGCACGATCAGCGGCGCCAGTCCCAGGCTTGGCTCGTCGAGCATCAACAGGCGCGGCGACGACATCAGCGCGCGACCCAGGGCCAGCATCTGGCGCTCACCACCCGACAGCGTGTCCGCGCGCTGGGCCCGGCGCTCGGCCAGACGCGGGAATCGGTCGTAGACCGACTGCATGCACCTCTTCAACGCATCGCCGCGCATGCGCTTGGCGTACGCCCCGAGCAACAGGTTGTCGAGAACCGTGAGCTCGCCGAACAGCTCGCGCTTCTCGGGCACGAGGCACAGCCCGCGCTCGACACGCGCCTCGACGTCGAGCGCGCTCAGGTCCTCGCCTTCGAACCGCAGCGTGCCCTTCGAGGACAACAGCCCCATGACGGCCGCAAGCAGCGTCGTCTTTCCTGCGCCGTTGGGCCCGATCACCGAGACGATCTGTCCCGGCATCAGTGACAGCGAAATGCCGCGCACGGCATCGACCTGCCCGTAAGACACGTGCAGATCGCCGATCTCGAGCATCGCCGTCATACCACGCTCCCGAGGTAGGCGGCTTGCACGCGCTCGTCGCCGCGCACCGCCGAGGGGGATCCTTCGACGAGTTTCGAACCGAAGTTCATGACCACGAGCCGGCCGACCAGTTTCATCACGAAGTCCATGTCGTGTTCGACGATCAAGATCGTCACGCCCTCGTCGCGCAGCTTGCGCAGCAGGTCGCCCAACGCCTGCTTCTCCTTGCGCCGCAGGCCCGCGGCGGGCTCGTCGAGAACCAGCAGCACCGGGTCGGCGGCCAGCGCGCGAGCGATTTCGAGGATGCGCTGCGTACCGAGAGGCAGGCTTCCTGCCAGCTCGTGCGCGCGCTCTGCGAGCCCGATGCGTTCGAGATGACGCATGGCCTCGTCGAAGATCTGTCGTTCCTCGACGCGGTTGAGGCGCAGCCCCGCGGTCAATACCCCGGAGCGCGCGCGCGCGTGCGCGCCCAGCGCGACGTTGTCCAGCAGCGTCATGTTCGGGCGCAGCTTCACGTGCTGGAAGGTGCGCGCGATGCCAAGGCGCGCGATTTGCCGTTGCGGCATGCCGGTGATGTCCTGGCCGAGAAAGCGCACACGTCCGGCCGTCATCGGCAGCGTGCCGGTCACGAGGTTGAACATCGTCGACTTGCCGGCCCCGTTGGGTCCGATCAGGCCGAGGATCTCTCCGGCTTTGACATCGAAGCTCACGTCGTTGACCGCCACCAGGCCGCCGAAGCGCTTCACGGCGCCCGCGACCGACAGGATCTCGGTCCCACGCGCAGGCAGCGCCCGGCGCGGCAGAGGTTTCGACGCCTTGGCCTTGGGGATGTCGGGCGGCGCGAACCTGCCCTTCGTCAAGCGGGCCACGAACCCCATTACGCCGGCGCGTGCGAAGTGCAACAGCAGGATGAAGAGCGCCGCGAAGGCGACGGCTTCCAGCTGACTGCCCCGCTGCGACAACAGCGGAAGCACATCCTGCAGCCCGTTCTTCAACATCATCACCAGCGCAGAGCCGACCAACGCGCCGGCGAGGTGGCCGAGGCCGCCGGCGACGGCCATCAACAGATACTCGATGCTCGCGCGCACATCGAACGGCGTCGGGCTGACGAAGCGATTCATGTGCGCGTACAGCCAACCGGCAACACCGGCGAGCAGCGCCGCCATCACGAACAGCGTCAATCGCACCCTGTACGCGTCGGCGCCGACGCTGGCGAGCAACGTTGCTCCGCCGCGCAGGCTGCGGATCGCGCGGCCCGAGCGCGACCGCAGAAGGTTGAAGCTGAACCAGCAGGCCAATCCGACAAGCACCCAGATCACGTAGTAGATCGCCCGCGAATCCCCCAGCGTCCACGGGCCGAGGCGCAGTGGCGGTATGTTCGATATGCCGCTGTGGCGGCCCAATGCGTCCAGGTTGCCGAACAGCAGCGCGATCGACAGCCCCCACGCGATCGTGCTCAGCGGAAGGAAGTGTCCGCCCAGGCGCAACGTGAGCATGCCGATCGCCAAGGCGGCGGACCCGGTGAGCAGCAGCGCGAAGAGCAGCCCGAGCCAGGGTGATGCCCCTTGTGTCTTCGTCAGCCACGCCGTGGCGTAAGCCGCGATGCCCACGAACGCCGCCTGGCCGAAGGACGTGGCGCCGCCAACGCCGGTGAGCAGCACCAGGCCGAGAGCGACAAGCGCCGCGATGCCGATGTCGTTGAGCAGCGACACGGCAAAGTTGCCAAGCATCAGCGGCGCCAATGCGAGCGCCACCACCGCGGCGCCGGCGACAACCAAGTGGTTCTGGCGGCCGTTCATTGGTCGATCTCCTCGCCTTCGTCCTCGACATGCGCGGCAAGAAGCGACCGCAACAACAGCACCGGAATGAGCAGGCTGAAGACGATGACGTCTTTCAGCGCACCGCTCCAGAACGACGCGAAACTCTCGACAAGGCCGACCGCGAGGGCGCCGATCGCCGTCAGCGGGTAGCTCACAAGGCCGCCGATGATCGCGGCCACGAACGCCTTGAGCCCGATGAGAAAACCGGAGTCGTAGTACATCGTCGTGACCGGGGCGATCAATACTCCTATCAACCCGGCCAGCAGCGATGCGCACATGTAGGCGAGCAACGCGGTGCGCGCCGGGCGGATGCCGACGAGGCGGGCGCCGACGCGATTGACCGCGGTCGCCCGCAGCGCCTTGCCGACCACCGTGCGTTCGAACATCAGGAAGAAGAGCCCGCTGAGTACGACGGCCGCGGCGATCATCAGAATCACCTGCGCGCTGACGGAGAACCCGTCACCGAGCGCGACCGAGCCCGTCGACAACGGACTGGTGCGTGAGCCCTCCGGTCCGAAGAACAGCAGGCCGAGCCCGGACAGCAAAAAGTGCAGCGCGAGCGAAACGATCAGCAGCACGAGCACCGACGCATCGGCAATCGGCTGCAGCGCGACGCGTGCGATCAGCGGCGTGATCGGCACCACGAGCGCGATCGACACCGCAATGAAAACGGCCGCAGGCACAGCCTGCCCGGCGACGGCCCATGCCAGCGCGCAGGGCACGGCCGGCAGCACGCCCCACGCGACGATCGCCTTCGGAATGCCGCCATATTCCTCGCGCCGCACCAGGCTGCCCACTTCGGTGAGCACCGCGAGCAGCGCGAGGGTGAGCACGAGCCCCACGGTGGGCGGCATGCGGCCGGTCTCGAACGCCGCCAGGCTCAGCGCGGCGAAAGCCGCGACGTCGCCGAACGGCACGAAAACGACTCGCGTCACCGAGAAGATCAGCACCAGGCCGAGCCCGGCCAACAGATAGACCGCCCCATTTGCCAATCCGTCGATCGACAGGATCAGCGCCACATCCCAGGTCATGTCGGCTCCTGTTGTTGTTGGTTTCGTCGGACCGCGGATTTACTGAACCAGCTTCCATTGACCCTTGTCGAGCTTGACGATCACGCGCGCGCGCTCGTCGGCGCCGAAGGTCGCGCCGGGCTTGAAGTTGTAGACGCCGTGCGTGCCCACCAGCTCCTTGGTCGAAACGATCGCGTCGCGCAGTGCGGCGCGGTACTGCGGCGTACCCGGCTCCGCCTTGGCGCCCACGCGGGCCGCGGCATCGGCGAGCACCATCCATGCATCGAACGCGTAGGCCGAGAATGCGTCCGTCGTCGGCGCGTTGTGCGCCTTCTGATACGCAGCGCGGAAGTCCAGCGTCGCCTTGCGGATCGGGTTGTTCTCCGGCAGCTGCTCCGCGACGATCACGGGCCCGGTCGGCGCCAACAGACCTTGCGCGGAGGTGCCGCTCACGCGGATGAAGTCCGGATTGATCAACGCGTGTGTGCCGTAGATCGGGCCCTTGAAGCCGCGATCGGCAAGCGCGAGGTACGGCAGCGCACCGGGGGTGCCCGATCCGCCGGTGATCACCGCGTCGGGCCGCGCGGCCACGATCTTGAGCACCTGGCCCGCCACCGACGAGTCGGCGCGCGCGTATCGCTCGTTCGTCACGACCTTGATGCCGGCCGGCTCGGCGCTCTTTTGCAGCGCGTCGTAGACGAGGTCGCCCCACGAGTCGGAGAAGCCGATGTACGCGACGGTCTTGACGCCGGAGCGCTTCATGCTCTCCACGACCGCGCTCACCATCAACGGTACGGGCTGCGCGACGGTCACCGTCCACGCGCCTTCCTCACCGGCGAGCGACAGCGGCGTGATCCCGATCATCGGCGTCTTGCTTTCGCGCGCGACCGCAGCGATCGCCATCGAGCCCGGAACGCCCGAGGTGCCGATCAGCACGTCGACCTTCTCTTCGTCGATGAGCTTGCGTGCGTTGCGTGCCGCAGTCGATGGATCGGACGCGTCGTCGAGCTGGATCAGTTGGATCTTCCGTCCCCCGACCTCCGGCTTGAAGGCAGCCGCCGCCTGAATGCCCTTGGCGTACGGAATGCCGATCGACGAGCCGGGGCCCGAAAGCGAGGTGACGAAGCCGACCTTCAGGTCAGCGGACCACGCGGTTGACGCGAGGCCAGCGGCCAGCGTCATGGAGGCTAGCGAACGAACCAACTTGCTCATGATGTTTCTCCGGGATCAAGGGTGAAGGATGCGAGCCTGGCTTCAAGGAAAGAGCTGGATCGCGGGAAATGCCGCCTCGGCATTGAGGAGGTCGACGCGCTTGAGCAGGATGCGAAGAGCGCCCCCGCTGTGCTCGAGCGTGTGGCGGTAAACGCCACTGAGGACCAATTGCTGCTCGGCGCGCGCTTCGACGTACATGAAGGGCGTGCTCAGTTCATAGACATTCGCGTCGTCGTCCCTGCGTTCGACGAACGGCTGTTGCAGCACATGCTGCGCGCGGCTCGGCGGATGCTGCGAATGCGCACGCGGATCCTTGAGCCGCTCGACGCGCAACGACAGCAGCAACCGGTCTTCATAAGCGAGCGAGTTGTGCGAGCGAGGGTCGGCCTGCTGGGAACCTTGCAACGGCACCCAGTAGTGCCCGCCCTCGGCGAACAGCGCGAGCCATTCGTCATAGCGCTGGAGATCCAGCAGCCTCGCCTCCGCGTAGACGAAGTCGATCAGGTCGCGGTCGGTGACGCTGGCCATGCTCACGCCTCCATGCCGAGCGTCATGAACTTCGACCACGCGCGGAACTGGTTGCGCATCAGCAGCTCATTCGTTCCGTTGGTCGTGATCGTTTCCTGCTCGAGTTCTGCCGCATCGAAGTTGCGATGCAGGCTCACCCACTCGTTGCCGGGTGCGCGCAGGCCTTCCTGCACGCTCTCGAACAGATGAACGTCGTCGTGCGCCACCACCGACATCGGCGAGAACACGAGGCGGTTGTAGGTCTGCGTGCGCTCGAACAGCAGATCGGGCGCGCCGACGACCCGCAAGCTCCATGCTTCGACCAGCGTCCTGTCCGCCGCGAGGGGGCGGATCACGCGAATCGCCTGCGGGGATCCCTTGACGGCCAGGCTCGGAAAGAAGACGGAGTTCTGCGGCGACCGCTCGAGGATCTCTAGTGTGCGCTCGACGCCATGCGCCTCGTTCATCGCCGCCTCGTAGTCGGGAGGTTGCGAGTACCCGGAATGGATGCTGAAGTTCACGCCGAGCAGGCTGTGCCCGTTGGCGAAGACCCGCCCGCCCATGCGATCGAAGAAGTCGTAGCTGGAGCCGAAGGGCAGGATCTGCTCCATCGCCATCGGCTTCGGCTCGTCGGGCGCTCGATCCTTCCACAGCGATTCCGCGGCCCGTACCGCGGACTCGTGGGTCGACACCGGATGTACGGTGTCGTTGATGTTCTCGAAGTACATCTTCCAGTTGCAGCGGATAACGTTGCGCATCGCCCCGCCCTCGATCAGCAACTGGCCGGTCGGCGATCGGTCGACCATGTTGTCGATCGACTGCAGGGCCTCGCCGAAGTAATCCTCGAAGTCGGGGCCGTGGTCGCTGAACTTGACGAACACGAAGTCCCGGTAAACGACGACGTGCCGTAGCGCCACCAGACCCTTGCCGGTCTCGCACTCGGACATCCGCGTTCCTTCGTAGCCCTTCTTGAGGGGTATCGCGAGCAACGATCCGTCGATCTTGTACGTCCACGCGTGATACGGGCAGCGAAAGAACTTCCCGGTGCCCCCACACGTGTCGGTAACGAGCTTGGTCCCCTTGTGCGCGCAGCGGTTGTAGAGAACGCGGATGCTGCCGTCGGCCTGCCGCACCATCATCACCGGGCGGCCCGCGAGGTCGATCGCGTAGTAGTCGCCGCTGCGCGGGACCTGGCTCGCGTGCCCGAGGTAGTTCCACGTGTTGGCGAAGAAGTGCTCCTGCTCGAGGGCGAACAGCTCCTCGCTCAGGTAGACGTCCCGGTGTACGCGGTCGTCTTCGACGAGGGCGCGTATCGAGTCGCGCCGGCCACGGTATTGATTCATGGTGCGTCCGTCTTTCGATGAGGATCGCTCATTGCGGAGCAGGCTGATTCGCAAGCGCGCCACCCCGTTGCTGCCCCGGAGTCCCGACGAGCACGGGTCTGATCGGCGAACCGGCCGCCCCTTTCGTGCGCAGCGGCAGCACGATCGCGCAACCGGTCCAGACCTGCTGGCTTGCCGCTTCACCGAGGTTTGCGTTCTCGATGTGATAGATGCCGGCCTGCGTCAGCATGTGATGGTGGATCGCGAACGGCATGTTCGGCGGCGTGCCGGCGGCAGGAGGAGCCTTGCCTTGGAGCATGCCCTCAGGCACCGGATCGATGAACGGCACGTCGATGCCGATCGCGACGATGCGCCGTTGGGTCAGGTATCTGGCGGCGTCCACCGCCAGCCCCGGTGCGGCGGCGTAGTAGGTCTTGTCGGTATCGGGGTCCTTCCAGCCGTCGCCCCAACCCGTGTACACGAACACGATGTCGCCCGGCAGGATGCCGCGGCCGGCGAGCCCTTGCCGCCGCAGCATCGCATCGATGTCGCGCGCGCTGATGACCTGACCAGCCTTCATCGCACTGCCGCCTCCGACGACGGCCTTCGCGTCCAGCAGCACCGCCGAGGTGATCAGCGGCGGAATGCGATCGGCTCCGAGCTTGAGCAACGGCGAATCCGGAGTCGGCTTGACGTCCTGCTGGCTGTGACCGCCGTAGTAGCGCGCCTGGTCCACCGGCGCCGGCGGCTTGCCGTCCCATGGTTGCGGCAGGTGGGCGAAGTGCCCGAGCGCATCGATCTGCGTCGCCTGCTGCGAAGGCTCCGCGCCCGCCTCGTACTCCTCGCCGTTGAAGGCGTGGATCGACCCGGGCAGTGACGATGTCGGCTTGTAGCGCTGCGTGTACGGACCGCTGAACGGCGACTTGGGCATCGTGTTCGAGCGCACGTACGACAGCTCGAAGGTGCGTGAGCGCGGCTGCGAAAGATGCCAACTGCAGCGCATGTTGGTACCGACGCCGAGGAGATTCGCCATGCCGAGCTGATCGCCCGCGGGCGGCGGCGTCGTCGGCGTTGCTTTGAGCGACTGGCGGATCAGCGCCTGAGGCTCTGCCGCCTGCGCGGCGGTGCCGAGTGCTCCGGCACCGAGCGCCGCGACCAGCGCGACGGGAAGTCGAAGAAGCGGTGTTGTGTTTGCCATGGTCGACTCTTCTCCTTCGATCAAGTTTGTTGTTTCACAGCGGAAGGCTACCGACGCTCGTGCCGCCGCACACGTACAGCACCTGTCCGGTGACGAAGCCGTTTTGCGCGTCGGCGAAAAAAGCAACCGCGCGCGCAACATCGGCCGCTTCACCGAGCCGGCGCACCGGCACCGACGCGGCAAGTTGGCGCTCCTTGTCGCTGCCGGCTTGCACCACGTCGTAAAACATGTCGGTGCGGATCGGCCCTGGCGCGACCACGTTGACTGTGATGCCGTCGGCACCGAGCTCGAGCGCCCAGGTGCGCGCCATGCCCAACATGCCAGCCTTGGTGGCCGAGTAGTTGGTGCGGGTCGCGAGCCCGAGTGCGGCGCGCGACGACAGCAGGATCACGCGGCCGAAATGCCTGGCCCGCATCGCGGGCAGTGCCGCCTGCACGAGTTGGATGGCGCAACCGAGGTGCAGGTCGACCAGCGTGTCGAGGTCTTCGAGCTTGGCCTCGTTCAGCAAGGCAGCCTTGATGACGCCCGCGTTGTGCACCACCGTCGTGACTTCGAAGCGCTGTGTCACTTCGCGCGCTGCTTCGGCGGTCGCCTTGCGATCGGTCAGGTCGACGCACACGCTGTGCAGCCGCGGATGGTCGATATCGCTTGAACGCCGCGCCAGCGACACGACCTCGAATCCTTGTGCCAGCAGCGTCTCGCAGATCGACTTGCCGATGCCGGCACTGCCGCCGGTGACGACCGCAACCGTTGGTTCCGTATTCATTCGATGTGGCCTCGTTCAGGAGCCGACGAGAGCCAGCACGCGCAGCGGACTGCCGCTGCCCTTCTGGATCTTCAGCGGCGGGCAGATCAGCACGGCGCCGGTGGGCGGCAACTGGTCGAGGTTGCTCAGGCATTGCAGCCCGTAACGGCCGGCGCCGTGCATGAAGTAGTGGCACGGGTACGGCGGGCGCAGGTGATAGCCCTGCCCGGCGTCTGTGCCGATCGCCTCCGACCCGAAGCCGAGCACGCTGCGCTGCTCGATCAGGAACTGCACGGCCTCGGAGCTCGGCCCCGGCGTGTGCTGGCCGGTCTCGTCGAAGTTCTGATAGGCCTCGGGGTCCGTGCGCTTGGACCAGTCGGTGCGCATCAGCACCCACGCTCCGGCCGGGATGCGACCGTGCACGGCTTCGTAGCGCTCGATGTCCTCGACCGTCAGCAGGTAGTCCGGATCGCCCTTCACCTGCTCGGAGCAATCGATGACGCAAGCGGGTGCGACGAAGTGCTGCACCGGAATCGTGTCGACCGAGTTGTTCGGCAGATCGCGGCCGGAGATCCAGTGGATCGGCGCGTCGAAGTGGGTGCCGGTGTGCTCGCCGCAGGAAAAGTTGTTCCAGTACCAGCCCGGTCCGCGCTCGTCGTACTGAGACACCTCCTCGATGCGGAAAGGCCAG
>Ga0184637_10001861_pt1 | contig 13902 bp, 7 predicted proteins | sample PLM3_127_b2_FD_133143 | JGI IMG/M metagenome (GOLD analysis project Ga0184637, IMG submission 133143) | Groundwater sediment microbial communities from an aquifer in East River, Colorado, USA - PLM3_127_b2 | ecosystem: Environmental > Terrestrial > Soil > Riparian zone | place: USA: East River...
AAGCGCACAGATCGGGCGCATTCGCCAGTTGGTGGATGTGCTCAATATTCCTCGCCTTGAAATGGAAGGTTATGAGGCCGACGATGTGCTCGGCTCCATTGCCCGAATCGCCGCAGCGCAGGGATTGGGCGTCAAGATCATCACCGGAGATCGCGACCTGCTGCAACTGGTCAATGAGCTCACGACGGTCTATCTGGCAGGTGACGATCAAAACTACATCACTGATGAAGATGTCATTAAGAAACTTGGCGTTCGTCCCGACCAGGTCGTGGATTACAAAGCCATCGTTGGCGACAAGTCCGATAATATTCCTGGTGTGGCAGGAGTCGGTGAAAAGACCGCCGTTGCCTTGCTGGAAAAATTCCAAACGCTGGATAATATTTACGCTCAAATAGATCAGGTTGAAAATCGCTGGAAGACAAAACTCGAACAAAACAAGGAAATGGCTTATCTCAGCCGCGATCTGGCGCAGATCAAAACGGACTTGCAAGTAAAACTCGACCTTGACCACGCCAAAGTGCGCGAATTGGATTTCGCTGCGGTGGAACCTTTTTTTCAGGAACTGGAATTCCGTACGCTCATTAAGACTATGGAGCGACTCACCGGCAAAGATGCCGCTGCCTCCCCCGCAGCCGCTTCCGCGCCAAAACCCGGACAGCAAATGTCCATGTTCGTGAATGAGCCGCAGGTTGTTTATGCGCCCAAAATAGATTCAAATATCACAGTCAACATTGTAGACACCGCGGATAAATTGACTGACCTTGTGAAATTATTGAACACAGCCACAGTGATTTCCTTCGACACTGAAACCACTTCGACAGAAGAGATGCGAGCGGATATTGTTGGTATCTCACTGGCGGTAAAAGAAGGTGAAGGTTATTACATTCCCATCGGTCACAAAGCGGGCAACAACCTTCCGTTGGAGGAAGTCCTTTCCGCGCTCACTGCACCGCTCACCAATCCAAAGATCGGAAAGATCGCGCACAACGCAAAATACGATTACATCGTTTTGGCAAAACACGGATTGAGAGTCGCGCCGCTCACATTCGATACCATGCTGGCTGAGTTCATCCTCGACCCATCCTCGCATAATCTCGGATTGAAAAATCTGGCCTTCGTAAAACTCGGCGAAGAAATGACTCACATCGAAGATTTGATCGGCAAAGGCAAAAAGCAGATCAGCATGTCGGATGTGGCGATTGAGTCCGTTGCGCCGTATGCGATCGCAGATGCAGAAATCCCACTGCGACTTATGGCTCTCCAAATTGATGAACTAAAACGCGTGAATGGCACAAAGTTACTTGAAGAAATTGACCTGCCTCTCACACCCGTTCTAGCAGATATGGAGATGACAGGCATCCCGCTCGACCTGCCCTTCTTTGAAGAAACTTCCAAACGTCTTGAAAAGCGTATGTCTGAGATCGAAAAGCAGGTCTTCGATTCTGTCGGCAAGCCTTTCAATCTCAATTCCACACAACAACTTTCAGATATTCTTTTCAACCGTCTAAGACTCGAACCTCCGGACAAAGGCAACAAAACCGCCAGTGGACATTTCTCCACCTCCGCGGGCGTGCTGGACCTGTTGCGCGGTAAACATCCCGTAGTTGACATGGTACTGGAACATCGCGAACTCTCGAAATTAAAGTCCACTTATGTGGATGCGCTTCAGGCCGCGTTGAATTCAAATACCGGGCGTGTGCATACTTCGTACAGTCAGATCGGCGCGGTAACGGGGCGCTTGTCATCCTCGAATCCGAATCTGCAGAACATACCGATCCGCACGGAAGAGGGTCGCCGCCTTCGTAATGGATTCGTGGCGGGCAAAGGCAACGTATTGCTCTCAGTAGATTATTCGCAGATCGAGTTGCGCATCGTCGCGCACATGGCTGAGGATGAAGGCATGTTGGCGGCATTCCGCGCGGATGAAGATATCCACGCCACAACAGCGGCAGCAATTTACGGCGTAAGTCCTGAAGCGGTTACAAAGGTGATGCGTCGTCACGCGAAATCGATCAACTTCGGCCTCATTTATGGAATGTCCGTCTTCGGCCTCACACGTACCACGGAGTTGACGCTGGCTGAAGCCGAGACATTTGTCAACGCCTATTTTCAGAAATTCCCCGGCATCAAAAAATATCTGGATGGCATCCGCAAACTGGCCGCGCAGCAGGGATATGTCGAAACGTTGTTGGGACGCAGGCGTTACTTCCCAGCCTTGCAGAGCAAAGCCAACGTGCAATTAAAAAATCGTGAAGAACGTGAAGCTATCAATGCGCCCATCCAGGGCACAGCCGCAGATATCATGAAGATCGCCATGTTGAAGATTCCTCCCGCTCTTAAAGCCGCCGGCTTGAAAGGCAGGATGCTTTTGCAAGTGCACGATGAACTCGTGTTGGAATGCCCGAAGAAGGAAGTAAAGGAAACTGCGCGCATCGTTCAGGATACGATGACGAATGCCTATCCATTGGATATTCCGCTTTCCACCGATGCACGCTACGGCGCGAACTGGGGTGAAACGAAATCAATATAAAGGATGGGCGGGATGACCCCTCCCCTACGGTATAATAAAAATATGCCCGGACGAGAAGACGTTTTCCAAAAATCAATGAATGAAGGTCACTCAGCTGCCTGGGACCAGGAATGGAGCAAGGCAGCCGTGGCATACCGCAAAGCCCTGCAGGAGATGCCCGATCACCCCAAAGCCCTCAACAGTTTGGGACTGGCATTGTTCCAGCAGGCCAACTTTGAGGAGGCCCTGCAGATCTATCAACGCGTCGCGCAGATCACGCCGACAGACCCTGTGCCCATGGAAAAACTGGCACAACTCCTCGAACGCACCGGGCATCTTAAGGAAGCTATTGAGGCGGCCACTCGAGCCGCAGACCTTTTTCTCAACCAGCGCGACGTGGATAAAGCCATCGAGAACTGGGTACGCGTCACAACGCTGGACCCCGAACACGTGCTGGCACACTCACGCCTCGCGCTTGCACATGAACGTCTCGGTCACAAACCGCAGTCGGTTATAGAATATATCGCCGTTGCCAGCCTCGTTCAACGAACAGGCAATGCCCAAAAGACCATTGAACTCGTAAACAAGGCCCTGCAAATTCTTCCTGAAAGTGCGGAAGCAAAACAAGCGCAGACTCTTCTGAGATCGGGCCAGTTGCTCCCGAAACCATTGCGACCCAAAGGCGGGACTGGGCCCATTGCAATGGCTCAAGTGAAACTACTGGATAAACCCAAGAAGCAAACCGATTCAGCGCTGGACCCGGTTGCGGAGGCGCGCCAAAAAGCGTTAACGCGTCTGGCAGAGATCCTCTTCGAATACACCACAGACGATGGCGCAGCGGTACAGGCGCGGCGCGGCTTGCAGGCGCTGATGCGCGGCACCGGGCAGCTCTCCATGCAATCCTCCGAGCAGACGAAAGTGGTCATGCATCTCGGTCAGGCGATTGATGCCCAAAGCAAAGGCAACGATTCCCAGGCGGCGGAGGAGCTCGAACACGCGCTCGAGGCGGGTTTCAATCATCCTGCCCTTTATTTTGATCTGGGGCTTCTACGTTCAAAGGGAGATCGACTTGAATCTTCTGTGCGCCATTTGCAGCACGCGGTCAAACACAATGATTTCGGTCTCGCCGCGCGTTTGCTGTTGGGGCAGATCCAGCAAAAACTGGGGAGATTCGGACCTGCATCCATTGAATATCTTGAAGCGTTGAAAATTGCAGATGCCACGATCGTCCCGGCTGAGCAATCAGACGAGATCCGGCAGATGTATGAACCGCTCATCGAAGCGCAAGCCATGCAGACCGATGAAGTGGTACTCAAACGCCTGTGCGACAATATCAACGATATGCTCATGCGTAAAAGCTGGCGCAACCATCTGCACAAATTACGCGAGCAAATGCCGAAATCGCAGGACGGCGATATGCCGATGCCGCTGGCCGAAGTGATCCTGCAGGCGCAATCCAGCCAGGTGCTTGAATCGATCAACTACGTCCATCAACTGGCGCGCTCTGGGCGTTTACGTTCCGCCATGGACGAGGCATTCCAGGCGCTCACCTACGCCCCAACTTATTTGCCGCTGCACATATTAATGGGCGACCTGCTCGTGCGCGAGAATCACACGCAGGAGGCCATCACAAAATATACGGTGGTTGCGCAGGCATATAGTGTGCGCGGTGAAGCTGCACAATCTGCGAAGATGCTGCGCCGCGTGATCCAACTGGCGCCCATGGATATGAATGTGCGCACCAAACTGATCGATCAGCTCATCGCGCGCGGTCAGGTGGACGATGCCATCCGCGAATATATTGATCTGGCGGATATCTCCTATCGTCTTGCCGAACTCGATATGGCGCGGAAAACATATACCACCGCCTTGCGCTTCATCCAGCAGGCCAATGCAGACCGCAGCTGGAACGTCCACATCCTCCAGCGCATGGCAGATATTGACATGCAAAGATTGGATTGGAAGCAGGCCATCCGCGTCTACGAGCAGATCCGCACGCTTCGCCCGGACGATGAAGGGGTGCGAAAAAATCTGATAGAACTCAGCCTGCGGATGGGGCAGCCCGCTATGGCTTCCGCAGAACTTGAGAGCTATCTTTCCTATTTGCAGAGCAATAATCACGGTGCTCAGGGTGTGACCTTCATCGAGGAAATGCTCGTGGAACGACCCGATGACCCGATCCTGCGCCGCGCCCTGGCACAAGCCTATCAGCAGACCGGCCGCACAGAGGAGGCCATAGCACAACTGGATTCTGTTGCTGAAGCCCTTTTAACTGCAAACAAGAAGGAAGAGGCGATGGCAGTCATCAACCAGATCCTGTTGATGGGGCCACCTAACTCCGAACAGTATCGTCAACTGCTGATGCAATTACAATCCGGCAGGTAGATCATTGCCCGTCACCGCTGAAGCGTGTGGCGGGTTTTTTGTTTGAATGTCATTGCGAGGAGGGCACTAGCCCGACGAAGCAATCTCCTTGTCCGCGAGGAGATTGCTCACAGGTTGGGGATTGCTTCGCACCCCGCTTCGCGGGTCGCTCGCAATGACAGTCAAATGCTATAATCCCCGCCACCTCACATTCGGAGAAACACAACCCATGCCTCAAACCAGAAACCGCGCCGTAATGCAATGGCTGTTTGTCTTTGCCTGTATCGTCGCGTTTCTCATTGTCTTCGGCGGATTCGTCCGCCTCACGCGTTCCGGTCTTTCGATCACCGAATGGAATCCTGTAAGTGGATCAGTCCCGCCCATAGGTGCGCAAGCCTGGCAGGAAGAGTTCGCCAAATATCAGCAAACACCTGAGTTCAAGCAAATTAATTCCACTATGACGCTGGAAGAATATCAATACATCTTCTACATCGAATGGATCCATCGCTTTATTGCGCGCCTTGCTGGACTCGTTTACGCCATCCCCGTTTTTTATTTCCTGTTCACGAAGAAAATCCCTTTCAAGGAATTTGGGATCTACTTGGTAATGGGACTACTCTTCATTGCCCAGGCATTCGCCGGCTGGATCATGGTCGCCAGCGGACTCGTTGACCGCCCCTCTGTGAGCCATTTCAACTTAACTGTTCACTTTCTGCTCGCGCTCGCCTTGCTTGGTCTGTCGTTATGGACAGCACTCGGACATAAATATGGTTTCCCCGATAAAAGCAAAAACACAAAATGGTCAACACCATCCAAACTGGCTTTGGTTTCATTTATATTACTGATCATCCAAATCACCTACGGCGGCATGACCGCGGGACTTAAAGCAGGTCACGTTTCAGATACATGGCCGTTGATGTTTGGTAAATTGATTCCCCCGAATCTCTTCAGCTCATGGGTCAATCTATTTGAAACCCCACAGACGATTGTCTTCATCCATCGCTGGTTCGCGTTTGTGGTTTTCATTGCAATCACTGCTCTTTATATTGCAGCACGCAAAGAGAGCCATTCAATTGAAATCAAGAATGGATTGAACTGGCTGATTGGTCTTGTCGTTTTTCAAATCATCCTGGGAATATTGACCGTCATTCTGCATGTGCAAATTGCGATTGCGCTGGCACATCAGGTTGGTGCGTTGACTTTGTTTGTACTTACGATTTATTTCATGCATCGTTTGAGGGCAATTGACTCGAGAATTTAATTACAACTTTACACACACGAAAACAAATGCAGTCGAGAATACTCTCGACCGCATTTGTTAGGGAGAGGGGCTCCCCTTCAATGCCCTTTCTCTGGAAGTGAATAATGACTACTTGCTCAGAAGAATGGCGTAAATGTAGGCATCCTCATCGGCACCAGGGGAATTGTAAATAACGGTCATGCTCAATTGTTTGTAAACGGCCCAATAGTGGATGTGATCGGGTGAACTGGCTTCATCAGGCAAGCCAGCGTTCCATAATGTTGCCTGGGATGTGTCATCCTCGTTGAGGTTGCTCAATTTCTGCTCCACCTGCCACATCGGGTCATAAAATGTGAGCCCAAAAGGCAACTTCCCTTTGAACTTTCTGAAGCCTTCAGCATTCCGGGAATACAGATAAACCGTATCCACGATCTGGTTGGGGTCTATCCAGAAAGCCATGCCTGCATCCTGACACACCTGGAATTGCGCTGCGCTCGAGCAGTTGTGGATGGCCATGAAATCGACAACATCTTTATCGCTCAGTGATTTTCCGAGCACCGCTTGATAGCTGGCTGCTTTTGGCACGCTGTTCGCTTTCGGTTCCATTTGGGCGGCCTGCGGGCTGCATCCCATAAGAATGAGCGAGAGAACTGCCAACAGCAGAGCCAGCCCGCTCAGTGCGGCCACCAACCTGTGTGAACTTTTGCGATTGCGGCGAAGTTCACGCAACATGTTGCTCTGAGCCGCTTCACGCATCTCGTCTTTGCGGCGTTCACGCGCATATGCATACGCATTGTATAAATCTTTTAAGTACATTCTTACTACTTCCTTTTTGAATAGGTTTGAATTTGATCATAGGGGCTGCCTAACCTTTGGGGTCTTCCACAAAGGCAAGCGGATCACGCGTCCACTAATGCGGACAGTCGCAAAACGCTGGCAGCAGGGATACGGACTGAAAGATTTGAAAAGCTTAGGCATGGTTTCTCCTTTCTATAGATTTGATATAAGATCCTAATTAAAGTGAACGAGGGAATATTTCATTTTCAATCATTTGCGTGGGGAGTTTTTGGAATTCAGGATTACCGCGCAAGCAGTCTCGGCAGTTTTGCTGGTTGCAGGCGGAAGGTCAAAGCTTGATGCGTGCGGCAATGACGCAACTCAATCTATCGACGCGGGGGTATCATCGGGTGTGGAAACTGGCGTGCGCGATTGCAGATCTGGCGAGCTGTGAAGAGATTCAATCCGTGCATCTGGCGGAGGCGCTGCAATATAGACCGAAGCTGATGATGGGATAATGATTGATTTCACCGTCTGGGCAACAGAGAATTCCGTATTCTGGAAATCCGACAATTCTACTGATCGCAAGTCAAACGACAGATTTTTTGGTTCGGCAATGTCAGTACGACTAAATTTATCAATCGCTGTATTCTGAAGACACTTCCAGAATTGCTTGTCTAGCAGGATAAGTAGGTATTGGCGAGAAATTGAGCTGTCATGTCACTTATGTAAATTATTACCCAAATGTTGGCGCACCCTTTGGAAAACAGCTGTTTTCACTTCACTGGCATCTATAAGGAAAGCCTGCATCGTAATCTTGTTTCGCCTCACCCGGGAGGAGATAGTAGGGCTTCGTCTCGCCGTATTGACCCGGAACCAGAGCGCAACCACCTGGATTGGTGATGGAGTCATTAACGACTTTAACACAATAGGTACCAGCTTCAAGGTCGCTAAAAACATAAGCAAGAAAAAAATGTGCCGTTGCAAGTACTGCACCAGAACAGGATGAACCAGCATAAAGTTCCACCACTGCCTGCGTTATCAAATAATCTGGACCATAAGGTTCCCCATTATTTGTTACGCCGAATCTCCCATTATTGTCATCGTCATAATAGATAAAAAATTCGATTTGACTGTTTCGAACTGGCGTGGACGTAGGAGTCCAATTAGGGGTAAAAGTCAAAGCTGGTGTTGGCGAGTCTGCTATTGTCGGCGCTGGCGGGTATTCGCTGGCAGAAAGTGGAGTATTTGAAGGTGATGGAGCAGGTGTCGGAACATAGATTACCAGCCAAGCGGCAATGCAAGCACATGCAGTGATAAGCAATCCCAGTGTCCCAGTGATGAGTTGTTCTGTACGGTTCATTTGAAAACTCCATGATTTGAAGAGATGACGCAGCTCAATTTATCGGCGCGGGGCTATCATCGTATTCTGAAACTGGCGCGCACGATCGCGGATTTAGTAGGGAGCGAAGAGATTCAATCGGTGCACTTGGCGGAGGCGTTGCAATACCGCCCGAAGTTGATGCTGAGCTAATTTAGGTCTCATGTCGAGAAATAGAATCTTTTAGAACAAGAGTAGATTTTAGCAAGTTCGCTGCAAGAGGGATACAGTAGTCAAAACTGCACCTCTTGCGAACTGTTTGTCAAACTACACACTAAATCGCTCTGCCAACGATCTCCAGTCGGATCTCATAAACCCTTTTGCGGCTTCGGGATGGTTCGGTGTGCTCAGAATATTATTGTTCTCATCTAGCCAAGCACAGAACCAGCCGTGCCCACCGACATGGTTTTCCGTTCGCAGGCATACTCGCTTACGGACCTTCAGATCGATTGGGAGCCGAATGTTGCGAAGCCTGCCTTTGGCAAGTAAATCATTGAGAGCCGTATTAACCTTATTCTCAAGAGGGGCCCTAACACTGCAAGACTCGAACTCAAATTCGTCGTTCTCAAATTCCAGACGATATTCAATACCGCCAGGAACTTCCTGGTCCCAATCGCTTCCCATGGTGGTGAAGTGCTCATTGATCCACTGTTCGTAGAGTTTCAGTTGCATTTCCTCAACCGTACCATCTACTGTGCCCTTTGTACTGGCATTTTCATTTGCACCAGTCAATCTCTGAATTGCTTGCTGGAGTTCATCCAAGAAATCTTGACGGGCTTGTTCATCTTCCTCCAAGAATGCCGTTTCGAGATCAATCCGAAGAAGATTGCGTTCATTCTCTTTCATATTTACTAACCGTCTCGAAATTTGGTCGCGTTGCTCCTTAATCCACCTGCCGACTTCTAAGCTTTCACTTGCTGTGCCAGCTTGCTCTAATTCGGCTGTTGTAGCCTCGAAGAATTTTTTCGACGCGCTGACTAATTTCAGTGCCGTCTTTGCTGTCTGCCCGCCTGGAATAAAGTCCGATAAGATGCTCACTCCTGCCTCGAATGCTGTACTGGCTAAGGATCCACTTACATTAGTCTCGGCTTCAGCTTCAGAGGCAAAGGACATACTCGTCTCGAAATTGTGCAATGCACGATCGAGAGCTTCCAACAGTTTTTTATCTTGCTCAGCCACAAGTGAAACATACTTGTTGATTTTTGCCTGCATAACAGGTGGGACTTCTGTGTCTTTCCACTCTCCAGTATCTGTAATTTCAATCGGCTCAAAGTCAAGAGTAATTGGTGTGCTGGATTCAGTCGACAGTGGTTCCAAGGTCGCTGGATCCAAGCCTAGAGCCACCAGCGTATTCTCCCCAACTTTGCCATCGACCTCCAGGCCGTTGGACTCCTGAAATTCACGCACTGCTTGATAGGTTTGATTTTTGAAGTCACCGTCGACCTCCAGATCGTATCCGAGATCTTGGAGGGCGCGTTGGATAATCTTGACATTTTCTCCTTTAGCACCAAATTTGATTAACATGGGAAACTCCTTAATAATGAATCTGTTCCGTTTAGGGACGCGGTGCTGGTTGCCGCGTCCCTTTTGAAGTGAAGGAATAGTTAGGCAAGTCTCACATTACCCAATCAGATATGCCATGAGAGCACTTTTTGCTGCGTCTGCAGCCCAGCCTATAGCTCTGTTTGTCACGCTGTCATGACCTCCTGCCCAATCTAAGCTTGCAGTCCTTGCCCGTGAACCGTACACCATAAAATCTGGGTTTGGATCTACTTTTTCATTAAGCATACCAACCCATGAATTGGTTGGAATCGGTATTCCCTTTTCGCCAGTCGGTCCGTATATCCGCCACTCGAAGCTTGGATCGCCGCGCCAGCACAAATTGATCCCGTATGTTCTGTCGCAATACACAAGAAAAGCATCGCCGCCACCTATCGCAAAAGCTACCCTTTCTCCTGTAAGTATTTCTCGCTCTGCTCCATCAGGCAGCCTGAAATGAATCTTGTGATCAAGCTCCGCTTCAGGTCTATCTTTTATTTCTTGATAGCCTGCGTTAAGACCAAGATCCTGCTTCCAATAGGTCAGATTCTTATTGACCTGTCGATTACGCATGCTGTACCCATTTCCATTGTTATCTGTGGAATATTGATTTTGGGCTCTGAGGTTTCCGGGTTTTCCGCCAAACATCCAGACCAGCACGCTTTCGGACATATTTGTATCCATATCATTTTCTCCTTTTTGTAAATACTTGTTAGATTTGTTTTGTTACGAAAATATCCCTTTTAAAATTCAAGTTTCTACATACGTACCTCCTTCTATATTCTCTCCATTGGCTATTTAGTAAATACTTGTATAATTTACCGAAATTGGGTAAATTACATAATGCGAAAAGTGATATAAAAACTGATACAAACAGAGCGACATGAAAGAACAACTCTCCTTCGGAGTCTGGCTTCGTAAACAACGCCGTGCGTTGGACTTAACCCGGCAAGCGTTCGCCGATCAGGTTGGTTGCGCGGAAGTGACGCTGCGTCGAATCGAAGCTGGAACGCTCAAACCATCTAAAGAACTGGCGGGTATTCTTCTTGAGAAGTTTGGTATCCCTGAAGCAGAACGCTTGCAATGGATTTCCTTTGCTCGAGGCCTATCAGGCTTTCCATCTCAATTCCTTCCATCGTCAAACAAGCCAATCACAAACCTACCTGCACCATTAACGACATTTATCGGTCGGGAAAAAGAACAGTCAGAGGTACTCCAACTCCTTGCCAAACATCGCCTTGTGACGCTCACGGGCTCAGGCGGGGTTGGTAAAACTCGTTTATCTATAAAAGTTGGTGAACAAATCTTGGGAAATTACGCTGATGGCCTGTGGCTTGTGGAACTCGCCGCCATTCTCGATCCCTTACTTGTGCCGCGCACCATTGCCCTTGCCATCGGCTTGCGTGACGAGCCCCAACGACCTGTGATTGATATGCTTTCAGATTACCTGCGCGATCAGGAAATGCTTCTTATTCTTGATAATTGCGAACATCTCCTGGATGCGTGCGCACACTTAATTGATGCAGTATTGAAAAGCTGTTCGCATTTGAAAATCCTCGCCACTAGCCGCGAACCTCTGGGCATCACGGGAGAAGCTATCTATCGTGTTCCCTCGTTGGGGCTCCCTGATCTTCAACAACTGATCGAAAATTTCAGAGAGTTTGAATCTGCTAAGTTATTCGAGGAGCGCGCACAACTTGCCCAATTCGACTTTTCTCTAACTCTCGAAAATGCATCATCCGTCGCCCACATTTGTCACCGCCTCGACGGTATTCCACTGGCGATTGAATTGGCTGCTGCGAAAGTGGATATATTTTCCACAGAGCAAATCGCAAAACAACTGGATGAGAGTTTCAATCTACTTACCGGAGGAAGCCGCACTACTCTGCCCCGTCACCAGACTCTACGCGCCTCTATGAATTGGAGTTGGGGCTTGCTAACAGAATTGGAGCAGATATTTATGAGACAGCTTTCTGTATTTGCTGGTGGCTGGAGTCTTGAAGCAGCACAGGCAGTATGTGATGGTGATGTTTTAGAGCTGACTGATTCCCTCGTAAAGAAGTCGCTCATTGTGATGAAACAGGAAGCGGGACATGAGACGCGCTATCACTTCCATGAGACTATCCGTCAATATGCGCGGGAGAAATTATTAGAAACGGGCAGCAATGAGATCATTTGGGATCAGCATTTGGCTTATTACGTAAAGCTCGCAGAAAAAGCCGAACTTGAATTGTTTCGTTCAAATCAAGCAATCTGGTTAGATAAGCTGGATGCTGAGCTTGACAATTTTCGTGTTGCGATTGAATGGGCTTCTGACACCAATATTGAAGCTGGCTTAAAGATGATTGCCTTGCCGTCGGGATTTTGGCAAGCACGAGGCTATATGAGGGAGGCAAGGAACTGGCTCGAACTGTTAATACCACATTATGATGAATCTAATCGCCTTCAAGTTATGGCACTGGTCTCTCAAAGCAATTGTGAATTTGCATTGAATAATCTTGATCGTGCCCTATTACTTGCCGAGAAGGGCTTGGACGTTGCACGCAAAATTGGCGATAAGCAGGTAGAAGCTTTTGGCCTTATGAACTTGGGGCAAATTATGGGCTGGCGCGGCAAATTCCTTGAAGCGAAAAGTTTGTTCGAAGAGAGTTTGGTGTTGTATGGTTCGTTAAACGATAAATTAGGTCAAGCCGATGTAAAAAGCCTGATGGGCTTACAGTTTACTTTTGATGTCCTTGATTCACAAGCTTATCTTAGAGAAAGCTTGATACTTTATAGAGAAATTGGACATTTAGGTGGTATAGCTGATTGTCTTTCAGGGTTAGCACATATTGCGATTGTAAGTGGCGATTTATCTTCTCCAACAGAAATGCTGGAAGAGGCTCAAATAATTTTTCGACAACTTAGTAACCCCGGTGGAGAAGCCACAGCGTTGCAACGTTGGGCAATGTTAGCTTATTGGCAGGGTAATTATGAACAAGCATACTCTTTATATGAGCAGACATTCGAACTAAGTGAGAGGGTAGGCTATAAATTCATCAGCACTTGGGCGCTAATTGGTATGGCATATACAGTAATGCGAAAAGGTGATCTTGTCAAAGCTCGCCGTATATTTGAAGAAAGCATTACAAAAATGCGACATGCAGCATCTTTAATTGGGTTGGTCTTTGGATTGGAGGGATTGGCAAGTTTGATGGTAGTTGAACAAAAATTTGAATCCGCAACGGGACTCTTTTCCTTCGCAGATAAGGTGCGTTTGGAATTGAACGATCATCGCCCACCAATGGAACAGGCAGATGTAGACCGCGATATCACGGTTATTGTCTCCAAGATAGGCAAAGCCACATTTTCAGAAGCCTATGATGAAGGTCAGAAGATGACACTTGATGAAGCGGTCGCGTACGCGCTGAATGAAAATTGATCAATCTTTCCTCTTCCGCACCCAGGTGGCGACGCCGATGATGCCGAGGAACAGTCCGCCGACGGAGGCGCCCCACGAAAAAAAGTTCAGGAAGAAGGTCGACTCCAACACGCGGATCAAGATCAAAAAGGGTATGACAACGCCCAGGATCATCAGGATCAGGCCAAGGCTTAGAAGGAGGCGGGGAGAGTTCATCATTTATTCTTGCGCAACATCGAATTTAATCCAATGGCAATTTTCATTAAATGCGTTTCTTCTACGCTTCTACTGGTACAGCGTCTGCACTGGCGCTAATGGCGCTAAGCGCGGCGCTCAAAGCGGCAGGCTCTTCATATAACCAACATTTCACGAAATGATTCGGTTCGGGTTCAAAATCTGGTGGTTCTTTTACATCACACAAACCCGCCATGAAACGCGGGCAGCGCGGATGGAAGCGACAGCCTGAAGGCGGGTTGACCAGACTCGGCGGCTCGCCCGGTGGCACTTCCTTGAAGGTATCCGCATTGCGTGCATCCGGGTCTGACGTGGCCGCCAGCAATGCATGTGTGTAGGGATGCAATGGGTTGTCCAGCAGACGACGCGTCTCAGCTTTCTCGATCAGGTTGCCCGCATACATCACGAAGATACGCCTTGAAAAATATTTCACGGTCGAAAGATCATGTGTAATATAG